>ENA-ORBV01000526-ORBV01000526.1-microbial-mat-metagenome-genome-assembly--contig:-NODE-526-length-88333-cov-27.813565_pt1 | contig 88333 bp, 92 predicted proteins | sample MGYA00237777_ERZ505514 | MGnify/ENA primary metagenome ERZ505514 (study PRJEB26160, sample SAMN06269048) | microbial mat metagenome | isolation source: Oligotrophic lake microbial mat | place...
TGGGGAAACTGCCCAGAATCAAAATGCGGCTGTCGGGCCCGACGAGCGGCGCCAGGCCGCTCAGCCTGCTCACTAAACTGAAGTTCCGCCCAGCGGTTCTGCAGCGACGGGGCGGACATGAGAGTGAGGAGGGCGGGTTTCGGGTCTGATTCTAGCGTCATTGTGTAGCCATGTAATTCGCTTGACGCCGCGGCTATGGTGTGTATCATGTAGCCATGCACATCGATGCGGTTCCGAATCGCGGCTCACGCCCCTCCTACCTGTTGCGCGAGTCCTACCGCGAGGGCAAGCGGGTGCGCAAGCGCACTCTGGCCAACCTCTCTTCTCTCTCCGACGAGCAGATTCACGGCATTCGAGCCGTGCTGCGAGGCGAGCAACTGGGCCCGCTTACCGGTCGCTTCGAGGTGGTCGGGTCGCGGATTCACGGGCCGGCGCAAGCCGTTCGTGTAGCCATGCAACGCCTGGGTTTCGCGGCCCTGCTCGGCGCGCGTCCAAGTCGGCAACGTGATGTGGTGTGCGCCATGGTCGCCGCGCGCATCATCGCCCCGCATACCAAGCTGGCGACGACGCGTTGGTGGCACTCCTCAACGCTTGCCGAGGATTTCGGTGTGGCCGATGCCGATGAGGACGAGCTGTACGCGGCGATGGATTGGTTGCTGGCCAGGCAGGATGCGTTGCAGAAGAAGCTGGCGGCCCGCCACCTCACAGCCGGAGGTTTGGTGCTCTATGACCTGTCTTCCAGCTATTTCGAGGGCAGCACCTGTCCGTTGGCCAAGCGCGGCTATAGCCGCGACCGCAAGCACGGCACCTTGCAGGTGAACTATGGCCTGCTCACCGATGCGCGCGGCTGTCCGGTGGCGATCTCGGTGCATGAAGGCAATGTGGCTGACAGCCAGACCGTATTGGCCGAGGTCACACGGTTGCGCGAAGACTTCGGCATTGAGCAGTTGGTGCTGGTGGGCGACCGCGGCATGATCTCCAGCAAAGCCATCGCCACGATGCGTGAAACCGAGGGGGTTGGCTGGATCACGGCGCTCAAGAGCGTGTCGATCCGCGCCTTGGTCGAACAGGGGCAGCTGCAGTTGGGTTTGTTCGATGAACGCAATCTGCTCGAACTGAGTTCGCCAGACTACCCGGCGGAGCGACTGGTGGCCTGCCGCAATCCGGAATTGGCGAAGCTGCGCGCGCACAAGCGCGAAGCGCTGCTGGTGGCCACCGAGCAGAATCTGGCGAAGATCAAGGCCCGGGTCGATGCCGGCAAGCTCGCCGGCGCCGATGCGATCGGGCTGGCCACCGGCAAGGTGGTCAACCAGTACAAGGTGGCCAAGCACTTCGAATTGGAGATCGGCGCGGCGTCGTTCACCTTCCAACGCAAGCACGACAGCATCGCGGCCGAGGCCGCGCTTGATGGCATCTACATCATTCGTACTTCCGTGCCGTCGGCACACATGGACGCGCCGGACTGCGTACGCAGCTACAAGGCCTTGGCCAATGTCGAGCGTGCGTTCCGCTCGCTCAAGACTGTCGACCTGAAGATACGTCCGATCCACCATCGCACCGCGGATCGGGTGCGGGCGCATATCCTGCTGTGCATGCTTGCGTACTACGTCGAGTGGCATATGCGCGAGGCTTGGCGCGCGTTGATGTTCGCCGACACCGACCAGGACGCCAAGGCGACACGTGACCCGGTGGCCCCAGCCCAACGCTCCACCGCGGCGCTGACCAAGGTCGCAAGTCACTCACTCGACGATGGCTCTCCGGTGCACAGCTTCTCCACCCTGCTCGCCGATCTCGCGACCATCGTGCGCAGTACCTGCCGTGCGCCGAATGCCGGGCCCGATGCGCCAACTTTCAAGATCGTCACCACGCTCAACGCGCAGCAGCAGCGTGCGCTCGACTTGATCTGGGACATTCACGTGTAGACAGTAACCAGACCCCCAACATCATGCCAAGTGCTTGTCGCGAATCAGAAAACTCGTTTGCCCCTCACAAGGATTTCAGGTTAGTCTTGTGCGAAGGGTGCTGCCGTCTCGACGGTGAGCAGCACAGCGCCCAGACGCCTCAGCGGTTTGACGAAATTCAAGTCGCCTGCGGCTAATTGTTGATCTACCGCACTGTGCGGCATGCGCAACTGCCGGCCATGCCTCAGCTGAACACGCCCCCATATGTCTTGCGCAATTCCGCCTTCTGTACCTTCCCCGTCCCGCCCACCGGCAGCGCATCGAGAAAAACGACATCATCCGGCACCCACCACTTGGCCACGCGCGCGGCCAGGAAGGCGAGGATCTCTTCTTTCTCCACCGCCTGCCCGGACTTCCTTACGATGAACAGCAGCGGGCGCTCGTCCCACTTCGGGTGCTTCACGCCGATCACCGCCGCCATCGCCACCGCCGGGTGGGCCATGGCGGTGTTTTCGAGGTCGATCGAGCTGATCCATTCGCCGCCGGTCTTGATCACATCCTTGGTGCGGTCGCGGATCTGCATCACGCCGTCCGGCGCGATCACGGCGATGTCGCCGGTGGGGAACCAGCCATCCACCAGCGCTGAGGCTTCGCCCTTGAAATAGCGCGAGAGTATCCACTGCCCGCGCACCATCAGTTCGCCTTGCGATCTGCCATCGCGCGGCAGAGTGGCGCCGGTTTCGTCCACCACCTTGATCTCGATGCCGAACACGCTCTTGCCCTGCCGTGCGATCAGCGCGTGGCGTTCGGCGGGCGTCCATTGCTCCCGTTGCTGCGCGGTGAGCACGCCCATGGTGGCCACCGCCGTGGTCTCGGTCATGCCCCAGCCGTGGCGCACGTCGACGTCGTACTCGTCGTTGAACTTGGCGATCAGCGCCAGCGGCATCGCCGAGCCGCCGGTGGCGGTGCGGCGCATGGTCGAGAACTTCAACTGGTGGGCGTCGAGGTGTGCGATCAGGCCCTGCCAGATGGTCGGCACGCCGGCAGAGACGGTTACGCGTTCGGACTCCATCAGCTCATACAGCGAGGCGCCATCGAGCTTCGGGCCGGGCAACACCAGTTTGGTGCCGGCCACCGGCGCCGCATAGGGAATGCACCAGGCGTTGATGTGGAACATCGGCACCACCGGCAGGATCGCTTCCTGCGCAGACAAGCCCAACGCGCCCGGAATGCAGATGGTGATCGCGTTGAGCACGATGGCGCGATGCGAATACAGCGCGCCCTTGGGGTTGCCGGTGGTGCCCGAGGTGTAGCACAGGGCGGCGCCGCTGCGCTCGTCAAACGAAGGCCAGGCGAACACTTCGCTGGCCGGTGCAATCAGTTCCTCATAGCTCAATACGTTGGCGACACCCGCGATTACCGGCGTGTGGGCAGCTTCGGCCAGGCAGATCCAGGCACGCACCCTGGGGCAATGCGCGGCGATGCCCTTGACGAGCGGCGCGAAGGTGGCATCGAACAACACTACCTGGTCTTCGGCGTGGTTGATGATGTAGATCAGCTGCTGCGGGTGCAGGCGCGGGTTGCAGGTGTGCATCACCATGCCGCTGCCGGACACCGCGTAGTAGGCCTCGAGGTGGCGGTGGTTGTTCCAGGCGATCGAGGCCACCGTGCTGCCTTGTTCCAGGCCCAGCGCCGTCAGCGCGTTGGCCAGTTTGCGCGCCCGCGCCGCGCAATCCGCGTAGGTGTAACGAAACAGCGGCCCGTGGGTTTCGCGCGAAACCACTTCGACCTCGCCATATTGCGCGGCGGCATGCTCGATGATGCCGGAGAGCAGGAGCGGGGCGTCCATCATCAGGCCGGGTTGCAGCATTGTGGTGTCACCTTTGAAAGGATCTGTCAGGCCGGTTTGCCGAGGCTTGCAATGCTATCAGCAGCACTGCCGCCTGGGGCGCCTGGGCGATGGGTTGGGCGGAAGGTACAGCCGCGCCGGCACGCGCCGTGGCTGGAGAGCGATCCACAGGGGCAGCGGGATCGGCATGCCGGTTGCGCGTCGGCGCACATCCTTAGCGCTTTGTCCGCTACACTTTTTGCATGTCACGCCTGTCACTTGCATCCTTCTGGCGCAGCGCCCTGGCCGACTATTGCGCGCGCAGCAAGGGGTGCATCCTCGCGGCTTCCCTCGCGCTGGCGGCGCTGAGCGCATCGGCAGCGGGCATGCTGGTATCGGATCTGGCGCCCGGCCATGACCCTGGGTTGGCGATCCTGATGACGCTGGTGGCACCATTCCTCGTGTGTGAGGTGGTGCTGACTTTTCGGGCCTGGCACCGCCCGCAGCATTGCGGCGCTTTGTTCGTTGAAATCCGGAGGCAATCATGAAGGTTCTGAAGCAGGGCTCGAGCGGCGCAGCCGTGCGCCAATGGCAAACCTTTCTGCGCGGGCAGGGGTTCGCACTCGGCGTCAACGGCAGCTTCGATGCCGCCACTGAATTGGCCACGCGCGCCTTCCAGGCCAAACACAAGCTCGGCATCGATGGGGCGGTCGGCAACCGGACCTTCGGGCGTGCGGCCATGCTGGGCTTCGAACTGGTGCCGTTTGTCGACGATGCGCTGGCGGTGTTTCCGGCTCTGCCGGACTTTCCGCCGTTGACCGGCAATGCCGCTCGGCAGGCGACGTTCGGCCCGCTCGAATTCAGCGGCGCGCCGGTGGCCGGCAACCCCGAAGCGATCCGCATCACCAACCGCTGGGACCGTGACAGCCTGATCAAGGTGCGGGTGCCGCAATTGGCGGGCATCAAGGGTGCTTCGCAAAGTGCGCATGTTTTCTTCCATCGCAAGGCGGCAACTGCGTTGGTGGCGCTGTGGCAGGCCTGGGACGACGCCGGGCTGATCGATCGAGTACGCAGTTTCGGCGGCGCCTACAACCCGCGTTTCGTGCGTGGCAGTACTTCCACGGTGAGCAACCACGCGTTCGGCACCGCGTTCGACATCAACGTGCAGTGGAATCCGCTGGGGGCGCAGCCGGCGCTGCCGGGGCGCACGGGCTGCGTGTTCGAACTGGTGCCGCTGGCGCATCGCCACGGGTTCTACTGGGGCGGGCATTTTTCGCGGCGGGATGGCATGCACTTTGAAGTGGCGCAGGTGTGAATCCCTCTGGCTCTGGCTGCACCCCACGGCGACACACATTTCGGGATGATCGAATTTCGCCGCATCAACTTCCCGTAGCCGATGCTTTCGCAGCCGCATTGCGGCTTGCCCAACCTGCCGCGAGGCCGCGAGTACCCGCGAGTACCCGCGAGTACCCGCGAGTACCTCGTGGCACGCAAGTCGTGCGCGATTGGCCGATACAGTGCATTATTGCAATGTTCTGCCGATAGCGGCAAGGTTGCCATCGACGAATCGAGGGGCGCAAGCCCGTGACATGAATTCACCACCTTTTGAGAGGGAAAGACAGCATGGCCAAAGGTCAGGAGAAGAAGAAGCAGGAAAAGAAGGAACCCAGCAAGACACTCAAGGAAAAGCGTGATGCCAAGAAAGTGAAGAAAGAGGAAAAGAAGCGGGTTTGATCCCGCGCCCCGTCGGGTGCATGGTCGCAGATTACGGTCGCAGTTGATCCGCGTCCGGGCCCGGCCGGCGCGATGTGGGCTGTATTGCACACAGGCGCAGATTGCCGCTGCGGGGCATGACGGTTGCCGCGCATTCCGCCGGGCAGGGCGGGGGCCTGCCACAAGTAGCTCGAGCAGGTTGGGCAGCCCCGGTGCCGCGCGCTTGAGGCCTGTTGTACGCATGACCGCGCTGGTGCTTGCCGAGCGAATCCGACGCCGGTAAGCGGGCCACTTCATACATCTTTGCTGTAGCCAGGCCGGCGCACAGTCGTCGGCTACTGCCGGGTGCGCGCCGCAGGGTGGCCCCTCTCGTTGATCAATTCGTTGGAGATCGCCATGCCAAAAATCCACACCCCGACCCGCCAGGAACTCGACGGCCGCGTCAGCCGTTTCGGCCAGTTGCGTGAAATGACCACCCGCACCACCGAGCTGGCCGGCATTTCGCAGGAAGCCGTCGACATCATCTTTGCGCGCAAGATCATGCCGGTGATCCTGGACGGCACCAAGAACCCGTTCGGCAGCTACTCACCAATCGTCGGCGCTGCGCGCACCACCATGTTCATCTCGATCATGCCGCCGGGCCAGGGCCCGTGCCTGCATTCGCACAATGACACCTACGAGACCTTCATGGTGCTCGACGGGCGCATCGAATACCGCATCGGCGACCCGGTCGAACACACCATTACGCTCGACAAGTGGGATGTGTTTTCCTGCCCGCCCAACGTCTATCGCGGCTTTCGCAATGTCGGCACCACCGACGCGGTGCAATTGACGGTGATCACCGGCATTTCCGAGGGCCGGGACGATGTGTCGATGCCGGATTCGGTGGCCCGAGAGGTGCAGGATGGCCATGGTCTGGCCGTGTTGGAAGCTTTCAAGAAAGTGTTTTACTTCGATGCGCCGGCCAGGACGTAGCCTGAGGCCAGGCGCATTTGGTTGAGATCGCGCAGCGCTGCCGGGCGCCGGGCGCGGGCGGCAAGCGACAGCATTGTCGGCGCCGCTGGTACGAACTGCTGGCGCGGGAGTGTCTTTAGGCCGCCTTCAATGCGTGGGTTCGTGCGGCGGATGCGGGTGATTGCGCATTACCCAGAACACGTAGGCGCCGAACACCAGTGCGGCAGCGCCGAAGATCAGCGCCTGCAAGGCCACCGGCAGGGCCGGGAAAAACGCGAACAAAAGCGCGAAGGGGGCGCCGCCGATGGCGGTCGAGACGGCGTTTTCTAAGGTCGTTGTCTTGCGGCTGAACAAGCCCAGCACATAGGACAGGATGTCCACCGGGAAGGTCATGCGCAGGAACACCAGCGACAGCACATGGTGGCGCGGATGGATCAGGCGGTCGATGCGCGCATAGCGCGTCACCCTGGGAAACAGCCGCAGCATCAGCGGGCTTGCGCGGCGCGCCAGGGAAAACGAAAGCGCCGCGCCGGCAACCCAGCCCAGCATGATGATGAGCGCGGTCCACCACGGCCCCCACAGCAGTACGGCGACGGGTACCAGCGGCAGATTGCTGAAGAGCGGCAGCACCACCGCAAGCGCGGTGGTGCCGAAGAAAATCGCGACGCCGAGCGTGGCATGGTCGCCAAGCGCCGCGCCGAGCGGTACGGCATAAATGCGCGCGAGCCCGATCGCCAGCGCGAACAGCAGCAGCACCAACGCAAGCGAGCGCAACGAGGGCAGCAGATCCTTGCGGGTCAGCTCAGCGTCAGGGGAGTCGGCGATGGTGTTGGCGATGGTGTTGGCGATGGTGTTGGCGATGGTGGGCATGGCTGGCCGTAAAGTGTAGTCTTGATCGCTTCGCGTCACCGGCCCGGCGCTCGGGCGGACGCCGTACCGGAGATCGTCATGAACGCATTCACTGACCTGCTGGATACCTTCGCAAGCCACGCCCAAGCCAACAACGGCGAAGGCTTCGCCGCCCTGTTCACCGCCGACGGCGTCTACGACGACTATTTTTTCGGCGCCCACAGCCTCCGCCCGGCGATCGCCGCCATGCTGGGCCGCTTCCACCAGGGCGGCAGCGACTACCGCTGGGAATTCCATGAGCCGCTGTCCGATGGGCGTATCGGTTACGCCCGCTACCGCTTCAGTTATCGCTCGAAGATCGCGGAATCCCTGGGCCGGCCGATCGCGTTCGAGGGCATCGCCCGGTTTCTACTCAAGGATGGGCTGATCGAGCATTACGCCGAGTCATTCGATCGCGGCGTCGCTTTCGTGCAACTGGGGTTTCCTGCGCCCAAGGTGGCGCGCTTGCTGGAAAAGTACGCGGCGGCTCAGAACGCGACGCCGGGATTCCTGCCGCATATCGAACGATTCGCCCAGGGCGGGCGCTGAGACCGGCGGCAGCTTGTCAGGGCCGCGCCAGGCGCGTAAGTCGAGTCGCCTGCGCCGCATTGACCGCGCCCACCGGCGGCCGCCCGGCGAGTATCTCGGCGGCCTGGGTCACGGTTTCCAGTGCCTGATGTTCGATCGCTGCGGGTGTAAGCCCGGCCAGGTGTGGCGTCGCGATCACTTGCGGATGGCGCGCCAGCGTCGGAGTGGGCATCTGGTCGGGGGCGCGGCCGACATCCAGCGCGCAGCCGGCCAGGCGCTTGCCATCCAGCGCACGCACGAGCGCGGCTTCGTCCACCAGGTTGCCGCGCGACGGGTTGATGAAATACGCGCCCGGTTTCATGGCGGCGAACGCCGCTTCGTTCATCAGGTTTTCGGTTTCTTCATTGGCCACCGCCAGGCACACCACATAGTCGGCAGCGCCCAGCAACTCGCTCATGCTCACCTGTTCGAGCGCGGCATCGGAGACTGTCGCATACGGGTCGCTCACCAGCACGCGCATGCCGAACGGCAAGGCCAGCCGGCACAGGTAACGGCTGATCTGGCCATAGCCGATCAGGCCCAGGGTCGCACCGCGCAATTCGCGGCCCATCGGCGCGGCAGGCACCTGGCCTGCCTGATAGGCCATGGTCATGGCAGTCAGGTTGCGCGACAGGTCGATCATCGCGCCGATGGTCCATTCGGCGACTGCGGCGATGAAGCCGGCGCTGGCCTGGGTGACCAGCACGCCGGCGCGGCTGGCGGCGGCGACATCGATGTTGCGAATGTCGATCGCGCAGCGCGAAAAGGCCACCAGGCCGGGCATGCGCTCGAACAGTTCGGCCGGACCGGGCGTCTGGCGATACGCAATCACGAGCGCGCAATCTTTTGCGGCTTCGGCCAGTTCCGCCACCGAAAGTTCGCGCGGCAACGGGTTGATGCGCACCTCGGCCACTGCGCGCAGCGCCGCCAGTGCGCGGGCGCCGTAGTACTGTTCGAGTGCTGCGGGCGGGTGGGTCAGGAAAATGCGTGACATGTGGGTTCTCGATCCGCGTTTGCGGCGGTCTGTGGATGGAGCGGCGGGTGCAATCCGGGTCCGGGTGGCGTGGTGGTCCGGGCCTGTTCGGGCGCTTGCCGGGATTGCGCTTGCCGGGATTGCTATTGCCGGGATTGCTATTGCAACGTGATATTGCCGTCCTTGATGACCTTCTGCCAGGTCGCGAAATCGTTGCGTATGATGCTGCGACAGGATTCCAGGCTGCCGCCCAGCGCGCTCAATCCGGCGGCCTCGAGCTTGGCCGCAAATTCGCTGTCCTTCAGCACCTGGTTGGACGCGGAAGCGATCAGTTCGCCCGCGTCCCTGGTCGGGAGAGCGGGATTTGCCACCATGATGATGGCGATGCTTGCGAGCGGCAGCACCGGCGCGAAATCCTTTTGCGGGTCGAACTTCGCCGCCGCGGCATTGAGGATCGGCGCGATCAGGAGCGTGTTGGTGGTGAGCAGCAGGGTGTAGCCATCGGCCGGTGCGCGGGCGACGAATTCCGAGCCGATCAGGGTGCCGGCCCCCGGTTTGTTGTCCACCAGCACCGGCAAGCTGAACCGGGCCTTGAGCTTTTCGGCAAACAGGCGCGCCAGCACATCACCGCCGCCACCGGCCGTGTAGGGTACGACGATGGTGATCGGGCGCAGCGGAAAGTCGGCGCCAAGCGCGGTGACGCCGGGCAGCAACACCATGAGGGCGGAGAGCAGGCAGCGTCTGCCAAGCTTGATGGTCATGCGGGTCCCCGAAAGTGTTGTTGTGATGTGGTTCCGCCCTGCGCAGTCGGCCAGAATCGGCCAGAATCGGCCAGAATCGGCCACAATCTTCCACAATCGAGCGAGCATAGCAAGTCTGGCGGGAACAGCCGGCCTGTCTCACGCAGTGCGTGCCGTCGCGGGTGCGAGGCGTGCGGGCCTTGCGCGCCGACCGTCCGAGTCGCGTGTCAGCGCCCGATACACCTTGGTCAACTGCGCCGGCAGCGCGCGCACGTCATCGATCACCAGATAACGCCCTTCGGCGCACATGCGGCGCAGATAGTCGTGCCCGGCCGGGTCGATGGTGATGCAAAAGCTGGTGATGCCGGCGCGCTCGGCTTCGAGCAAGGCCTGTGCGGTGTCCTGGATGCCGTATTCGCGGTCACGCCGGTCGGGGCCGTAGTCACGGTCTTCCGGGTAGCCGTCCGAGACGATGATCAACACCTTGCGGCGCATCGGCTGGCGCGCGAGTTTGGCCGCAGCATGGCGGATCGCCGGGCCCATGCGGGTGGAACGGCGCGGCTGCATCGCCGCCAGGGCGGCCCAGCTGCGTGCCGACAGCGTTTCGTCGAACTCCTTGATCAGATTGAACTCGACATTCTCGCGGCCGTCACCCGAAAAGCCATACACCGCATGGCTGTCGCCCAGGGTGGAGAGGGCATCGCACATCAGCGCCAGGGCTTCACGCGCAACATCGATCACGCGACGCCGCGGCAGGGTGGCCGGGGCATCGACGGGGCCGCTAGAGCGGCCCCAGATGTAGGGGTCGTGCTGCGCCGGCGCGCTTGCTGCAGCAGCGCTGGCGGCCGGGTCCGGAATCGGAAAGTCGGTCGAGGCGCTCATGTCGACCAGGAAGGCGGTGGCTACCTCGCGCAGGCCGCGGTCGCGCCGAATGTACAGGTGTTCTTCACTGGCGTGTCCGGTGCGGCGATCGATCACCGCCTCGATCAGGCTGTCTAGGCCGATCTCGTCGCCATCGCTGGTACGGTGCACGCGCAGCCACGACTCCGGCCGGATGAAACTGAACTGCCGGCGCACCTGCAGCGCCAGGGGCGCGTTGCGCTTGCGCGCTTCATCAATGAAAGCAAAATCATCGCCGCGCAGCCGATGCTCATACAGGCGGCACCAGCTCTTCAGGTAGCGCTGTGCGTGGTAGTCCCATTCGTCGTAAAGAAAGCTGCGCGGCCCGGCGTGCGCGGCCGCGCGCGCGGCGCGCAACCGCCCGCTCGTGGTCACCTCTGCGGTTACGCTCTTGTCGTCCGGGTCGGTCGGCGATGGCGGCTCGCCCGCATCCGCATCAGCCGTGTTTTGGGCAACGCTGCCGGGCCTGCCGCCGCGCATGCGTCGATACACCAGGTCGGGCCGCAACTCGCCGCGAAACTCCACGCCGGGGCCGTCGAATTCGTCATCGGCGGCATCCGCATCGCCCTCGTCCGCGGCAGCCGTTTCTCCGCCGGCTTCCTGCTGCGGGTCGCCGCCCTGGTCGGGCGGCAGGTCCGCCAGTGGGGCGCCGTCGGGCTTGGGTGGGCGCGGCGGGCGCCTGATGAGGGCGTCCAGCATGGCGCAGAGGGCCAGCGCTCCGCGCGCGCTGTCGTAGACACTGGCGCTTGCTGTTTCCATGTGGGTCGCGACATCCAGCATCCCGGGCATCAGCCCGCTGCGATCAAGCGCCTGCAGGCCTTGACGCTGCGCGCCAAGCGAGTATTGCACCAGGCTTTCGATCAGCGCGGCCAGCGGTCGCAGCGACGCGATGTCGGGCCGGGCTGCCAGTGCGTGGCCTAGCACCCGGTCCAGATCGGCGCGCGCGCCAGGATAGTCGCGCCGCAGCGCCGTATCGATGCGCAGGTCTTCAAGCGTGACGAACAGGCGTCGCAACAGTGCCGGGCGCGTCGCGCTGGCGAAAAAGCGTTCGAGGTCGGCGATTTTTTTTTGCGGGATCAGGCGTGCCAGCGGGCCGGAGGGTGCGGCGTTGGCGGGTGCGGGCGATGGCAGGTCCATCAGCGCCGCTGCCCGCTTCAGAGAAAATTCGAAGGTGCCGTTCTTCAGGTAGCCGATCTGATGCAGCACGGCGATGCGGTAGGCGCCATGGTTGTGGCGCATCGAGGCGAAGTCGGCAATCTGCGCCGGCAGGTGGATGTTGGCGCCGTCGGTGGCGATGGCATTGCTGCCGCCAGCGGTGCCGCGCAGCTGCACGGGTGTCGACGCGGCCGCGTGGCGTTGTTCACCTGCGCCCTTGACGGCCGCGCACGGCGTCTGGATCGGCTTCAAGTGCAGGTGGTGTCCGCTCAGGCCTTCGGTGAAGAGCGCCAGCATACGCTGGATGTCGGCGAACCGGACGCAGGCATCAGGCGCATGCGGCGTCGCGACCCTGTTCACGGCAACAGGACATCGACGATGTTGGCGATGGCCTGCTGCACCTCGGCATCGTCGGTCACGGCGCGTGCGATTGTGACGTCACAGGCACGCCGCGGCGCGATGCCGGTAGCGGCCAACTGCGCCGCATATATCAGGAGGCGCGTGCTCACACCTTCTTCGAATCCATGTTCGCGCAGGTTGCGCACCTTCGCGCCGATGAGTGCGAGTTGTTGCGCGAGACCTGCGTCGATACCGCTTTCGTGCGCGATGATGGTGGCCTCGACGGCGACGGCGGGATAGTCGAACTCCAGGCTCACGAAGCGCTGGCGGGTCGAGGGCTTCAAGTCCTTCTGCACACTCTGGTAGCCGGGGTTGTAGGAGATCACCAGCAAAAAGTCGGCATGGGCGTCGAGCAGCTCGCCGGTTTTCTCGATCGGCAGAATGCGGCGGTGATCGGTCAGCGAGTGAATCACCACGGTGGTGTCCTTGCGCGCCTCCACCACTTCGTCCAGGTAGCAGATGGCGCCGCTGCGCACCGCACGCGTCAGGGGGCCATCCAGCCAAACCGTGGCGTCGCCCGAGAGCAGGTACCTGCCGACCAGGTCGGTGGCGGTCAGGTCTTCATGGCAGGCCACTGTGATCAGCGGTGTTTCGATCGCGCGGCGCGGGCTCTCGATAGCGCGGAACAGGCGCCAGGCCATGTGCTCGACAAAGCGCGTCTTGCCGCAGCCGGTCGGACCCTTGAGCAGCACCGGCAGGCGGGCCCGGTAGGCGGCCTCGAATACCTGGACTTCGTCGGCCAGTGGCAGGTACCAGGGTTCGGTGTGCAGCCGGCTGCTGGCGCTGTCGACGGGGCGGGGGCTAGGGTTCATGAGGGCGGAGCGAATTCGCGGGTTGGCGTGGGATGTACTTTACTTGCAACAACAGGGGCCGGGCCTGCGCGCCCTGATCGCTGCGACCTGGTGCATCGAACCACGCCTGCGGGAAACACCGGTCGCGATGCGGCTCATCTAGGCGCGGCGCGCGGCTTGCGCGAAGCCAGCAGGATGCCGATGCCGATCAGCGCGATGCCGGCCACGTGATAGGCGTGAAAGCGTTCACCCAGGAACAGCACCGCGAGAATGCTGCCGAACACCGGCATCATGTGGGCCGACTGCCCGGCGCGCGCAGCACCGATCAGTTCGATGCTGCGGGTGTAGAAGAAATAGGCCACGAACGAAGGCAGCACCGCGGCGTAGGCCATGGCTGCATACGAGGGCCAGCCACCGCGAATGGTGGCGCCCTGTGCCGCCTCGAAAAGGTAGAAGGGCAACATCAAGAGCGAGGCCAAGCCCATGGCCGTGACGATGAAGCTCAGCGGATGCACGTCTGGCCGATGGCGCAAGAGCGGCCCATAGACGGCGTTGAGCGCCAGGGCCAAAAGGATCCATGTGTCGCCGCGGTTGAGCGAAAGATGCAGCAGCGCATCGAGCGATCCGCCGCTGGCGATCGTGGCCACGCCGACCAGGGAAATCGCCACGCCCGCGGATTGCGCAATGCCGGGCCTTTCGCCGTAAAGGGCGAAGGCCCAGATCAGCACCAGTACCGGCAGCACCGACTGCATCAGCAGCGCGTTTAGCGCCGTGGTGTATTGCAGGCCGATGTAGGACATGGTGTTGTAGGTGGCGAAGCCGGTCACGGCCAGCAGCAGCATCATGCGCCAATGTCTGAGCAGCACCGGCCAGTCGCGCTTGAGATGCGGCCAGGCTAGCCCTAAGGCCAGCAGAAACGCGCCGGTCCAGCGCCAGTAGGCCAGCGCGACCGGCGGCACCTGGCCGGCAACCGCGCGGCCGACCACGATGTTGCCGGCCCAGAACAGGTTGACCAGCACCAGCAGGGTCCAGGCGGAGGACCAGAGGCGAGTGGCGGCCTGGATCAAACCGGACGATGGCGCACGGCAGCGCGACCATGTGAGGCGCCCTGCGCATCAAGCGCGAACGCGTTCATCACGGGGTTTTGGATCCCGCTTTTGGAAAGCCCGTCTGGATCTGCATGGTGGCGTTGCCGCGCACCAGTACGGCACCGTGCGTATCGCGCAATTCGCCTTCGACAAAGCCCACCGCGCGGCCGCGCTTGATCACCCGGCCAAAGCCCTCGATGGTGCCTAATTGCGCCGCTTTCAGGAAGCGCGACCCCAGGTCCAGTGTGACGTTGTATTCGCCTTCGCGCATGACCACGCTCATGGTCACGGCGAGCAGTTCGTCCAGCATCGCGGCCAGCATGCCGCCATGCACCGTGCCGCCCGGGTTGATGAACGCTGGCAGCGCGGTGAAGCGCATGTGCACCTCGGCGGTTTCGAGCTTGTAGTCGAGGTATTCGGAACCCAGTAGCTGGCCGACCGGCGGCCGCGGCATGCGCCCGGAAAAGATCGCCGCAATCAAGGGTGGTGAGCCGGAGTCGGCGATGGCTAGAGGGTTGGTCATGGCGCAGATTCAAAAAAATGCCTGCATGTGAGCGGCGGTGGAACGTTGACTGGCATCGCAGCTGGACAGTCGACGGTGGAGGCGGCGCCAACGATCGGTGACGTTCGCTGCGCTTACAGGGGCGGTATGAGGCGTGTTCCGAGTAGCCGCTGAAAATTCGCAGTTCGATGGGTCAAGGCCGCACGCCGACCACGAAACTGACCACGGTGGCCGTGCTGCCGCCGATGTTGAGGGTGGCGAAGGTCCTGGCGCCTTCCACCTGAGTAGCGCCGGCCTGGCCGGTCACCTGCTTGGCCGCGTCGAACAGCATGCGCGCGCCGGTGGCGCCGACCGGATGGCCGCAACCGATCAGGCCGCCGGAGGGATTGATCGGCAGCTTGCCGCCGGGCTCGATCACGCCTTCTTCGACTGCCTGCCAGCTTTGGCCGGGCGGGGTCAGGCCGAAGTGGTCGATCGCCATGTATTCGGTGGTGCTGAAGCAGTCGTGGGTTTCGATGCCGTCGAGTTGCCAGACATCCGCAATGCCGGCACGGCGGAATGCCTGGTCGACGGTATCGCGTACATGCGGCATGACCAGTGCCTGGTCACGGCTGCGTTCGATCTTCTCCATGTAGGGCAGGCCGGCGGTGCGGTGGCCCCAGCCCAGAATCTGCGGCAACTCGGCAAGCTTGCCGCCGCGTTTTTCGGCGTGTGCCTGCGCGAATCTGGCCGAAGCGAGCACCACGCCGCAGGCGCCGTCGGTGATCTGCCCGCAGTCCTGCCGGCGGGTGCCGGGTTCGATCACGGGGTTGGCTTCATCGTCATCGGTGAAGCTTTTCTCATTGAACTGCCACTTGCGGGTTTGCGAGAGCGGGTTCTTGCGCGCATTGCCGTAGTTGATCTCGGCAATCCGGTTCAGATACTTGCGGTCCAGTCCGTAGCGCTTTTCGTACTCCAGCGCCATGTGACCAAACACCGCCGGCCACAGGAATTTGCAATCGAGTCGCTCATGCCCGACCCAGCCGGCCGCGTTCTGGTTTTGCGAGGCAATGTCGCCGGCCAGGTTCTTGAATTCCTCGGCGCCCAGTACCAGCACACAATCGTAGCGACCGGCCTCGATCTCGGCCATGGCAGCCAACACCGCCAGCGACGCCGAGGCGCAGGCGCCTTCGTGGCGACCGGCCGGCACGCCCCACAGTTCCGGTACCACCGCCGACACCATCGCACCAAGGTGCGCCTGGTTCCTCTGCAGCTCGCCAAAGGCGTTGCCGACATGGATCGATTCGATTTGCTGCGCCTGGAGCCGGCAGTTTTCCAGCGTGCCCAGGGTCGATTCGCGCATCATGTCGGAGATGTCCTGGCCCTGGCGCGACCAGACTTTGGCGAAGTCGGTCTGGTAGCCGCCGAGGATGTAAACGGGTTGGGTCATGACTTGTTTCCAGTGGCAGCGGGCAGTGTGAGGGGCCGTTTCAAGCGGCAGCCGGCCGTCGCGATTGTACGATTCGAAAGCGGCTGGCGACAAATGCCATGTCGGTCAACGAAGCATTGCCGGCGGGGTTGAGCCCGGTGACGTGATAGTCGCTGTAGGCGGCGGCGAAGTTGAGCGGCATCGGGCCGGTGAGATTGATCGTCAGTTGTGCGCCGGCGCGCGCATAGGCCGCCTCGGCGCGCGCGATATAGGCCTCGTCGGTGGAGTACAGGAATGCGGTGAGCCCGCCGATCTGTTTTACGTCCGTCGTGGCCTGCTTGAGCGCATCATCGGCATCCAGGGTTTCGATGCAGAACGAAATCGGTCCGAAACGCTCTTCGCCATAGAGGTCGCGTTCGGCGCAGGTCACACCCAGCATCAGCGGGGTGGCGGTGCGTGCGTGGGCAAACTCCGGGTGCCGGTAAGCGCGTGAGTCGAGCAGTACCTGGCCGCGTTTGGCGCCTTCATCGCGCATCCAGGCGATGAGCGCGAGTGTTTGTGGCGACTGGATGGAGGCCAGGATCATTGCCGCCTTGCGTGGCTCCTGCACCAGTGCGGCTACTGCAGCGGCGAGTTGGTGCGCGACCTCGGCTGCCGGCACCAGGCGCGCATCCGCGCCGCGGCCAACGGTCACGCCGGTCTTCGGCAAGTAGATGTTCTGCGGACTGGTGCACATCTGCGCTGAGAACATGCACAGGGTGGTGGCCAGGCTGCGCGTCATCGCACCGAGGTCGTCGCAGGATTCGATCACCACCGTGTTGACGCCGGCAGTTTCGGTGAAGCTTAACGCCGGATGCGCGTTTTGCTCCACCCATTGGCCGAAGCGCACGCTGCCGGTGAAATCGATGATGGCGGCATCCGGGTGTTTGACGATCCGCTTGCCGATCGGCTCGGCCACGCTGTCCACCGCCAAGGTCACAAGGTTGGGGTCGAAACCGGTTTCCCGCAATGCGCCGCGAAACACCTCGACCGATATCGCCATCGGCAGCACGGTGGCCGGATGGGGTTTCACGATCACCGCGTTGCCGCTGGCAAGACTGGCCATCATCGAGGGCCAGGCGTTCCAGGTGGGAAAGCTGGCGCAGGTGAAACACACCGCCACCCCGCGCGGCACCAGCCGGTAAGTCTTGTCCAGGGTAACGCAGGCAGGGCCGAAGCTGCGCTGCCAGGTGGCGTGGCGCGTGACGCTGCTCATGGCGGCATGCGCATAGACCAGCGCTTCGATGCCGCGATCGAGCGCGTTGACGCCGCTGCCGGCATAGCTCATGTTGTAGCTTTGCCCGGTGGTATGCATCACCGAAAAAGTGATCTCGAACATGCGGCCGAACAGGCGTTCGATCACCTCATGCAATATGCCGATACGCAGCTCCGGTTCCGCCTGCGCCCAGCCGGCATCCATGGCAGTGCGTGCCGCGCTGAACAGGTGATCGAGATCGGCACGCGGATAGTTGATGCCCAGTGGCGCCTGGGTGTAGGGAGAGATTTCCTCGCCAAGCCGGCCGATTTCGCCGGGCTGGTCAAGCACGAAGGCGCGGTTCAGGTGCGCGTCGAACGCGTGCTTGCCGGCGGCTTGCGCGCAATCGGCATGCGGATACTTGTTCGGCAGCTCGGGGAACGGGCTCCAGTATTCGCGCGTGCGACAGGCCTCGCGGGCGCGCTCGAAGCGCGCGCGGTGGGTCTCGAAAAGGCTCACGGCTGACGTTTCCATATCAAACGATGATGCCGCATCACCTGCGACGCCGGCACCTTGTCGCTGGCCGAAAGTGTGAGCCCGCCCGCGCCGTCGAAATCCATGCGGCGGCGCTGTTCGGTGCCGACCAGATTGGGGTTGTGCGATTGCGTGACACTGTGGATGACGTAGTCGCCTTCGATCCGGTAGCGTCCGCCGTAACTGAAAAAACTGTCGAAGGCGGCCACACGCTCCGCCGCCGGCGCGGTGCGGGCCGATTCGCTGGAGAGATTCCTGCGCCCGGCACGCGACATGCTGGCGTTCATCCAGCCATCCGGCGTATAGGCGATCAGCCCGGTCGCATCCGCCCCGAGCGCATGGGTGGGCGGGCGGCCGTCGTCGTAGGTGGTTTCCCAGCGCACCAGGTGCCAGGCGCCGATCAGGGGGTTGTTGGTCATAGGGGTCAAGTGAGCAGGTGTCCGGGCGCCCAGGTCGAATGCGTGCCGCTGGCAATCCGGTGCGGCAGGATCACCCGGCACACCGGGCCGTCAGTGAAGCGTTTTGCGTCGATAAGCCAGCACTCGGAGCGATCGTTCTTCAAGTCCGTGATGAAAGACACCAGGTAGCCGTCGTCTTCGTCCCGGGCGTTGATGCGCGGCGCGAACGGCGACTCGCTGCCGTAGACCTCATTGCCGAAATCGATCGCCTGCGAGGTCTGCTCAAGCAGATCGTGCTTGACAATGCCGGTGAACAGGAACCAGCCAGGCTTGGCCACCGCGCTGTAGGCGTAGCGATAGGGCCGCCCGGCGTATTGCGTGTTGAACATGCCGAACTCGAGCACCCGCTCGTCGAGCCTTTGTTCGCGCGTGGCACCGGTTTTCAGGTTGAAGCGCCAGCGGTGCAGGTGCGGCTTCATCGCGTGCTGGTCCAGGTAGACCATCATGCGCTTGTAGATTTCCGGGGCGTCGGGCGGCGAGGTCGGCATCGGCCTGTCCTCGAAATAGCCGTCGAGCACCAGTTCGTCGCCGTCTTCATAGGCGTTGAGAAAATGCAGCACGAAGGTTGGTTCGGCTTCGAACCAGCGGATGTCGGCACTGCTGCCGTAGCGCGGAATCACCGCGAAGCGCGATTTCAACTCCGGGTGAAAGCGCACCACGTGCAAATTGCGCTTGAGCATTTCCGGGTCCCAGAACAGCGGGAAGTCATTGAGTATCGAATACTTCGCGGTGAACGCCATGTCGTGCGGCAGGCGCGGCCCCGGCAGCGGCACCGGCACGTAGTGCTTGAGCTGGTTATCGGCACCGACCACACCGTAATGCATGTAAGGCGCCTGCTTCGAATAGTTGAAAAACAGCAGTTCGCCTGTGTGTTCATCAACCTTGCAATGCGCCGAGATTCCCTCGCGCGGATAGCTGCCGCCCCAGGTCTCGGGGCCGAATTGTTCCAGGGTGGTGGCTGAAAGGCGGTAGGCCTCGCCGCACTGGTAGTAGGTGGTAAGCGCGCGTCCTGCATGCACCACCACGTCGGTCGACGAAGCGTCCTTGAGGAAGCCATGTGCGCCCCAGCCAGGGCGTGATTTTGCCGGCGGTTCCATCAGGCCCGCCCACAGCGAATGCCCGACTGCTCGCTCGGCCTCGAAGCCGGTGGTGCGAATCGCGCGGTTGCGGTATTCGGCGCGGCCGTTCAGAAACCGCATCATGTGCAGCATGCCGTCGGAATCGAACGGGTGGAAGCGCCCCAGCGGCTGGTGGATCTGGTTTTGCGTGTTGCGCAGGTAGACGCCATCGATGTCGTCCGGAATGCGGCCGATCACCTGCATGTCGGTGGCGTTGATCTCCATAAGGTTCGGCGCGAACGCCCCGGTCAGGTATGGGTGATCGCCCGGTTTCAGGTCGGAGGCGATGCTGCCAACGGTTTCGACCGGCATCTCACTGGCCTCCCAGATAGGATTGCGGTACCCAGATGCCGTGAAAACCGGCCGGCAGGCGCTGCGGAATGTGGATTTTTGCCAGCGGCCCGGCGGCGATTTTGCGCGCATCGAACAACCAGCACTCGCCTTGTCCGCTGGCGCGGTTTTGCAGGAAGGTGACGACATAGCCATCGTCTTCCGCGTGGGCGCCGTCGCGCGCGCAGAACTGCGGCTCACTGCCGTTGTAATCGGCGCCGAATTCATGGATGTCGGTCGTGCGCTCCCGGGTATCCCAGCGGATCAGGCTCTTGAAGCGCACCGGCACTTCGTTGTAGTCGAAGCCGTTGCCATAGACATAGCGTGTCGGCCGGCCGTTGTAACGCGTATTGATCATGCCGAATTCACCGATGTCGCGCGTCACCGCCTCTTCGGTGGTGCTGCCGCTTGCCAGGTGAAAGCGGTAGCGCTGCAGATGCGCGTTGATGCGGTGGTTGTGCAGCATGCGCTCGAACTCGGTGGCGCCGTCGGGATAGTCGGTGAACGGGCGCTCGAACTTGAAGGCCTCCATGACGATGCATTTGTCGTAGCCCTCGCCTTCTTCCCAGGCGTTGGTCGAGTGATAGATGTAGCAGGATTCGGCGCTGAACCAGCGCACGTCGCCGCTGTCGCCGAAGCGTGGCAGGATGCCGAAGCGCGCCGGCATGTCCGCATGCCAGTCGGTCTTCCAGCGCCCGGCCCCGGCGGCTTCCATGTCCTGGTAGACCGGCAGGTCCATCAGGATCGAATAGTGTTCGGTGATCGCCATGTCGTGCGGCAGGCGCGGGCCCGGCAGGTCGATCGGCACATGATGCTTGAGCACACCGTCGGCCCCGACCACGCCGTAGGTGAGATAGGGTGTCTTGATGCCGTAGTCGAAGAACATCAGGTCCCAGTTGTGCTCGTCGACCTTGATGTGGGCCGACACCTTGGTCTTCCGCTTGCCGCCGAAGCTGTCCGGGCCGATGGTTTCGAGCGTGAGCGGGTCGATGCGATACGGCGTGCCGCACAGATACCAGGTGCTGATCAGCGTGCCGTTGTGGAACTTGACATCGGTGTTGGAGGTGTCCTTGAACGGTTGCTCGCGATGCTCCCGATTGGCGCGTTCGCGGATGCCGCGCCAGATCGGCCCACCTGCGGCCTTTTCCTCGGCCAATGCGTCGGTGGCGATCCAGCGGTTGCGATAGGTGGCGCGCCCGTCCTGAAAGCGCAACGCATGCAACATGCCGTCGCCATCGAACCAGTGATAACGGCCTTGCGGCCGATAGTAGGCGTTCGGACCGTTGCGAAAGTAGATGCCGCCGAAGTCGCGCGGGATTGTGCCTTCAACGCGCAAGGCTTCCGGCGCCAGCGCGGCTTCTTCGCGCACCGGCGCGAAAAACGCGCCATCCAGGTAAGGGTTTTGCTCGATCACTGTGTCCATGCTTGCCTCCTGCGAAAGTCTGGTACTGAGTGCGGGTCGATGATTGTGCGAAAGGTTTGGGTCGGGATGAACGCCGTTCGAGGGAAAGTCGCCATGCGCAGACCGTGCCGGCTCGCTCAGGCAATATTCCGGGCGCGCTCACGCGCCGCGCCATAGCCTTGCACCAGTTCATCGACGATCTGCCCCACCGGCTGCACCGCCCGGCTTGCTCCCACCCCCTGGCCGGCTGCCCACACCGAAAGCCAGCGCTTGTCCTTGAACCCGGTGTTGCTGTCGTAATCACGTTTGGGCGCTTCCGGCAAATTGTCCGGGTCGAGGCCGTTGGCCTTGAGCGAGGGCTTGAGCCAGCTGGCGCGCGAGCCGGTAATCGCCGCGGAGACCAGCAGGTCGTCGGCGTCACAGTCGACGATCATCTGCTTGTAGGCGGGTTCGGCCATGCTTTCGGTACTCGGTATGAAGCGCGTGCCCATATAGACCAGGTCGGCACCGAGCGCGCGTGCCGCATAGACGCTGGCGCCATCGGCAATGCCGCCGCCGATGATGATGAAGCCGTCGAAAAATTCACGCACGGCCGGCACGAAGGAGAAAGGGGTAAGGCTGCCAGTGTGTCCGCCGGCACCGGCTGCGACGCAGGCCAGGCCATCGACCCCGGCGTCGGCCGCCTTTTTCGCCAGCTTCAGGTTGATGACATCAGCAAACACCAGGCCGCCGTAGCTGTGTACCACCTCGATGGCCGGTTTCGGGCTGCCCAGCGCAGTGATGACGATCGGCGGCTTGTACCTGGCGATCAGTTTCAGGTCTTCGGGCAGGCGCGAATTGGTCGAGTGCGTGACCAGGTTGGCGGCCCACGGTCCGATGATTGCATGCGGATTGGCCGCGCGTGCATGCGCCAGCTCGGTCGTGATGTGCGCCATCCATTCGTCCAGTACTTCGATCGGCCGCGCGTTGGGGGTCGGAAAGGCACCGATGATGCCGGCCTTGCAGGCGGCCAGCACCAGTTCAGGCCCCGAGATCAGAAACATGGGCGCGGCAAACACCGGCAGCCGCAGGGCGTGGGGGAAAATTTTCCGGCTCAAGACTGGTCCTTTGAAAAAAGGCGTGTGCTTACTCGGCTGCCTTGAACCCCGACAGGCGCACCGCTTCCTGCCAGCGCTTCGAATCGCGCCGCATATAGTCGGTGAATTCTTCGGGCGAGGTGGGCATGGGCACGAAATCCATGGCGCGAAACTTTTCACGCACTTCATCGGACTTGAGCGCGCGGGTCAGTTCGGCATTGAGCTTCTGCACCAGCGCGTCCGGTGTGGCCGCCGGTGCCAGCAGCGCCGCCCAGGTGTAGATGGTCATGTCGGGAAAGCCGGATTCCTCGAAGGTCGGCACGTTGGGCATCAAGGGCGAGCGCTTGTCGCTGGTGATCGCCAGGAGCTTGACCCGGCCCGCCTCCACATGCGGCTTGACTGCCAGGAGCGGCAGGTAGGCAGTGTTGACCTGGCCGCCGACCAGGTTCTGCACCGCCGGTGGCGTGCCATTGAACGGCACGTGCAGCATGTCGATGCCGGCGCGTCGATTGAACAGCACGCCGGCGAAGTGCGACGAATTGCCAGCGGTGAACGAGGCGAACGACACCCGTCCCGGATTGGCCCTGGAATGCGCGATGAGTTCGGCCAGGTTGTTGGCCGGCAGCGACGGATGGGCCGCCAGCACCAGGGCTGTGCCGAGGAAATTGGTGACCGGCTTGTAGCTTTTCTCCGGGTCGTACGGCAGCTTCGCGAAGGTGTGCGGGTTGATCACCATCATGCCGGAGCCGGCCAACAGCAGGGTGTAGCCGTCGGGGGCGGCCTGGGCACCGGCTTGCGCGGCGATCAGGCCGGCACCCCCGGGCTTGTTTTCGATCACCAGCGGCTGGCCACCGGATTCCTTGATGCGCTCACTGACAATCCGCAGCGCCTGATCGAGCGTGTTGCCGGCGGCGAACGGCGTGATCACCCGGATCGGCTTGGCCGGAAACTCCTGCGCAGCCACAGGCGTGCCCACAGTCAGGCACAGCATGGCAGCGGCGACCAGCGCATGGCAGCGCCGTTTCATCAATCGTGCATTCATTCCTGTCTCCTCGCCTCAAGGGCTTGTGGTGTATAGCCAGCGTGCCAGCAGGCGCGTCAGTGTATCCGGCGCTTCCATGGGCAGCATGTGTGCCGCATTGTCGATCAGTTCCAGGCGGGCGTTGGGAATTGCCGCGGCCATTTCCTCCGACAGCGCGGGCGGCGTTACGCGGTCTTCGCGGCCGCAGGCGATGAGCGTCGGGCAGCTTATGCCGCTGAGCAAGGCGCGGCTGTCGGCGCGATCGATTAGCGCACGTGACTGGCGCACGAAGGTTGCGGGCCCGACCGCGACCATCATTTCGTCAAGGCGCGCATTGAGGTCGGCATTGCCGAGATTGTCCGCGGCCAACATGAAAGGCCGCATGCCGGCCAGCATGCGCGGGAAATCCCTTTGCGCCAGCTCGATCATCTTTTCGCGCCCCGACACCGCTTCCGGGTTTTCCGGGCGCGCCGAGCTGCTGATCAGAGCCAGGCCGGTGAGGCGAGGTCCTGCCTGGCGCAACACCTCAAGTGCGACATAGCCGCCCAGCGAAAAGCCGGCCAGCGCAAAGCGCGCTGGTGCGCCGGCCAGCACCGCCTCGGCCATGGCGACGGTGCTTGTCTGCGATGTGATGTCGGCGATGCGAATCTCGGCATGCGCGGCCAGCCCGGCGGCCTGGGCTTCCCAGACGCGCGCATCGTTGAGCGATCCGGGGATCAGCATCAGGACCCTGCGTGTGCTCATGGGCCAGACTCCAGGGTGCGCGCAACACGTTCTCGCAACACGCGTTTCAAAACCTTGCCTACCGGGTTGCGCGGCAGGTCATCGATCAGTTGCAGGCGTTCCGGCAACTTGTAGGCGGCCACGCGCTTTTCATCGCGCAGGAACGTGGTCAGGTGCTCCAGGGTCAGTAGCTGGCGGTCGACAGCAACCACGCAGGCGCACAGCCGCTCGCCCATGATCGGGTCCGCATAGCCGACCACCGCAGCCTCGCGCACCATGGGGTGGGCCAGGATCAGGCTCTCCACTTCTTCTGACGAGATGTTCATGCCGCCGCGGATCACCAGATCCTTGGAGCGCCCCACATAGCGGTAGAACTGCAGGTTCTCGCCGCCGATCTCGAACAGGTCGCCGGTGCGGTAAAAGCCCTGATCGTCAAAGGCGCGCGCGCTCAGATCGGGTGCGTTGAAGTAGCCTGAGAATATGGTCGGCCCGGAGAAACGCAGTTCACCGACACGCCCGGCTTCGGTGATGTCCTGCCCGCTTTCAAGGTCGACCAGGCGGGTTGCGATCTTGCGCGTGGTCGATACCGACCATTGATAGCCCGGCACGCCGGCGCGCGGGAAAAAACGGGCACGCAGGGCGGGGTCGCCAACATCCAGGGGCGCGCCGGTCAGGCTGGCCCCCTCGTTGGAACCGAAATAGTTGACGATTGCCACGCCATATTTTTCGTGAAACCCGCGCACCATCCAGTCGGAAAGGGGGGCACCGCCTGAACCGATGCTTGCCAGGCGTTTGAAATCGATGCCGGCAAGCAATTCCGGGCGCTGCAGCAACTGGTTGAGGATCGCCGGCGCTGCCACGGTGTACTCGATGGCCTCCTCGCGGATTTGCTTGAGGAACACTTCGAGATTGAACGGTTGGTGTTGCACCACGGTGCCGCCCAGGATCAGCCAGGCCGCAAAATTGGTCGAAAGCCCGGCCATGTTGACCAGCGGAAACGGATTGAGCAGCCGGCACCCCGGTGCCAGTTGCGCGCCTTCGATGATGGCGGGGGCGACGATGAGCCATTCGTTGTGATTGCGCGGCACGCCTTTGGGTATGGCTTCGGTGCCGGAAGTCCAGCAGATGGTGAATACATCGTTGGCGCAAACATCAGCCGTCGCCAGGTAGTCGGCTACCCGCTTTGGCGCCCGCGCGGCGGGCAGCGCGAGATCGAGTGCGACCACGCCTTCGGGCACCTGCGTGCCCCAGGAAAATACGCACGCGAGCGACGGATGACGCGCGCTCAGTTGCTTGAACATGGCCGCGTGCGCATGCTTGCCGATGCGCGCGCAGGTCACGATCGCGCGCGCGCGCGTCACGCCCAGAATGTGTTCGAGTTCGTGCTCGCGGTACTGCGCCGGTACCGGCGACACCACGATGCCCAGGCGCGCGCAGGCCAGATAGATCACGAACTGCTCGACCCCGTTGGGCAACTGCACGACGACGATGTCGTCTTTTGTCAGGCCGTGGTCCAGCAGCACCTGCGCCATGCGCGTGACTTCGGCGTCGAGCTCGGCGTAGGTGAGGCTGCGTGGTGCGCCGTCGGTGAAGTCCTGCCGATTGAGCGCATCGACCACCGCCTGGCGCTGCGGTCGGGCCGCGACATGGCTGCGAAAGCAATCGTCGAGCGTGCGCCTGCCCCACCAGCCGCGCTCGGTGTAGCGGTCAATCCTTTCTTGCGGGACCAGGATCATGTCGGGCGAGCGTCGTCTATAAGCTGTGCGCCGAATGGGCGCCGGCAGCGGCTGTTGATTCACTTGCATTGTTAGACGTATGCTACTAGACTTGAGTCCATTAATGCAAGTTATCCATCGATGGTGCGGGTTGCCTGAGCGGAGGCGCGTGGTGCGGACGTCAATCGAATCCTGCGGACCATGACAGCGACGAAAGCGCTTTTGCCGAACGCGGCGCGGCCGCGAGTCGGAGCCGCGCAATCACCCTTGCGGGTGGCGCATCATCTGCGTGGCAGTTCGCTCAATCGCGCGCTTGACGTGGTCGGCGACTGGTGGACCCAGCGCATTTTGCGCGAGTGCTTTCTTGGCGTACGCAACTTCGAGGCAATGCAGAGCAATCTTGCGGTGCCGCGCCAGACCCTCAGCACGCGCCTGAAGCTGCTGGTGGCCCACGGCATTCTCGATACCGCCCGCGGTGACTATCGGCTCACCGAGTGTGGCCGCGCGCTTTATCCCTGGGCGCTGATGGTGTGGGCGTGGACGACGAAATGGGGCGGTGGCAGCGATGCCCGCCACCCGCTTGTGCTGACGCACTCTGAGTGCGGCCGCGCGATGCGTCCACTATTCGCCTGCGGTGCCTGTGGGGAAGAGGTCGATGTGCGCGATGTCGAAGTGCGCGATGCGCCCGGCGTGCGCCTGGTCGCACCGGTGAATGCGGCCGGCGACCGGCGCTGGGCGGCCGGGCGCTTTGTGCTCAATCCGCGCGAGGGGGGGCGCCATATCGCGTTTGTCACTGCGGATCGCTGGAGCCATTTGATTCTTTCGGCGGTGTTCCTCGGTTGCCGCTGGTTCGACGTGCTGGCGCGCGAGACCGGCGCTGCGACCAACATCCTTACGCACCGCCTGGGTCTTCTGATAGCTGCCGGTTTTCTGGAAAAGCGCCGCCTCGCCGCCGACGGCCGCCGCTTCGACTATGCGCTCACCGACCGCGGGCGCGACATCTATCCGCTTACCATCACGCTGGTGCAATGGGCGGACCGCTGGTTGCCTAAAAAGGGGGGCGCGCCGATGCTGCGCGTCCACCGCCGCTGCGGCGCGCCGCTCGACGCCCGCGTGACGTGTTCTGCCTGCGGTGAGGAGTTGCTGCCGCAGCGTGTTTGTTTTTCATTGCCGCCGGCCTGATTGCGCGCCGGTGCTGTTCACGGGAGAATCGAAATGGCCGAAATGGTGATTGACGAGCTGAGCGAAGACTTGCCGCTGGTACTGCGCGGCGGCTTCGAGCCGGTGGCGGACGAGCTTTACGTGCGCGACCTGGAAGTGATCGGCACTGTGCCCCGGGACCTCAACGGCGCCTATTTCCGAAACGGCCCGAACCGGCGCTACGCCGCCGAGGGCCGCTACCACTGGTACGACGGCGACGGCATGCTGCACGCTGCCTACTTCGACAAGGGGCGCGTGAGCTACCGCAATCGCTGGGTGCGCACGGTGCCGCTCAATGAAGAGCTTGCCGCCGGTCATGCGCTGTGGAAGGGCCTGCGCGAATCGCCGCGCGCCGACCGCCCCGACATGCCGGTGAAGAACACCTCGAACACCGACGTCAAGTTTCACAACGGCAAGCTGGTCACCATGTGGTACCTGGCGGGCGGCATGTACCACGTCGATCCGATGACGCTTGAAACCCTGGGGCCGGTCGATTTCAAGGGCGCCCCCGCCCTGCGCGCCTCGGCCCACTCCAAGGTGGACGAGCGTACCGGCGAGTTTCTGTATTTCGACTACTACAAGGAAGCGCCGCACATGCACTTCGGCGTCGTCTCGGCCGATGGCGTGCACACGAGCAAGATTCCGGTGGCCCTGCCGGGGCCGCGCCTGCCGCACGACATGGCCTTCACCGAGCACTACGCGATCCTGCACGATTTCCCGCTCACCTACGACATGGAGGCGCTCAATACCGGGCGCCACAAGTTGAAATTCCACGCCGACTGGCCCTCGCGCTTCGCCATCGTGCCGCGCCACGGCAGCGCCGGGCAGATCCGCTGGTTCGAGGCCGAGCCAGCCTACATGCTGCACGTCATCAACGCCTGGGAAGAGGGCGATGAAGTCGTGATGCTCGGCACCCCGTTCCGCCTGCCGCGCGACCTGGGCGGCAAGATCGAATCCGACAAGTTCGCACGCGCCTGGTCGACCATGCAGCACCGCGACTACCTCACCTACGAGTGGCGCTTCAACCTCAAGACCGGCAAGACCGCCGAGCGCATCATCGACGACACCTTCTGCTGCGAATTCCCGATGATCAACACCCATTACCAAGGCTACAAGTCGCGCTACGCCTACGCCATCAACATGGTGCGCGGCAGCCTCAACCAGCCGCGCTTCGCGGGCCTGGCCAAATACGACTTCGAGACCGGCGTGATCCAGGCCTACAGCGAAGGGCGCGATTTCTTCTACAACGAGGCGCCATTCGCACCCGCTGACAACCCGCAGTCGGAAGACCACGGCTACGTGGTGAGCTTCGTCTGGAACGCGCGCGAGACGCGCTCGGAATTGCAGATTTTCGATGCCCGCAATTTCGGCAGCGGCCCGATCGCGCGGGTGTTGATGCCGCAGCGGGTGCCCAACGGGTTTCATGCGACATGGGTGACCGCGGAGCGGCTGGCGGCGGGCGCGCGCATGCGCCTTTAACGTTTCGTTCGGGTTTGGGGGCCGGCTTCGACAGGCTGCTAGATCGACACTTCGAGGTTATCGATCAGGCGCGTGCTGCCCAATTTCGCGGCGCCCACGATCACCAGATCGCGGTCGCTCTCGCGCGGCGGCAGCAGGTCGGCCTGGCGGCGGATGGCGATGTAGTCAGGCTGCCAGCCGCGCCCGGCCAGATGCGCCATGGCTTCAAGTTCGATGCGCAGGTAGTCGCGCTTGCCGTCGCGCAGTTCCTCGCGCGCTCGCACAAGCGCGCGGTTGAGCGCCGGCGCCTCGGTGCGCTCGGGCGGCAACAGGTAGCCGTTGCGCGACGACAGGGCCAGGCCGTCGGCTGCGCGCACCGTTTCTGCCAGGATGATCTGGATCGGCAATGCCAGCTGGCGCACCATGTTCTTGAGAACGATGCACTGCTGGTAGTCTTTCTTGCCGAATACGGCGGCCTTGGGCGCCACCATGTTGAAGAGCTTGAGCACCACCGTTGCCACACCGCGGAAGTGACCCGGGCGCACCGCGCCATCGAGGATGTCGGCGATTTCGGGGGGTTCGACCGCGTAGGTCTGCGGTTCGGGATAAATCTCGCTTTCGCCAGGTGCAAACACCACGTCGCAGCCGGCGGCCGCCAGCTTGTCGCAGTCGCCCTGAAAGGTGCGCGGATACTTGTCGAAATCGTCGCGTGGGCCGAACTGCATGCGGTTGACGAAGATGCTGACCACCGTGCAGGTGCTGCGACGGTCGTCGCCGGCCAGGGTACGTCTGGCGTTGTCGACCAGTTGTATATGACCTTCGTGCAGGTTGCCCATGGTCGGCACCAGTACGTTCCTGGGCTCGCGCGCCAGGCGGGCGCGCAGGTCGGCTACGCAATCAATCACATCCATCTGGAGGCTCCGGCTTTCAATCCGCCCGGTTGAAGTATTCGCGCCTGCCGCGCATCTCGCGCACGCGCTTGAGCAACAGCGCGAAGTCGTCATCGGCATCGACGAAATTGAAGTGGTCGGAATTGACGATCATGAGCGGTGCGGCGTCGTAGTGATGAAAAAAGCGCGTATAGCGCTCGCCCAGGCGCACCAGATAACTTTCGGCGATCGGCTGCTCGTGCGCATTGCCACGGCGGCGTACACGTTCGATCAGGGTGGAAGGTTCGGCCTGCAGGTAGATCACCAGATCCGGCACCGGCGCCTGCGGCTTCAGGTGCCGGTACATCTGTTCGTAGAGGCCCAGTTCGTCGTCGGTGAGAGTCAGGCGCGCGAACAGCGGATCCTTCTCGAACAGGAAATCCCCCACTGTGCCGCCCTTGAACATGTCGGGTTGCTTCAATTCCGCCAGTTGGTGAATCCGCTGAAACAGGAAAAACAACTGGGTCGGCAGCGCGTAGCGCGCCATGTCGCGGTAGAACTTCGCCAGAAACGGGTTGTCTTCCGGGGCTTCGAGCATCAGCGCCGCGCCGGTCACGTAGGCGATGCGCCGCGCCAGCGAAGTCTTGCCGGCGCCGATCGGGCCTTCGACTACGATGTGGCGGTATTTTTCGGGCAAGACTGGCATGGCGGCGGCTGATCTTTGGGGCAGGCGACAGGTGAATGCTGAGCAAGATCCTGCTACCGCAGGCTGTGGAATGACAGTCCTGACTCAAGTCAGGGCGGGGCACATGCGACTTTTGTTGCAGGCGCTTGTTCAGTGTTTCCCTGGCGGCCGGCAATCATACACAAGGCCGCGTCGCCCGGGCCGCTCAGCGAAAGATGAAATAAACCGCGCCCATCATGCAAAGCGCCGCCCACAGGTAATCCCATTTGAGGGGCTGGTTCATGTAGAAGATCGCGAACGGCACGAACACCGTCAAGGTGATCACCTCCTGCATGATCTTCAGTTGCGGCAAACTCAGCGCGGTATAGCCGATGCGGTTGGCCGGTACCTGCAACAGGTACTCGAACAGCGCCACGCCCCATGACAGCAAGGCGGCGATCCACCAGGGTTTGGCCGACAAATCCTTCAAGTGGGCATACCAGGCGAAGGTCATGAATATGTTCGAGAGGATCAGGAGGCCGGCCGAGGTGGCCAGTACGTTCCAGTTCATGGGCATGGTGCGGGCGGGATGCGGGTGAGTCGCTGGTCGGCCAAGGCCGGCAACAGGTTGGCGATCGCACGGCCATCGGGCAGCCGCAGGTCCGCTGCGATTTCAGCAAGCGGCAGCAGAACAAACGCGCGTTGGGTCATGCGCGGATGCGGCACGGTCAGCGCGCTGCCGGCAATGCATGCGTCACCGTACAGCAACAGATCGAGGTCGAGAGTTCGCGGCGCGTTGCGATACGGGCGTTCGCGGCCATGGCTGCGTTCGATCGCCTGCAGTTCGAGCATCAGCGTGTGCGCCTCAAGCACGGTGTCGAGCGCGGCCACGGCATTGACGAAATCCGGGCCGGTTGCATCTATCGGCGCACTGACGTAAAGGCTGGAACGTGCCATGAGGCGTGTGCCGGGCAGTCGCGCCAAGGCGTCGCACGCTGCTTCGATGGTCGCGCTTGCATCGCCCAGATTGGCTCCCAGACCCACATAGGCGCGCGTCATGCCCGGCCGCTGTGTGTTGGGTGTCTGGACCGTCTAATCGCCAAGCGCCGACGCGCTTGCGCCGGATGCAGCGTCTTCCGCAGGCTTGCGGCGGCGGCGCCGGCGTTTGGGCGCTGCGCTATCGGCCATCGGCGCGTCATGCGCGAGGTCTTCGCTGAGCGCAGCGAGTTTCGCTGGCGGGCGGGTGGCGCTGGCCATCTGGTTGCGCGTCTCCGGGTCGGCGTCGATGAATCGGGTCCACCAGTCGGCGCTCGCGGTGTCGATCTCGCCCGACTCGGCACGCAGCAGCATGAAGTCATAGGCGGCGCGAAAGCGCTGATGCTCGATCAGCTTGAATGCGGTGCGTCCGCCGCGCCCGGAGGCGACGCGATCGAAGCGCGGCTGCAGCGACCATATCTCGCGCATGTCGGCTGCGATGCGGTTCTGGATCGCCAGCTTGTCGCGTTGCGCGTCGATCGCCTCGCTCATGGCCTGGTGCAAGGCCGGCATCGAGTGCTCGCCGCGCGCCTTTAGTTCGTTCCAGCGCGACAGGGCTTCATGCCATAGCAGGGCCGCGAACAGGAAGCCGGGAGACACGCCCTTGCCCATGCCGATGCGCTCGTCGGTGCGGGCCAATGCCAGCATGACGAACTTCTCGCCCATCGGCTGCTCCAGAATCACATCCAGCAGCGGCAACAGGCCGTGATGCAGGTGCTCGTCGCGCAATTGACGCACACAGGCCACCGCATGACCGGACAACAGCAGCTTCATCATTTCATCGAACAGGCGCGACGCCGGCACGTTGGAGAGCAGTTCGGCCATGACGCGGATCGGTGCCCGCGTTTTTCCATCGATCTTGAAATCGAGCTTGGCGGCAAAGCGCGTGGCGCGCAGCATGCGCACCGGGTCTTCGCGAAAGCGTGCTTCCGGGTCGCCGATGATGCGCAGGACGCGCGCACGCAGATCCTTGACTCCACCGTGGTAGTCGATCACGGTTTCGTCGAGCGGGTCGTAATACATGGCGTTGACGCTGAAATCGCGCCGTTCCGCGTCTTCCACCATTGAGCCGAAGGTGTTGTCGCGCAACACGCGCCCGTGTTCGTCGGTCTGTGCTTCCGACAGGTCGGCAGTGCGAAAGGTCGACACCTCGACCTGCTCCTGCCCGAACATCACGTGGACGATGCGAAAGCGCCGGCCGATCAGGCGCGAGCGGCGGAATACTGCATGCACTTCGTCCGGTGTGGCGTTGGTGGCGACATCGAAGTCCTTCGGCGTTCTGCCCAGCAGCAGGTCGCGCACGGCGCCGCCGACCACATAAGCCTTGTAGCCGGCTTTTTGCAGGCCTTCGACGGTGCCCAGGGCGCCGCGCGACAGGCGGGCGCGATCAATCCCGTGCTCGGCGGCCTTGAGGATGGTGGGCTGGTGCTTGCGCGACTTGGCAGCCGGCGCTTGGGCGGGCGCGGCAACGGGCTTGTCAGCCTTGCCGAATACCCTGGAGATTAACTTTCGCAGCATTGAGCCAATTTTACTCTGTCCGTCGCCTGCGGTCCGGCCTTCGCGGCACGTAGTCAGGTTGTCAGTCGCAGCGCAGGCTGATCACCGGCCAGCCGCGGGTAGCGGCGAGCGTTTGCAGGATGTCGTCGGGGTCCACCGCCACCGGGTCGCTGACCCGTTCAAGCAGCGGGATGTCGTTGCGCGAATCGCTGTAAAAGTAACTCTTCGGATAATCGGCGATGCGCCGGTTCATGCCGGCAAGCCAGGCCTCGACGCGACGTATCTTGCCTGCCTGAAAGCTTGGAATGCCACGTGGCTTGCCATTGAACACGCCCTCGTGCTCCTCCAGGTCGCAGGCGATCAGGTGCGGAATGCGCAACTCGCGCGCGATCGGCGCGGTCACGAAAGCGTTGGTGGCGGTCACGCAGCAGCACAGGTCGCCGGCGGAAAGGTGCCGGTCCACCAGCGCGCGCGCCTTGGCGCCGATCGCCGGCAGGATCACGCTTTGCATGTAGTGGTCATGCCAGGCGTCGATTTCGGCACGCGGCCGGTGCGCCAGGGGCGCCAGCGCGAACAGCAGATATTCATGGATGTCCAGGGTGCCGGCCTTGTAGCGCTCGTAGAAGTAGTCGTTCTTGCGGTCGAAATCGGCGGAATCGACGATGCCGCGCGCCACCAGGTAGCGGCCCCAGGCGTGGTCGCTGTCAATCGAGAGAAGCGTATTGTCCAAGTCGAACAGGGCAAGGTTCATAGCGGCAGGGTTTGGTTCTGGTTGAGAAGTTCACGCAGCAGCGGGGTGGTGACGGGACGCTTGGTCTCCAGGGAAAAACGGTCCAGCGCCTCTATCAATGCGATCAGCGAAGGCATGTCGCGGCGCGCCCGCGTCAGCAGATAGTCGAGTATCTCGGGGCTCAAGCCCATGCCGAGTTGCTGCGCGTGCCGCGTCAGTGCCGCGCGCTTCTCGTCATCGGTCAGCGGCAGGATCTCGAAACCCAGGCCCCAGGCAAGCCGGCTCCTGAGATCATCGCGCAGGTCAAGTTGCGTCGGCGGCTTTTGGCCGGCCACCAACAGCCACGCCTCACCTGCACGCGCGCGGTTGTACAGGTTGAAGAGGGCGATTTGCGCGGCTTCGTCAAGGCCTTGCACGTCGTCGATCGCATGGCAGTTCGCGTTGCCGGCGCGACTGGCGCGCCAGGCTGCAAGCAGGTGGCTGCGGCCGCTGCCGGCCGCGCCCCACAGGTAGACGCAGCGATCGCCGGCTGCCGCCGTGCCCAGCATGCGCAGTGCAGCCAACGCGGCCTGATTGCGCCCGGCCACGAAGTTGTCGAAGGTTTGCGGCGGCGCTTGCTTGAGACCCAGCAACATTTGGCGCATGGTCATTTCGGCTGCCGGTAAAAGGGGCTTTCGAAATAGGCGCGGTTCAGATGCCGCAGTCCGACCAGCAGCACCGCTGAGGCCGGCAGCGCCAGCAGGACGCCGAAAAAGCCGAACACCTGGCCGAACGCCAAGAGCGCGAATACCACCGCCAGCGGATGCAGGCCGATGCGGTCGCCGACGATGCGTGGCGTGAGGTAGAAGCTTTCCAGCATCTGGCCCGTGCCGAACACCACACCTACCACCACCAGGCCATGCAGGCCGTCCTGCTGCAGGGCGGCAACAATCAAGGCCAGCAGCAGGCCTGTGGCGAAGCCCAGGTAGGGTACGAACGCCAGCCCGCCGGTGACCAAGCCGATCGGCAAGGCGAAGTCGATGCCGCCAAGCCACAAGGCCAAGGTGTAATAGAGCGCCAGAATGCCCATCACCGAGAGCTGTCCGCGCAGGAACTCGGCCAGCACGGCATCGATCTCGCCGGCAATGCCGCGCACGGCTGCGTGCCAGCGGCGCGGGATGCTGCTGTCGACGCGGGCGATCAAGGATGGCCAGTCGGCCAAAAGGTAAAACAGCACCAACGGAATCAGCAACAGGTTGCCCAGCACCCCGGCCAGCGCCAGCCCGCCCAGCTTGAGAGAGGCCAGGAGGCGCGGCACGATGCCGTCGGTGCTTTGCCAGTTCTCGGCGATGAAGGCCTTGATCGAGGCGACGTCAAAGTGGATGTCCCAGCCAAACCAGATCTTGAGTTTCGGTGCCACCACTTCATCGAGCCTGGACAGGAAGCCAGGCACATGCAGGGACAATTCCGCCACCTGTTTCTGGATCAGCGGCGCCACGATCAGGATCAGCAACAACAGCACGAAAACCAGCAGGAGGAACATCAACAGTGCGCCCAGCGCACGCGGCACGCGTTTTGCGGCCAGCCGGTCGACGCCCGGGTTGAGCATGTAAGCCAGCATGGCGCCGGCCAGGAAGGGCGTGAGGATCGGGCTCAACAGCGCCACCACCCAGGCCAGGGCCAGGCCGATGCCGATCCACCACGCGGTTTGCAGTTGCTCCGGACGAATCGGGTTCAAGTGGACGCTCGCTACGGCAAGGGGGCGAAAAGGTAAAGCCGGGCGGGTGGGCTAAAATTCGCGGCTCTTCCCAGCGGCCGATTGCGCGCAGGCCGGTGGCACTACCGGGCCGGCCAGCGGCCGGCCCACCCCCGGTTTTTGCCAACCCGGTACGGATTCTACCTGCCGCACCCAACCGCAAGATTCGCCTCCGCCATGAGCCAAGCCCCACTTTCCTACCGTGATGCCGGTGTCGACATCGACGCCGGTGATGCACTGGTCGAGCGCATCAAGCCATTGGCCAGGAAGACCATGCGCGAGGGGGTGCTGGCCGGTATTGGTGGCTTCGGCGCGCTGTTCGAGGTGCCCAGGCGCTACAGGGAGCCGGTTCTGGTATCCGGCACCGACGGCGTTGGCACCAAGCTCAAGCTGGCCTTTCACCTGAACCAGCACGACACCGTGGGCATCGACCTGGTGGCCATGAGTGTCAACGACATCCTGGTGCAGGGCGCCGAGCCGCTGTTTTTTCTTGATTACTTTGCCTGCGGCAAGCTGCATGTGGATACCGCGACCCAGGTCATCGCCGGCATCGCCCGCGGCTGCGAGCTGGCCGGCTGCGCCTTGATCGGCGGCGAGACCGCCGAGATGCCCGGCATGTATCCGCAGGGTGAATACGACCTGGCCGGCTTTGCCGTGGGCGTGGTCGAAAAGTCGGCGATCATCAATGGCAGCAGCATCGTGCCAGGCGACGCGGTGCTGGGGCTGGCTTCCAGCGGCGCGCACTCCAACGGCTACTCTTTGGTGCGCAAGATCATCGAGCGAGCAAATCCCGATTTCAATGCCGACTTCCATGGGCGCGCCCTGCGCGACGTGCTGATGGAGCCGACGCGTATCTACGTCAAGCCGCTGCTGGCGCTGATCAAGAGCCTGCCGGTCAAGGGCATGGCACACATCACCGGCGGCGGCCTGACCGAAAACGTGCCGCGTGTGCTGGGTGCGGATCTGACTGCGTTGTTGCAGCGCGACGCCTGGCCGATGCCGCCGCTTTTCACCTGGCTTCAGCAGCAAGGTGGTGTGGCCGATGCCGAAATGCATCGCGTATTCAATTGCGGTATCGGCATGGTGGTGATCGTGGCTGCCGCCGATGCCGAGCGCGCTCTGGCCGAGCTGGCCGCGTCCGGGGAAACCGTATGGCGCATCGGTGCGATTGCAGCGCGCGTGCCGGGGCAGGCGCAGACCATCGTAGCCTGAGCGCATTCAGATCTGCGCGCGCGCCATATCGGCGCTGCGCTGGCGGGTCTCGGCCGGACCTGGCGTGAAGTGAAAAGTGGCGCCGGCGCCGACCCGGGCTTCGGCCCGGATACGCCCGCCCAGGTTGCGGGTGACCCGCGCCACAGTGGCAAGCCCGATGCCGGGGCCTTCGAATTCGGCTGCCGTGTGCAGGCGCACGAAGGGCTTGAACAGATCGCCGGCGGCGTGCATGTCGAAGCCCGCGCCATTGTCGCGCCCGCGCACAGGGCAGCCAAGGCCTGCGCCGGCACGCTGACGGCTGTCACCGCCGGGTAGATGAACAGCCAGCGCATGGCACTCGACAGGTGGGTGCTGCTTCAGAATGCCAGATAACGCTCCGAACTGTCGCGGCGCCAAAGGTAGAAAATCACCAGGCAAGCTGTGAGATTGAGGACCACCCCGGTCAGGCAGGACTGCCCGAGCGTGCCAAACGACGTCGCGTTGAGTTCAGCGAGCGTGGCCGCGCGACTCAAACGTTGCACCAGACTGGATAGGGCATACGCGGTACTCTACTGGAGTTTGGAAGCGTGTCAAACGGCGGCGACATGTACGTGTCAACGCTTAAGTCGTGCTTGAGCTTCCTGCGGCAGAATGACGTTTTTTTGATGATGACGCAACGCGCATGGTCGAGGTCACGCAGAAGCTCCGCGCCGTCAGCCTCACAACCATCGAACGGCAATTCCGAAATGCGACTGCTTCTGGTGGAAGACGATCCGATGATCGGCGCAAGCGTCCGCAAAGGCCTGCGCCAGGACGGGTTCGCGGTCGATTGGGTGAACGACGGCGAAGCGGCCGAACTGGCGATTGGCCAGGGCGTCTACGACCTGATGCTGCTCGACTTGGGCCTGCCTAAGAAAAGCGGCCTTGCCGTACTGAAGAGCCTGCGCGCGCGTGGCTCCGATCTGCCGGTGCTGGTGGTCACCGCGCGCGATGCCGTGTCCGAGCGCATCAGCGGACTCGATGCAGGTGCCGACGACTATGTGGTGAAACCGTTCGACCTGGACGAACTGGCAGCGCGCATTCGCGCCGTGCTGCGGCGTCGCGCCGGCCGTGGCGACCCGCTGCTGCGCTACGGCAAGCTCGAATTCAATCCAGCCAGCCGTGAAGTCCGATTCGACGGCGCGGCGGTGAGCCTGTCGGCACGGGAACTCGCTTTGCTGGAGGCTTTCCTGGATCGGCCGGGGGCAGTGCTGTCACGCGCCCAGCTTGAGGAAAAGCTCTATGGCTGGACCCAGGAGGTCGAGAGCAACACCGTCGAGGTCTATATTCATGGATTGCGCAAGAAGCTTGGCGCGGATTTCATTCGCAACGTGCGCGGGGTCGGCTACATGCTGTCAGGACCGCAATGAACGTTCGGATATCGGGTCGGCGCGACAGCCCGTACTTGCTCGTACCTGCGGCTTGCGCTGAACGCACATGACTTCAATTCGTCGCAACCTGCTGGTCTGGCTGCTGGCCGCCTTGTCGGCCGGCTTGTTTGCGGGTGCCGTTGGCATCTACCTGCAGGCGCGTGCGGATGCCAACGAGCTATTCGACTACCACCTGCGACAGGTCGTGGCCTCGCTGCCCGGCCGCACCTTTCCGGCGATCATCGGCCACGAAACCGCGATCCTCGAAGATGGCACGGTGATCCAGATCTGGGACCAGAGTGGTGCCCGCCTGTATTTTTCGCATCCGCAGGCGCGCTTGCCGGAGCGCGCCGAACTGGGCTTCTCCACTGTAAATACCAGCCAGGGGCGCTGGCGCGTGTTCAGTGCGATCGTCGGCAGCAACGTGGTGCAGGCAGCGCAGCCTATGCACGCGCGCGGCCAAATGGCTGCCGGCGTTGCCTTGCGCAGCACATTGCCATTCCTGATTTTGTTTCCGGTACTCGGTATAGCTATCGTTTTCGCGGTGCGGCACGGCCTGGCGCCGCTCGACCTGCTGGCTGCCGGCGTGACCACCCGCTCGGCGCAGTCGCTGGCGCCGATACAGGAGACCGGGGTGCCGGAAGAGGCACGTGGTCTGGTGCATGCGCTCAATGGTTTGCTGGTGCGGCTGGGGCAGGCATTGGAGGGCCAGCGGGCGTTCATCGCCGACGCGGCGCATGAACTGCGCACCCCGCTGGCGGCGCTCAAGTTGCAGATGCAACTGGTGGGACGCGCGCAGGATGCGGACGAGCGGCGCGCGGCCCAAGCCGAGCTTGAGGCCGGGCTGGCGCGGGCGGCGCATCTGGTCGACCAGTTGCTGATGCTGGCGCGCCAGGAGCCGTCCGCACCGGTTCCGGCAACGCAGTGCGCACTGGCGGATATCGCCTGCGCAATCGTGGCGGCGCGCGCGCCGCTGGCGCTGCAGGCGGGCATCGATCTCGGGGTCAAGCGCGCGGCGCCGCTGATACTCCAGGGCGACCCCGCTGCGCTTGCTGTCATGCTCGGCAACCTTGTAGACAACGCGCTGCGCTACACGCCGTCAGGCGGCAGCATCGACGTCGAAACCTATGAAGAGGACAGCGCCATCGTGCTCGAAGTAGCCGATAGCGGGCCGGGTATTGCGCTTGACGAAAGGGAGCGTGTATTCGACCGCTTCTACCGCGTCCCGGGAAGCCCCGGCATCGGCAGCGGTCTGGGCTTGGCGATCGTCAAGCGCATTGCGCAAAGTCACTCTGCGACCGTGCTGCTCGACGAGCGTGCGGGCGGAGGCCTGCGGGTGCGGGTGCGTTTTCCGCGCGGCACCTGAGAGCCGGCAGTTGTTGCCGGCGGCGGGCGGGCAAGTCCGGCGCCACTCCCGGCGCCACGCCCGGCGCCACGCCCGGCGCCACGCCCGGCAACATCCTGATACAACTTCGCGGGCCGACTTAAGTCTGGCTTAATGTGCAGCCGCAATCATGCTTCCCATCACGCCGGCCGCTTGCGGCCATTGCGTCAATCCGCAATCATGAAGGAGAAGCACATGACCAACATCACCTTGAAGCGCAGTCTGCTCGCTGTCGCCGTCGCCGCAGCGTTAGGCGCCGGCTATGCCGGTAGCCATGCTCCGGTAGTCACGCAGGCGCAGGCCGCACCTGCCGTCGCGGCCGTCCCGGCGCCAGCGATGCCGCTGGTGACACCTGCGGCCTATCCGGATTTCGCCAGCATCGTACGTGCTTCTGGCCCGGCGGTGGTCAACATCACCGTGAGCGGCAAGGCGCGCGCCGGCCAAAGCGAGGGCGCGGATGACCAGATGTCCGAATTCCTGCGCCGCTTCGGGCCTGGCTTTCCGCGCATGCCGCAAGGGCCACGCGTGCAGCGCGGTCAGGGCTCGGGCTTCATCGTCGCGGGCGACGGCCTGATACTCACCAACGCGCATGTGGTCGATGGTGCGCAGGAAGTGACCGTCAAACTCACCGACCGGCGCGAGTTCAAGGCGCGCGTGGTGGGCCTGGACAAGCGCGCGGACGTGGCGGTACTGAAAATCGACGCCGCCGGCCTGCCGGTGGTCAAGCTGGGTGACCCGGCGGCCACCAGCGTGGGGGATTGGGTGCTGGCGATCGGCTCGCCGTTCGGCTTCGAAAACACCGCGACCTCGGGCATCGTGAGCGCCAAGTCGCGCGCGCTGGAAGGCTACGTGCCGTTCATCCAGACCGATGTGGCGGTCAATCCGGGCAATTCCGGCGGGCCCCTGTTCAATCTCAAGGGCGAGGTGATCGGCATCAATGCGCAGATCTATTCCGCAAGCGGCGGTTATCAGGGTTTGTCGTTCGCGATACCGATCGACGTGGCTGCCCGCGTGCGCGACCAGCTGGTGGCGCACGGCAAGGTGACGCGCGGCCGCCTCGGTGTGGTGATTCAGGAAGTCAACCAGGGACTGGCCGATTCGTTCGGTCTGAAAAAGCCGCAAGGGGCGCTGGTGAGCGCGGTCGAAAAGGGTGGGCCTGCGGAGAAGGCCGGGCTGATGATCGGCGACGTGATTCTCAAGGTCGATGGTCGCGAGATCGAGCGTTCGACCGATTTGCCGGCGCTGGTGGCCGAGATGAAGCCGGGCACGCGGGCGCGGCTGGAGGTGGTACGCAACGGCGCCGCCAAGACCCTGGAGGCCACGATCGCCGAAATGCAGGAGCCGAAAGTGGCCGCCAGGAGCGAAGAAGCCACGCAGGGTCGCCTGGGGCTGGCAGTACGGCCGCTTGAGCCCGGTGAAGGTAGCGCCGCCGGCATCACAAGCGGGCTTCTGGTCGAAGAGGTGACGGGGGCGGCGGCGCGTGCCGGCATACAGCCGGGTGATGTGATCATCGCCGTCAACGGTCGCTCGGTTGCCAGCATCAACGAACTGCGCGAGGCATCCGCCAAGGCCGGGAGCAAGGTGGCGCTCCTGGTGCAACGGGAGAATGCACGCATTTTCGTGCCGCTCAATCTGGGCTGAAGCGCGCCGTAGTCGGGATGTGAGGCGGTCCGCGTCGCTTCGCATCCCGGGTTCGGCGGGTCTGGCGCATTGACAGTGGACAGTGGCGATACAATGATTGCGGCATTTCCCTCCCTGCCGCATTTTTGAGGCGGCGCCAGCCACGAAAGGAATCAAGCGATGAAACCTGCCGGAAACGAACGCATGCTGACCCCGTCCGGAGTGTTCTTCAGGAGCGGCGCATCGGTACCTGATGAGTACATCACTGCGGTCGAGGGCGTGGTCGAGGAGCCCGGTCAACTCACCATCAAGCCGCTTCTGGTCGGCGACGACATGCTGTTCCTGCAGGCATTCAAGGGCAAGGGAATGAAGGACCCGATTCACCAGCATGACGATCATGAATCGATTGCCTACCTGGTCAAGGGGCGCATGCGCCTGGTGATCGGCGGCAAGGAGTTCATCGCCGAGGCCGGAGATGCGTGGATGCATCCGCGCGGCGTGCCGCATTTCAGCGAGGCGCTCGAAGACTGCATCCAGGTCGAGGTGAAGAGCCCGCCGCGCAAGACCTGGGTTTCGCAGGCGTAGAAAAGCAAGGCAGCCAAACAAGACCAACAGAATCGCGCCGGGCTTTGCTACGGCGCCAGAGGAGAAACCAGGATGCGCGTCCTGCCCGCAATGACTTGGCTTGTCACATTGATCGTGGCGGGCACCGGCGCTTGGGCGCAAGCCCAGGCCCAATTGCCTGATCGCCCCTTGCGCCTTTTGGTGGGCGCACCGGCCGGCGGCCCCACCGATATCGTGGCCCGCGTGTTGGCCGACCGTCTGGCACCGGCGCTGGGCCGTACGATCGTGATCGACAACCGCGCGGGCGCTGGCGGCAACATTGCCACACAGGCACTGGTGCAGGCGCCTGCCGACGGCACCACCATGTTCATGGGCTCGTTCGCCAATGCGGTCAATCCGGCGATGATGAACGTGCCGTACGACACCCGGCGCGACTTGTTGCCGGTATCCCAGGTCACGCGGGTGCCGCTGGTGGTGGTGGTTCCCGCCGCCCTGCCGGCTGCCAATGTCGGCGAACTGGTGGCACTTGCGCGGCGCGCGCCGGGAACTGTCAACATCGCCTCCGGCGGCATCGGCACTTCGGCGCATCTTGCGGCCGAACTGTTCAAGCGCATTGCCGGGGTCGACATGCCGATCATCCAGTACAAGGGCGGCGGCCCGGCGCTGCAGGACGTGATGGCCGGTCGCCTGCAGGTGGCGTTCGACAACATGCAGACTTCGCTGCCGCAACTGGCGGGCGGGAAGATACGCATGCTGGCGGTGACCACGGCGCAACGCATGGCGGACTTGCCGGCGCTACCGACGGTGTCGGAAACGCCGGGGCTCAGGGATTTCGTGGTGCTGTCCTGGCATGGCGTGTTCATGCGCAGCGGCACGCCGCCGCCGATTGTCGAGCGCATCGCCCGGGAGATCGCTGCCGCTTGCGCCAGCCGCGAATTGCGTGAGCGCTTCGGGCAGTTGCAGATCGAGGCGATCGGCAACACGCCGGAGGAGTTCGCGCGCTTCTTTTACGCTGAAATGGAAACCTGGGGGCGGGTGGTGCGCGAGGCCAATATCCGCGCCGAGTAATCTGCGTCCGCGGCGCGGCGATCGCCGCTAGCGCAGCACTTCAGTGGTGTTGTGCTTGATCAGGTCGAAGTCAATCTGTGCGCCCAGGCCGGGGCCGTCAACGGCGTGCACGTAGCCTTCGTTGTCAACCTCGATGTCATTGAGAATGGCGTATTTCTGCGCCTCTCCAGGCAAAAGCACCTCGAAATATTCGCAGTTGCCGATCGCCATCATCACGTGCAGGTTGGCGAAGTTGTTGAGCGAATTGCCGCCGTGGTGGATTTCGTAGTTCATGCGGAACGCTTCGGCCAGGTGCGCCCCCTTGAAGATCGCGGTGAGCCCGCCCTTGATGGCGACATCTCCTCTCAGGTAGTCGGTGGCCTGCGCTGTGATCCAGGGCGCGTAGGCGTGGAAGCCGCCGGGTGAGTATTCGGTAGCCATCAGCGGGATATCGAGCTTCTGGCGCAGCTTCACATAGTTGTAGGCGTCGTCTTCGGCCAGCGGATCCTCGTACCAGTGGAAGTCGAGTTCTTCAAGCACGCGTCCGAGGCGCAGGGCATCGGGGTAGGAGAATGCGCCGGCCGGATCGATCATCAATCGATAATCCGGGCCAAGCAGATCGCGCAGGGCGCGGCACAGGCGGATGGCGGCTTCCAGGCCCGCCGGCGGGTGGATCTTGTAGGCGCGAAAGCCCTTGTCGCGCATCACGGAGGCTTGTTCGAGATAGGCATCGTGCGAGGCCAGCACCGATGAGCTGACGTAGGCGGGCACCTTGCGCCGGCAGGTGCCGAGCAGTTGGTGGATTGGCAGATTGGCCACCTTGCCGGCGATATCCCACAGCGCCACGTCGATGGCGCCTATGCAGCGATAAGTGGTGGCGCGGATGCGTTTGGAGAGCGCCAGCCACAGGCGCTCGCGGTCCATCGGGTCCTGGCCTATCACTGCCGACTTGAGGTGACGGGTGAGGGACAGCACGTCCAGACGCGCGCTGCGAAAGGATGCCCCGAGAAATGCATGGCCGGTGACGCCCGCATCGGTCTCGATGGCGACCAGGCCCAGCTCGGGCGCGGCGGCGGCGGCCGGATTCTTGTCGCTGTACGAGGCGGCCGGCAGGCCGCGCCATTCGAACATGGTGACACTTACATCTGTGATTCGCATGTTTGGTTTTTGCAGAAGTCTTGTCGTGCCACAACATCCTGGGTGCGGCGCCGCCAATTGATCAAGGCCGTCGGCCTTGTTGCTGCCAGGCGCCACCGCCCTGTCGGAGCTGCCAGGACAGTCTCGCGAACGTGTAGTCGTAGTTCGACAAGTCTACTCCGCGCCCCGGGTTGGGCCAATTGAACCGGAAATTGAACCGGAAATCGGGGACGTACTCAAACGATCGCGGATGCGCGACGCCAGAAGCACTGCGAAGCGAAGTTCAAGGAACCGAGCGGCCGCGGTCCCGCCGCCTTGCGCGCCTCTATGGCTGAACTCGCGCCCGATGCCGCCGAATACGTCGTCGAGACCGTCCATGGTGAGATTTATCAGCGCGCGAGGCTGGACATCAAGACGCGCCAGATCGTCACCGTTGCTGCGTGTGACGGCGCGTGGCGGCGGGCGGGCCGCCCTGAAAGCGTGTGCGCCGCAACGCCGCGATCCTATTCAGCCTTCGCCCCCGAACTGCGGACCACCCTCGCCCACAGCGCAAACTCGTCCGCCAGGATCGCGGCCGAGCGCCGTGGGTCTGCGCCCACCATGTCCATTCCCGACTCGCCCAGCTTGCCGATGATTTCCGGCTGCGCCACCACCGCTGCCAGGGTGTCGTGCAAGGTTGTGACCACTGCTGCCGGCGTTTTCATCGGGACCATGAAACCTACGATCAGGCTCGCATCCATGCCGCGCACCCCGGCTTCGGCGAAAGTCGGCACTGCGGGCAGGCCCTTGAAGCGGCGCTCGCCGGTAATCGCGAGCGGCCGCAGCTTGCCGGCGGCGATGTGGGTGCGCGCCGTGCCGGGCACGGCGAACATCATCGGCACCTGGCCGCCGATCACATCGAGAATGGCCAGCCCTGCCCCCTTGTAGGGCACATGCACGATGTCCAGACCGGCGGCGGACTTGAGCATCTCCGCGGCCAGGTGCACCAGCGTGCCGCTGCCGGCCGAGGCGTATGCAAGGTAGCCGGGCCTGGCGCGCGCCAGCGCCAGCAGGTCGGCCACGCTGTTGGCCATAAGCGTCGGGTTCACCGCCAGCACCAGCGGCGTGCGCCCGACGATCATCAGCGGCGCGAGATCGCGCTGCGCGTCGTAGGGCAACCTGGCATAAAGGGATGGATTGACCAGCAGCGCGGTATCGAACAGCAGCACCGTGTAGCCATCGGGCGCGGCCTTGGCCACGTAGTCGATGCCGATGTTGCTGCCTGCACCTGCGCGATTCTCGACCACGATCTGCTGTTTCAAAGCCTCGCCCCACTTGGGCGCGATCAGGCGCGCGACGAAGTCGCCGATGCCACCGGGCGGGTAGGGCACCACCAGCCGCACCGGCTTTGCAGGAAAGCTGTCCTGGGCAAGTGCCGCAGCGGCCGGCGCCAGCGCCAGCAGGGCGCACAACAGCGGCAAGAATCGATGCTGGCGTCGTACAAGACTCCATTTCATTGCTGACTCCTTGAACAGGGACTTCCTCGTATGGCAGGGCGAAACTCAGTCTGGCGTGCGCGCCATGGCCGCAGTGGCATAGATGCGGTCCTGCAAATCGACGGCAAACACGCAGTCGTCCACCGTGGCCGGTGGCGCCGCGCCCGCCTCGAATGCATCGAGCGCTGCGTTGACCATGATCTCATAGGCCAGGTGCGGTGTCGGCACTGCACGTTCCTCGATGGTGGCGCCGCGCCGATGCACCCGCAAGCGGCCGTTGCACTCGTGCAGGTAGGCAGCGGTGGCGGCGATGCGCCATTCGTAATCGCCGCCTTCCTGCTGGTTGGCATAGGTGTAGCCCGCTTCGAGCGTGGCGATGAAGCCATCTGCGGTGGCGCACACGGCGGCGGCGAAGTCCTCGATGCGGCCGTCATGGCCGGCATGGCTGATGCTTGCACCAGTCATGGTCAGGGGCCGCCCGGCTGCCAACTGGCAGATCGCGTCCGCGCCATGGATGCCGAGGTTGCGCAATGCGCCGCCGCCTGCGATATCCGGGTCGAGCATCCATGGCACACCATAGTCGATGTAGCGTGATGGTGGCCCGTTGATGGTGCGAAAGTGGGCATGCAGCAGTGTGCCCAGGGCGTCGTCGGCTACAAGTGCCCGATACGCGTCCCAGATGCCCAGGTAGCGGTTCGGCAGGCAGACCGAGGCGAAGATTCCGGCACGTCGCACTGCCGCAGCGGACGCGGCGGCCTCGCGCCCGTTGCGCCCCATCGGCTTCTCGAGCAGCATGGCCACGCCGCGCGCGGCCACCGCAGTGATTTCCCGGGTGGCAAGGTCGTGGCGCGGTAGCAGCAGCGCAAGGTCGGGACGGGTCTTCTCCAACAGGCGGTCCGTATCCGCTTCGAAAGCAATGTCGTAGCGCTGCGAGGCTGCGCGCCCGGCGCCGGCGTCGGCATCCGCAGCACCAAGCAGGCGGACGCCACGCGCACGAAGAATGCGCACATAACGCGGCGCATGCCAGTGGGTGATTCCTGCGATGACAGCCGTGAGCGGCAAGCGGGACTCCTTGAATGCGCAGATTGCGCTCCGATACCGGCATGAAGCACGACCGGCCGCTCGCCATTACACCATGGCGCGCAGCACCGCCAAGCCTCGTCGTGGGTCGGCGATCAAATCGCAGAGGTGCGCGCTGCAGCTCGCTGCGCACCGCGCTTGCGCGGGTCCGGCATGGCTGCGCTGATGTTGCGCTGATGTTGCGCTGATGTTGCGCTGATTGTCGCGGGTCGGGTGGCCGGGCGATACTCGCAGTCGATCGCCTGCTCGATTCGCTGCACCCGGCAAGAGTTTTGATGAGTTGCCATCAATGATATCATTGCAATATCCGGCACGATCCGAGTTCAAATCCGAGTCTGATGGAGGGGGTCCGAATGCACAGCATTGCAATACGCCAGATCGATGACGCCCTCAAGAACGGTCTGCGCCTGGAGGCCGCCCGTCAGGGCTGCTCGATGGAGGAGCAGGCCAGGCGCATATTGCGCGCCGCATTGATGGCGCCCAAGGAAAAGCCGCCCGGCGCGACCCGGCACGAGCACCTGGCCATGCGCATCCACAAGCGCTTCGCCGCCGCCGGCGGCGTTGATCTGCCAGAGGTGCCGCGCACGGCCGCGCGGCCGCCTGTCAAGTTCTGACAAGCGGCGGCAAGAGTGCCGACGGCGTACGTACTGGATACCAACGTGGTGTCGGAGTTGATGCGGGAGCGGCCCGATCCCGCCGTGCTCACCAGGCTTGCCAGCCTGGACGACAGTGCGTGGTATACAACCGCCATCACCGAAGCTGAAGTGCGCCACGGCCTGGCGCTGTTGCCGGCGGGGCGCAAGAAGACGCGTCTGGGCACGGCACTGCTGGCTTTTCTGGGGCAGGACTTCGCCGGCCGTATCATTGCATTCGACAGCCCCGCCAGTGCCTACTATGCGGACATGATGGTCGTGCGCAGCAAGGCTGGCAGGCCGATGCAGGTGCAGGACGCCATGATCGCGGCCTGTTGCCTGGCCAGGGTTGCCACCCTGGTCACACGCAACACGCGCGACTTCGAGGGGCTTGGGCTTGACTTGTTCAATCCCTGGCCATGAGCGCGCGTGAAACGAGTTCGGTTCCGAAAGGTTTGCATGCGTGGCAGGATTTCGCGCCTGCGCAGAACGCCAGCACCGTCTGCAGGCCGTTTTGCCGAGCCACAGAGTTGCAGGACGCGCAGCGCGCTTGGCGGGGAAACACTGCACAAGTCCGTAGGTCGAGACGAGCGCCGCCAGGTGTGCCGCAGCGCAACCGCGCCGCTCAGGCGCGAAACGCGGTCTTCTCGGTGCCCTGATACAGCGCCTTGATCTGGCGCGCCATCGAATCGGCGTGCGTGGCAAGCGCGCCCTGATCGAGGTCCGCACGGGGCCTTGCCTCGTAGTCGAAGTTGTGGAATTTGTCGGTGCCGCGCACCAGCATCGCCGCGTCGCGCACCTTGGTCTGCCGCACATAGGTCGGGATGTAGCGGATCGCCAGGCCGATGCGGCGGTCATCGGTGTGGTTTGCGTCCGAGCCATGCACCAGCTTGATGTGGTGCAGCGACATTTCGCCGGCGCGCATGTCGAGCCCCACGGCTTTCGACTTGTCCACCTCGACGGCGATTTCCTGGCCGCGCGACAAAAGGTTGTCCTTGTGAAACGTGTCGACATGCGGCAACTGGTCGATCTTGTGGCTGCCGGGAATCACCTGCATGTAGCCGTTTTCGAGCGTCACGTCGGTGAACGCCACCCAGGCGGTGATCACCTCATCCGGATCCAGGCCCCAGTAGGTCGAATCCTGGTGCCACGACACGAAACCGGGGCTGCGCGCCTCCTTGATGAAGAAATTGGTGGTCCAGCACAGGATGTCCGGTCCGATCGCATCCTCGACCGCGTCGAGGATCTTCGGGTGGTGCACCAGTTCGTCGGCCCAGGTGAACAGCAGGTGAGTCTTGTGTCGCATGTTGCCCTGCAGCGGCTGGCCGGCATGGGCTTCGTGCGTTTCCAGTGCATTGCGATAATTGCGCGCCTCTGCGGCGGACATCACGCTTACCGGGGAGTAGAAGCCGTCGCGCCTGTAGGCATCGACGGCGGCTTGCGACAGAAGCTTCTGCATGGTGTGTATCCTTCACATTACGACGTATTTCAAGCGTAACATATTAGCAACATATTGAAAAGAAGCATGCAATGGAGAGCCTGCAGGTGGTGAAGAAGAAGCCTCCCTTGGCCGACAAGCGGCGCGTGGCAGCCGGACCGAAAGCACCGAGGAAGGCGCGCGCGATGCTGGCGGTCGCTGCCAGCGAACCAGTGCGCCAAGCAGGTGCGCCCGGATTGGCTGAGCAGGCACGCGCCCGCCTGGAAGAGATGGTCGTCACCCTGGAGTTGCCGCCCGGGAGCGTGTGGTCCGAGCTGCAGCTAAGTGAGATGCTCGGGATTGGCCGCACCCCGGTGCGCGAGGCGCTGCAGCGCCTGCAGGCCGAGTATCTGGTGAAGGTCGTGCCGCGTTTCGGGGCGCAGGTGAGCGAGATCAATGTCACCCAGCAATTGCTTCTGCTTGATGTGCGGCGCGTTCTCGAGCGGCTGATCGCGCAGGATGCGGCCCGGCGCGCCACGCCGGAGGAACGGGAGCGACTGCTGTCGATGGCCGACGGTCTCGAGGCCCTGGTGGAAGATGGTGTTTTGGGATTCCTGCGCTATTACTATGACATCAAGAAGTTTATTGCCGCCTGTGCGCGCAATCCCTACGCCGCCAGCGCGATAGGCCCGGCACAGGCGATGTCGCGGCGCTTCTATTTTCTTCACTATCGGGTGGCTCATGATCTGCCGGTCGCGGCGCGCCATCATGCCGATGTGGTGCGCGCAATTGCCCTCGGTGACGAAGCGCGGGCTGGCCTGGCTGCAGATCGGCTGATGGACTATGTCGAGGAGCTGACGCGCGCGACGGTGATGCAAAAGTTGTGAGCTTGCAGGTGCTGCGATGCAGCGTGAAATAAATTCCTTCGGTCGTTGACTGGGCGCGAATTCGCTGTGTAATATGTTACGGATATATTGAAACGTGACCGGACGCCTCGCGGCAACCGGGCTGCGCGGCCGGCACACGGCGTCCGGACCAGCGCTTGCAAATAACAGGCGCCGATTTCAGTTCCCAAGGAGACAACATGTCGATTTCGAGAAGAAAATTCCTGAGCACCGCTGGAGTGGGCGGCGCGATTGCGGGCGCACCGGCGATCGTCCGTGCGCAGCAGGCGATCACCTGGCGCTGCCAATCCATGTGGAGCGCTGCCGAACTGACTTACAAGTGCTTCGAGGATTTTTGCGAGCACGTGAAGGCGGCGTCCAACGGTCGGTTGGTGATCCAGCCCTTCGCCGCCGGCGCAGTAACCGGACCCTTCGAGACACTCGACGCGCTCACCGCCGGAGTATTGCAGGCGCATTCGTCGTGGCCGGGTTACTGGACCGGCAAGGATGCCGGACTGGCGGTGATCGGCGATCTCGTTTTTGGGTATCAGCATCCCTGGCAAGCCGAGGCCTGGTTTTATCACCGCGGCGGCCTGCAAATGCTGCGCCAGGCCTACGCCAGGTACAACGCCTACCCGGTGGGCGTGAGTTGGTGGGGCGTCGAGTCGGTGGTGTCAAAGAAGCAGATCGCGAAAATGGAGGATTTCAAGGGCGTGAAATTCCGCTCGCCGCAAGGCATGACTGCGGAAATCCTCACCAAGCTGGGCGCCTCGATCGTGGTTCTGCCTGGCGGCGAGGTCTATTCGGCGCTCGACAAAGGGGTGGTCGATGCCGCCGACTGGGGCACCCTTTCGATGAATCAACGCATGGCTTTCCATGAGGTTGCCAAGTTTCCGACCAAGCTGTTTCATTCGATGCCGGTGCAGGAGTTCACCGTCAACATGGATGCCTGGAAAAAATTGCCGGATGACTTGAAGGCGCTGCTGTCGATGGCGGTGCGCGAATGGACCTGGGACCAGGTGCAACGGGTCGCGGTGGACGACGTCCGCGTGGCCAAGGAACTGGTGGCCAAGAGTATCAACCCGGCTACCTGGCCGGAAGCCGAAATGGTCAAGATTCGTGTGCTCGCGCAACGTACCTGGGACGACTGGTCGAAGAAGTCGCCGCTTGCCAAGACCGCGTACGACTCACAACTGGCCTGGCTACGCGATCTCAAGGTCGTCGCCTGATGCTGCAGGATTCCGCTACCGGGGCGCAGGCTCATCTGCCCCCGGTGGGGCTTTCGTTTGCCGACCACTATTGCAATCTGGTCGATCGCCTCAACACCTGGGTCGGCCGTGGCTGCGCACTGACCATTTTTGTGGTGGTGTTCGCCGTACTCTACGAAGTGATCGCGCGCGGTGTATTCGGCCAGGCCACTATCTGGGCCAACGAGACCACGATCTATTTGTCCGCGGTGGCCTACCTGGTAAGCGGCGGTTATGCGCTCGCGCATCGTCGCCATGTGCGCATCGATGTGCTGTATGAGCGCCTGGCGCCGCGCACGCGAGTCAAGCTCGACTTCTTCACTTTCGCGTTTTTCGTGATCTACATGGGCGCGCTGGTGTGGGTCGGCACTACGCTGGCATGGGGCTCGTTCCTCGAGGCAGAGGGCACCGGCACGCCATGGAATCCGCGCATCTGGCCGGTCAAGTTCGCCATTCCGCTGGCCGGGCTCTTGCTGCTGCTGCAGGGTGTCTCCAACCTGCTGCGCGATCTCGGGGTCGCGCAAACGCAAAGTCGCGCGACATGAATATCGAACTCTTGAGCATGATGTTCGTGATGGTGTTCGTGGCCATCCTGTTGACTGGCCTGCCGCTGGCGTTCGCCACCGGCGCGGTGGCAGTGTTTTTCGCGCTGGTGTTGTTCGGCTGGCCGGGCCTGACGCTGATCGTCGGGCGCGTGTTCACGCTGATGGGCAACTACGTGCTGCTGTCGGTGCCGCTATTCATCTTCATGGCCTGCGTGCTGGAGCGGGCGGGAATTGCCGAAGCCATTTTTCGTGCGGCGCATGTGTGGTCAGGGCGCATCCGCGGAGGTTTGGCGGTGGCGGTGATCATCTCCTGCGCGCTGATGGCGGCGATGGTCGGCGTGATAGGCGCCGAAATCGTCACCATGGGCGTGGTGGCGTTGCCGGCGATGCTGTCGCGTGGCTACAAGAAGGAACTGGCGCTCGGCTGTATCTGTGCCGGCGGCGGGCTGGCGACGCTGATTCCGCCCAGTGTGGTGTTCATCATGTACGGCCTCACCGCCGGGGTGTCGATCGGCCAGTTGTATGTCGCCGGCGTGATACCCGGCCTGATGCTGGCCGGCATGTATATCGCCTACATCATCATCCGCTGCAAGATGCGCCCGGATTTTGCACCACCTGCGAGCGAGGAGGAACTGGCGATTTCGCTGCGCGAGAAATTCGCGCTGCTGCGCGAACTGATCCTCCCCGGGTTGGTCGCATTCAGCGTACTTGGATCGCTGTACCTGGGTTGGGCAACGCCGACCGAGGCCGCCGGCGTCGGTGTTGCCGGCGCGATCATCGCGATGTGGTGGAACGGCAAGCTGACCTGGGCTAAGTTGCGGCTCGCCGCCGAGGATACCGCCAAGGTCACGGTGATGCTTTACTGGTTGTTTTTCGGCTCTTCCGCACTGATCGGCGTCTACACGCTGGCCGGTGGCACCAAGCTGATCCAGGATGTCATGACCAGCCTGCCGGTGGGCCCGATCGGGGTGGTGATCCTGATCCAGATCATCTGGATCGTGCTGGGTTCCTTTATCGACTGGATCGGCATTTTGTTGTTGACCGCGCCGATCTTTGTACCGGTGGTGGTCAAGCTCGGCTTCGATCCGGTGTGGATGGGCGTGCTGTTCTGCATGAACATGCAGATCTCCTACATTTCACCACCCTTCGGGCCGGCTGCGTTTTACCTGCGCGGCGTGACCCCGCCCGACATTTCGCTGTCCGACATCTTTCGCTCGATCTGGCCCTACCTGGGCTTGCAGGTGGTGGCCCTTGGCCTGGTGATCACTTTCCCGCAGATCGCGCTGTGGCTGCCGGGCACCATGGCGAACTGAGACTCTCGGGATGCAACGCGCGCTCGATGCGGTGCTCGATGTCATGCGCGTTCCTGCGAGCGGCGAACCGGCAGTTGCAGTGTTGCCAGTACCTGACCTTGAAAGCGCACGCGACGCAGCCTGCGAGATCCTGATCGTTGGCGGCGGCACCGGTGGCGTTGCTGCCGCGCTTGCTGCGGCCCGCGCCGGGCGCCGCGTAGTGCTGCTTGAGGAAACCGACTGGCTGGGCGGGCAGATGACTGCCCAGGGCGTATCGGCGCTGGACGAGCATGAGCACATCGAAGCCTTTGGAGGTACCGCCAGCTACACCCGCTTCCGTGCCCTGGTGCGGGACCAGTATCGCGACCGCGCCGGCGCAGCAGGTCGCAGGCCCGACCTCAATCCCGGGGCTTGTTGGGTCACGCGTCTCGCGTTCGAACCGCGCGTCGCTGTCGAGGTGATCGAGCGCATGTTCGCGCCACACATCGCGGCGGGCCGACTCGCTGTTTACCGCAGGATGAAGGTGGTTGCCGCGACGACTGAAAACGACGAAATCAGCGAGGTCGTCGCAATGGGACTCGGTGACGCTGATCTGATCCGCTTCATTCCGCAACTGGTGATCGATGCGACCGAACTGGGCGACCTGCTGCCGCTGTGCGGAGCGGAATACGTGATCGGCGCGGAGACCGTCGCCGCCACCGGCGAGGCGCAGGCCCAGCCCGTGGCGCCCAAGCCGCATTGCGTGCAGAGCTTTACCTACACCTTTGCCTGCGAGCGCCGCGACGATGGTGAAAATCATGTGATTGCGCGGCCGCAGAAGTACCAGCACTATCGCGCCGCGCAGCCCTACAGCCTGTCGATCGAAGTCCATGGCGGCGAGATTTACGGTGAGGCCAGTGGCTGGCTCGACTATCGCCTCTACGACACCATGCCGGGCACCAAAGGTGGCTTGTGGACCTATCGCCGCCTGCTCGACCGCAGCCTGTTTGCCGGCGTCGTCAGCCACGATCTCACCATGTTCAACTGGCCGGGCAACGATTACCGCGATCGCAGCATCCTCGATGCTTCCCCATTGGAGGCCGCGCGTGCCCTGCAGGATGCCAAGCGCGTGAGCCTGGGCTTTTTGCACTGGCTGCAGACCGATGCACCGGCTTCCGGCGACCGGCACGGTGCGCCAGAGATGCGCTTGCGAACCGATGTCATGGGGTCGGCGGATGGCCTGTCGAAATTCCCGTACATACGCGAATCGCGGCGCATCCGCGCCGTCAAGACAATCGTCGAACAGGAAGTGTCGGCACACCACCAAAGCGGGCCGCGCGCCGCGCACTTTGACGATGCAGTCGGCATCGGCTGGTATCCGATCGACATTCATCGTTCCGGACCGGATGATGTCGGTGCAAGTTGCCGCACCAAGCCGTTCCAGATTCCTCTGGGAGCCTTGCTGCCGATGCGTATTGCCAACCTGATCGCCGGCGCCAAGAACATCGGCACCACCCATATCACCAACGGCTGTTATCGCCTGCACCCGATCGAATGGAACATCGGCGAGGCCGCCGGTTCGCTGGCGGCGTTCGCGCTTGAAGAGCGGCTCGCACCGGCCGATGTACGCAAGCGCGCAGACTTGCTGCAGCGCTTCCAGCGCCATCTGCTGGACCAGGGCGTGCCGCTCGCCTGGCTGATCGACGTCGGCCTGGATCATCCGGCATTCGTCGCCAGCCAGTTGATGTTCATGCGTGACGCGTCGGCGTTCGAGGCCGATCTGCAGTTTCACCCGGATTCATCGATCTCGGATGCACAATGGCGGCAAGCGGGCGGCACCGGCGAGGTGCCGAACAGTCGTGGCCAGGCGGCCGCGCGCTTGTTGCAGATGCAGTGATTTTTTTCAAGCCCAGCGAGAGCCAACATGACACCGGAACAGATACTCAAGATACCGCCCAGGGTCCTGACCCAAGCCCAGCGCGAGTTTTACTTCAACGAAGGCTACATTTGCCTTGAGCGCGCGATCGGCGACGACTGGATCGCCAAGCTCAGGGCGGCGACCGATGAACTGGTCGAACGCAGCCGCCTGGTTGCCAAATCCGACGCGATCTTCGATCTCGAACCCGGGCATCGCTCCGATGCGCCGCGCTTGCGCCGGGTGTCGAATCCGGTCGAGCAGCATGCGGTCTACTGGGAGTATTGCCTCGACTCGCCGATGCCGGATATCGTCGCTGACTTAGTCGGGCCTGATGTCAAGTTCCACCACTCCAAGCTCAATTTCAAGTGGGCCAATGGCGGCGAAGAGGTGAAGTGGCACTACGACATCAGCTTCTGGCCGCACACCAACTATTCGCCGCTGACAGTGGGCACCTATCTTTATGATTGCGGCATGGAGCAGGGGCCGCTGGCGGTGCTGCCCAGGAGCCACCTGATCGATCCCATGCTGTCGCAGTACGGCGCCGACGGCCACTGGACCGGCTGCCTGTCGGCGGCCGATTGCGCGAAGCTCGATCTGGCCCGTGCGGTTAGCCTGCCGGGTCCGGCAGGTTCACTCACCATCCACAACTGCCGCACCTTGCACTATTCGGCACCCAACAATTCCGATCTCGGCCGACCGCTGCTGCTCAACACCATGACCTCCGCGGACGCGTTTGCGTACACGGCGAACCCGATCAAGCCGAAGCACGATCAGGCGATCCTGCGCGGCAAGCGCGCGCTGTTCGCGCACCATGATCCGCGCCCGTGCCTGATTCCGCCGGACTGGTCGAAGGGCTACACCTCGATCTTCGCGTTGCAGCAGGAAGAAGGTAAAGAACTGATCGCGCGCTGAGAGATCAATCCGCAAACTCGGCCAGGAAAGCCAGAAGCCGTGCGGCCAGGAGAGCGGGCTGCTCCTCGGCAATGAAATGCCCGCAGTCAGGCAGTGCGCCGCCGCGCACGTCGTGCGCGATGGCGCGTAGCGACTCGAGCGGTTCTTCGCCGCGCCCGCGTGCCTCGGCACGCGCACCACCCAGGGCCAGCACCGGCATCGGCAAGCGGAAGCCGGATGCCAGCAGCGCGCGATTGTCGGCCGAATCCTGCGGGATATTGCGGTAATAGCCGAAGCCGGCGCGCAATGCGCCGGGCTGGCTGTAGCAACGCACATACTCGTCGATATCGGCGTTGCCGATGGCGTCGCGCTGCCAGCAGAACTCGCGGTAGAACCAGCTCAGATACAGGCGTTCGCGCCCTTCAACCAGGGCCTCGGGCAGGTCGGGGGTCATGTGAAAGGCATGATGCCAGCGCTTGCCGCCCTGCGATATATCCGGTCCTATGCCGGGAATGGTCACATCCAGGATGGTGAGTGTTCTCACCTCGGCAGGCAGTGCGCAGGCGAGCGCGAACGCAGTCGGTCCGCCCCAGTCGTGGCCCAGCAGGTGAAAACGGCCGAGCCCCAGGGCCTTGCACATTTCCACCAGATCGGCGGCGATGGTCTTCTTGTCGTAACCGTCTGTTGGCCGCGAGCTGTCGCCCAGACCCGGTAGATCCGGCATGATCAGGCGATAGTGGCCGCCAACTAGGGGGATCAGCTTGCGCCACTCGTGCCAGGTCTGCGGCCAGCCATGCAGCAGCAGCAGCGGTACGCCGCTACCAACGCTTGCCACATGTAATTGGACGCGCGACAGGCTCAGGGTTTGATGTTCGATTTGCATGCCGGGATTGCCTTTACAAGAGCCACACTGCCTGCAGTGCTCAGACCAGCGTGCGCCACTCCGGATGATCCGGTACATTGCCGCGCACCACATCGAAATAACACTGGCGCAGCATCGCGGTGATCGGCCCGGGCTTGCCGTCGCCGACCGGCAGCTTGTCGATCGAGGTGACCGGCAGAATCTCCTGGCCGGTGCCGCACACGAATGCCTCCGCGGCAAAATACAGTTCGCTGCGATCGATCTCGCGCTCCTCACAGACTCGGCCGGTGTGTTCCCGATAGAGCGTGATGATGGTGTCGCGGGTGATGCTTTCCAGGATGTTGCTGGTAGTCGATGGGGTGATGAGCTTGCCGTCACGCACCATGAAGAAACAGGCAATCGGCGCCTCCGAGACGCGGCCCGCGGCTGTCAGCATCAGGGCGCCGTCGTAGCCATCGGCCTTGGCCTGCAACTGCGTCAGGCGCGCGTTGTGGTAATTGGCGGTCGACTTGATGCGCGGCGGGCTGGCGTTGTCCGACAGGCGGTGCCAGGAACTCACGCCCAGACTCATGCCGGTGTCGGCGAACTTCGGTTTCTCGCGTGGCATCGCCGCCGCGGTGAAGCCCACCGGGCCGGTGGTGGCCATCAGGCCGATGGCCTCGATGTAGACCAGGAGGCGCATGTAGACATCGTCATCGGGCTCATTGGCGCGGATCAGGCGGGTCAGGCATTCGCGCATGAAGTCGGTTTCGTAGCTGCGGTCGAAGCGCATCAGCTTCATGCCGACTTGCAGGCGCCGCATGTGCTCGGCCAAGCGAAAGATCGAGAACTGGCCGGTGGACGGGTTGTAGTAGGCGCGCAGGCCCTCGAACACGGTGGTGGCATAGGCCATGCCGAGCGAGAGCGGGTGCACGCGGGCGTCGGCAAACGGCATCAGTTCGCCGTTGACCATGATTGTCCTGGCTTGCCACATGGCGGTCTACGGATTGCGCTTGAAGCCGAGCGCCGGAATCAGGCGCGCCATTTCGCGCTGCACATTCGCCAGTGTCGCGGTGAATTCCTTGTGCCCCTGGTAGGACCCGGTCGACTTGAGCTTACCCATCAAATCCTTGAATGCGGTGCTTTTCATCATGTCCTGCGCCGCTTCTTCCCACTGCGCGATCACTTCAGCCGGCATGCCTGCCGGGCCGGCAATGCCGTAGAAGATCGGCACCGACAGCGGATAACCCAGCTCCTTGTAGGTCGAAAGGTTGGGAAAGTCCGGCAGCTTGTCCGGGCCGGACTCGACCAACAGGCGGGCCTGGCCGGAGGCCACGAACGGCGGAAACTCGGCAGCGACCAGCGCATCGATCTGCCCCCCCATGAGCGCGGTGATGGCCTCGGCGCCGCCCTTGTAGGGAATGTAGGTTGCGCTGATTCCCAGATGCCGGAACGCGGCTTCGGTGGCGATGTGCGGCCCGCCGTTGGTGGCGGCGGTCGACCAGTTCAGGCGGCCGGGGTTGGCACGGGCCCAGGCGATGAAGTCCTGCCAGGTGCGGTGCGCGCTGTCGCTCTTCACAAACAGCGGTTGCGCGCTGACCAGAAACTGGAACAGGTAGGTGAAGTCCTTCGCGGCGTCGTAGGGCAGAGTCTGAAAATTGGGCGCCACCGTGAACGGGCTGGTGGTAGCGAGCGCAACGGTGTAGCCGTCGGCACGCGAACGTGCCAGCTGGCTGGCGGCGATGGTGGCGCCGGCGCCCGGTCGGTTTTCGACCACCACGGGTACCTTCCAGCGCTCGCGCAGGAAATCGGCGATGAAGCGCGCCGAGATGTCGCCGCCGCCGCCCGGCGCGAAGCCGACGATGATGGTGACCTGCCTGGCGGGGAAACGCTCCTGTGCGCCGGCACCAGGAGTGGCTGCCAGCATGACGGCGCCAAGCAAGGCGAAAAGCAGTCGGGCAAGTTTGATGTGCATGATCATGGGCCGTTCAAGGTTTGAGGAAAGTTATCGGAGTGAGCGATGCAAGCCGGGAGCATGATTGTCCCGGCCTTCAGCCGCGCATCGCCGCCAGTTGTGCCGGGTAGCCGCTGGGGTCCACCTGTACATCGATCAAGGCCGGGCCGTCGCCGGCGAAAGCCTGCGCCAAGGCACGGCGGTAGGCGCCGATGGAATCGGCGGAATAGCCGCGACCACCCATGGCGCGCATCGCCATGGCGAAGTCGAGGCGCGCCCAGCGCACGCCGCTGGACGGCAGCTTGCGCTGCTGTTGCTTGATGTCGATCAGGGACAGCGCGCCGTCGTTGAAGACGATCACCACGATGCGTGCGCCGGTGTCGACCGCGGTGGCAAGTTCCCCCTGGCACATCAGGAGCCCGCCATCGCCGGTGAAGGCGATGGTGTGGCGGCGTGGCTCGGACAGCGCACTGGCGATCGCTGCGGGCAAGGCGAAGCCCATGCTGGCCAGGCCGTTGGAGATCAGCAGGTCGCAAGGCTTGTAGCAAGGCCAGAACGCGGTGGCCGAGAACATGTGGGCGCCGGCGTCCACCGTTGCGCGCGGCCAGTGCGGCAGTTTGGCAGCGGCCTGCACGGCAGCTTCCACCACTTGTTGCGGTGTGAGCCCGCTACCCGCCCCCTTGTAGGCAAGCGCGGCGCGCATCGCCTGGCGTAGCTGTGCGATCTCCGCGTGCTGCCACTTGCCAGGGCGGGCACCATCATGCAAGGCGGCGACGCTGCCTGCCAGGTCGCCATGGACGGCGCACCTGGCCTTGACGTAGTGCAGCCGATGGCGCGTGAAACCCAACTCCAGCACCGCAGTGTCATAGGGCCAGGGTTGCAGGATCAGTTCCACCGGGTCCAGGCCGACCAGCACGATCAGGTCTGCCTGTCTCACCGTAGCCTGCTCGGCCAGCCCGCCGGTGAAGATGCCGACAAAGCGCACATCATCATCGGCGATCACGCCCTTGGCCTTGTAGGTAACAAGGGCCGGACAGTCGAGGCGGGCCAGCAGCGACCGCAGGGCCTTGGCGACGTCCGGGCGGCGTGCCTCGAGACCGGCCACGATCACCGGTCGACGCGCTTGCGCCAGGAGTCGGCGCCCGCGCGCGAGCGCAGCCAGGGTCGCGGCCGGCAGTGGATTGAGGTCGAAATGTGAAGCCGAGGGCGCGATCATTGCGCGCGCAGCCGCACTGGTCAGCTCGAAATGCACCGGCCCCTGGCGCGGCTCACGCGCCACCTCCAGCAGGCGTTCGATGTCGGCGCCAGCCAGCGCATCATCGAGCAGGCTGTGGCCCTTGACCAGCGGCGCCAACAAGGCCTTCTGGTCAAACCACTGGTGCGTGACGTACTGGCGCATCTGCGGGGCGAAGCCGTCGGTGACGATCGCCACCGGCGCACGGTCGAGCGCGGCGTGGGCTACGCCATTGGCCGCATTGGCGCTGCCAGGCCCCTTGGTGGTGAGCGCAACCCCGAGAGTAGCTTCGAGCTCGGCGGTGGCGGCGGCCATGAACACGGCGGCGCATTCGTGGCGTGCCAGGATGAACGGGATGCGCTCGCGCTGCGCAGCCTCGATCAGGTCCAGGTTGCTGCCACCGCCAGGCAGGCCGAACATGCGCTTGACGCCGTGCGCCTTGAAAGCGCGCGCCAGCGCGGCGGCGACGCTGATCACCCGGGCGGGATTGTTGGCAGCGGCGGCGCGTGCCGCCGCCTGCGCCGTGCCTTGCGCCTGGTCTGTGGTCCGGGTGACTTGCTTCAAGGCCGGCTTCTCCGTGCGAGCCCGCAGGCAAATGCCCGGGGTGAATTTTTAGTATACCTTTGCGCCCTGTGATACGACGGCAAAGCGCGATTTCGCCGGTCGAATACGAGAGGGCACGACGTGGCGCAATTCGGGGCTTTGCAGGTGGGTTTGATATGGCAGCGTCTGGCCGGTTTCATCGACGAGGCCGCGGAGGTTTTCGTGCGTACCTCGTTCTCCTCGGTGGTGCGCGACAACTGGGACATGGCGGTCGGCCTGATGGACAGCCAGGGCCGCCAGATCGTGCAGTCGACCAAGAGCGTGCCCTCGTTCATCGGCACCATGCCGCGCACCCTGGCGGTGATGCTGGCGCGCTATCCGCGCGCGCAACTTGCGGCCGGCGACGTGCTGATTTCCAACGATGCCTATCACGGCACCGGGCACTTGAACGACATCACCATGATGAAGCCGGTGTTTCGCAGCGGCGCCCTGATCGGTTTCATCGGCAGCACTTTTCACAGTGTCGATATCGGCGGCGCGCCTTCGGTGGAGGCGCGCGATTCGTATGAAGAGGGGCTCACCATTCCGGTTTGCCGCATCGTCGTGGCCGGCCACGAAAACCCCGATGTGATCGCCTTCCTCACCGAGAACCTGCGCGCGCCGCAGGAAACCCTGGGTGATATTCGGGCCCAGTTCTCCGCCTATGCGCAGGCCGAGGCGCGCTTGTTGCGACTGCTCGACACCGAGCACATGGACGGGCTCGACCGGCTGGTCGATGACATCCTGGCGCGCTCGGAATCGAGCATGCGCCGTGCCATCGAGGCGGTGCCCGACGGTACCTACATCGACACCATCCGCCTCGACGGCTTCGATGCGCCACTCGATATCCATTGCGCCTTGACCGTGGCGGGCTCGGAGATCGCCGTCGACTTCGCCGGCACCTCCGCGCAGATCGCGCGACCGATCAATTCGGTGCTGAACTACACCATCGCCTATACCCACTACGCGCTCAAATGCCTGCTCGATCCGGCCACGCCGAACAACGACGGCACCTTCCGCCCGATCCGCGTGAGCGCGCCGCAGGGTTGCCTGCTCAACCCGCGGCGCCCGGCACCGGTGTGGGCAAGGCATCTCTCCGGCCACTACGTGCCGCCGGTGATCTTCGGCGCGCTTGCACCTGTGCTGCCGGATCGCGTGGTCGCCGATTGCGGCTCGCCTTTGTGGAATGTGTATTTCAACGGCACCCAGCCGGACGGGCGACGCTTCGTGAAGATGTTCTTCATGAACGGCGGCCATGGGGCGCGCATGGGGCGTGACGGCGCGGCCTGCCTGTCGTTCCCGTCGAATGTGGCGACGGTGTCGATCGAACGCTTCGAGAGCAGCGTGCCGCTTTTGATCACCGAAAAGGCGATCCTGCCGGAATCCGGTGGTGCCGGCCGCTATCGTGGCGGGCCCGGTCAGCGCTTGTCGTTCAAGGTCGTGGGCGACGCGCCGGTGTCGATGACGATTCGGCATGAGCGCGTCAAGCATCCGCCGCGCGGTTTGCTGGGCGGCGGGCCGGGCGCGGCCGGGCGTGACCTGATCAACGGCCGCGTGGTGCCGGCCAAGGGCCGCTATGCGCTGGCGCCGGGCGACCTGGTCACCTTCGAGACCCCCGGCGGTGGCGGCATCGGCGAGGCTTTGCCATGAGCGCCGCCGGAGGTTACCGTATTGGCGTCGACATCGGTGGCACCTTCACCGATTTCGTGATGCAGGATGTGGCGACCGGGCGTCTGACCAACGAGAAAGTGCTGACCACGCCGGCCGACCCGTCACAGGCGGTACTCCAGGGCATCCGCATGCTGATGCAGGCGCATGGCGTGGCGCCGGCCGAAGTAGTGCAGGTGATCCACGGCACCACCCTGGTGGCCAACGCCCTGATCGAGCGCAAGGGCGTGGTCACCGCGCTGGTGACTACCCGTGGTTTTGCCGACGTCCCGGAAATCGGTCTGGAGTGGCGCTACGACACCTATGACCTGAAGCTCCTATTGCCGACACCGCTGGCGCCGCGCGAGCGGCGCTTCGAAGTCGGCGAACGCATCGGCCCGGGCGGCGCGGTGATCGAAGCGCTCGACGAAGCCTCGGTGGTAGCGGTGGCACAGGCCATGCGCGCGCAAGGCGTGGCGGCGGCGGCGATCTGCCTGCTGCATGCGTTCCGCAATCCGGCGCACGAGGAACGGGTGCGCGACATCCTGAAGCGTGAAATGCCCGAACTGGTGCTGTGCATGTCCTGCGATGTGGTGCCGGAAATCGGCGAATACGAGCGCATGTCGACCACGCTGGCCAACGCTTACGTACTGCCGATTTTCGAGAAATACCTGGCGGCGATCAGCCGTGAACTGCGCGTGCTGGGCATCAGTTGCGACCTCTACATGATGCTGTCCGACGGCGGCACCGTGCACGCCAGCACGGCGATTCGCCACCCGATCAGGCTGGTGCAGTCCGGGCCCGCTGGCGGCGTGCAGGCGACCACCCTGATCGGTGCGGCGGCCGGCGCGCGTGATGTTTTCTGTTTCGACATGGGCGGCACCACCGCCAAGGCCTGCCTGATCGACAACGGCGAACCCCTGCGTGCCACCGATTTCGAGGTGGCGCGGGTTTACCGCTTCAAGCGCGGCAGCGGCCTGCCGCTGCGTATCCCGGTGATCGACATGATCGAGATCGGCGCCGGTGGCGGCTCGATCGCGCGCATCGATCGTCTCGGTTTGTTGCAGGTGGGGCCGGACAGCTCCAGCGCCGACCCCGGGCCCGCTTGCTATGGCCAGGGCGGTATGGACGCAACGGTGACCGATGCCGACCTGGTGCTGGGCTACCTCGGTGCCGACAGCTTCCTGGGTGGTGACATGCGCCTTGACGTGGAAGCCGCGCGGGCGGCCATTGCCGGCCGTATCGGCACCCCGCTTGGGCTTTCGGTGGAGGAAGCGGCCTGGGGCATCCACGACCTGGTCAACGAGAACATGGCACGCGCGTCGGCCATTCACGCGCTGGAGAAGGCGCGGCGCATCACCGATTACGCGATGGTGCCGATTGGCGGCGCCGGCCCGGTGCATGCGGCGCACATCGCGAAGAAGCTTGGCCTTTCCCGCGTAATCTGCCCGTTGGGCGCCGGTGTCGCCTCTGCTTTCGGCTTCCTCGCCGCACCGACCTCCTTCGCTTTCGTGCGCGGGCGCGTCGAGGCGCTCGCATCGCTCGACTTCGCAGCCCTCAACACCTTGCTGGACGCACTCGAAGCGCAAGGCCGCGCCTTGCTCGAGACCGCCGGCACGCAAGCCACCGACATCGTGCTGCGGGTGGAGGCAGCGATGCGCTATCTGGGGCAGGGCTACGAAATCGATGTCGCGCTGGATCGTGCCGCGATCGCGCGTGGCGACACGGCAGAGCTTGGCGTCGCGTTCGATGCGACCTATCGGCGCCTGTTCGGCCGTACCGAAAGCGATGTGGCCATCGAGGTGGTGTCATGGCGCCTGGGTGTACACGGGCCGCGACCGCAGATCGAACTGGCGGCCGCGCGCGGTGCGGCCACCACGGCCGCAGGCTCGCTGATCAAGGCGCATCGCATGGCATGGTTTGCAGAAGCGCGTGCATACATGCAGACGGCGGTCTACGATCGCTACGCATTCGGGCCGGGGAGCACGGCCAGCGGCCCGGCGCTGTTCGAGGAGCGCGAATCGACGGTGGTGGTGCCGCCGGGCGCGCGGGTGCACTGCGACCAGAGCCTGAATCTGGTGATCGATTTCTGACAACAGGACGGCCTCGTCAGAGGCTTGTTTTGGTCAGGAATTTTGCGCTTCCCGCCAATGCAGGGTAGCGCCGGCACAGCGCAGGGCGCCGCATTCGGCGCCCGGTGATTTCACCTGAACTTGAGGGCTGTTGGCGAATCACGCAGTGAACTTTTTCTCCTGGTCAAGGACGAAACGGGTCACGATGCGGTTGAACTCCTCGGGCATGGTCTGCGAGGCGGCGTGACCACCCTTCTGCATCGCCACCAGGCGCGCGCCCGGTATCGCCGCTGCCAGTTGCTGCGAGAAGCGCAGCGGCGTCAGCAGGTCATCTTCGGCGCACAACACCAGCGTCGGCACGCGGATTCTGTGCAGGTCGGCTGTTCGGTCGAACGCAAGCACTGCTTCCATCCGGCTGATCGCGATCTCCGGCGCCGGAAACAGGGCTACGGTATTGCGTTCCATTTCCTCCAGTTTCTGCACGTTGGCGTTTACCCACCAGTCCGGATGCAGGAACACCGGCGTGGCGCGCATGTAGCCCAGCGCGCCGCCACTGAGCAGTGCCGCCTTGCGCGCCTCGAACTGCCGGCGCATGAACGGATCGGATTTGGTCCAGCTGGCGTACATGACCATGCTGCGCAGGCGCTGCGGTGCTTCGGCGCCGAGAATCTGGCCGATGGCGCCGCCGGTCGAGTGGCCCACGAGGTGGACATGGTCGATGCCGAGCGCGTCGAGCAGGCCAAGCGCGTCTCGCGCCATGCCGTCAACGGTGTACGCGGTCTTGTGGTGGGTACTGCGCCCGGTGCCGCGGTGGTCGTACATGATCACCTTGAAATGCTTGCCGAGCGGCTCGACTTGCGGCCCCCAGTAGGAACAGGCACCACCGAGCCCGGCGATCAGCAACAGCGGCGGGCCGTCGCCATGGGTTTCGTAGTGGAACTCGCAATCGTCGAAGCTTACTTTTGGCATCGCGTGTTTCCCTCATTGAAGGTGCAACGACACGGCGCGGGAACGGTGCGAGTCCGCTTTGTCGCTGCATCCCGCCGGCGCGCTATCGCATTCGCGCCGATCTGGCAAGGCCCGAATTCCTGGTGGAGATCGCGGCGACAGCGCAGATCGGCTGAACGGTGCGGCGCGCGACGATCGCTCGCGCGCCGCCGACGCTTTCGGCCAATGCGTGCAAGTCCGCGATGCTTGATGTGAGAAGCGCCTGCCCTGTATGCGTGCCCTCAACTCACTCCGCCGCCTTGACCGCGTCGAAATCCTTCGCGTCGTGCCGCTCCGGCAGCTGGCTCGCCGGATCGCCAATGACGCGGTTGACGCGGCGACCGCGCTGCACCGCGGGGCGCTTGGCGATGGCATCGGTCCAGCGCTGCACGTTTTTGTATTCGTGGACGGAGAGGAATTCGGCGGCACCGTAGACCAGGCCCTTCACCAGCGCGCCGTACCACGGCCAGATCGCCATGTCGGCAATGGTGTAGTCGGCGCCTGCGATGTATTCATGTTCAGCCAGCTGGCGGTCGAGCACGTCGAGCTGACGCTTTACTTCCATCGCGAAGCGATCGATCGCGTATTCGATCTTGATCGGTGCGTAGGCATAGAAATGGCCGAACCCGCCGCCCAGATACGGCGCCGCGCCCATCTGCCAGAACAGCCACGACAGGCACTCGGCGCGCTTCGCTCCGTCCTTCGGCAGAAAGGCACTGTCAAACTTCTCGGCCAGGTACATCATGATCGCGCCGGATTCGAACACCCTCGTGGGCGTGGCCGTGCTGCGGTCGAGCAAAGCGGGGATTTTCGAATTCGGGTTCACCGCAACGAAGCCGGAGCCGAACTGGTCGCCTTCATTGATCTGCGTGAGCCAAGCGTCGTACTCGGCGCCAGTGTGACCTGCGGCCAGCAGCTCCTCCAGCATCACGGTGACCTTCACGCCATTGGGCGTGGCAAGCGAATAGAGCTGCAGCGGATGGCGCCCGAGCGGCAGTTCCTTGTCGAACGTCGCGCCGGCGATCGGCCGGTTGATCTTGGCGAAGCGGCCGACGCCTGTCTTGTTCCACACCCAGACCTTGGGTGGTGTGTATTCATTTGCGTCGCTCATCTCGATGATGCTCCAATGGTGAAACATGCATTCTAAGCGCAGCGGCGGTCGCATTGCTGCGCAGGCGAAGGCCAGCGCGTTCTTGCACGGGATGCGCAGCGTCACGTGCGTCCAGGCATGCGCCGCCACGCGGGCCGCAGTTGCGCTGGCGCGTGCTACAAGCGCAAAGTCCTGGTCTCAGCGCAGCAAGCGTCGCAGTCCCATCAACAGCGAACCGGCCAGCAGCATGGAGAGCATCGATGATTCGGGCACGCTGCCTACGGTGGTAAGTTCGGCCGGCCAGTAGCCGGGCAGCCGATCCCACGGATTGAGCGCGGACGGGTCGCCCGGCACATAGCGATCGTCGGTCACATAGATGAAGCCTATATTGCGCGCCTGCGCCCCGCCCACCAGGACACGCATGACGTCGGCGCTGGCGACGTTTTAGAAGAGGCTGGCCTGCTTTTGCGCGCTGGCAGTCGACATCCAGGGTTCGCTCGGTGCGCCGTCGTAGGTGCCGCTACCGTTTTTCAGCGTCACCAGCGTATGCATGTGGTGGTGTTGGAGTGTAGTCGCAATCCGCAGCTGGCATCACAACACCAGTCCATTGGAGCGCAACAGAAGTCGAACCAGCCGGGAGCCGGAGTTCATTGCGCGTTGAAGGCACGCGCCGCTGCGAGTTGGCATGCGGCATCGACGCGATTGAAATTCTCGTGTGCGCCGCGTGACGCCGCGCACGAGCTGCGGCATCGTGTTGCGCAACTCGGCGTCAAGAAGCTGCGCGCGCCGGCGGGCCTTGACCGGTCAAGCTTGCCTTCCGTTCGAGTCTCGTCGTCCGCGATATGCATCGTGCAGGTGTAGGCCGCTTCCTTTTCCGCGACAAGCTCAGGCGTTAGCGCCGCTTACATGCGTCGAGACGCAGCGGGGCTGTTAAAGTAGGGCGAAACACGGCTTTGCCGGGGGGCGGGAAAATCGGTGCTTCCGTTTCCCGTCTTGCCGTTCGGGTTCCGGCAATTCCCGTCCCGCCGCCGGACCGGCGACCACCATCATCCATGTTTCGCTCCTACAACCGCTTTCTCCCCCTGGTCGGCGTGCTGCTCGCGGTCCTGGTCGTGATGTCGCTGCTCTACATGCAGGGCATGGCGCATTTCGAGGGCAAGCCGCGGAATTTCTGGCAGGCCCTGCAATGGGCATCCGGCACCATGTCCACCACCGGCTACAGCGTGGACACGTCCTGGCAGCATCCGCTGATGATCATCTTTGTGGTCTTCACCCAGTTCCTGGGTGTGACGATGATCTTCCTGGTGCTGCCGATGTTCCTGATTCCCCTGCTGGAGGAGCGCTTCGAAACGAAGTTGCCGCAGGAGTCTGCCAAAGCACGCAACCATGTGGTCATCTTCGACTACGGGCCGGCGGTGGCAACCTTGATCACCGAGTTGGAACAGGCGAACGTCCCTACGGTGATCATCGAAGAAGACGAAGCCCGCGCGCGGCAGTTGCTTCTGCACGGGCATCGCGTGATTCACGGCAATCTCGATGAAGGCGTGTTGGCGAAATCCGGCCTCGCGCAGGCGCGCGCGCTGATCGTCAACGGCAGGGATGAGCGCAATGCCGCTGCCATACTGGCCGCGCGCCAGACCGGATACGAAGGCGAGATACTGGCGTTGGTCGAAGATCCCTATCATCAGCAACCGATGATTCTGGCTGGCGCCAGCGCCGCATTCACGCCGCGCCATGTGCTAGGCGCGGAGCTGGCGGCGCGCGCCAGCCAGAAAGTCAGCCCCACCGTGGCAGGCATTGCGCACCTGGGCCACAGATTGCAGGTGGCCGAAGTTCGCGTGGCGCGCGACAGCGCGCTTGTAGGCAAGACGTTGACCGAAGCCGGACTCGGCCAACACGTTGGGGTATCGGTGATCGGCCAGTGGATGGGCGACAAGCTGATCGCTCCGCCCACGCCGGCCATGCGCCTTGAACCCGGTGGCATCCTGGTGCTGGTGGGCAGCGACGATTGCATCCATGACTTCATGAAACTGTGCGCCGGGGCGCGGCGCCTGCGGCGCGAGGGCCGGTTCGTGATCGCTGGCGGCGGCGAGGTCGGGCGCAAGGTGGCGCAACTGCTCGACGCTTGCGGCGAGAGCACCTTCGTCATCGACCGTCAGCCCGGCGCGGGTGTCGATCTGGTAGGCAACGTGCTCGACACGCAAGTGCTGGAACAGGCCGGCCTCGCGCAGGCGCAGGCGGTGATCCTGGCGCTCAGCACCGATGCGACCACCCTTTTCAGCACGGTCATCATCAAGGACCTGGCACCTGACGTGCCGATAATCGCGCGCGTCAACCTGGCGGAGAATCTGGAGCGCATTTACATCGCCGGCGCCGACTTCGCGCTGTCGATTGCGCAGGTGTCGGGGCAGTTGCTGGCCTGGCGCCTGCTCGGGCGCGAATCGATCGCAGTCGATGCGAAGTTGAGCGTGGTCAAGGTCAGTTCGCGCGGCCTCGCCGGCTACCATCCCAAGCAAGCCGGGCTGCTGGAGCAGACCGGCTGCAGCGTGGTTGCCGTAGAGCGTGGCGAAGAGCTGATGGTCGAGTTCGGGCCCGAGTTCGCCTTCCTGGCTGACGACGCGGTCTACATATGCGGCAGCGGCGAGGCCACGGAGAGGTACTACCGGATGTTTCCCCAGGCATAGGGGGGCGCATCGAAGCGGGGCTGCTGCGGGTATCGCGTCAGTGACGTGGCGCAGGCTTGAAGCGGATTGTCGCCATCACGGCGGCCGCCTGCTTGAGCGGCAGCGCGTCGGCGGATTGCGCCAGCAAGGTCAGCTTCTTCTTTCCCATTGAAGTGGTGCGCACTACCGGCACGTGAAGCCCCAGGTAATGTACCGGTGGCGCGGCTGCGGGGTACATCACGTAGCTGACCTGCCGGGCCGGCAAACCATCGACCGTGAGCGCTTGCTCTTTCACGTAGGCGGCGCCTTCGGGAATTTGCAGGGGGTCGGAATACAGGCCGAAGTCGACATCCATCGACACGCCGGCACTGTGCAGGCGCCCCACTGCCGAGTCGGTGCCTGTGCCTTTGCTATACGTCCAGCCGGGCGGCGCCTGCATCCAGAACGCGCCCAGATCATGACGCAGCCAGGCACCCGGGGTCGCGCCAAGCCAGGCGCTGGCGATCGACAAAGCGGCGAAAACGGCGGCCAGATGGCCGCGAGTTCGAGGCGTCGGGTGGTCCGCGACTCCGCTATTGGCGCCTGCCCTCTTCGTCATTTGGCTATATGGCATGCGCAGCGGGCGTGCTGTCAGGCGCGCAAGTCCGGCCGCTTGTGCCTTTGCGCTTCCGCCCTTTGGAGCAGGCATCAAAAATCATCGCCGACCTTTCCATGCGCTTAACCTGCAATGAAAGACGGGAGCCGCAGCCCCCGTCTTTTAGCGGCGTTGCAATTTGTTCAAGCTACGGGACCGTACTTCCTGCGACGCGAGATTACGCCAAGCAGTGCAAGGCCCGCAATCATCAGGCCGTAGGTCCCGGGTTCGGGGACTGGCGAGGCCATTACAGCAATCGGCGTGATCATGATGAATCGCTGTAGGCCGTCAAACTGGATCAAGGGGCCGGCCGCGTTGCCCGGGCCGAAGCCGCGGATAAAGTCGGCCTGCGCTGTGGTCAGAATATCGGAGCCTACGGTCGGGTTCATCAGGTTTGTGCCGTTGTCGGGTAAAACATGATCAAGCCCCAGGTTGTGGAGCAATTCGTGTGACATGGTCTTGGCGCCGTTGCCGCCTGCCACAGAGATGGAGTTGAGCGCGATCACGCTGCCGGGTTGGAAAGCGCAGCCGAGGAAGCTGCCGCCCCCGCCGCAGTGACTGATCGAGTCGACGAAGAACATCCTGACCGTCGGCGGCGCGCCAAACGTGGGGCTTGCGAGAAAGTTGAATTCCGCCGCACTATCGATATCGAGCAGGCTGGTGTTGAAAATAGTCTGCGTCGCGCCGAAACGGATGTCGATGGTGTCGCCGTTGAAACTGGCTTGCGAAAAAATGGTGTCCATGGCGGCTTCGTTGGTAGTTACAAACCCGGCATGGGAAGTGGCACTGGCCAACAAGGCAATGCACGAAGCCGCGACAATGCGCAAACCGGCCCGTCTGAAATTGCTTGGTCCAAACTTCATTGTGATCCCCCGTTGCCCTGGTTAAATGAATTTCGGTGATCGGTTTCGATCACCGGGTACGCGCCGCAAGCAGCCAAAATTATAGTCTTCAGCCCTTTTCGCAAGAAATATGCCGAATGCAAGGGTATTCGGTAACGTCATGAAAAATAAAGACAAGTTGTTTTCGGCAGGTTGCTTTTCCAGGCTGCACGCACCAGAGTGTAAAAAAGGCCGACATGTTTTGGGGCTCTGGCTGCCCGTTTTGCCGGACCTTCGGTGCGCAGCCTTCGGTGTCTCGGAAGTTGTGGAGCCTGTGCGAAAGCGCATGCCGGAGTTGCGCAACCCCGTTACCCAACCCCGTTGCCCGGATCATGCGCTAGAGTGCGAGCCGTTGCATATCATCCTGACCTAAGCCATGACCGAACTCGACCGTTTCATCGCCGCCCGCGACTTCCTGCAGAGCCGTTCGAACGACTACCAGTACGCCGTAGACCGGTTTCAGTGGCCCGCGCTCGAACACTTCAATTGGGCGCTCGACTACTTCGATCACATCGCGCGCGACAACCATGCGCCGGCCTTGCGTATTGTTGAAGAGTCAGGCATCGAGGCATCGCTCACCTACGCGCAGCTGGCGGTGCGTTCGAACCAGGTCGCGAACTTTTTGGTGCGCAATGGCGCGAAAAAGGGTGATCGGCTGCTGCTCATGCTCGGCAACGAGATTCCGCTTTGGGAATCGATGCTGGCGGCGATCAAGCTGGGCGTGGTGGTGATTCCGGCGACCACACTGCTGTCTGGTGCCGATCTGCTGGATCGCCTGCAGCGCGGCAAGGTTACGTTCGTCATCACCAATCCGGCAGGCGCGGCCAAGTTCGACGACCTGCCGACAGCCACACTCGAAGGCATTCATCGCATACATATCGGCGGCGCGCGCGCTGGCTGGTCCGACTATTGCGGCGCCGACGCCGAAGCGCAGACCTTCGCGCCTGCCGAGCGACCGCGCGCGAGCGACCCCCTGCTCGAATACTTCACCTCCGGCACCACCTCCAAGCCCAAGCTGGTGCAGCACACGCAGGTGAGCTACCCGGTCGGGCACCTGTCCACCATGTACTGGCTGGGCCTGAAAAAAGGGGATGTGCACTGGACCATCAGCTCGCCGGGTTGGGCCAAGCATGCGTGGAGCTGCGTGTTCGCACCGCTCAATGCACAGGCCTGCATCTTCATCTACAACTACACTCGCTTCAACGGGCCGGCGATTCTCCAGGTGCTGGTCAATAACGCGGTGCAGACCCTGTGTGCGCCGCCGACCGTGTGGCGCATGCTGATCCAGGAGAATCTCAAGGGCTGGCCGGTCAAGCTGCGCGAGCTGATCTCCGCAGGTGAGCCGCTCAACCCGGAAGTCATCGAGCAGGTACGCGCTGCGTGGGGCTTGACCATCCGCGACGGCTTCGGGCAAACCGAGACCACCGCGATGATCGGCAATTCCCCTTCCCAGGCCCTGAAGCCCGGCTCGATGGGGCGGCCGCTGCCCGGCTACCGGGTAACGCTGCTCGACCAGGATGGCGCGCCGGCCGAGGAGGGCGAGATCTGCATTGATTTGTCGCAGCGGCCGCTGCCGTTGATGAGCGGCTATGCCGGCGACGAGTCGAAGAACACCGAGGTCATGCGCGAAGGCTTTTATCACACCGGCGATGTTGGTTCGCGCGACGCCGACGGCTACATCACCTACGTCGGCCGCGCCGACGATGTGTTCAAGGCTTCCGGCTATCGCATCAGCCCGTTCGAGCTTGAAAGCGCCCTGATCGAACACCCGGCGGTGGCCGAGGCGGCGGTGGTGCCCTCACCCGACCCGGTGCGCGGCTTTGTGCCCAAGGCCTACCTGATTCTCACCGCCGGCCACGCGCCGGACGCGCAAACCGCAGCCAGCATCTTCAGTTTCATGCGCGCGCGGGTGTCGGCCTACAAGCTGGTGCGGCGCATCGAATTCAGCGACCTGCCCAAGACCATCTCCGGCAAGATCCGCCGCGTGGAACTGCGCGGGCAGGAGAAGGCGCGGCAGGCAGGCGGGGTGCGAAACGAACGCGAGTTTCTGGAAGAGATGGTGAAGTAGGACTGCGCTTCGCAAGCCGGGTTGCTGCCGGATTTTTCGTACGCTGCGGCCGGTGGCTGCAGTGCTTTTCGGAGTGAATGGATGAAGCTCAAGATTCGCAGGACCATGACGCTGATCGATGGCCGTGAAATCGACGAGGCCGGCACCCCGGCCGAACCGCCGCTGGTCAAGGTGGCGGTTGCCGTGATGGTCGAAAACCCTTTCGCCGGGCGTTACGTTGAAGATCTCGATCCCGCCATCAAGGCCAGTGTCGAAATCGGCGAACTGCTCGGGCGCATGGCGGTCAAGGCGCTGGGGCCGCATCAGGCCGAGAGCTATGGCAAGGCCGGCATCGTCGGCATCAACGGCCAGCAAGAGCATGCCAATGCATTGCTCACCACCGCGTTCGCCGCGCCGGTGCGCGACGCCATTGGCGGCGGCCGTGCCTGGATATCGTCGATGACCAAGGTGGCGAGCGCCGGCACACCGATCGATGTGCCGATGAACCACAAGCATGCGCTCTACGTGCGCTCGCACTACGACGGCATGAGCCTCACCTTCCACGATGCGCCGGCGCCTGACGAGATCGTCCTGATCTTTTGCTTTGCCAATCGCGGGCGCCTCAACGCGCGTGTCGGCGGCTTGCGCGCCGCGGACGTCAAGGGCGAAGACGGCCTGGTTTGATGCAGGCTTGCGCGCACGCGTTTGCCGTCGATTTACCACCTGATCAATAAAGGGCCCGCATGAAAACCGCAATCGTCAACCTCGGCACCATCGTCACCGGCGACTGGCGCGATGCCTTCGTCGCAGGCGACAGCATCCTGATGGCCGACGGCAGGATCGTCGCCGTCGGCCATGCCTCGGCTGCGGCGGTGGCCGCGTGCGACGTGGTGATCGATGCCGACGGCGCCACCGCGATTCCGGGCCTGATCGACTCCCAGGTGCACAACACCTTCGGCGACTACACGCCGCGCCAGAAGACGGTGGGCTTTCTCGAGAGCTACGTGCATGGCGGCACCACCACCTGCATCAGCGCCTCGGAGGTGCATGTGCCGGGCCGCCCCAAGGACCCGGCCGGTGTCAAGGCGCTGGCAGTGGCGGCGAAGAAGTGTTTCGACGATTTCCGCCCGGGCGGCATGAAGGTGCATGCCGGTTCGATCATCATGGAACCGGGTCTGACCGAGGCAGACTTCGCCGAAGTCGCGGCACAGGGCGTGTGGCTGGCCAAGGCCGCGTTCGGCGCGGTTGCCACGCCGTTCGATTACGTGCCGATGGTGGCCTGGGCACGCAAGCACGGCATGATCACCACCGTGCACACCGGTGGTTCCTCGATTCCCGGCTCATCGGGTATCTGGGCCGACCACCTGATCGCGATGAACCCGCATGTCTCGTTTCATGTCAACGGCGGCCCGGTGGCGATGCCGGATGCCGACTTCCCGCGCATGGTGCATGAAAGCAAGATCGCATTGCAGGTTTGCACCGCAGGCAACTTGCGCACCACGCTGCTGCTGGCCAACATGACCATGGAAGCGCATCAGTTCGACCGCTTTCTGATCGCCACCGACACACCCACCGGCAGCGGCATCATGCCGCTGGGCATGCTGTACACCATCACGCACCTGGCCAGCCTGACGCAGATGCCGGTGGAATGGGCGATCGCCGCGGCCACCGGCAACAACGCGATGGTCTACAAACTCAATTCCGGCTTCCTGCGCGCAGGCAAGGACGCCGACGTGGTAATTCTGGATGCCTGCGTAGGTGGCTCGAAAGACAATGCGCTGGACGCACTGCGCAATGGCGATATCGCCGCCGTGGCCGCGGTGGTTACGGCCGGCGTGCCGCGCTTTGTCGGGCGCAGCAGGAATACGCCGGCTCCGATGAAGAAAATCCGCGTCGCGCGTTGCTCGGTGCCGCAGGATTATTCAGGCGCCGCCCACTGAGGACGGCGCTGCGCGCTTGTGGCCGAAGCCGCTGACGGGCAATGTGTCGTTTCAAGCAGGCAAACCCTATCCGCGCGTTGGCACATAGTCATCGGCTGCCCCGGGCGGAATCGGCGGGTGCTTTTTCAGCGATTCCTGGAACGCAAGAATCATGCGGCGGAGCGGTCCGCGCACCCAGCTCTGGGTCGAGTTGACGTCGCTTTCCATTTTCGGGTCCTGAACCAGGTTGAACAGGTAGAGCGTTTCCAGATGGTTGGCGCCGGCATGGGGCTTCACCTCCCAGACGAAATGCATCTTCCAGTCGCGCCACTTGGCGGCGCGCATTTCGCTCTTCATGTAGTAGACGAATCCTTTACCTGCGGACTTGTCGCTTGCGCCGCACTCCTGGCGCGGCGCAAAAAGCCTGCTCTCAAGCAGATTTCGCCAGACGCAACGCTTCCCCACCCGCCGCCATCGCCAGTTCGGCGCGCACCAGATGCGCATTCGGGTCATGCTGGAGAATCAGTGCGACCAGGCGCTCGCGCAGCAGCAGGCCGGCGCGGTCCATCGCCATCTGTGCTTCGGCCTGCGGGCTCAGCGGAAAATCGGCTTCCATGGTCTCCAGCAGGCGCTTGTCCTCGCTTTGCACCCTGCGATCGAAGGCTGCCACACCAAGGCCTGGCGCATCGGCCTGGCTGTCGTTGCGATAGACAAACTGGATGCGCTGCACCTGGTTGTCGCCTATGGGTGTGGCGAAACCGCAGATCGAGTGGATCAGCCCGTTGGGGTAGGTGATGTGGATGTTGAAGGCGCACGGCATCCAGGTCAGGATGCGCTGGCGGCGGAATGTTTCGGCGCTGGCGATGCGCAAGTTCCGCTGCTGCTCGGGTGTGTTGATCACCGGGAAGTCGCAGCGAAAGCCCAGGGTCTCCGGTTCGTCGATGAGGTCCAGTCGCAGCGCCACCGGCGCCTTCTCGCTGCCGAAAGTGCCGGTGTGCACGTAACTCACATGGGCGATGTCGAGCGCGTTTTCGATGATACGGAACATGTTGACCGACCACGTCTCGTCGAACTCGAAAATCTGGCGGAAGGCCGGATCGTCTGCATGCGCAAAGCTAGGGATCCCCGCCATCGGCTCCTCCAGGCAGACCCAGGCGTAGCCGTAGCGGGCGCTGCAGTGCACCGGCGTGGCGTAGCGGCGGTGCCCGGCGGTGCTTTGGCCGGGCGGCTGTTGTGGTATCTCGACAACCGCACCGGACGGGGCGTAGCGCCAGCCGTGGTAGCCGCAGCGCAATGCACCATCAATGACCTTGCTATCCATCGACAATGCCACACCGCGGTGCGGGCAACGGTCGTGGAAGGCGACGGGCGCAGCGTCGGCGTCAAGCCAGAGCACCAGCTTCTGGCCCAACAGGGTAAACGGCTGCGGGCCTGCGGCCAGGTCGTGCAGCGCCACCGTGGGGTACCAGAAGCGGCGGAAGACCGGGTGTTGCATGACCAGCATGGCGCTGCTCCACAGTGGAATCGATGCAGGGTTCGAAGCAAATTGTGCGCCAGCGTTTGGGTGCGATAGCGGGCACCGGTCCGGCAAGACTGCGTGTCGTGGATGGAAAATGGTGCAGGCTCCGGCATTGTGAAAACAAGGCGGCGTCGGCGATCGCACGATTCTTGCCGCAGCAGGTAACCATATTGGAAGACGGCGAATGCGCTAAATTGGGCATCTCCCGAGCTTAGGCCGCATCCGGCGCCATGCACAAGACTCCCGCCCCGATCCGCATGACGTCCGCTTTTAACTGGGACGACATGCGCTACTTCCTCGAACTGGCCAGGCGCGGGCGACTGGCAGTGGTGGCACGGCACTTTGGAGTGGAGCACACCACCGTCAGCCGGCGCATTGTCGAACTCGAGGTGGTGCTGGATCAGAAGCTGTTCGATCGGTCCGGTAGCGGCTACACGCTCACCCCGATTGGCGAAAAGTTGCTGCGCTACGCCGAACAGATGGAGGTTGGCGCCTATGGCGTGGCCGACGTCGCCGGCATCGCGCACGCGCACCGCGAAACCGTGCGACTGGTGACCATGGAGGGATCGGCAGCTTTTATATCGCTCCGCGGCTGGCCAGGCTCAAAGAGCGCCAGCCCAACCTGGTGGTCGAACTGGTGACTTCGCCGCAGTTGGGCAACCTCACCCGGCGCGAGGCCGATGTGATGCTCAGCTTCGAGCGCCCCGAGAGTCCCGGCGTGGTGGTACAGAAGATCGGCTGGTTCTCGCTGCGCCTTTATGCCAGCCAGGCTTATCTCGACCTGCATGGCGTGCCTGCGAGCGCAGCCGACCTCAAACAACATGCCTTTGTCGACTACATCGACGAGCTGGTCTCGATCCCGGCGGTGCGCTGGCTGCGAGATGCCGTGGCCGCACCCAACATCGTTTTTCGCAGCACCAGCATGTCGGCGCATCAAAGCGCCGCCGCAGGGGGGCTGGGCATTGTGCTACTGCCCAGTTTCACCGCCACCGGTGACAAGCGGCTGCTGCCGGTGCTCCACCAACAGATTGAAGTCAAGCGCGACTTGTGGCTGGCCACTCATGATCACTCGCCTGCCGGCCGCGCGGCCTGCCGATCGGCAATCTCACCTCGCAGTTCTGGTCGAACTGCTACCTTCATCCCTTCGATGAATTCGTCGGCCGCGAACTGGGGTGCAAGGCCTATGTGCGCTATGTCGACGACTTCGCGCTGTTCGCCGATTCGAAAGAGATATTGTGAGACTGGAAGCGCCGCATGATCGAGCGGCTGGCGCAGTTGCGGCTGCAACTGCACGCCGGGTCCGCGCAGGTATCGCACACCGCCGCTGGCACTCCGTGGCTTGGATTTGTGGTGTACCCCGACTATCGCCTGCTGAAGGCCCGCAAGGTGGTGGCCGCGACCCGGCGCCTGCGCGCGCGGCATAAGGCGTACCGGGGTGGGCAAGTCGACCGCGACGCTTTACTTTCCACCGTGCGCGGCTGGGTGGAGCATGTGCGCCACGGCGCGAGTTGGGGATTGCGGCGCTACGTTCTGTCGCGTCGCGCAACCTGAAGCCTCAGGAAAAGTCGGAGCGCCACACGTGGGCCGCTCGGCGCGCCATGCGGGTCTGGCGCGCGTCCAGATGTGCCAACCTCCATTCCTCCGGCGCTTGTTCGACAAGTTCGCGCGGGAGCGTGTAGCTGCTTTGGACATAGGCGGCGGCCTTTTGCGGGTAGTCGGCATTGCCAATTTGCCGGTTGGCCGCGCTTTCGAGGAGCAGCAGATTGCCGAGTCTGAAAATCGCATCCTCCCACTTGTCGGGCGGTATCGAAGTTTCCCAGGCGGCTGAAGGATTTTCCGGCAAGACGTGCTCGACCGTGGCGGGGTTGGTTTCGGGGTCGCAGGCCAGGCCGGAGGCATCGCTTTCCAGGCGGGCGAGGATGTAGCGCGTGAGCTTGCGGCCCTGGCCGCGTGAATTGACGGCGAAGCGGGCGAAGTCCTGCGTGAAACGTTCGTCGTCGACGTAGACCGCTTTCAGCAGGCCGAAGACGCCCGCCGGGCTGTTGACAGCTCCATCCAGAAGCGCCTTGGCGCTTGCGTGAAACACGGGCTCCAGGGCATTGGTGTTGCGGCCGCTGATGACGCCATAGCGAAACAGGACGACGGCGACCAGTTTGAGCAGGCGCGCGAAGTCGCTTCGATCCAGCTTTTCCCAGGCGGCGAACAACAGTGGGGTCATCTGCCGCACCCGGAACAGGTTCAACTCGCGGATGTGCTCCTTGCATTCGGGCCGCTCGATCCAGTAAGCATGGGTCGGGTCGGACAAGGCGGCGAAAAGTTCCGCGCGTGCCTCCAGCGCGGCCATGAGCGTGAACACACCGGCGCCATCGCGTACCCGCTCGCGCACCAGTTGAAACAGCCGCTGGCTGCGCACGCGCGCTATTTCGCACTGCAGGTGGTAGCGCAGAAAATCCGGAAAACGCTCCTGCTGGACCGTGGCGATCAGAGACAACCAGCGTCGCTGGAGGGTCTGAAGGTCGGTTGGCGCGCGCAGCCTGGAGAACAGGTAATTCTTGAGCAGATCGGTAGCGGAGAGTTCAAGGCCGCGTGCGTTCATGGTCTCGAATACCGTGTAGGCATTGAGTTCGTCATCCACCGCGATGCGGATGAACATCAGCTGGCGACCGACGGTCTCGGAAACCAGCGAGGCCAGTGCGAGTCCATTGCCAGCAAGTGCCGCGTCCGCTTCGATCACGCTTTCAAAGTAGCAAAAACAATCCCAAAGCAGTTTGTTGGACTTGGGCAATCCGTGCGGGTTGAGTGGCGGGCGTAACTGCACCAGGTAATCCTGGTAGAAGCCGCCATCGGTGCTGTTCAAGGCAAGCTTGCTGGATTCAACCAGGGAAGCCGGGTCTTTCTCGCCGACGTAGCGGGCACGCAAGGCCGCCGCGCGCTCACGATTGGACTCCGGCTCGACCCCCGAAGCTTCAAGCTTTGAAAGCCTGTGGATGACGGCCAGTGCCAGGAGGCTTAACGTGGCGAATCGTTGCTGCCCATCAATGATGGCGAATTCCCGATCCGATTTTCCTTCCACCACCAACGCGCCCATGTAGTGGGTCGCGTCCGCGCGCCCGCGAAGTTCGGACAGGTCGTTCCACAGGTCTTCCCACTGCTCCTCGCCCCAGGAATAGTCGCGCTGGTACGGCGGCACGCGGTAGGTGCGGCCGTTGCCGATCAGTTCGAGAAAATTGGTAGTACTGGTGTTGAGCAGGTTTGCCTTGGCCATGTCCGAGCCCTCAATTGCGCCACGGGCCGGGCACGGGTGCCAAATGCACGCACAGACCAGTCGCCGGGGAAATTACCTTGGCCAACATGTTTCGTTGAGCCAATCAGCGGCAGTTTAACCTCGCCCGCGCAGACGGCGTATGGAATGCCTACTGACTACTGGCATCGCGCGTGCGCCGCCGATCGAGCCGCGGGTACTGCTGCTCGATGAACCCTTCGGCGCACTCGACGCGCTGACCCGCGCGGCGCTGCAGGATGAACTGATGCGCATCGTCGAACAGACGCATCCGACGGTAGTGATGGTCACGCATGATGTCGATGAAGCGATCCTGCTGGCGGACCGGATTGTCATGATGACAAACTGGCCCAGGGCGTCGATCGGCGACGAATTGCGCATCGAACCCGCGCGTCCGCGCGATCGGCTTGCCCTGGCCGGTGACGCACGTTTTGCCGCATACAGGAAGCAAATGCTCGAGTTCCTGTTTCTCAAGCAGCGCGTGCGGGAATCCACGGCTCAGGCGGTGCGATGAGGTAGCGACTGTTGCCGCAACTCGAAACTCGGCGGCTTGCTCAAAGCTACGCCTGGTTCTCCATCTGACCGCAGCGGCGACCGCGGACCGCTTTGGCGTGAAATCCATCCTCTCTCGCGCCATCGGCCGCCACAAGCGCCAGGTGCGCCTGCTCGGCCTGGAGTACAAGCTGGCCGAAGATCTGGCCATCGAAATCGGTGTGGTCGACCTGACGATCGAAGACAAGACCTTCGGGCGCATGCTTGAAGTCGGCCGCGTCCTGCGCGACGCACATGGGGCAGGCGTCATCATCATGGGGTGCGCCGGCGTGGCGCGCTATCGCACACGCCTTGAAGACGCGTTGCGTGTTCCCGTGATCGACCCGACCCAGGCGGCTGTCGGCATGGCGCTGGGTCGCTTGCTTGCGCGTGAGGCGGTCTTGCAGGCGGGCCTTGAGGTTCCTGAGAAGCGGGCGGCCTGAGAAGCGGCCGCTTTCCCAGCCCGCGAAGTTGCCAAACAGGACCTGTACGAATTGCAGGTGCGGGCCTACACCGCGACGGTGGAGGCAACCAGGGCCAAGATCGACGTGGCGCGCGCCAAGCTCACCACGCAGGTGGACGCGGCCAAAGTGAAGATCACCGCTTTCGACGCGCAGATCCAGGGCTTCAAGGCATCGCTGGAAGGCGCAGTCGATGTCGAGAATCGATGAATGTAGGCAAGGTCGCGCTGGACCCGGTTGCGATCGAGATCGACGTGGCCACGCAGGGCGCGGAGGGGGCAGGCAAGCTCGGGGCGGCAGCCGTGGGTGCCGGTTCAAGGACGCGCCGCTGCGCGGTCATCTGCGCGTTCACGTGAGTGCGTGCAGCAGGCATCTGGTTCCCCCCGGGGTTCAAGTCTGCACGAGCAAGCCTACCTGTGCGGACGCCGCGTGTCATGTGCAAAATACAGCCGCTGGGGCGTGAATACTCACAGCCAGACACAAACCGGTTGAGCTTATTGATGAAGAATGGCTCCCGGAGCCGGTGAAAGGCCGCATGAGTCGCTGCGACCCGCTCCCGAGGTTTAAAGCATTTGCCTGACGTGTTTCACTTTACCTGTCTGCAGCATCAAGCTTCTCCCGCTTCAACCAGCGCCGCTTCAACCAAGTCGGCCGACAACCAGCATCCGGCATCCGAGATTTTCGTCAGCGCCAATCTGGCTGAATCGATCAGGCCACGTCGCTTTGCCAGCAGGATCACACCCACCGTCCCCAGGGAGCGAATCTGCAACACCTTGGCGCAATTGCGCGCCGCCCGGTCGTCAACCAGGGCGCGTGCGCCGTTCATTTGCAGGGCCTGCGCCAACACACACGATTCACCTGCGTCCAAATCCCATGCGGCGATCACCGGTGGAATTGGCGGGTCTTCCACCGGGCGGCCCAGGCCGCGCTGGCAAGTCCGGCAACGGCTGGATCATCTTTGCCGCCGGCCATCACTTCACGCCGCACAGTGGCGGGGACAACAATTTCAGTAAACAGCTGCGGCAGCAGACTGGCAAGGCCGCTTTTGAACAGGACGATCAACGGGGACGCATCAACCACCACCCGCTCAATCCGCATCTCGCAGTTCCTCGCGCAATTCCGCCGCCGTCGTTTGCAGCGGGGAAACGCGCATCCGGCTTGCGGCTTCGATGAAGCCGGCCCGCGTCACACCCGCGATGGCCGCCGCTTTGCCCTGTGACACCAGGCCCAGCTCGTACCACTTCACCGCAGCGGCCAAGCGCATTTCACGCGCGAACTCCTCCGGCGCTTTGCGCAGCGCCGAGAAAGAAGCTTCGGGAAGATCGAACGCTATGGTGGTCATGGCAACTCCTGCAAATTTCGCTTGCGGTTTGACGTTGACGGCATCAGTCAACACAATGGCACAACTATCCGCGATTTCATCAGTTCCAGCACCTGCCAACCCTGCGGCAGGTTCTTGGCAATGATGATGCGCTTCGCCTCGATCTGGAGTCGCCTTCGGACAGCACCATCGCGCCGGCCGGGTAGCTGCGCGGCACCGCATGGGCGGAGATGGTGGCCAGTTCGCGTTCGGAGAGGCGGTCAGAAGATTGGGTTGGCATCGGGCTTTCGCATCGGGTTATCCCCTTGTGTCACTTTACCGGGTTTGACGCCGGTGATTGTGCAGTGATCAAAATTTCATTGGTCAGGCGCGCATCGAGCGCCTGAAATCAGAAGCTGACCAATCTGCTTTTCTTTGCTTTTTTGCCATGACCGATCCCCGCTCTCTTGTAGACGAAAAAGACGTCGCGCGCGAGCCGCCCGAGCCCAGAGCGGAGCCGATGGAGGCGGACCAGGCGCAAGAGGCGTTGGACGAGGTTCAGGGTATGTTGGCTATCGACTGATCGATATTACGGTGCGCGAAAGTGACGCCGAAGCCGGTGTCGAGCCATCCCAGCCGAACCCGGCGGTGCAGCCGATTCTCGATGAGCTGTCGAACCGCCTGAACGAACTGCACCCGGCCGACATCGCTTGCGTGCTCGAAGCGTTGCCGCTGGCCGAACGTCTGGTCGTTTGGAATCTGATCAAGACGGCCGAGCGCGACGGCGACATTCTGGTCGAAGTGTCGGACTCGGTGCGCGAAACCCTGATCGATTCGATGGAGCTGGCGGACCGGATTGTCATGATGACAAACTGGCCCAGGGCGTCGATCGGCGACGAATTGCGCATCGAACCCGCGCGTCCGCGCGATCGGCTTGCCCTGGCCGGTGACGCACGTTTTGCCGCATACAGGAAGCAAATGCTCGAGTTCCTGTTTCTCAAGCAGCGCGTGCGGGAATCCACGGCTCAGGCGGTGCGATGAGGTAGCGACTGTTGCCGCAACTCGAAACTCGGCGGCTTGCTCAAAGCTACGCCCGCTTCTCCATCCGCAGGCCAGGTACGCGGCGGAACTCACGCAGGTTGTTGCTTGCCAAAGTCAGGTCAAGGGCCTGGGCATGGGCCGCGATTTGCATGTCCGGCGGGCCGATCGGCGTACGTTTGCGTTGCAGAATCGTGCGGATTTGCCCGTATTGCCGGGCTGCGGACAGATCGAATTCGCGAACTTCAAGGGGCGCAAAAAAGTTTTCCATCGCGCGAACGTTGCGCGCGGAGCCGCTGTTGCAAGCGCTTGCCTGCACCCCTGCACCCCTGCCGATTCCACTCTCGCAGCCAGCCGTCGCAGTCCCGAAAAGTCGGCTCGAAATTCACGATTTACATGGGCGGGAACGGGCGAGATACTTGAAAAGCGGCATTGGAATTCCTGCCCTTCCGCCCGGCAGTCGCTCGGGCCAATCTCCTGCTCCGGGTGCGGATGGCGCACCCGCCCTACTTCGGCTGCGCCCCCTCCGAGCCTGCCGGCGGCATCGTCTTCCGGTAGGCCGGGCGGGCGCTGATGTGCGCATACCAGTCGGCTACGCGCGGACGCGATTCGACCAGATGGAAGAGCTCGACTCGCACCAGGCGCTGCACATAGGGCACGACGTCGATGTCGGCAAGACTGTAGGTCTCACCGCCCAGCCACGGGCCTGCCGCGAGTGCCGCATCCATGCGTTCGGCCATGTCGGTCAGCTGCGCGATGGACGGCGCGAGCTCATCGGCGGTGATGCCATGGGTCGCGGCGCGTTTCCAGCGCGCGCGCACGCCCGGGTTCGGTATGCGCTCGATCATCGCCGCGACTTCGGCCTGGTCCATGCGCTTGAGCTCGGGCGCGATGTTTCTGGCGAACGAGGGCAGCTTGATCGCGTGGGTGAGCACCTCGTCGGAATAGCGGGTCCACAGCCGCATGCGCGCGCGGGCGGCGGCATCCCTGGGCGCGAGCGGCACCGCCGGGTACGCGTCCTCCAGATACTCGTTGATGATGCGCGACTCGGTGAACAGGTGGCCTGCGTCCAGCAACACCGGCACCATGCCGGCCGGGTTGAGCGCGAGAAAGTCGGGCTTGATCTGATCGAACCCGCGCAGATTGAGGTGGTGGCCGATCCATGCCAGCCCCTTCTCCTCGAGTGCGAGACGGACTTTCTGCGAGCAGGTCGAATGCGTGCTGTGGTAGAGCTCGAGCATGCTTACTCCGGTTCGATGCCGGCCGCCTTGACCAGCCGGCCCCAGGCGGGAATATCCGACTCGATCAGCTTGCGCGTCGACTCGGGCGTGCCGGCGAATGCCTCGCCGCCCACCCTTGCGTAGAACTCCTGCGCCGCCGGCGAGGCGGTGACCAAATTCACGATCTCTCCGATGCGGCGCACCAGGCCGTCAGGGGCCCCGGCCGGCAGGAACACGCCGAACCAGTTGACCAGTTCGTAGTTGGCGACGCCGGCCTCGACCATGGTCGGTATCTCCGGCGCGTTGGGCAGGCGCCTCGGCGTGGTGACCGCCAGTGCGCGCAGGCGCCCGGCGCGCACCTGCGGCAGTCCTGTGACGACATCGGCAAACATGAACTGCACCTGCCCACCGATCAGGTCGGCCAGCGCCGCCGGCACGCCCTTGTAGGGCACGTGGGTTGCGGAGACGCCGGCGCGAATCTTGTAAAGTTCGCCGGCCGCTTGACCGGTGAAATTGCCGCTGGCGAAATTGAGCTTGCCCGGCTGGGCCTTGAGGAGCGCGGTCAATTCGGCCACGCTAGCGACCGGCGCCTGCTGCGGGTTGACCAGCAGAATCGCCCCCCAGCGCGCGATCGTCGCCACCGGCGTGAAATCCTTCTGCGCATCGAACGGCATCTGTTTCATCAGGTGCTGGTTGGTGGTGAGCGTGCCGTTGGGCGTGACCAGCACGGTGTAACCGTCAGGTGCCGCGCGTAGCAGGTCGGCCGCGGCGATATTGCCGAAGGCACCCACCTTGTTGACCACCAGGAACACTTGCCCGGTCGCCTCGCGCAGGCGCTCGGCATAAAAGCGCGTGGTGGTGTCGATGCCCGTCCCGGCGGCGTAGCCGACCAGGAGCGTGACCGGGCGCGCAGGCCAGGCAGGCGTTTGCGCCCCGGCCGGCATCGCGACGGCGAGAGCGCCTGCGAAAGCAGCACCGAATTGGCAGATGCGACGGCGATTCATGGAAGGTAGATTCATGGAAGGTAGATTCATGGAAGGTATCTTTACAGCACGGGGGACCTTAGTCAAGTCAGGCCAGCGCGGCGCATCTTAATAGCTATTTCAAGTTTGCTGCTGGCGCGCACCTACGAGGTGCTGCCCCTGCTGTGTCCCAGGTGCGGTGGCGCGATGCGGATCATCGCCTTCATCGCCGAAGCGGCGGTGATCCAGGCGATTCCCGGTCACATGGGCGAGGCTAAGCAACCGCCGCGTCTGCGGCCGGCGCGGTGGCCGCCGCAGCGGGAGATGCCGGACCGTGGAGCGGACGCAATCAATCTGCAAGCGCAACCCATGCCGGACCATGAGTTCGGCAAGCGCATCGCGTGGTAGGGCACAAGACCACAAGGCTGGTTCGCCGGAGGCGACGCGTGCCTGTGGCCACCTGCGCGGCCAACGTCCGCAGCCCAGGTGGCCCAAGGCACGAACAACACTACTTTCAAGATCGGCCACGACTGAAACGCAAGACACACTGAGAAAGTGGCCTTGAATCTACTATCCTTGATTTTAACTCAAATTGCATCTACAATTTAAACATGGTTACTTTCGACCGACGGATCGAAACGCAAATCCAATCTTGCCAAACACGGCATTGATTTGGGGCACTGCGAAAGCCTGTTCGATTTTCCAATGTTGACCGAAGGGGATACTCGCGCGAACTACGGTGAGCAGCGCCTGAAAAGTCTTGGCTGGTTCAACGAACGCGTGGTGCTGTTGGTGTGGACTGATCGTGAGGTTGGCCCACATTTGATTTCCTGCCGATATAGTGACAAACATGAAACCCAAAGCTACTTCAAAGCAGTCCTTTAATGCCAAGCAGATCGCCGCCGCCGTGGCCGCAGCGCCGGCGCGCGCGCAGGCTGACGCTGACAACCCGCGCAGCAAGCGCGGCGATTGGGACAAAGCCATCGTTAGCCAATCAATCGGTGAACTGCGCGCCACGTTGGGGGAGCGCCGCAAGCGCGGGCCGAACAAACTGCCGACCAAGGAACAAGTGGCAGTGCGTTACAGCCCCGAAGTGCTGAACGCATTTCGCGCCACCGGACGCGGCTGGCAAACGCGGATGGACGAAGCGTTGCGTGACTGGCTTAAGACGCATTCGCCGGCCTGAGTTAAAGGTGATCGGGCGTGTGATGATGGCGTCTTCATTCCTATCCTTCGGCGGATACCAGCACGTGAACACCAACGCGGCGAGAATGCCGACCGCGGTCGAACTCAAGCCCAGGTGGATGGCAAAGGCGCGCGCCTTGCCGGTGTCGCGCAGTTTGTCGCCAGAGCACGCATGGTTCCAGACTTGTATCCATTGGGGCTGGTCGCAGGATGGCGATCATGCATGAGCCTCGCCGGGCGGCTGCGCAGGTTGCGCTGCTGGTGGTGTTGCTGCTCCTGACTCTGTTGCCGCAGCTGACGCTATGGCTGCCGGACCTGATGTACGGCAAGGCGGTCGGATGAGTACGCCAAAGCAAACGCCAAAGCAAACGCCAAAGCAAACGCCAAAGCGCACGGCGTCGGTTTGCCGTGCGCGTCCGCAACCGGAGGGCGCATGAAGTTCCGTGCCGCGATTCTGCGCAAAATCGGCGCGCCCCTGACGCTGGAAATGGTCGAGTTGCGGCCCTTGAAACCAGGCGACGTGCTGGTGAAAATGCGCGCCAGCGGCCTGTGCCATACCGACCTCGAGGTGATCGACGGCAGCCTCGCCTATCCCATGCCCATTGTGCTGGGCCACGAAGGCGCCGGCATCGTGGAGCAAGTCGGCGCAGGCGTCACCGCGGTGGCGCCGGGCGACCATGTGGTGTGCTCGTGGAACCCGCACTGCGGCCACTGCTTCTACTGCGAGCGCGATCAGCCCATTCTTTGCGAGCCGTTCACGCGCCATCAACCGGCCGGGCACCTGCCGGACGGCGAATCGCGCTACCTGCTCGATGCGGCCAAGCTGCATCATTTCTCGACGGTGTCGTCGCACGCCGAATATTGCGTGGTGCCGGAGTCGGGCGCGATCCGCGTCCCGAAGGCCATCCCGTTCGACCGCGCGTGCCTGATCGGTTGCGGGGTGATGACCGGCGTGGGCGCGGTGTCGCGCATGGCGCAGGTCGAGGCCGGCAGCTCGGTGGCGGTGATCGGCTGCGGCGCGGTGGGCCTGAATGCCCTGCAGGGCGCGCTCTACGAACAGGCGGCGACCATCATCGCCATCGACCGCGACCCTGGCCGAGAAGCGCTCGCCCGCACCTTCGGCGCCACCCATTTCGTCGCTGCCGACGCCGTTGACGCGATCGCGCAGGTGAAGGCGCTTAGCGCCGGGCGCGGCGCCGACTACGTGTTCGAATGCGTCGGCGCCGAGGCTTCGTTGCAGCTCGGTTTCGAAGTCGTGCGCCCGGGCGGGCAGGCGGTGATCCTCGGCAAGACCAATGTCAACCAGAAGGTGAGCCTGCGCTTCGGTTCCCTGATGGGGGAGAAGCGCATCGTCCGTTCCAGCTACGGCGGCGCGCGGCCACGGCGCGATTTTCCGTGGCTGGCCCAGGCCTACCTCGACGGCAAGCTCAAGCTCGACGAACTGATCTCGCTGCGTTTGCCGCTTGAGCGCATCAACCAAGGCTTCGACGCCATGCGCCGCGGCGAAGTGGTGCGCGCGGTGATCGAGTTTCCCGCCTGATGCATCCGCCCCTGCAGGCGGGCTGGATCGACCTGCCGCACCGGCGACTGTCGCTGGGCGACTTCGCGCTCGAAAGCGGCGACGTCATTGGCGACTTCAGTGTCTCCTATGTGATGCATGGCCAACTCGATGCAGCGCGGTCCAATGCGGTGCTGGCCCTGTCAGCCATATCGAGCACGCACCACCGTCTCGACTTCCTGATCGGCGCCGGCCGCGCGCTCGACCCGCGGCAGTACGCCATCATCGCGGTCGATGCGATCGGCAACGGCCTCACCACCTCGCCTTCGACCTCGGCGCCGCAGCCGGGCCTCAAGTTCCCGCGCTTTACCATCCGTGACATGGTCGCGTCTCAATGCGCGCTGCTGGACCATCTGGGTATCGGCCGCTTGCAGGCGGTCATCGGCGCCTCGATGGGTGGCATGCAGGCGCTGCAGTGGGGCGTTAGCCATCCGCAGCGCATGGTGCGAATCGTCGCCATGACCCCGATGGCGAAGACCGCGCCATGGGCGGCGGCGGTCAACGAGGCCTCGCGCCGCGCCGTGATGGCCGACCCCGACTGGGCCGGCGGCGGCACGCGTGGCTGGGCCGCCTGGGTGCCGCTGATGCAGCTTCTGTCCGGCCGCACACCGCGTCAACTCGATGCGGCCTTCGCGTCAGGCGCGGCCGCGCGCGACTGGATCGCTGCGCGCACCGACTGGTGGGCCGCGCAGGGCTTCGCGCCGATCGACTGGGTGTGGCAGTCGCATGCCTACGACGCGCATGACGTCGGCACCACGGCGGGCTTCGCGGGCGACACCGTCCTCGCGCTGGGGTCCATACGTGCGCAAACCCTGGTGCTGGCGCCGCCATTGGATCTCTACAACCCCGCCGAGGCGGCGCGCTGGGCGGCCAGCCACATTCCCGCCGCGCGCTTTGCAGAAATTCCTTCGGACTGGGGGCACCAGTCCGCGTCGGCCGCGGATCCGCAGGCCGATGCCTGGCTCAATGCGGAAATAGATGCATTCCTCAAATCCGGACATCGGCCCGAGAGCGATGTTGCGACGTGACGGGCTATAGACGCTCGGTGCCGTCCAGGCGTGCAAGCCCGCGGTCGAAGGTTCCCAAGGGCAAATGCCCGGCCTTGCGGGCGCTTGCCAGGATCAGGCAATCGGAGAAGCCCAATGCGGGGCGCGAACGGAAGTCGCGCAACGCCGCTGTGACAACGTCTGCGTCCTGCAGGGTCAGGCTTTGGTGGGCGAGCAGCAAATCGATCGCATTCGCGATCTGGGTGGCGGTGCGCGTGTAGACGGCATCGAGCACCCAAAGGGTCTCGACCAGTACCAGGTGTGAGATCCAGGCGCCGCCTGCGACAAACGCCTCCGCGATCGCGGCCTGCTTCGCGTCATCACGCACCAACAGCCGGACCAGCACATTCGTGTCAACGGCGCGCATGCTTTTGAAGCATATGCTAGGTTCTACATATGACTAGCGCGCAATGTTGAAATTGCAAGGAAGATGTATCTGGCCGCCCTCCGGTTTGAGCCCGGATTGGAAAACGCCAGGTACGCCATTGCTCGACTCAATGGGAATCGTTAAATGCGTGAGCGCGATAACGCATGCTTGATTCCGTACAAATGCCTCGGCGAAGGAAATTGGGTTGATGCCGAGGTGCGTTCCAGAAAATGGCTTGAGTTGGCAAAATGCCGGGCACCCGGCCTTCCCGTGTGAAGCGTCAATTTTCCGAATGCGCGACAATTGCGATATTGCATCAGCGAGGCACCGACATGGAACTCACCGCCGTTCTCACTCCCGCCGAAGAGGGCGGTTACATCGCCCTGAACCCGGAGACCGGTACCACTACCCAAGGTGAAACTGTCGAGGAAGCCGTTGCAAATTTGAAGGAAGCGACCGCGCTCTATCTGACGGAGTTTCCGCTTCCCGCACCTGGCCATCCGGTCGTTACGATGTTCACCCTGCCCGCGCATGCCTAAGTTGCCGCGAACTTCCGGGGCCGCGATCATCAAGGCTCTGGAACGTCTCGGTTTCGTCAAGGTTCGCCAATCCGGCAGCCACGTCATCTTGCGGCGTGGCGACAAAGGCTGTGTGGTGCCGATGCATAGCGAAGTCAAGGTGGGCACGCTCGCCGGAATCTTGCGCCAAGCCGCCGTCTCTAACGACGAGTTCGTTGAAGCTTTGTGAAATCCGGGTCTCGGTCGCGTCGGCTGCGGATCCGCATGCGGATGCCTGGCTCAATGCGGAAATAGCCGCTAAGATAGCCGCTGGGGAGAGAGACAAGCTTCCTGTGCGTCACCCAGTCACCAAGAACGGGGTAGCCATGGCAATTGACCTATTGATCAAGAACGGCACGCTGATCGACGGCACCGGAGCGCCAGCGCGCCATGGCGACATCGCTGTCTCTGGCGGCCGGATCGTCGAGATCGGCAAGCTG
>ENA-ORBV01000527-ORBV01000527.1-microbial-mat-metagenome-genome-assembly--contig:-NODE-527-length-88293-cov-18.672089_pt1 | contig 88293 bp, 75 predicted proteins | sample MGYA00237777_ERZ505514 | MGnify/ENA primary metagenome ERZ505514 (study PRJEB26160, sample SAMN06269048) | microbial mat metagenome | isolation source: Oligotrophic lake microbial mat | place...
CCTCGATGTCGGCTCGTCGCATCCTGGGGCTGGAGAAGGTCCCAAGGGTTGGGCTGTTCGCCCATTAAAGCGGCACGCGAGCTGGGTTCAGAACGTCGCAAGACAGTTCGGTCCCTATCTGTTGTGGGCGTAGGAATATTGCAGGGAGCTAACTTTAGTACGAGAGGACCGGGTTGGACGTACCGCTCGTGTACCAGTTGTGTCGCCAGATGCAGTGCTGGGTAGCGATGTACGGCAAGGATAAGCGCTGAAAGCATCTAAGCGCGAAGCCATCCCTAAGATGAGTATTCCATTGAGGGTCGTGGAAGATGACCACGTTGATAGGCGATAGGTGTAAGTGCAGTGATGCATTGAGCCGAGTCGTACTAATTACCCGATAGCTTCCCCAATTTTTATCTAACAAAACCCTGTCAACAAGACAGCGGTTAACGCCAGATAAAGTCTTTGTCACCAAGCCAACAACCAGTTTTATCCCTCTTCTTTCCCCTTATCTTGATAAAAAACAAACAGGTGCGGAGTACCGAGTACTTGGTATTTAGTATTTCAATACTTTGTAAAAGACATAGGGCTGTATAACTACAACCCAAAAATAGGTGGCTATAGCGAGGGGGTTCCACCTCTTCCCTTTCCGAACAGAGTCGTTAAGCCCCTCTGCGCCGATGGTACTGCATTCGCGGGAGAGTAGGTCGCTGCCACCCTTTTTTTCCTTTTTCCGAATAAGCGCATCATTTTGGTGCGCTTTTTTTTTGCAATCTATTTTACTTTTGAAAAAATCGTTATATATTGTCCCATCATTTAGCAACGGCTTTCTAATGTTGCTTTAAAACTTTCAATTACACACTAACAGCTTGCCATATACGGATTTCATCTGCTTTAACAATTTTTTTACAATCTTTAGCCTATGAAATGTGTCTTTTTCACAAAGTACACGTCATAACAAAGAGCAAAAAGTTGTTTGGCAGATGTAAGTTTTCAGAATTTGTATTATTTTGACATAACCTTTAACACCTACTATTTTGAAAACCGGCTGTCATCAAGGAATGAGAGATTTCGAGGTCATTCATAATTACCTCGAAACGCAGGCAAGCATTTGCTTTAGCTTATTATATAATCGCTATGCTTCTAAAATTTATGGCAAATGCTTGTCGATATTGAAGGACGAAATGCTTGCAGAGGATGCAGCGCAGGAAATTTTTATGAAAATATTTTTAAACCTGTCGCGGTTTGAAGAGAAGGCAAAGTTTTCTACTTGGATTTATTCTATTACCTATAACTACTGTATAGATTACGTCCGACGAAAACAAAAGCTCGGCGATATTTTTTCAGAAGACATTGAAAAAGCAGGAGATGTGCAGGAAGAAATACCAGATGAAGCGATTATGGAATTGGAAACGCAGCAACTCAAAAGAATACTTGACAAAATATCTACTGGCGACCGAACCCTACTTCTCATGAAATACCAAGACGAACTGTCTATCAAAGAAATGGCAGATATTTTAAACAAAACGGAAAGTGCCGTAAAAATGAAATTGAAACGCGCAAAAGAAAAAGCCCAACGACTGAAGAATGAACTATTTTACCCATAACTGATTAAAATGCAAATAAACAACTTTAAAAGACTACAAGAAGAGGAGGAACGTGCCTATGCTGAGCGGCATGAGCAACGGGTAAAGTCAGGTCTTTTAGATTCACTCAATGCGTTTAGGCTGGTAGGGCAGATGATAGATATGTATTTGCCTAAGATTTTTAGCCTGTTTGTAATAGCTACAGGAGGTAAAGTGCAACATCCGCCTGCTCGCCCAACTTCTATCCCACCTTCTCAAATTATAGATGAAGATATAAAAGAACGGGGACCTGGTATGACTAATAATGACCAGTTTACAAGATGAACCAACAAAAACAACTGATATGGAAGATAGAACCCTAAATATTATAGAAGAATTATTGCTAGGATTTGCAGCAGCAGCCACCAACTTTCTCGGTGCACTGTTCGTGATACTCGTCGGCTGGTTAGTTGCCACTTTGGTTGCAAAATTTGTACGCCGCTTGCTTCAAACCATCGGCATAGACCGGTTAGCAGAAAAACTCAACGAAATAGACATTATTTATAAATCCAAAATTAGGTTGGTCCCAAGCATTTTACTCTCCAAAATTCTTTATTATTTAATTTTTTTCATTTTTATAATTATTGCGACCGATGTATTGGGCATGGAGGCGGTGACTATTTTGATGGGCAATTTATTGAATTATATTCCCCAATTACTTTCGGCACTTTTAGTTTTTGTAGTGGGCGTTTTTGTAGCTGACTTTTTGAAAAAAATTGTGTTGACTACCTGCCAGTCGCTGGGCATTCCGGCGGCGGGTGTTATTTCCAATATTGTCTTTTATTTCATCTTCTTGAATGTGGTGATGATAACCTTAGCGCAAGCGGGTATTGACACAGAATTTATTCAAGATAATTTGTCTATCATTTTAGCGGGCGTAGTACTGGCGTTTGCACTTGGTTATGGATTTGCTTCGCGGCAATTAGTTGCTAATTTTTTGTCTTCTCTTTACAATAAAGAAAAAATACATATCGGCGATGTTATTGGTATTGATGGCGTGAAAGGTAGGGTCATTCAAATAGAAAGCGATTCGTTCACACTACTGGCGGAGGATAAAAAAATAATTATTCCATTAAGTAAATTGACCTCCGAAAAAATTGAGATTTTTGAAACGGTACCAATAATTGCTGATAATCCTTTATGATTTTTATTGCAATATATTTTAACTCTGTTAATACATTGACACATGATGCGAAGGCTTTACCTCTTACTATTTACTACTTTTACAATAACAACATTCCTACCAGCGCAAGATGCTGCTCTTATTACACCTGTTGCAGTAGATACCGTAAAAAACTGGATAGCTGGTGCCGCATTGGGCATGGATTTTGCACAATTATTTCAATTGAATCCTCGTCAAGGTGCCGGTCAAAACCGCGTTGGATTTGGCGGAGCGACCAATTTTTTTGCAAAGTATAAGAAAGAAAGAGTTGCTTGGGATAACCTTGCCTCGTGGCAGGTTGGCTTGCAACGGCTCGGCTCCGGTCCAATCGCGCAAGGTACCACCGTGAAAATTCCATTCCAAAAAGCAATAGATGAATTGCGATTAAATTCTAAAGTTGGATATAAAACCTCCGAGACTTCCAAGTTTTTCTACGCAGCTGATTTTTCTTTTTTAAGTCAAGTAGTGCCAACTTATACAGACCGAGGTTTTCCAGGCAATTTCCCAAAAGCCCTAAGTGATACGAGTACCCTGTTGTCCAAATTTTTCGCGCCAGCTACCCTCACACTTTCGGCGGGCATGGATTACAAACCGAATGCGAATCTCTCCATTTACTACTCCCCCATCGGGGCTAAAATGATTGTGGTTGCCAATGATGAAATCGCGGCAACCGGTGTCCACGGCAATCCGGTGACTAAAAATGCGGCAGGCACTATTGTTGATTTTAAGAATGTAGATATGCAATTGGGTTCCTTGCTACGACTCGGTTATGCACAAAAGTTTTTTAACGACCGAATGACGTATCTATCTTCTTTGCTCTTGTTTTCCAATTATTTACAAAATACACAAAATATTGATGTGGATTGGACGAACGAATTAGGATTGACTATTTTCAGAGGATTGCAATTGTCTGTAACTGCCAATGTTTTTTATGATGACGATATTAAGGTGCAAATAACGGATTATGAAGCGCCCAATGGCGTACGTGGCGTTGGAAAGCGCGTGAGTTTTACGCAACAATTGTTGTTGAAATATAATGTCGTATTTTAATGTGCTAATCTGCTGATTTGCCAATCCCGCTTTACGGGACAAGTTGTGATAATAATTACGGCAAAATAAATGCCTGCTTTGTAAAAAGAGCAGGCTTTTCTATTTAAAAACAAATCAATCTTTGGTAAGCCAAAATCGTAATTCCTAAATCGGACTTCGTAAATTTGTTGAAAATTCCTGAATGTCAGATAAAAGATTATTTCTATTGGATGGACACGCGCTGGTATATCGCGCTCATTTTTCCTTTATTAAAAGTCCGTTGATTAATTCCAAAGGCGTGAATACTTCTGCGGTGATGGGCTTCGTGCGCACCTTGTGGGATTTAATGCAAAACGAAAAGCCCACGCATCTCGCCGTGGCATTCGACCCGCCTACTCTTACCTTTCGGCATAAAATGTTGGAATCTTACAAAGCCAACCGTGAAGAGCAACCCGATGACATTCGTATCGCGCTTCCATACATTATAGATATTTTAAAAGCGTTTCATATTCCGATTCTGATGGTAGACCATTTTGAAGCGGATGATGTGATTGGCACGATTGCTAAAAAATCGGAGCAATCGGGGTGTACGGTGTACATGGTCACGCCAGATAAAGATTTTGGACAATTGGTGTCGGATAAAATTTTCATGTACAAACCCTCGCGGCAAGGCAATGGCGTAGAAATCTGGGGTGAAAAAGAAGTGAAGGAAAATTGGCAAATCCAGCGGGTAGACCAAGTAGTGGATATGCTCGGCTTGATGGGCGACAGCGTAGATAACATTCCTGGCATTCCGGGTATTGGCGGTAAAACGGCTGCAAAGTTGTTGGAACAATTTGATACGGTAGAAAATTTGATTGCCAATTCAGATAAACTAAAAGGCAAGCAGAAAGAGCAAGTCGAAAAATTTGCAGAGCAAGGTTTATTGTCAAAAAGATTAGCGCTGATTGATACCAATGTGCCGATTGATTATGATGACCTCTCTTTTGAAATCAGTGCGCCGGATAAAGATAAATTAGCAATCTTATTTAAAGAGTTGGAATTCAGGAGTTTAGCGAGACAAATTTTGGGTGAGGAAGAAACAGAAGAAAACATATCCAAGTCTAAATCCAATGCGTCCCGACAAGGTAGTTTATTTGATGATGCGGAAATGCCGCAACAGTCCGCGCCACCTGCGCATTCGGTAGCCGAGAAAAATATCCAAAATACGCCCCACGAATATCATTTGGTGGACACGCTTGCTGGACGTGCAGATTTAATTGCCATGCTTTCCCAACAATCGAGCTTTTGTTTTGATAGTGAAACGACCAATATTGACCCGAATCTGGCAGAACTTGTTGGACTTTCTTTTTCAATAAAATCGCACGAAGCCTACTACATACCAATTCCGGAAGACCAAACGGAGGCTCGACAAATTGTTGATGAATTCAAAGAATTATTTGAAAATCCAGCCATTTGTAAAGTCGGGCAAAACATTAAGTACGATGCCATTATGTTGAAATGGTATGGTGTAGAAGTGCAAGGCAGTTATTTTGATACCATGATAGCGCACTATTTGGTGGAGCCGGAACTGCGACATGGCATGGATTATCTGGCGGAAACGTATTTGAAATATCAGCCGGTTTCTATTGAATCCTTGATTGGTAAAAGAGGTAAAGGGCAACTCACAATGCGCCAAGTAGAAGTGGAAGTCGTGAAGGATTATGCGGCAGAAGATGCAGATGTCACCTTGCAATTGCAGGAGTTTTTGGAGCCGCAGTTGAAAAAAGATGGTTTGGATAAATTATATTATGAAATAGAAGAGCCGTTGATAAAAGTGTTGACCGATTTAGAATTTGAAGGCATCAAAGTAGATGTGGATTTTTTGCAAGCCTACTCGGTCGAATTAAGCAAGGAGATTTTAAAATTTGAAGAGACGATTTACGAGCAGGTCGGTCAGAAATTCAACATCGGTTCTCCTAAACAAGTCGGTGAAATTTTATTCGACAAACTAAAAGCACCCGGCGGTAAGAAAACAAAAACGGGTCAATATTCAACGGGGGAAGAAATTTTAGCAGATTTGGCGACTTATGTTCCAGTTGCAAAAGATATTTTAAAACATCGTGGCTTACAAAAATTGCTGTCTACTTATGTGGATGGCTTACCAAAAATGGTCAATCCGCGCACGGGACGCATTCATAGCTCGTTCAATCAGGCATTGGCGGCGACCGGTCGTTTAAGTTCTAACAATCCCAATTTGCAAAATATCCCGATTCGCACGGCGGAAGGCGCGCGGGTGCGGGAGGCATTTGTAGCGCGAGATGAAAATCATGTGCTGGTTTCTGCCGATTATTCTCAGATTGAATTGCGGTTGATAGCAGAAATTAGTGGCGACCCGACGATGCTGGAAGCGTTTCAAACCAATCAGGACATTCACCGTGCTACGGCTGCCCGCGTTTTCAATGTAGATTTTGACAAAGTGAGCACCGAACAACGTTATCGTGCCAAAACCATCAATTTTGCAATCATTTACGGCGGCGGTGCGACGACCCTCTCTCGCCAACTCGGCATCAAGCGCTCCGAATCCAGTGAAATGGTGAAACAATATTTTGCGCAATATTCAGGTTTGAAAAATTATATGGAACGCGTCTTGGAAGAAGCCCGCGAAAAAGGTTACGTGACTACCCTGATGGGACGCCGTCGCTATTTGCGCGACATCAATTCTAAAAGTCAACTTGAACGCGCGAACACCGAACGCATCGCTATTAACACGCCAATTCAAGGCACGGCTGCTGATATGATTAAAATTGCGATGGTGAATATTCATAAAGCGTTGAAGGACGGCGATTTCAAAACAAAGATGATTCTACAAGTACATGACGAATTGATTTTTGATACGCCGCTGGACGAAGTGGAAGCAATAAAACCAATTATTGAAGAAAAAATGAGAAACGCGCTGCCGGATTTGAAAGTGCCGATAGAAGTAGGGATGGGAACGGGGAAGACGTGGTTTGAGGCGCATTAAGAAGATGCCAGATTAGGAGATGTCAGATACCAGACGTTTCACTTAGACAATCTTGTTTCTGAAAAGGAATATTAAAAATGTAATAATTACAAAAACTTTGCGTCTTTGCGTGAGATGAATAAGTAATAAACGCCAAATCACAAATCACAAATAACCAATCACGAATCACAAATCACGAATAACTATTTTATGAATTTAGATGCTTTTGAAGTCATTGGTGGAACACAACTCAAAGGAGAATTGACACCCCAAGGAGCCAAGAATGAAGCCCTGCAAGTGCTGTGCGCTGTCGTGTTGACGGAAGAGAAAGTGACGATGACCAATTTGCCTGGTATTCAGGACGTAGTTTTATTAATAGAATTGCTGCATGGTTTGGGCATAGATGTAATAAAACATACAGATGAAAGTTACACGTTTCAGGCGCAGAATGTAAATTTAGATTATTTATACGCAGAAGATTTTCATAAAAAAGCAAATCGCATACGCGGTTCGGTGATGCTAATTGGTCCGCTGTTGGCGCGGTTTGGCAAAGCAGTGCTGCCGAAACCGGGCGGTGATAAAATTGGGCGACGACGATTGGATACACACTTATTAGGTCTGGAAGAGTTGGGCGCAGTTTTTAATTATAATGAAGAAAAACATTATTATGATGTACAAGCGCTACACTTAAAAGGCAAATACATTTTGATGGATGAAATATCGGTGACGGGCACTGCTAATGTAGTGATGGCGGCGGTGATGGCAGAAGGCATTACTAAAATTTATAATGCTGCTTGTGAACCATATGTGCAGCAATTGTGTAAAATGCTGTGCCGCATGGGTGCAAAAATCAATGGCGTTGGCTCGAATTGCTTAGTGATTGAAGGCGTGGAAAAACTAAATGGAACCGACCATCGCTTGTTACCGGATATGATAGAAATTGGCAGTTTTATTGGTTTGGCGGCGATGACAGCGTCTGAAATCACGATAAAAAATGCGCAGATTCAAGAGTTGGGCATCATCCCTCGTGTGTTTGAACGGATGGGTATTCAGATGGAATTTCGCGGCGACGATATTTACATTCCGGCACAGGAAGAATACGAAATTCAGACGTTTATAGATGGCTCCATTATGACGATTTATGATGCGCCGTGGCCCGGTTTTACACCTGACTTGATGAGTATCATATTAGTGCTTGGTATTCAAGCAAAAGGAAGTTTATTAATACATCAAAAAATGTTTGAAAGTCGTTTATTTTTTGTGGATAAATTGATTGATATGGGAGCGCAAATTATTTTGTGTGACCCGCATCGCGCGACCGTGATTGGTTTGAACAAACGTTACCAACTGCGCGGCATTGAAATGACTTCACCGGATATTCGGGCGGGCGTGGCGCTTTTGATTGCAGCGATGTCAGCAAAAGGTAGAAGTGTGATAAATAATATTCATCAAATTGATAGAGGATATCAAAAAATAGATGAAAGACTCAATGCAATTGGGGCACAGATTCAACGATTATAAAAGGGGATTTTTTAGAAAGTAGAAATGTTAGTGTTTTAAAATAATAGAACATGACGGAGCAATTAATTTTGTCAAAACTGCGAGAATTACCGGAACATCTCAAGCAAGAGGTATTGGATTTTATTGGCTATTTATCGCAAAAGCAAGAAGCGAAATTTATACAGAAATCTGAAGTAAATGCCGAGAGAAAGGCTGGTACTATGGCTGGATTGATAACTTATATGGCGGAAGATTTCAACGAACCTTTGGAAGATTTTAACGAATATATGTATAGAAATGATGAAACACCTTCTTGACACGTCTGGCATCTGGCATCTAAAAATCTGACATCTAAAAATATGATATTATACAACTTAACAGTAAAAATAGACCATGATTCCCACGAGGAATGGGTGGAATGGATGAAAAGCGAGCACATCCCGGATGTAATGAGTACGGGTATGTTTTTGGAATATCGAATGTGTCGCTTGCTGGGGATGGACGAACCGGACGGGATGACGTATGCCATTCAATATTTTTGTCCGGATATGGCAACGTATGATATTTATCAAAATCGGTATGCAGCGAAGTTACAGGCAGACCTCAATGAACGATACCGGGGGAAATTTGTGGCTTTTAGAACATTGTTAGAAGTGGTGGAGAATGGCTTATTTTTTCAACCAAATTGAAGTAAAGATGCCAGATTAGGAGATGCCGGATGCCAGACTTCCGCGCACTGCTTCCAAAGATTCTTCCATGATAGATAAATTACTGACCGCTTTTTGATAAATATCATTCATTGCAGTGGGATTATCTTTACCAGAGTATAATGCTATTTCTGAAGTTTGAATAATTTCCATAAAATCATTTATAAGCGTTTCTTCCACATTTAATGAATGTAACTTCTCTCGAACATTATCTTTTGTAAGCGTCGAACCGGCTATTTGCAGCTTATCGCAAACATAACCAAGTAAAGATTTTGATATTTCATTATAAAAAGCGCGGCTTTGATTTACTTTTAAGTGCTGCTCAGCTACTTTCAGGCGATTTTGAGCCTCTTGTCGAGCGCGTTTGATGCGCAATTGAGCGGTATCTATATTGCTTTGCTGCGTTTGATTTCGTTTTAATAAAATAATGCCTCCAAAAAATAAAAATGGCAAAGCTGCCAGCGTCCAAAAAATAGGTGAACCAAAGAAATAGTCATTACTTTGTTGTAAATAAGTGGCTGATTTTATAAAACGAATATCATCAGATATAACGGAAGTTGATATTTCGTCAGCAACAGGTTCCGTGGCGCGTCGAACGCCCTGTTGTACAGTAATATTAAAGGCATTTTGATTAATCGTGGCGTATTTTCCACTTTCTGGATTGAAGTAAGAAAACGAAGGTTGTAAGCGATATTTTCCGGCTTTTTTGGGGAGAATGATATATTCAATCTCTTTTTTGCCAATGAGTTCGCCATTCAAACTTTCGCTGGTTGTCTCTTCTAAAATTTTAGGGTCGTATACTTCAAAACTGTCCGGCAATTCTAATTTTGGAGGCTGCACGCGCTTGATGTCACCATTGCCGCTGATAGAAAGTCGCAGGGACAACACGTCATCCGTACTCACATCCGTGCGATTGAGTGCGTAAGTAGCTATGTAGTTGCCAACTGCACCAGAGAAAAATGGAGCAGCATTATTTGGTAATGGCTTTACATTTACATTCACAGGCTCTGATTGTAAAAAAATACGTTGCACGGGCCGATTCAAAAGGAAACCTTCCTGACGTGGGTCTTCTTTCAGCACTGCCATTTCCAATTTGAGCGGCGCAATATCTAGTAAACCAGCTTGTTGTGGAAATAAGGCGACCCGTTTAAGAATTTTTGTTACATATCGAACCCCTCTAATCACTTCGCGTACGGGCGGGTCATCGAACCGGCGCAAGTCCTGCGCGTAAAAACCTTGGTATTCTGATTCTTCCAAAATGCTGTAACTGTCAATGTCCATAGCCGTATACAGCTTGTAATCGAGTGTAATTTGCTGCCCGATAAATGCGTTTTTGATATTCAATTCCGCTCGAACAAAGACTTGATTAGCGGTATTAATTTTTCCCAACGCCTTATTTTCGATTACTTCAATTTGAATCGGCTTCGTCCGAAATAGCTTTCCTGCGACTCGTATAGATGCGCTTCCAATCGTGAATTTTCCTTTTCTGCGAGGCTGCAAGGTGTAGACATAACTAAATTCTTTGGAGACTTTTCCATTCACAATTGTGGTGCTAAGAGAGCGTGCGGGACCAGACAATACGGAGAAATTTTCAAAAGAAGGCGGGTTAAAATCATCGCCATCCGCATTGCGGAGGGTGAAAGTGATATCTACATAGTTATTTACTACCACTTGCCGAGCATCGGTCGTAGCTTCAAAACTTACTTGTGCTGTCACAAACAGCGGCAGTAACAATATCATCCATCCAATCAATCCCTTTTTCATAATAACACGGCTATTTCACTAACCAATCATAGATTGGTGATACGAGCAATTCTAATTATATACATTTTTAAATTCATATCATTCTTTCATATTATCTTTTTAAAAACGAAACAAGTTTCGTTATTACCAATCCTTCGCAGAGCGATTGGGTTTCGTTTGTGCTTTTTTTAGTTTTTGTTGTACTTTTTGTTCCTCTTGTTCCATGATTTCCAACAGTTTACGCGCCTCTTCTTTCGTCAGATTTTGTTCTTGTTCTTGCTGAGGTTGCTGCTGTTGGTCTTGTTGTTCGGGTTGTTGATTCTCTTCTTTTTCCTTATTTTTTTTGTTTTCTTGATTTTGCTGATTTTGTTTTTGCTGCTGTTGTTGAATGCGAAGTTGTCGTTGTGCGATTGCCAGATTTTTCTTGGTTTCTATATCTTTTGGACTCAGGCGCAAAGCATTTTTATACGCATCAATACTTTTTTCATATTCTTTTTGATTGTAAAGCGTGTTGCCTAAATTATGATAGGCGAATGCTTTTGCGGTCTCGTCTTTTGCAGTATTGATAGCCAATTCAAAACGATTCAACGCCTCGTCATACCGCTCTTGACTGTAAATGGCGTTGCCCAAATTGTAATTACCCTGTCCAGTTGTTTCTTTTTCTAATGCTTTACGATAATTTTCTTCTGCTACATTATACTTTTGGGTTTCATATTCTTTATCACCTTTGCGTAAGAGCGAGTGCGCCGATTGAGCACTGGCTGCAGTTGTTATAGCTAAATTAAATATTATAATTAAAATTAAATTTTTCATTGGATTGTGTTCGAGTGTTCATGTATTTATGTGTTCAAGTAAATTATTATATAGCAAATTAGCACATCAGACTTGAAACAAATCTCTATCTACCAAAGGTTTCTTCCGACGGAAAGAAATTAAAAATTCAACCACCATTAATAACAATGCCAAGCCGATAAAATATTGAAAATAACTTGCGTACTCGCTGAAGGAGTTTTGCTCGTACTCGCGTTTTTCCATCGAAGAAATGCGCTGACGCAAGGCTTCGCGTATTAATTCACTATTTGCATTCAAAGTAAAAAAACCACCTTCGCCCATTTTTGCCAACTCGCGCAAGGCTTCCTCATCTGTTTTGGAGCGCACTGGATTACCACTCATATCTCGTTTAAAATCCCTGCGACCGCCTACAAATTCTGGAATCAGCCCGCCTTCTTTGCTACCCACTGCCACGGTGAAAACCAACAAACCATCTTCATGCGCTTTCTTTACAATGGCAGGTGCTTCTATATCATGACTTTCACCATCGGATATGATAATCAACGCTTTATGCTTTTTATTTTCTGGCGCGAACGAACGGTATGCCAAACTAACCGCATCACCAATTGCCGTGCCTTGCATCGGAACAAGGTCGGGATTCGCACTTTTTATAAACAAACTCAAGGCTGCATAATCGGTCGTCAGCGGCACTTGCAAATACGCATTCCCAGCAAAAATGATAAAGCCAACGCGGTCACCTCGAAATTCAGCAATCAAATTTTCGGCAAACTTTTTGGCGCGCTCCAAGCGATTCGGTGCTACATCTTCTGCGAGCATACTATTAGAAACATCCAACGCGATAAACACGTCAATGCCTTTGCGCTTCATCTTGTCCCGCTTCACGCCCCACTGTGGATTGGCAGCACCGACGATAATGGCGGTTAAAGCAAATAATAATAGGAAAAATTTCACGGTCGGTTTGTACCGAGACATATACGGCGTCAACTGCGCTACGAGTTTGGTATTGCCAAATTTGCGCAGCAAACGCCGCTTTGCCTGCCGTGCGATTATAAAAAACGCCGCCAGCAAGGGAATCACTTCCAGTACGTACAAATATTGTGGATGCTCGAATTGAAACATATTTTTTTAGATGCCAGATTTTTAAATGCCAGATGCCAGACCCCTTATTTTTATTAAAAATGCCCACTGCCTCCTATTTTCCTATCCTCCCATCCTCCACTTCAAGGAATGGCTCTTAAAACCGAATAACGTAATATCATTTCTAACAACAGCAGCACCAATCCTGCCGCAGCGAATTTGTAAAATTCTTCACTGGAGCGTTTCAAGCTCTTGACTTCAATTTCCGTTTTTTCTAATTTGTCAATTTGGTCATAAATTTCTTCCAAACTTTGTTCTGTTGTAGCTCGAAAATAAAGTCCACCCGTCATTTCTGCAATGCGCTTCATAAGCGGCTCGTCAATTTCTACCCGTGCCATTCCAAAAATATACCGTCCATCACTACGGCGACTTACTGGCGTGAGCGCATCGCCAATCGTACCAACGCCAATAGTATAAACTTTCACGCCGTATTCTTGTGCAATTTCAGCAGCCGTGATAGGTTGAATGTAACCCGCATTATTCACACCATCCGTTAATAAAATGGCGATTTTACTTTTTACTTTGCTGTCTTTCAAGCGATTAACGCCTGTTGCCAAACCCATTCCGATAGCCGTTCCGTCTTCCAAAACGCCACATTCCAAACCTGCCAAAAATTCTTTGATAATTCGATGGTCGGTCGTGAGCGGACATTGTGTGAACGCCTCGCCTGCAAATACCGCCAATCCAATCCGGTCGTACGGACGTTTTTCTACAAAATCAGATGCTACGCGCTTGCTCACTTCCAGCCGGTCGGGCTGAAAATCCTGCGCCAACATACTACTCGACAAATCAATCACCAACATGATATCAATGCCATTCGCATTTACTTCTTCTTCTTTCAGCGTCAGTTGCGGTCGTGCCATTGCAATCACCAGCGCGATAAAAGCCAAACTTCTAAAAATGGGCAGCGAAGCCCGCATACTACCTCGCCAAGACGTGATACCGCGCATCGGTTCCAGCGTGGGCATTCGAAGCGTCGCATAATACGTGCGATACCGTTTGTAATAAAAATAAGCTAACGCGGGTAGCAACACCAACAAGAGTAGAAACTCTGGGTTGAGAAAATTAATTTCTTTTATATAGGTGAATAGTTGTTTCAAAATTTCCAATTTTTATAATAACACTTTAATGCGCATTCGTGACTGCCCTTCTAACATAATTGGAACGCGGATTGAGCGGATTCACACGGATTTTATTTTTCGTTTATTTAGCTAAAAAAGTAATGTCTCAATTTTAAAGAACTCTTATGTCGTGTTTAAAAAACAACTTAGAATTACGTGCAAAAATCCGTGAAAATCCGCCCAATCCGCGTCATCCGCGTTCCAATTATGTAACAAGAACACATAACGCTAAGTCGTCGCTTTTTGCAGTGTCTTTTCTAAAACAGGCATTTGCTTCGTCGCTGTCACAAAAGCCGTTGCCTCACTCATGCCCAATTCATGCACATTCACGGGCGGCTTCGCTTTCGCAAATTTCACCAAATCAGCATTCATGAATAACTCTTCCAGTCGGTCGCGCCAGCCTTCTTCCAAATCCGTTCCTTTCAAATTCGTCACAATCTCCTCTGTCGTAGATTCTAACGCTGGAATTTTAAAGCGCGCTTCCAGATATTCCCTAATAATAAACGTCAACTCCGTCTGGTATGGTTTCACTTTGCCACTTTGCCAGAGCTTTTGTTGTTGCAATTCCGCCAGTTTTTGTAATGCAATTTCATGTGGCAATAAAACTCGTTCTGGCACTTCCACTTTCGGACGTTTCTTTCGATTAATAATCAAAAAAATAACACAACCAATGATAATTAACGCTAAAATCGGAATCAAATACGGAATCAAATCCTCCAGCGTACGCGGCTCCTCGATAATGGGCTTGATAGGTGCAATCTGCACCGAATCACTTTCAATCGGAATCGTCGCCACTTCCAAACGCAGCGCATTACTCGCCGCCACGCCCGTTTTTCCATTGAAAACAAAAGCCACCGGGATTTTTGGCAGCCAATAAAAACCCGAATCAAATGACGTTATCGTCAAACTTTGTTGAATGGTCAAATTCGCGCCGCGCTGTATCGTATCTATCCGACCCGTATCCAGAATTTCAATATTTTTCAAAGTATCAAACACCGATAAATCCGGCACTTGCAACAACGCTCCGCCCGATGATTGCACTTGAATCGTCAACTTCACTTGGTCGCCAATCAAAATTCGGGTGCTGTCTAATCTGGCATCTACGGTAACCTGCGCATTTGTATTGAAATTAAAAAGTACTATTAAAAGGAGGATAAGAGGATAGGAAGATAGGAGGATTGCGACATCCTCGTATCTTCCCATCTTCCTATCTTCCCATTTTCCCATCCTCATATTCTGGACCGTTTTTGAAAAAATTTCATCAACGCATTTACATACGGCTCGTCGGTACGAATGCTTACCGCGTCGGCACCAGACCGCAAAAACGTCGTTTTAAAATATTGCGTATTTTCTTTAAACCAATTTACATAATGCTCGCGCACGCGCCGCGAACTCGTATCAATCCAGCGCATCTCGCCCGTCTCGCCATCCAACGCGCGTATCAAACCGATGTTTGGAATCTCTGCCTCGCGCGGGTCGGTCATTTGAATGCCCACAATGTCGTGCCGCCGCTTGGCAATGCGCAACGCATCTTCATATCCCTTTGTCATAAAATCAGATAAGACGAAGCAAATGCTGCGTTTTTTTATCACATTATTAAAATATTGCAAGGCTCCACCGATGTCTGTTCCTTTTCCAACTGGTTCAATATCAATCAATTCGCGGATAATGCGCAAAATATGTTGTCGTCCTTTCTTCGGCGGGATAAATTTTTCAATCCGGTCCGAAAACAGAAACACGCCCACTTTATCATTATTGGTAATTGCCGAAAACGCCAGCACCGCGCAGATTTCCGTCAGCAATTCATTTTTCATCTGCTCCACCGTGCCAAAAAATGCCGAGCGACTCAAGTCCACCAGCAGCATCACCGTCAGCTCGCGCTCCTCCTCGAATACCTTCACAAACGGCTCGCCCGTACGCGCCGTCACATTCCAGTCAATATTGCGCACATCGTCGCCGTACTGGTAGCTGCGCACCTCGCTGAACGACATACCCCGCCCCTTGAACGCACTGTGGTACTCCCCACTGAAAATGTGCTTCGTCAAGCCCTTCGTCTTGATTTCTATTTTGCGGACTTTTTTGAGTAGTTCACTTGTTTCCATCCTTTTGCGTTATACTAATCCATGATTTGTCAAAGCCAAGTGCGGATAAAATTTTTTCTTTATCTAAAGTTTCAGGTTGTTTGATACGAATAATCAGACTTTTTTCAGGAACGCTTTCGATAGTCGTAAACTGCGAGCCGTGCGGTTGCCAAGTAAATTTATGTTCAGCTTTTGATTTTTCAACACCGACAAGATTGCCATTTTTATTCCATTGCCAAGCAAACAATTCAGGGTCGTAACGTATAGTATCAAATTCAAAAACAACTACTTCGTTCAAGTCATTTGACTTTATTAAAACAACGGTTCTGAGATTTTGAAATTTTTCTCTTATTGCAGAAACGCGTTCATTCCAAATGTCTAAAACAGATTTACCAACAAGGTCTGGGTCTGCTTTGGTGTCAATCGTATCGTCATAAGAGTAAACGGGAGAGTTTCTACCCGAAATAAGCCTGACTTTTGATTGCGTTGCAGGTTTTGTGGCTTTAACCGTTTTTGCACCCCAAGCAGTGTTTCCAAGTATCACATCATCTAAACCTACGTTTGATGGTTTCCAATCTGCGCCAATTGCTTTTCTACGAAACTTAATTGGATTTGTAGTTTTCAATTGGAATAAGTTGTTTTTCAAAAAATAATAAATTGCCAATATCAATGTGGTAAGTCAAACGAAACCTTTCTTTATTTTCCACATCATAATAAATTTTATTCGTGCAGTTCAAGCACAAAGGATGATAATTACCTAAATATCCACCAGGTTTATTGTCAAATACATCATCAATCGAACATAAATAACACTCCCATTTTTCATTCATAACACTGTAGAATAATTTACTTGAGTAACTTGCCTTCCAATCTTTTTAAATTCTAATCTGCTATCTAAAGGGTCGAAATAATATTGATGAACAGGCTTTTCGACAAAATTTGTAACTACAAAGAGACAATATTTTTGTTTAAGGTTTTGCGCTACCGAAAATTCTTTTTCTGTCATCAGAATATTTCCATTAAGCGTGTTCAGTCCTTTGACTTCAACACAGTAATAACTTGAATTTAAAGTGAGTTTAAAATCAAAGCCACAAGCAAGTTTTGTTGTGTCTTTTAATTCATAATTTGTAAAATCGTTTATCAAATTGTAATTTGCTTTGAAATATTCCTCCGCAGCTTCTCCAGTTGCCAATCTTTTTGCAATTGTTTCCGAATAATCTTTCTTTTCTATTTTTGAAATAAATTTCTCGAATTCATAATCTTTTAAAATAATGCTTTCTATTAAATCGGTAAATCCATCAAAACTTAATTCTGAAAACTCATCGAGAATTTTCTTGCAATGCTCTCTCAATCCTCTTTGATACCAGCCTTTTCGTTTATTTGGAAAGTAGGGGTCAAATTCATCTCGATAATTTTTAATAGAAGCAGGCTTCGAGGCAACTGCATATCTTAAAACATTAAATGCTTGATACATTCCTTCAAAACCTAATGCCTGCAATCCTTTATCATCAAATTTTGATAAATAAAGTCCAATCAAAATCGCTTTGCCTCTTGTTGAAAAGTTATTAATCATTCACTTTTGTAAATGTATGTCCAAAATTATTTTCGTAACTATCTTGACAAAAAGTATCAATATCGGATGAAAAAACGCATTGAGGAATAATTCCATTTTCAGTACACGCTTCATCCATCGCCACTCTGAAGCCACCAATTCCACAAAAAAGGTCAATAAATTTTATCTTTTCCATACTTTTGGTTTTAGATTGCCCCTAAATGTAATAGATTTCAAAAATTGAAACAAATTATTAACTGCTTTTTTACATTTTATATTTAAAAATTTGCGGTTTTGCGGTTTCCCGCATGACTGAACCGCAAAATGTAAAACGCTAAATTTAAAACCGCAAAGGTACAGCTTGCTACGGAACCTCCACTCGGTCGAGAATCCGATTAATAATATCCTCCTGCGTAACATTCTCAGCTTCAGCCTCGTAGGTCAAGCCGATGCGGTGGCGCATCACGTCGTGGCATACGTTGCGCACATCTTCGGGGATGACGTAGCCGCGCCGCTTGAGGAAGGCAACTGCTTTGGACGCCAGCGCGAGATTGATGCTGGCGCGCGGCGAAGCACCATAATTGATAAGCATTTCCATGCCATTCAAACCGTATTGCTTCGGATCGCGGGTAGCGAAAACGATGTCGAGGATGTAGCGTTCAATTTTTTCATCCATGTAGATATTGGTCACCGAGCGGCGGGCGCGCAGGATGTCTTGCGGATGCACGACTGGCGGCACATCTGCGAAGTCTTCTCCCGTAAGGTTGCGACGGATGATTTCGCGCTCTTCTTCTTTTTCGGGATAGGTGATTTTCACTTTGAGCATAAAGCGGTCTACCTGCGCTTCGGGCAAGGTGTAAGTGCCTTCTTGTTCAATCGGGTTTTGCGTGGCGAGCACGAGAAAAGGTTCTTCCAATTTAAAAGTTTCACCGCCGATGGTCACTTGGCGTTCCTGCATGGCTTCGAGCAGTGCACTTTGCACTTTCGCTGGAGCGCGATTGATTTCGTCCGCTAAAATAAAATTGGCAAAAATCGGTCCTTTCCGCACGGTGAATTCATTCTGACTGGGATTGTAAATCATCGTCCCAATAATATCCGCTGGCAACAAATCGGGTGTGAATTGAATTCGACTATATTTTGCATCAATCGCTTTCGACAAGGTTTTGATTGCCAATGTTTTAGCTAAACCGGGTAAACCTTCAAGTAGCACGTGACCGCGCGTGAGCAAGCCAATCATCAGCCGTTCAATCATGTGTTTTTGTCCAACGATGACACGCGCTGTTTCCTGATTTAGTTTTTCAACGAAAGCACTATCCGCAAAAATCTGGCGATTCAGGGCTTCAATATCTGTATTTTGTATTTGCATAACCTATTTGCAGTTTGTAAGATTGGTTTTGAAGTTAATATAACAGTTGGTTTTGTTAGATTCTTGTAAATCCGTCTGCAAATTTGTAATTTTTTTTGAATAGAGGATAGGAAGATGGGAAGATAGGAGGATTTTTTAAAATTATAAACCACAGAGTTAACAGCGTTTCACAGAGAAAAACTAATAAACACGCTGTGAAACGCTGTAAACTCTGTGGTTGCAAAAAAACGTGCAAGGGACATCTCACCAATCACCTTTTACCCCTTCAACACCTTCTGATACCGCGCATTATCTCTTAAAATCTTAATGGATTCTTCGATTTCTTTATCATTGCGCAAGCCGACTTTGATTTTGCCGGTTTGATAATAGTAGCGACCGACGATTTCTTTTTCTAATAAATCAACAATAAACGGCTTCAACTGCGCAATATCCGTTTTCTTTTCGGCTTTAATTTTGGTTTCCAATCCTTTAAGTTCCGTTTCCAACGTAAAACCATCTTTGCCAGCTTTCTCTTTCAATTGCTTGAGCAGTTTTTCACTTTCCGTTTCATACGTGAAATTGCGCCCTTCTACGTATTTTACAAACTCATCAAATTCGGTGAAATGAAAATCTTTTGGCTCGGCAATCGTTGGATGTTTGAGTGTGTACTGCGTGGCATATTCAAATACAACTTCCTGATTTACAAGCCCTTTTATAATCGGATTATCTTCCGCGTGTTCTAATAAAATATCCGGTTTCACGCCACCACCATCGAGTACAGTACGACCACTGCGCGTCCTGAACGGCGTGCGTTTGTTGTCGGCAATTTCTACTGGCTCGCCTTTTTGATATTCTACACTCTGAATGCAGCGACCACTTGGGATGTAATATTTCGCCGTTGTCAATTTCACTTTTGCATTGTAGCCTACATCGCGCGTGTTTTGCACCAAACCTTTGCCATACGAGCGCTGTCCCAGCAACACGCCTCGGTCATAATCCTGAATCACGCCGCACACAATTTCCGACGCAGAAGCCGAGCCTCTGTCAATGACGACCGCTACTGGAATTTTTTCATCTATCGGTGAATTCAGGGTTTTGAATGCTCGATCCCACTCTTTCACTTTTCCCTTTGTCGTTACGACCAATTCATTTTTTGGAATAAAAACATTCGCAACATTCACGGCTTCATTTAATAAACCACCGCCATTGTCGCGCAAATCAAGAATAACACCTTTCAAATTCGGATTTTTGTCTTTCAATTCTTTCACGGCATTTGCAACATTTCGTCCCGCATCGCGCGTAAACGTCGTCAATGTCACATAACCAATATCTTCGGAAACCATGCTGTGATAAGGCACATTTGGCACGTCCACTTCTTCGCGGGTGAGCATCACTTTGAAATCGGCAGGTTTGCCCGGACGACGAATCGTCAATTCCACTGCTGTGCCCGGAAAGCCGCGTAGAATCTCATTCAACTCTTCCAGCGATTTATTTTTAGCGTCTTTGCTATCTACCGCTACGATTTGGTCACCAATTTTCAGACCCGCTTTGTCCGCTGGTTGACCTTGATATAATTCGGTAATGGTAACAAAATTGCCAATCTGACGGCTTTGCGCGCCGATGCCATTGTATTTGCCTTCCGTAATCAAGCGGTAGCCTTCAATATCGTTCTCGGAAATATAATTCGTAAATGGGTCGAGCGAGTTCACCATTGCATCAATGCCGACGCGCATGAGTTTGCCGGGGTCCAAGTCGTCCACGTAGTAGGTATTCAGTTCTTTGTAGGTATTGGCGAATATTTCGATATTCTTTGTGATTTCAAAATACTTGTTGCCATTGTCGGATGGAATGCCGGCAGCCATAAAGAGTGCCAATAACATTGCAAAAAGAGAGATTTTTAACAGTCGCTTCATGTTTTAACTTATTTTGGAGAAAGAGATTTTACAATAAACGCCGTTTTTGGCATTTGTTGGATACGTACGCTAAAATTTTCTGCAAGTAGGGGGAAGTTGGTGGTCAGAATTTACAAATGTCGGTTTTTTATTGGCAATATCCAAGCGAACGAGTGGGAGATGTTGGTTATCAGTTTGTTAAAAATTTTCACGCAAAGGCGCAAAGTTTTTCGCAAAGAACGTATTAAAGGTAATCATAAAAATCACAGTTCAGACAGTTGCCTCAGTTAGAAACGAAACCACCAATTCCAGCAAAGATTGTGGCTGCTCGGCGTGTACCCAGTGAGCGGCGTTCGCAACCGTTTGTAATTGGGCATTTGGAAGGAGTTGTAAAATATTTTGCCAATCGGAATCTTGGATGTAATTAGATAGTGCGCCTCGAATGAAAAGGGTTTCGCCTTCAAAAGGTTTGCCGGAGACAGCCGCCAAAATATCATCGTAATGTTTGTAAATAATCGGAAAGTTCATTTTCCATTCAAAACCGCCTTCTGGATTTCGAGAGAGATTTTTCATTAGAAACTGAATCGTACCTTCGATTTCATGTGGCAAGCGTTCGAGTAGAAAGTGTTCTGCGTCTTGTCGGGCTTTCACGGTATTTAAATCTAAGGTAACTAAGGCTGCTAAAATCTCTTCATGTCCACCGGCGTAGCGTTTAGGCGCGACATCCACGACGATAAGTTTTTCTACCATTTCTGGATATTCAAACGTGAATTGCATCGCGGTTTTGCCACCCATCGAGTGACCGAGCAGGTTTGTTTTAGTAATATTTTGCGAATCTAAAAATGCCTTTAAATCGGCTGCCATCGAAGGATAATCAATTGAATCCAAGTGCGGCGAGCGACCGTGATTGCGCTGGTCAATCAAATAGACTTTGAACTGCGTTGCCAATTGCTTACCAATTGTCTGCCAATTATCGAGCGTGCCGAACATCCCGTGCAGAATGACGAGCGGTGTACCTTCACCAAATGTTTTGAAATTTAAGTTCATTTTCCTTCGTTACTTCATTAGAGACGGCACATTTTTGAAATGCGCCACATCTTGTAAAAAAAACTTCATTTTAAGCAAAAAATAAGTGTCAATTAAGTGCTGCATTAAGCGTTTCTTAAGTTGCGCCTCCTACTTTTGTATTAACAAATGAGAAGTGCAAAATAATATCTATCTGCAAATTGGTGCGAAATAATACACATTTGTTATTTTTTTCAGAACTAAACCGCACAGTTATCTTTCGCCAGTTTGTAACCAAAAAACCATTTAAATCATGGCATCAGCATTAAGTTTTGAAGTGAGCCTGCCAGGCTTAGTTACGCTTTCACCGGCAAACGTTACATTCATGGAATTGGCGGATCCAGCAGGCAGTTTTTTCCCAGCACCGCCGCCTTTCGCGCCCAGCGCCTCCAACATGTTTGTACAGACCGACCAACCACTACAAGTCAACTTTAGCTGGACTGCATCGGGTGCAATCTTTAGTTTTTTGACCGGTACTTGGAATTGCGCCGTTTTCTTGGAACTGTTAGGTGGTGGCGGTGTCAACCCTGCCCCTGCGACCGGCACAACGGCAGTGGTAACGGCATTCAACAACGCTTACAACGTGGATGTGAACCTTCCAGCGATCACTGCACCTGGTTTGTACCGCGTAGTTGCGACGATCACCTTGCAAGGACCGACCGCTATCATGTTGCCTATCGCAGGCTTCACCGACATTGGAATTCTGCAAGTTTATGAGGCATTCTAAAAATGAATACGGCGGGTTATTGATTTTAATATTAATAGCCCACCTGTTCCTTTTTATAAAATGATTTTGAACACTACGGAAAGAATGCTTCAATTGGCGCTTTTCGTAGTGTTTTTTTATTAACAAACCATCCAAAAAACCATTCTACCATGAGAGCTATCAACCATTCCGATGCGCACTTAGTTTTGTCCGTGCCGGATTTTGAAATATTGCAAAATGAAGAAAACGGCACTTATTATTTCAAATGCAATGACCTACACGGCAGAACCATTCTATGGAGTAAAGATTATCCAACTTTGAAAATAGCAGAAAATAACTTGCACCATGCGTTGCGGCTTGCCAAGCATCCCAAAAATTACATTCAAAAACAAGATGGCGTACAGTTTTCCTTTCTTTTAGAATCGAATCACCACTTAGAATTGGCAAAAAGTCTATTTTTTAAAAGCGAGCAAGAAATGCAAAATGCGCTCAATTATCTCACGCGAGTAGCAAACGTAGCGAAACCAAGTGAGAAGCCAACCGCGCACGAAGTAGTAAAAGAATACCAGCCAAAGCTCGAACCAATCACCAAACCACAAGCAAAATATTCCTTCACGATCAATTTGTATCCGCAGCCCGGCGACCAACCGCTTTTGGGTAGAATTGAATATTTGTTGACGCAAGAAACTTCCAATTTTAAAGGAATAGACGCATCGGCAATTGCAAAATTTATAGAACAACACCTTCCGAAGGTAACGAATCCCGCTCCAATTGAAATTGAAAAAGTAGCACAAGCCACACTTCAATTCCTATCTGCACCACAAGGCAAACCGGTTCAATCCGTTTTGGTAGGCAGTCCATCTTTATTTTTAAAATTAGCTATAAAAGAATGGAAACAATTAGAAAAAGAATGGCAATTGTCCATCACAGCACGACCTGTAGGTAGTAACACCATTACCATGCGCACCAAAAGCAATGCGAGCTTACAGTCGGATGGCGATATAAACATTACTTTGCCGGGCAGCAGTTTTACGCAGGGCTTTTACCGGCTGGAAATAGAGGCGCATACCGCTACTCATAAAGTGCAAGCCAATTGCTTGTTTCAAGTATATTGACGCAAACCTGTAAGGTTTCAAACAAATTTAAATTACAATAAAATTTTGTTAAAATATTGATTGTCAACGTTTTAGATGTATGTCAACTGCCTACTTACTAGGTTTCAATTTGGGTTGAATTCGGCGTTTTCCAGACCGACGGGTACGTGTGTGCCTTGGTGAAAAATAGTGGGGTCATCAATGGGATAGCTGATGCGTTCGCCCGTTTGGAAGTTGAAACGATTTTCGTATTCGGGACAAAGTGGACATTTAAAAATAATCCAATCGCCCGCTCGACGGCTCGTACAAGCATGGAATTCACCTTCTTGGTCATTTGATTCAAATCGTATTTGCATGGCTATTTCGTTTTTTAAATGTTAAAAGAAAGACAAAACCTTCATTTTCTTGCAGTTAAATGAACTAAATCTGTAGAAAAAAGCATTACATTCGAGTACCAGTTATTTTTATTTAAACATACTAACCCCCAGAAAATGAACCTACAAAAAATTTTGTGGTTTGGCTCTCCCACGGAGTCAACTGCGCCGTTCAACACTGCTACTTCTTCCGATTATTATCTGGAACCACTTCCGCGCAATCTTTCTACCGATTATCTGAATTTATTGGGGCATTTTGCTGCTGCCATTATTCGCCACGAACAGACCGACCAAGAAAGTTTTAGACTGTTGAGCAATTTGCGGCGACTGCATCCTGACGTGCCTTTAATTTTATTAGCTGAAAATCTGACTAAGTCAGAAATCATCGAAGCGTTCCGTACTGGGGCGACGGATTGTGTGGAAGAACCAATTGATTTGGAGGGGTTTGTATGCCAGATAGAACGGCTGATGCAAGAAAAGGTTACACCAAAGATAAATAAGATTTACACGATTTTAAATGACATTGGCAAAAAGATCACAGCCACATTTCATAGTTCTGCGAATTATCATTTTGCACCGCCCGTTTTTTTACAAAAAGCAAGCGACGAACAAAAAGCAGCTCCGGTCATCCGAATCCAATTTTTTGGCGATTTTCACCTGTCGGTCAATGGCAAGGAAGTACCGTGCAATCTTTCTAAACGAGAGAAGTCTTTACTTGCCTATTTACTCGTGCACCACCACCGTCCCGTACATCGCGACCGGCTTATAGATCGGTTTTGGGCAGATACGTCTTCCAATGGCGCGCGCAATTCGCTGCACGTCGCTATTTCCGGCATTCGGCGTTGGTTGGAGCGGATCGAGCCGTCTTACTATTATATCTCTTTTCATAATAATATGTACAGTTTCAATCCAGCCGTGAAAATAGAAAGCGACCTTTCTTTTTTTCTTGATTATTTTCAGGAGGCTTGGAAGTGGGAGCAACAAGAGAATTTGGAAGAAGCACTGCATGCGTATCACCGGGCGTTTGGGTTTTATCGCGACCCGTTTTTGGCAGAGTTGGAAGGAGAGGATTGGATTATGGAAGAGCGGCGTCGCTTGGAGGAGAAATTTATTGTAGTTTTAAAAACACTGGGTGATTATTTTATAAAATACGAACAATTTGATTTTTCGATTCGCCTGTTTGAAAAGATTTTAGAAATAGATAATTGCTACGAATACGCCTATCGCGCCTTAATGCAAAGCTATCATGCTAAAAATAGGACCGAGCAGGCAATTCGGCAATACCATGCTTGCGTGGCTGCAATGGCGCACGAACTCAATGCCAAGCCATCCGGCGAGACGACGCATTTGTATCGCTTTATTTGTCAGCAAGTACAAGTTTTGTCATAAAAACGGGAAAATCAATGATGCAATCGGTCAGCCGACTTTGGAATCGTCTGACCTTTCAAAACCTAAAAATCGCTTCCCTTGCCAGCTTCCGCCTTCGTTATACGGAAGAAATCGAGCAAACAATTCTTCTTTGTACCAGCCGAGTTCGCGGGTTTTTTTTACGACTTCGCTGTGGTGTGGACTTTTGTAGGCGTAGGCTTTCATGTAATGACTATTTTTCCAGAGGCTAAATGTGGCTTGCTGTATAATCGGTAGCTCGCCAATGCCGACTGAAAAAAGTAAGCCTTCGCGATGCTCGACGGAGCGGCTCACTGGCGGCACAAATTGCCAAAATCGCCATAAATGTTGGGTGCGAATGGTGGCGCGGGTGAGGACTGCCACGAGTTGTTCGTCATTGGGTGATTCCGTGATTTGAAAAGGCGCTTTGCCGTCCCATTGTCCATGCGCCATGACGGTGCGCAGGAAGACCGTCCAATGTTCGGAACTCTGGTTTAAATATTTTCTAAAAAGGAAATGCGTTGCAAAAAATTGTTGTGCGAAATCTTCTGATTTCCAAACTGCTAATAATCCATACACGCCCCAATTTGGACTACTACTGAATCCATTGCCACCGCCGCTGCCGAGCATTTTAGCAAATTGTAAACCAGTAATATTTTTCAATAAAAACGGCGATAGCCCCATCTGGCGAAAAGCCCAAAAGCGATTTTTGAATCCTTCAAACCGGAAAAAAGTAATCGTTACAATCTGATTTTCAGCCATAGGAGCCATAACAGCCGAAGTAGAAAAAGGTTAAAGAGGTGAAGGGTGATTGGTGAAGGGTGATTGGTAAGGGGTGATTGGTGAAGGGGTGATTGGTGAAGGGTGAAACGTGATTTGTTATTAGTGAGACGCAAATCACAATCCCATTTCACAATTCACAAATTACCAATCCCATTTCACAATTCACAAATTACCAATCCCATTTCACAATTCACAAATCCCGTTTCACAATTCACAAATCCCGTTTCACAATTCACAAATCCCGTTTCACAATTCACAATTCACAAATTACCAATCCCATTTCACAATTCACAAATCCCATTTCACAATTCACAAATCCCGTTTCACAATTCACAATTCACAAATTACCAATCCCGTTTCACAATTCACAAATCCCGTTTCACAATTCACAAATCACAAATCCCATTTCGCAATTCACAAATTACCAATCCCATTTCCCATTTCACAAATCCCGTTTCACAATTCACAAATCCCGTTTCACAATTCACAAATCCCATTTCACAATTCACAATTCACAAATCACAATTCACAAATCACAAATTACCAATCCGGTTTCTTGTTTTACTTTTTAGCTTTGTTAAAGTGTAACTAATTAACAGAATTGTCGTTACTTTGGTAACTTAACGATTTTTTAAATATGAAGTATATTATTGGCTTACTCCTATTGTTTAGTGCAATTTTCACTTTTGGGCAATCGGTTGAAGATTTGGAATTGCAACTAAAAGACGCAAGAGACAGCAAAGAACGTATGACGCTGTCGTATGAATTGGCAGAGGCATACTCTAAAACGGATGCAAAAAAAGCGTTGGATTATGCGCGTAAAACCTACGACTTAGCCACCAGCGCGAAAAATAACAGCTTGGCAGCGCAAACCGCTTTCCTCATTTCCGATTTGTATGACAAACAACGCAGAGATAACGAAGCCGCCAATTGGCTCAAAACGACCGTGAGTTTTGCAAAGCAAGCCGGCGATGCGGATTTGATTATCAGAGCGGTGGTCAAACAAGGAAAGTTAGCGGGCAAAGACCGTGATTATCGGAAAGCGTCTCAGATTTATGAAGAAGCATTTACTTATTTTAGTTCCAAAGGGACGAGTATCAGCAGTTTAGAACGAAGATATGATTTACAAAAAGCGCAATTAGAACGAGAAAAACGCGATTTGGAAGGGCAACGCAACCAGCTCGAAAACGACATTAAATCATTGATGTCCGAACGCGATCAATTGAGTTCCGACAAAACCAATTTGCAAGCAAAGCAGGAAGAATTGGTGCAAGCCAAGCAAAAGGTAGAAAAAGAAATTACTAAAAAGTCAGAAGAATTGGAAACGGTATCGCAGGAAAAAGCAAAAGTCTCGGCATTGGCAGAGGAAAAAGAGGCACAAGTGAAACAGCTTTCGCGGGCGGCGTTGGAGCAGCAAGCGGCGGTAGATGCAGCGCGGGCGCAGGTAGCAGAGGCACAAGTAGAGAGTGTAAAGAGTGAAAATATTCGTAATATGGCGATTGGTGGCGCGGCGTTTTTTGTAATGGTGTCGCTTTTGTCGTATTGGCGGTATCGCACGAGCCGTCGGGCAAAAGGCGTATTGGAAGAAAAAAATAAAATCATTGAAAAAGAGCGGCAGAACTCGGATAATCTGTTATTGAATATTCTACCTCATGCCATTGCACAAGAACTGAAAGAACACGGAAAAGCACGCGCCCAGCGATTCGACCAAGCGACGGTTTTGCTCGCAGATTTTAAAAATTTTACTAAAATAGCGGAAAAACTCACGCCAGAAGAGTTGGTCGGGCAATTGGATACGTGTTTCAAAGCGTTCGATTTTATTATTCAGCAATATCCTGATATTGAGAAGATTAAGACAATTGGTGATGCGTATATGTGCGCCAGTGGCTTGACTAAAAATGCGGCTTATCCAGATAATCTTTTGCGTGCTGCTATAGAAATGCAGGCATTTTTAGAGGAACAACGATTGGAAAATATTCGACTCGGCAAACTGTTTTTTGAAGCGCGGATTGGTATTCACACAGGTCCGGTGGTGGCGGGTGTAGTGGGCGTGAAAAAATTTGCTTATGACATTTGGGGTGATACGGTCAACATTGCTGCTCGCATGGAAGCAAGCTGCGAAGAAGGGCAAATCAATATCTCCCAAACAACGTACCAGTGGGTGGCTTCTCATTTTGAGTGTCAATATCGAGGCAAAATAGAAGCGAAAAATATGGGCGCGATTGATATGTATTATGTGAAGCGGGAGCTTGCGGCGGCACCATTGTCTTCGCCGAGGGGTGGGGTGGCAGCGGTGTAAAATGTTTGAAGTTTTTTGTTTGGAGTTTGACGTTCGCTTATTACTTAGCTCTTTTTGATGGAGGTTTTATAACTTGGGATTTTAAATTTAAAATAAAGTATGCCTGCTAAAGATGTTTTTCATCATCACGTTAGGGAGGCGCTTGAGAAGGATGGTTGAACGGTTACACATGATCCTTACTTCATTAACACTGAAAAAGTAGCGTACCCAGTTGATTTAGGAGCGGAAAAAATGTTTGCTGCAGAAAAAGAAAACGAACAAATTGTGGTAGAAATCAAAAGCTTTTTGGGAGCATCCTTGGTGTCTGAATTTCATACAGCATTTGGGCAATTTTTGAATTACAAATTGGGTCTTTCAGAAACGAAAAGTGAACGAACGTTGTTTTTAGCAATATCGCTTGCAGTGTACGAGAAAATGCAAGATTTACCTATTATAATAAAAGCAATAGAAGTGTATCAAATAAAGCTGCTTATTTTTAGTCCACAAAATAAATCAATGAACTTGTTTAAAATTGATGAAAATATAGAATGTGTTTTCCGAATGGGTACTTACAAAGTCGCAAGTATCAAGCCAACAATAACTTTAACCACAAAGGGCACAAGGATTTTCACCCTGTTCACAAGGAACACTTTGTGCGCCTTGTGTAGCACTTTGTGAGCCTTGTGGTTAAATGAGAACGCAGAGCCGAGCTATTCCATTCATGTTAGATAAAATCTTCAATTTTAAACAAGTTCAATATTAGAATGGATAAAGTAAGAACATATCAAAAGATTTTACTAGAATTTTTAGAAGAATATGTAGCTTTTTACGGACAGAACGATCTCATTGAAACGCAAATACTCGCCGATAATGAAAGACATCATTATCAATTGCAACGCGTAGGATGGAATGGCGAAAAGTATCTTCATTATTGTGTTTTTCATTTTGATATTAAAAATGAAAAAATTTGGATACAAGAAAACCGAACAGATACGGATATTGCCGAAGAGTTGGTACAAAAGGGGATTCCAAAGTCCGACATAGTTCTTGGTTTGCAGCCGCCGTATGCACGAGCTTATACAGGATATGCAGTCGCATAATTTACTTCGTAAAATGCTTCAACATAATCACTTCCTTTTCTGACAAGTGCCGGAAGAAGCCGCGTGGCAGGTCTTTTTTGGTCAAACCCGCGTAGTACATTCGGTCGAGCTTGGTGACTTCGTAACCTAAATGTGCAAAAATACGCCGCACAATTCTGTTTTTACCGATGTGTAATTCAATGCCGACTTCCGTTTTCGCGCCATCGGTTACGTGGTCTACGCCATCTACGTGTGCTATGCCGTCTTCCAATTCCAGTCCGTTTTTGATTTTTTCCAAATCTAATTTTGTAATAGGTTTGTCCAGCACGACATGATAGACTTTTTTCACTTTATGACTTGGGTGGGAGAGTTTTTTTGCCAAGTCGCCATCATTAGTCAATAGTAATAAACCAGTCGTCGCGCGGTCGAGCCTTCCTACTGGGAAGACCCGTTCCATCACTTTTCCTTTTAGTAATTCCATCACCGTTTTTCTGCCTCGGTCGTCGCTTACAGTGGTGAGAAAGCCCTTCGGTTTATTCATCAGTATGTACACCCGATTCGCTTCTGGCTTGATGAGCTTGCCTTTGAACGTTACTTTGTCTTCCGGTTGCACCACATAAAATGGTTCTTTTACTACTTCGCCATTCACAGTAACATCGCCATTTTTTACAAAATCCACCGCTTGCCGTCGGGAACTGATGCCACAATGCGCCACATATTTATTCAACCGCATCGGTTCGTCTTCCTGCGCGGGTGTGGAGCGCTGGGCATCCGTTCGATTCAACTCTCTTTCATAGCCGGGGCGTGGTTTTCTACTCGGCGGACGTTTTTTATCCCGATTCGATGCGCCACTTCTATCGGGTCTACTATTTCTATCCGGTGCGCCGTTTCTATCTGATGTGCCATTCCTGCTGGGTGGCTTTCTTTTTCGTTCCATATTTTTTTGACCGACCAAAGGTCAGTGTTACGCATTTTAAAAAGGAATATCTTCGTCTTCATTCATTTTGGAAGGACGCGTAATGACGCCTGTCGAAGCCGCATTATTGCTGGAAGTATCAAACGCAAAATCGCCGAAAGTGGTATCGTCCAAATCAGAGAATCGGGCAAATTGGTCTGTAAACCGCAGCCGCACATCCTTCAATGCGCCGTTTCTATGTTTTGCAATAATGATTTCTGCTACGCCTTTTAAGGACTGTCCTTCTGGGTCTTCCAATATCCCATAATATTCTGGACGATATATAAATGACACAATATCAGCGTCTTGCTCGATGGAATTATGCACTAAAATATCATTTGCAACAAAATTGTGCACTTCGGGTACGGTTAAATCATACACATCTTCGATACCAAGTGGCGTAATTTCCAAAATTTCATCCCAATAAAGGTCGGATTGAATAAATGGTTTTAAAGCAGGATCGACAATAGCTTCCTGCAACCTTTGAAGTCGTTCCTTAGAAATTCCATTGCGTTTTATAGAACCTGCATAAGACTGATTTAAACTATCAAATAAATTGCGATAAGATAATCCTTGTCGTTGCATCGCAGGATAAATAATCAAATCCCATGCCTCTTTAGGTAAAACGTCTGTATTCGGATTGCTATCAATTATTTCCAATGCAGCTATTAATTCCGGTATAATATTTCCTCTTTCACCAAAACATCCAACTATATTGAGAAAAAGTAATTGATTTTCAGCACCTTGTACATGTACGTGATAATTATCTCGATATTTACCACCTTTTTGTATAGAAACAGTGGTGGTTGAAATAATTCCCAAGCGTAACAAAAGGTGTTGCACTTGTTCCGCCAATATTCGACTTGAAGAAGCATAGTAAATGGCTCCTGAAGGTTTTCTGCCCGCCGTTTTTTTCCAGCTTACATTCCCATCGGTCGCCCAAAGGTGATGCAAAAACAGGCTTATTTTATTATCCTCGCATTGAAAAATAACATTTGGCAACTGTTTTTCATAGGACCGTACTCTTTCTAAACCAAGATTTTTATACCATATTGTTATTGGATGTAGTTTACCATGAGTAGTCCGATAGGGACTTGGCAAATACGTATGCCACCAATTTTCTTGCGGTACGATTCTGGCTTCAATACCAAATAAATTTTTCGCGGCAGTATTGACGATAGTAATATTTTTTTCGTCGGCACTTGTGTAGTGATAGGGTTGTTTTGGTAAAATGCAACCGTCGCCAATTAAGTGTGCTAACAAAATTAATTCATCATCTGACATTAAATTGACAGGCTGTGTAATTTCGATTTTTCTTGGCATCGCAATTCGGTCGCCGATGTTTAAATTTTCCAATGCGATCCAACCTTCCAGCTTTAAAAATGGATGATTCGCACTGGCTTTAATGCGCCGTCCAGTGCGAGTTTTGAGTTCAAAAACCTGTTTTTTGCCAGAATAAAAAGCCTTTGCTAAAGTGTAAGGTCGAATTTGCTGGCAAGCATTAACGGCAAGTACATGTACATTTGTGGCTTCTGGTCGTTCCGCTAATTCTTTTATAGGAAATCGTTTCCCTGTTATTGCATCTTGAATTAAAGTATCGCCAGTCAAACAACCCGATTCTCTCAAATCCGACAACTGCGGACGCTTGCTTCCCCCACGCGTTTCTACCGCCCGACTCAACTGCGACAGCGCAATCACGGGGACATTTAATTCCTTTGCCAAACTTTTCAACGCTCTGGAAATAGCACTTACTTCCTGCTCTCGATTGCCACGCTGATTATCGCCACCACCACTCATCAATTGTAAATAATCAATGATAATCAACTGAATATCATGCTGCATTTTCATACGGCGGCACTTGGCTCGGAGTTCAAATACGTTGATAGCAGCCGTGTCGTCAATATAAATCGGTGCCTCGCCGATGCGTTCGATAGCTTGATTTAAACGCGTACTTTCGTCTTGGTCAAATTGCCCGTTGCGCAGTTTGCTCGAAGAAACTTCCGCTTCCATCGCAATCATACGCAGTGCCAATTGAATACTGGACATTTCCAAAGAAAAAATGGCTACGCCTTTTCGGAATTCTACAGCTGTGTTTCGAGCAGCGGAAAGCACGAGCGCTGTATTATGTGTAACCGTCATATCTTCCAACAAAAATCGCCCATTCCCATCCAATTCAAAACCATAATAATCATCTATAATATCTTTTTCGATAGAAATACCGGTCACCTGCCAGTTAATTGGACTTTTCCAAGGATTTGCCTTTTTCCGTTTAATACGAACCGGAATTTTATCAATATCGCCATAAATTCGTAACCGATAAACCGTAGTCTCAAAACTAATAGATGCAATAGTCGCTTTTTTGGCTTTTAACGAAGTACGAAAACCTAAGGAATCGCACAAAAATTTGATTTGCTGCGTGAGTGCTTCATTTTTCTGTGTAATTTCATAACCGTTGGATTGTACCAAATAATGACCGTCCGTGTCTATCAATCCTGCCAGTAATTCCAATCGCTTTTGGATTGAATTGACTAAATAATCTTTCGGAATATGTTTATTATGAAGTACGTTTAGCTTTCTTAATTTAGCTTGTAATGAAAATCCACTGTTTGTATTTCCATATTTTCCAGCGGAAATAGAATACACCGGACACTTATCCTTTGCTTCATAAGCGGGAAGATTCAAGTTTAATCCTTTCGCATATTCCGTTAAAAAAGCGACAATTTCTACATCTTGAGAAGCAATCCGAACATCAGACGAACGCCCGTCACCCAGCCAAACGCCTAAAAAATAAGGAGCAATTGGCACTTTTTTTTCTGAAAATTCGACTGCGACTTTGAAGCCTTTGTAGTTATTTCTAAATTTAGAAGATTTTGCAAGAAAATCGCGTACTGAAATATCCAAAATACTCCCTCGCTCGCCAGCACCTTCCGTTCTACTTTTTTTCAACGATAGAATATGACTTTCATTCACTCGATAATCAATGCCTTTGTTTTGACGAATCCAGTACATTTGTTCCTGCCCACGTGCCAGCGAAAGCACTTGACGCGGCGCACTATCATCCCCCATCAAAAAATCGCCGACTTCAATATCTTCTACTTTTTTGAACGTTCCATTAAATAATAAAATCTTCGTTCCTTTGCCCAAACACTTGCCCATGCCGGGTCTCGCCGCAATAATAATCAAATCCGAAGGTTGCCAGCCAGACGTAAGTCGGTCTAATTCTGTAAAACCAGAAGGAACGCCCGTCAAACCATTTTCCTTATCTTTTACCTCTTGAAGTTGTTTATGAACTTTACTCGCCAAGGAAGCCATTGCTTCATAACCACGACTCATATTTTGCTCGGCTATGGCAAATAATCCTTTTTCGGCGTCGTCTAACAAGTCAAAAACGTCGGTCGTATCCTCGTAAGCGTCTCGAATAATGCCAGTAGACACGCGAATCAGTTCTCGTTGAATAAACTTTTGGGAGATGATACGGGCATGAAACTCAATATTGGCAGCCGAAGCGACTTTATTGGTCAAAGAAGCGAGATATGCCGGTCCGCCTACGGTTTCCAAATCAGCACTCTTTTTCAATTGCTCCATGACGGTGAGCAAATCTATGGGTTGAGAAAGTTCAAACAGTCGCTGCATCGCTTGAAAAATCAAGGAATGCGCTTCTGTGTAAAAACTGGAGGGTCGCAAAATATCCAACACCACCGACATCGCATCTCTGTCCAGCATAATCGCACCCAGCACTGCCTCTTCCAACGCCAATGCCTGTGGCGGCACCTTGCCGAACACGTAGTCCGACAGTTCCTCCCCGCGCTTTTTTACCAGCCCTTTGCTGCGCACATTGCCCAAGGCTTTGGCAGAATTATTGGATTCTGACATATCTTAAGAATTCTACTTTGTTCTTCCCTGCTTACAAAACTACATTTTCTCCACGAGATTGAGGCGGTATAAATCAGGGTCGCTTATCCACAATTGTGGATAAAGGGAATAAATTTTGTGGAGAACGTGTGGATTTGTTAACTGTATGTTACCTGTTTAGTGCCTTTTTGTATAGAATTATTATTCATTAATAAAATTTAAATATCTATTGTCGCTTCCTTATGTTGCTTTTGAATTAATAAAAGTACATAAAAAGGTGCAAAAAGTAAACGTCGAAATGTGGATAAGTTTATAAGAATCAAGTATTTTTCTCTCTTTATATAAAAAAAGTGCGAGCCGCCATACTTTGGCAGATTCGCACTTTGAAATCTAAAAATAACTTTCCAGTTAAAAAATTAAAACTTAGCGTCGCGCAGCACTTTTACATTTTACATTTTGCCGTTTTACATTTTGACTTTTACTTATCTTAAATCATCCAGTTTCTTTTTCACATTACCCACTACTTGCTTCTGGTTCTCTATTTTTTGACGGGCTGTTTCCTGTTCTTTCTCATTCTGGACGATACTTTCTTCTGCTTTACGAATGGTCTCTTTCGATTTTTCGATGTCATTACGAGCGCGTTCGTTAGCAGATTGTAGTTTTTCCAGTTCTTTTTCTAATTGCTTGAGTTGTTTTTCCTGCGCCGCTACATCCATGTTCGTCTTTTCTTTACTGACCAATAGCTGAAAGTTTTCCATCAGTTTCTCTGCTTCTTTGTACTGGTCGTAATTATCGTAAGAATTCAAAAAGGACGTGCCCATATTTACCCAAAACGAAAAAGTGACATTTTCACCATTTTCTTTTGCCGTAGCATGAAAGTCTACGGGCGTAGCGCCACCGATAGCCGTGATGTTGACGTTATCCGTAAACCATTCTTTCTGTTTGCGCTGCCACTCCGCTTTTGCATCATATTGCTTGTCGAGATAGTCTTCCCAAAGTTTGCCTACGAGTTTCGCATTTACACCTTCCAAGTTGACTACCAGTGCATTATTACTACCCAGACTCATCGTTTCTGATCTTTCCATCACCCGACTCACTCCTTTTGCGGTAAGCTGTGCCTGCGCCATTTGAAAACACAGGGCAAAAAATAAAAGGCTAAAACTTAACTTTTTCATATTAAAATAATTTTTTAATTTAAATTTATTCGCACGATTGCGATGCCGATACTATTTATACGCAGGAATGGGCGGCAGGTCACTTTTTTTGGAAGAATTTTTTTGTCTCCCGCAGATTTCGCAGATTTTATTTTGCGCTCGTCCCTTGGTCGCTCTTTCACTTGGGCACCTTTTGGTATGATAATTTTCAATGCTTTTGGAAGAGTAGAAATCTCAACTGGCGCATCGCCCAAAAACTCCCCATCCGCTTCTACCCACAACGGTTGACTTTTTTCTAATGATTCTATTCGGATAGCAGTCGTTTGGTACAAATCAATCTGAGGATGCTTACCCAGCGTTCCATTATAGAAGCGATAAGTATTTAATAAAACACTTAACTTGGAAACCTGTTTTGCAATCGTAAGCGCCAACAGTCCATCTGTCGCATCTGCGTGCGGCACGAGGCGCATTCCACCGCCAGAATATTTACAAATACCAGCATTAATCGTATAAAAATAGTCTTCCACCACTTGATTATCAAAGGTAATACGAGCTTTTGTAAGGCGATATTTAAACAAACAGCGCACGACCATTAATAAATATAACATTTTGTGAATGACCCAACGTTTGTGCGCCTCCGCATAACGCACCACAAAAGCATCATAAGCCATGCCTGCTACATTTACAAAAAAACGCTGCATCGGTTGTCCATTTTCAAAATATTTTATAACGCCGATGTCTTGTAACAAGGTATTCTCTGCTTGAATCATCGCTATCCATTCCTTCCAATTTTTAGAAATGTTGTGCGTGCGAATCCAGTCATTACCAGTGCCGACGGGGAGCAGTGCGTAAGTAATGTCCGTCGTTGGAATGTGTGTTTGTTGTAAAATACCGTTGACCACTTCATGATTCGTACCATCGCCGCCGACGGCAATTATTTTTCGGTAGCCGGCTTGAATAGCGGCAGCCGCGAGTTCAGTGGCTTGTCCGCGTCGTTCCGTTTGTATGAGGATGTGATTGGGCAAATGTTCCTGCAAAAAAAATTGAAGTACAGTCCAACGGCGAGCCACCGCATTTCTACCAGCGGCGGGGTTAGCAATGATGTACCAAGTGTGGGTTTTATCGTTTTGCATAATTATTTCACAAAAATTTGCAGAAAGGTATGCATTTAGCAATTGTGGTAATAAAATAGAACGCTCGTCCTTTTTAATCCCTTATTCTCACAAGCTCATCGTTGAAAAAACCATTTCGATAGAAAATTTGCGCAGATTTCGATTTTAACGACTATATTTCTTGCTGGAAAAACGCAAGCCGAATCTTATGACCGATTCTAACTATATTTTAAAACTTGACAACGTCGTAAAATCTTACGAAAAGCAAATAGCTGTCAATCACGTCAGTTTCAACGTTCCGAAAGGTAAAATTTTTGGATTATTAGGACCCAATGGCGCTGGGAAAACTTCGCTCATCCGCATCATTACTACGATTACAAGGGCAGACGAAGGCACAGTTTGGCTCGACGGTGAAAAACTTAACAGTCGCCACCCGGAGCAAATCGGCTATATGCCGGAAGAGCGCGGTTTGTACAAAAAAATGAAAGTGGGCGACCATTTGATGTACTTGGCGCAGTTGAAGGGTTTGTCCAAAGCGACGGCGAAACAAGAGATTGATTATTGGTTAGAAAAATTTCAGATTCAAGACTGGTGGGGCAAGAAAGTAGAGGAGCTTTCCAAAGGGATGCAGCAAAAAGCACAATTTATCGCTACGGTTATTCACCGCCCGAAGTTGCTCATTTTGGATGAACCTTTCTCCGGCTTAGACCCAATAAACGCCAATCTAATTAAAGATGAAATAGACGAACTGAATAAAAATGGCACCAGTATCATATTTTCTACACACCGCATGGAACAAGTAGAAGAGATTTGTGATAATATCGTATTGATAAATAAAGGACGTAATATTTTGGACGGGGATGTAAAAGCGATTAAAAATCAGTTTAAAGAAAATTTGTTTAAAATAGATTACGAAGGCGCGCTACCACCCGAAATCGGCACGATGGCAAATATTGTAAAACAAACAGAAGGCTCGGTCACTCTACAATTGCCGGACGCTAAATTGTCGAATCAATTATTACAAACTTTATTACAAAAAGGCATTTATATTCAGGCGTTTAATGAAATATTGCCCACTTTGAATGAAATATTTATAAAACAAGTAGAAGACTCTAATGCTTTCGGTATTTGACGTGTTCATGTTCAATGTGTTCAAGTAAAGCGCGTCCATGAACACATGAAGACTTTAACGCACCAACACAATCAACATGAGTAAATTAGGACTTATCATACAACGCGAATACCTCACCCGGGTGACGCGCCGCACTTTTATCCTCGCCACTATTCTCACCCCGCTGGGTTTCTTGGTGTTTTTTGTGGTGGTCGGCTTTATTTTTCAATATCAAAGCGACGATACCAAGCGGATTGCGATTTTGGATGAGGGTAATATTTTGAAAAAGAATATTAAAGATGAGCGCAATCTGTATTTCAAATTTGTGGAGGAACCTTTGGATTCCTTGCGGAAAAATTTCAAGGAATCGGATTATGATGGCATTTTGCAGCTACGACCGGTAAAAAATGTATTTGATAAAAATTATGTCGCTTATTACTATTCTACGAAACCGCCCACGCTTGATTTAGAAACACTTATTGCCAGCCGCGTAGAAAATAGCCTGCGCGATTATAAAATTGAAAGCTTAAAATTAGAACGTAAACAGCTCGATGCACTTGATACGCGGGTAGAGTTGGACCCGGAACCAATTGACCCTACGAAGGCAAATGCCAGCAAACTTACAGGCGGCATTGCGGCGGGTATTGGCGGTTTGATGGGGATTATTATGTATATGACCGTTTTTATTTATGGAATGATGGTGATGCGGAGTGTAATGGAAGAAAAAACCAGCCGCATTGTAGAAGTCATGATTTCCAGTGTGCGACCGTTTCAACTCATGCTCGGAAAAATTATTGGCGTAGGCGCGGTAGGCTTGACGCAAGTGGCGATTTGGGCGATTTTAATTCCTTTGCTCAGCTTATTGGTGAATCTTATGTTTGGATTTGATACCAGCCAGATGAACGTGCCGCAAGCGAATACAGAGGTGAATCCAGATGATATGAATGCGCTGATGGCACTGGCGATGCGCGAGTTGAGCAGTCAAAATTGGTGGCTCATTTTACCACTTTTCATCTTCTATTTTTTAGGCGGGTACTTTTTATATTCTTCGCTTTTTGCCGCCGTCGGCTCTGCGATGGGGGATGACTTGGGCGAAGGGCAGGCACTGACGTTGCCGATTACGATTCCAGTTATTATTGCATTTTATATTATGATTGTGGCGGTGCAAGCACCCAATTCCAGTCTGGCGGTATGGTCGTCTATTTTTCCTTTGTTTTCTCCCATTGTGATGCCGGCGCGATTAGCGTTTCAGCCGCCGCTCTGGGAAATTATTACCTCTATGCTCGTTTTAGTAGCGACTTGTATCTTTTTTGTGTGGCTATCGGGGCGTATTTATCGAGTCGGGATTTTATTATATGGTAAGAAAGTGACGATGAAGGAGTTGGGAAAATGGATGTTTTATAAGGATTAAAAAGTGATTGGTGAAATAGGATTGGTGATTTGGCACTTATCACGCAGTCGCTTTTCATTTTTCATTTTTTTATTATTAAAATCGGTCGCTTCGTCACAAAAAAAACGGATTCCCTTTCATAAATACAGAATTTAAAGGATATTGCAAAACCGAACGAAAATTGAATCGTTAGAACCCAAAAGGGTTTACTTAGAAAATTTTTTTAAAGTAGGTTTTGAATATGGATACTCCGACGTTGATGCTGAAGGAAGATACGAAAGTAATCAGTAATTTGGACTTGAGTGAAGTGCCGAGTGGTAAGATTTCCCGCTACTGGTTGCATTTGGTGACGAATGGATTGAGTCTGCCCATTTATGTACCACTCATCATTGCAAAAGGAGAAGAGGAAGGACCTGTGCTGGGCGTGACGGCGGCGGTGCATGGCAACGAGTTGAATGGCATCTCGGTCATTCAACGCTTGTTTCGAGAGTTGGACGTGCGCAGTTTGAAAGGCACTTTAGTCGGCATTCCTACGGTCAATATTCCGGCATTGCTGGGTAATGAACGGGTATTTGTAGATGGCGTAGATTTGAATGACATCATGCCCGGCAAGCCCAATGGCAATGTGAGCGAAGTGTACGCCTACCGTTTTGTCCATTCGATTATCAAAGAATTTAATTATTTGGTGGACTTGCATACCGCCAGTTTTGGACGTATCAATTCTTATTATATCCGTGCCAATCTGGACAATCCCATCACCCGCGAGATGGCAATGCTGCAAAATGCAGAAATTATTGTACACAACATGGGTTCTGATGGCACGTTGCGCGGCGCGGCAGCCGGCATGGGCATTCACGCGATTACGCTGGAATTGGGCAATCCAAATACCTTCCAAAAAAGTCACATTATCGCAGGCTTAACGGGCATTCACAATCTAATGGTTCATTTTGGAATGGTGGACAGCGACATTGAACAACCTATAAAACCGCCTGTTATTTGCAGCAAATCTTACTGGATGTACACCGACACTGGCGGCATTCTAACGGTACAACCCGATGTAATAGATTTTGTAAAATCGGGAGAGCGCATTGCTACGATGCGGACTATTTTTGGTGATTTGGTCAAAGAATACACGGCTCCCGAAGACGGTATCGTCATCGGCAAAAGCGTCGCGCCAGTGAATCAAACGGGCGGGCGGATTCTGCACCTCGGTATTTGGTAATTTTTTTGATGTCAGATACTGGATGCCAGATGCCAGACCACTTTGGACTTTTTGATAGAATAATATTTAGTGCCTTTCGAACACTGGGTTTGTGTCTCCTGAAACTTAAATACAACTAAACTTTTTGATACTGCCTTTATATGTTGCAAAATGTAATAAGCGTAAAAGAATCCGTGTCAATCTGTTGCATCGGTGGCAATCCGTATTCTATCCTCCCATACAGGTTCAACCGAAGGTTGTAAATAAACTTTGGTTACCCTGTATTTTATCTTTATTTAATTCAAACCTAAACTATTGAATGCCAATCATATCCGTCAAGATTTTCCCATTTTTTTACAAAATGAACCACTGATTTATTTAGATAATGCTGCTACTACCCAAAAACCATTTCCGGTTATTCAGGCAGTCAACGAGTTTTATACATATCAAAATGCAACGGTCCGGCGAGGCATTTACCCGCTGGCAGCGCAAGCCACCCGTACGTACGAGCAAGTGCGCGAGCAGATACGTGACTTCATCGGCGCGAACAGCAATGAGGAAATTATTTTTACTCGAAGTACAACGGATGGTATCAATTTAGTGGCAACGGCTTTCGCCGAATCGCGCTTGCACGCAGGCGATGAAATTTTGATTGGAGCGTCCGAGCATCATGCCAATTTAATTCCTTGGCAACAATTGTGTTTCCGAAAAAAATCGAATTTGAAAATCATTCCAATCAATGAAAAAGGCGAATTGCAAGTAGAAAAACTGTCTGAATTACTAACAGCGCGCACCAAATTACTTGCCATTTCCCACATTTCTAATTCACTGGGTACGATTCATGCGATACAACACATTATTGAAAAAGCCCATAAAAAAGGAGTTCCGGTACTCGTGGACGGCGCACAAAGCATAGCGCATTATCCGATAAATGTGGCAGAATTCAATTGCGATTTTTTCGTTTTTTCGGGTCATAAAATGTTCGCGCCCAGCGGCATAGGCATTTTGTATGCAAAAGCGGAGCACTTGGCAAATATGCAACCTTACCAGTTTGGTGGAGAGATGATTCGCTCCGTCACTTTTGAAGAAACTATTTTTGCGGAAGCGCCTGCTAAATTTGAAGCGGGTACGCCGAATGTAGAAGGCGCCATTGGCTTAGGTGCAGCAATAAATTATATTAAAAGTATCGGTAAAGAAAAGATTGTCAATCATTTACAAAATCTGTTAGCTTACGCAAATGAAAAACTCTTGGCTATCAATGGCTTAAAAATCATCGGTACAGCGGCACAAAAAACAGCCATTATTTCTTTTACATTAGAAAATATTCATCCACATGATGCGGCAACTTTTTTCGGAGAGGCGGGCATTGCGGTACGCGCCGGACATCATTGCACCCAACCAGTAATGCATTTTTTTCAGATACCGGGTACAATTCGAGCATCGTTTACCATTTATAACACAAAAGACGAAATTGACCAATTGGCGGAAGCTGTGAAAGCGGCGCAACGCTTTTTTGGAATCTCCCGAAGGAGCTAAAAAAGGAAAAACGGAGTGACCACGTGAAGTGGGACAAAAACACTATAAAAAGTTAAAATGTAAAATTTTAAATGTAAAATGTAAAAGTAACGAGCGACAAAAACATTATAACACTATAAACCATGAGCCGGGATCTATCAAGTTTGTATCAGAAAGTCATTTTACAACACGACCGCCAGCCTTTTCATTTTCAAAAAATGGAAGCGGCAGACGTGACGCTGCAAGCCTACAATCCCGTGTGTGGCGACCAGTTCCAATTATTTTTAAAAATAGAAAATAATCAGATTCAAGAAGCCCATTTTCACGGCTACGGCTGCGCGATTTCCAAAGCTTCAACTTCTATTCTAATCAAAAAAATACAAAATTTACCGTTTTCTAATATTCAACAATTGCTGGAACAATTTCAAAAAATAGTCTCGTCGGAGGTGGAAGAATCGGATGAAGAATTGGCAGCGTTCCAAGCAGCACGGCAGTTTCCAGAGCGTTTGCAATGTGCCACTCTGAGTTGGAAAGCATTAGAACAATTTATAAAATCAAAAAAAAATTGAAATGATATTGTCCAGTATTGACAAAATTGTTTATCAAGTCTTTAGCGACTGCCTACTGATAACCGCTAACTGGTAAGACATCTCTTTTGCGATTGATAGTGTTTAGATGGAGAAAACTTTGGTTTTTATGAAAATCACCCTTTTTGTTATCACCTTTTTTTTTACAGTTCCTACTTTTGCGCAGGGCGTTTTTATCACGCCTATGGTGGAGCTCAGCGAAGTAAAAGACCTCATTCGGCTGGGCTACGGCGGCGGGGCGGGCATTCAACTCAATCGCTGGCTCGTGGGTGCTTACGGCGTACACATTCCTAAAACGACTACCGATAGTCAAAATCTTACCCTTACTTTTGGCGGCGTGTGGCTCGAATATCAACAACCGGCTACGTCTTATCTCTCTGTAAATGTGGCATTAAAAACTGCGTACGGAAATGCGCAACAGCAATTTGACCAGACGACCGAAGATGACCGCATTTGGCTCTTCACACCGGAAGCAGGCGTGGCAGTATCAATAGGAAAATATGCACAATTAGGCTATGCCGCCGGGTATCGCATCGTGGGAGACTTGAATCTTTCCGAATTAAAAAACCAAGACCTTTATACGCTGGTCAGTACGCTTACGCTGAAAATTGGCAGGTTTCAATAAGTGCAGCATCCCGCTAAATGGCAGGACGCCACACTGACATTCAATTACTTTTTTTAAGTAAACGCTGGTAGGTATTCGCTATTTGCGGTTGTGGAAATTTGAATCGAAACATATTGAAAGCAATAAAATTGGCGATTTGTACCCGCGCATAGCCATTAATATCATATTTTCGAGAAGAAACTAATACTTCTTTAGGAATAATTTTGAAAGGATATCGTGCTTGCGCTCGGACGATAAATTCGTATTCTTCCATTACCAAATAATCATTGCGATACCCGCCAAGTTCTTTAAAAGCTTCGCGCGTCACGTAAAGCGTCTGGTCACCGCCTCTGCACCACAAATACCGAAAACGCGTCATAAAACCGTTAATACGTAACAATGGATTCCTCGATTCGAATCGAAACCGAAAACATCCCACCGGAAAGCCTTCCTGTACTGCCTGCAACAAGTCGTTTACATAACCTTTCGGCGGCACGGTATCTCCGTGAACAAAATACAGTAAATCGCCGGTAGCGAACTGGACGGCGTAATTCATCTGAATGGCTCTGCCGCGAGTGGGGGATATCAGCACGGTAGCACCTGCGTTTCGCGCCCGTTGAACCGTATCGTCTGTGCTGCCACCATCCACAACCAATAATTCTGCAATCAAGTGATTTTCTTCTTCAATCAATCGGGTTATCAAACGCTGGATGTTTTTTGCCTCGTTCAAAACCGGTACAATAATACTCACTTTCATAGTCGCGTAGATTTTTGCTATCTTCTTTAAGATACGAAAATAATAAAAAACTCAGTTTTTCAAATAATAGCAATATGAAGCCACGTGACCACTCTATTTAATAGTAAAGCTGCTTTTTTTATGCAAATGAACAAAAATCTGCTAAAAATCCTGAAATCATGGGCTATCTTTGCGGCGGCTATGGAAGAATGGGAATCGGATTTTGAATGGCTGCGGGTGCGGCACTTGGTGAAAGACCGTTTCAATCGGGATACCTTACCTGATTTGAACGGTATTCTTTTTCTAATTGGGATTCAAGAATTGGGACGCTGGAAAAAAGAATTTTCCAAAGAAGAAAAGCAGGATTTGATGCATATTGCCGTGTGTCGGTTGTTGAGCTACGATGGATATTATGAATTTGCGGGACGTGATGAAGATGGCTGGCCCCACTGGAAACCCTTGCGTGTCATGCCCAAACGCGAATTGCGCGAGCAGGAATTGTTATTGCAAAGCTACGTGATTCGCTATTTCAAGGAGTTAGAAGCAGAAAGTGAAACATGATTTGTGATTCATGATTTGTCTCTGCGTTCTCGCAATTTTGTATGAGAAAATGTCTGAACTGTGATTTATATGATTTTAAGATAGACATGATTCGCTATAAACTTAGGACGCTGCGTTCTCTGCGGTTAAAAATGACCAAGCTACGAATGGAAATAAAAATCTGCGAAATCTGCGAAATCCGCGGGAGAAAACTTGTCTGTGAAATGTGATTTGTAAAACGTGAAACTTTTTTAAAAATATGCAACGAGTTATTATTAATTCCTTTTCATTATTAATTCTTTCATTATTCATTTCCGCTTGCGCGCGTCCGATTGCAGCGTTTGAATTTGATTATAAAAATGGGAAAAAAGCGCCCAGCGCCATTCGATTCGACAATAAATCGGAAAAAGCAACTGCCTACGAATGGAATTTTGGAGATGGTAAAATATCAAAAGATACTTCACCTGTCCATTCTTTCAAACATTCCGGCACTTATGTGGTACAACTGACCGCCATAGATGGCAAAAAATCTCGCATCATAAAAAAACAATTAACTGTGGAAGCTCCTGAGAAGTGTTTAGTAGAAATCGAAACCAACCATGGCACCATGCTCGTCGAGCTATCGGATGCCACGCCGCAACACCGCGACAATTTTTTAAAACTCGCCGAACAAAGTTATTTCGATAGCTTGTTGTTTCATCGAGTCATCAATGGATTCATGGTACAGGGCGGCGACCCCAATTCTAAAAATGCCAAACCCGGTGACCAACTCGGCGTGGGCGGACCGGATTATACCATTCCAGCAGAGTTTGTGGATTCGCTCGTACATGTGAAAGGCGCATTGGCAGCAGCAAGACAAGGTGACCAAGGGAATCCGCAGAAGCGCTCTTCCGGCTCTCAATTCTACATCGTACAAGGACAAACCGTCACGACTGCCATGCTCGACCAATTAGAAGCTCGTAAGGGAGTTCGTTACACCCAAGCTCAACGCGATGCCTACGCAGCTAACGGCGGTACGCCTTTTTTAGACCGCGATTACACGGTTTTTGGGCGGGTTATCGAAGGATTAGAAGTGCTGGATAGTATCGCTGCTGTGTCAACGGACGGGCGCGACCGACCTACCGAAGATGTAAAAATGACAGTCATTGTTATAAAATAATTTTAGATTTTAGATTTGAAATGTGAGGTTTGAAATGTACTTTCTATTCAAATCGGCTCTTCATTTCGTGTTATATTGTTCAAATTTCACATTTATAAAATGCAATCGAATCAAGTATTAGGGATAGATGTCGGCGCTTCTGGCATAAAAGGAGCGATTGTGGATGTTACGACCGGCAAGTTACTCACCAGCCGACTGCGACTCCTCACGCCCGTACCTTCCACCCCGGAGGCAATGGCGCATACCTTTGCAGAATTGGCACGCAGTTATAATTGGACGGGCTTAATCGGCTGTGGTTTTCCGACGCTGGTGCGCGAGGGCGTTTCCATCGCCGCTTCTAACTTGGATAAATCTTGGATTGGTAAAAATGTGGAAACGGTCTTTTCAGAAGCTTCTGGTTGCCTGGTAAAAGTGCTAAACGACGCGGACGCTGCCGGTATGGCGGAAATGCGCTTCGGATTGGATAAAGGTAAAAAAGGAGTGCTTGTTTTTATTACGATCGGTACGGGCTTAGGAAGCGCCGTGTTTATAGATGGAAAAATCGTACCAAATACAGAATTAGGACAAATCTACTTGAAAGGACACGAGAAAATCGCCGAGCAATACGCATCCAGCAGTGCCAAAGATAGAGACAACCTTTCGTGGGAAGTGTGGGGCAAGCGATTCAATGAATATTTGACTCACTTGGAATTGCTCTTTTCCCCTAATCTTTTCATCCTCGGCGGCGGCACCAGCAAAAATTTTAAGGATTACGCCCCGTATCTCACCGTAGATGCGCAAGTCGTACCCGCCCAATTGCTCAATAGTGCCGGCATGATTGGAGCAGCGTGTTACGCGTTTGAGCGTAGTCAGTTGGCAGTTCTTAGTGAGTAGTAAGCGTTATGGTCAACTGCCTACTGCTCACTATGTACTGCCTACTAAATTATGCTAAATACCCCGCAATCATCGCCACCACCACTTCATCCTGCCGCAGCGAGGGCAATATTTCAAACAGTGCTTCGTGCATTTCATAATCTTCCTCGAGTGCTTCGCCCAACCAATACAGGGCTTCCTGACGACGTTCCAGTGCAAAGAGACAAGCGATGCGACAATAGAGCAATTCGGCGCCGGTGGAGTAATCTTCTGCCTCTTGGAGCGTTTCTAACGCGGCTTCAACTTGGTCGGTCTCAATCAGGAAACCCGTGTACTGCATCCAATACTCGATTTGGTCGGGAGCGAGCTCGACCGCTTTTTTGAAGTTGGTTTCTGCCTCTTTTAAATCGCCCATTTCAAAATAGGCTTCAGCGATGGCAGCGTAATATTCTTCTCTACAATCTTCCAGATTAATAGCTTTCTTAAAAGAACGCACCGCACTTTTCCAGTTGCCCGCTTTGGCGTAACATTCTCCCATTGAAAATAAAATCTCGTCATTAAAGGGGTCTAAATGGAGTGCTTTGCTAAAATAAGTCTTCGCTTGTAAGTAATCTTCCAACTGCTGATAGCATTGTCCCATACAAAAATAAAGGTCACTATCTGCCTCAAATCGCTCCACTAACTCCTCATAACACTGCAATGCCTTGCGATACTGCTGCACTTCAAAACACATCTCCGCACAATCCCGATATGCAAATTCAAAGGTTTCGTTGGTCAAATACGCATATTCGTAGGCTTCAATCGCATCTTGATAATTTCCAATATATCCGTAAGCGTGTCCCAGATTATACCAAGCCAAATACGAATATGGGTCTGCTTCAATAATTTCAAGGTGCAGCGTGATACTATCTTCGTACTTACGCGTGGTTTCTACGCATAGCCACAACTGCTCTAAGGCTTCTTTATGGCGAGGATTTTCGCGCAAGGCACTTCGGAGGGCGTAATACATTTGTTCGTATTCTTCCGCATTTTCATACACGGCGGCTTCGCACACATAGATGTTGGCGAGCGTTAGCTTATCGGTCGTTTGCTTCAATTCATTCAACAAATCCAAGGCTTCCCCTTGCAAACCCATTTGGGTAAGCGCCTCTGCCCGTAAAATGCCGATGATAGGATCGGATGGAGAGAATAGGCTGGCTTGTTCCAATACTTTTAAAGCTTGACTTTCCTGTGCATCATTTATGAGTAATTGCGCTTTTTTTAAGTAGAAATCTGCGGCATACGCGTGGTTTTTTATGGCACAATTAGTGGCGTCAATAGCGCGATTGAGCTGGTTTTCGCGCTCATAATAATCAATGACTTGCAAGTAGGTCTTTTCTTCCAAAAAAACCTCCCCGCCTTTTTCCCGAAGCGTTTCATATTCGGTCACCAAGTCCAGCAAAGCTTGGTTATCTTCATAGTTCATAGGATACTTTTCCATCGTTCATGGTTGTTAGATGGGTTAAATTTAAGTAAAAAGCAAGCAAACATCCTACTGTAAAGTCTAAAGGAAAAGGGTAATTAATGGAACGGTAGGTTTACGAGAAGGAGTGGTAGAAAAAGTGCAAGATACTGTGTTAGAACAAATTAAGTAAATTATCTATCTAAAAAAGTAGTATATATTTTTTGAAATGGCATGATTTTTTGGCTATGATTAATTGGAATATTGGAAAGATGGAAGAACAGGTATTTCACCTTTCCAATATATTACTTAAAGACGTGTCAGGTTTTCGAAAACCTGACACGTCTTTAACAATTACTTCGCCACCACCAAACGTCCAAAAGTGATGATTCTACCTTTGTTTCGTAAGCTGTAGAAGTAAACGCCATTTTGTAAGCCGTTCATCGTCCAGCGTATTTCGCCTACATTTTGTGTTAATTCAAATCGCTGCACGAGCCTTCCGGTGAAATCAATGACTTGCAAAGCACCTTCTTCCATTTCTTGTCCTTCCAAATTGTATTTAAAAGTAACTTCGCTGCTTGCCGGATTGGGTACGACTTGGATTAAAGCATTCGATTGGAGTGCTGCCACTTCCGTTTCTGGCAATGTCGATTCCGTTCTTTGCTCCACTTCTTCGCCCGGCAAAGGCAATTGCGGGTTAACGTATTGGTAACCATAAAAGAAATTCAAAATACCTTTTGCTTGCTCGCCTGCACGACCGAGATTGCGGTCTGCTAAGGTTACCAATTCCAACACTTCCACCTCCTTAAAATCAGCAATGGTGCGCCCTTCGTTCATCGCTTTTATTTTCAAATCCGTTATTTGCTTATAATCTTCATACGCTTTCTGCTGTCGGTCGGTGAGTTTGAATTGGGTATCAATGGTATTCAACACTTTCTCCGCTTCTTTGGTATTTTGCTCTTGCAACCAACTTTCTACAATTTGATAGTGCGACTCCAATTCATTTTTGTTGTACAACCATTCTCTCACTTTTTTCAAATCCACCGGCTCGGTAACGAGGTAATGGCGCACAATGGCATTTGCGTTTCTGCTTGTAATCGTTCCTGCATCCGCCAAGCGACTTTCTAAAGCACTGCGCTCCGTGCTGTTTGATTGGGCAGTTCTCGCTGCGTTCACTTGTTCTGTAGTTAGCACCTCTTGCATTTTACGTTGCAAGGTTGGGCTGTAAAGCGCTTCCGGATTGGCTGCTAAAATTTTAGAGACAAAAGTGGCGGAGAAAGCATCTTTCTTATCCAATATCTTTTTCAGTACCTCCGCAGAAAGCCAAGGCGAAATACCAATCAGCTTTTCTTCTAAAGCACTTGAATTGCCTCTTATTACTTTGTCTACTTCCAGGAGTAAATTTTCGGTGTTTCCATTATCTATTTTACTCGTTCGAGTTTGTAATTCGGTGTCATATTTTGCTTTTTGAGTGGTGTATTCATTTTGTAAGCTGGCGAGTTCGCTTGCCGATAGGCTACCACCATCACCGCCGCCACCCGCAAACATAGGCGCTGTGCAGCCCGGGCTGTTACTGGTCAGCGTTTTGGTTACACCAGAAAGATTTCCTGGATTTTCTGAAGTGGCATTACGATAGTAATACTGAATAGAATGAATTGTACCATTATAAAAATCAGAACCTATTGGCGTGGTGCGAAGGCTGAATTTATTACCGGCAGCCGCTCCAGCAGAACCTTGTGGTGTGGCAATGCCTGAATCATCTTCATTAAGATTGTCATCTATCACAACTGCAAAGTCATAATTGGCATTGTTGGTATTTGTATTACAAAAATACTTCAAGCCATTAGAGGGTGTGCTATTGTTCCGATTATCACCGAAAGCATAGTTAGCGATATAAAAATTGGTGTACCGATTGCTTTTAATTTGATTGTTAGCATCGCCGGTATTCAAACAAAGCACACCGACTGGTGCAGGGGCAAGGGTAGGAGAATAACCCGTAAAATTATTACCATCTACCTCGTAGCCTGTACTATTGTTGAGGTACACGCCATGATTGTAAGAACTGGTGCGATATTGACCTACATTAAAAGTGCTGATTGTTGCCGATACATTATTCACGCTGCCTGCATAGATACCTAAAGCATTATTGCTAAAAGTAGAATTTCTTATATAGGGATAGTTAGTGCTACTACTATTAGTACTGTATGTACCACTTGTAAATCCATCAAAAGTACAATTATCAACCACATCATAACTTGCATCAATAGTATAGAGTCCATACTTTTTGTCAATTACTGTGGGACTTTGATTTTTAAATGTACAGCCAGAGAATTGAATGCCACGATTATCCCAGATAGTTACCATCCCTACGTAATTTGTTTGAGAATAATCACTATTTAACTCAAAAATACATCTAGAAAAGAAACTACCATTAAGTTTAGTGTATTAGTGATTATGCAAATAAATTCCGTATCATCCGCCGTTAATTTTCAAAGTTTATTGGGACAGCCTATTTTTCAAAATCGCGCACGTACAAAATTTTTCCAAATAATCACTATTGTAGAAATTCTACACTACGCCGATTATTCCGAAAAGTTGTAAGGCTGGCTTCTATTCTCCCACCACCTTGATTACCAACACCATTTGTACCAGTAGTGATGGCGTTATTTGCATTTTCAATAATTGAAAAGGGTTTAAGTTCAATTACGCCCTGAAGAGTTGGAAATTGCAGTACTGATGGATCGCCGAGGACTTCGATACCTTGCCAGTAACCTGCACAGCCTGAAGTTAAGTGTCCTCTATCCACAACTAATTTCCCACCTTTTTTTACTGTGATTTTTGCATTGCTACCAAATCTTACTTTAGTTTTTATAGTCAGCGTTGCACCTGCTTCTACGGTAATATTTCCATTTGCATACATGGGCGTACTCCAAGTCGTATTAGTCGTGATAGCATCAAAATCGCCGGAGGCATATCTTACAGCTCTATAACTATTAAGACGACCTGCACCGACAAGTCCAAAATTGGGTTCTCCAGGTTGGTCAGCATCAATGATAGGCAGGGCACTCAACTTTATGAGCGTTTCCATTTCTGCTGGCGTCAAACAAGAATTTACATTCAACATTAAAGCTGCCGTACCTGATACAATCGGTGCTGCAAGGGAAGTTCCCCATCCAGGACCATCACTGTTTACTCTTTGAATTCTTTTAACATTTATCGAAGGGGCGCATATATCTACAAATGCGTTGTATGGACCTGCGGAGTTAAGATCAGAGTTAATTCCGCTCACATGAATAACTCCAGGTATATTAGAATATGGATTGTGATAACTAGAGTTTGCTGCAGAAACTACAATAAGGCTACCATTACTTGTTATCTCTGTTATTGCATCAATAATGGTTTGTGGAACAGATACATCATAAATACCTTCTGCACTTACATTGATAATTCTGCGCCCATCTAAGTAAGCCTGCCAAACACCACTCCATGGAGCTATACCGCATCCGCTTGGAAATCCTTGTTCATTATATGGAATATACCCAGCAATTGAAGTATTATATCCAATACCTGCTCCAAACACACCATTATTAGGCTGAGAAGCTGCCATACCTGCCACTTGCGTTCCATGTGCACAATTAGGTAAGGTATGCGTATTCCAGTAAGGATCCAACCACAATGAAATTATTTTGCTTGAGCCGTTTGGATATTTCAGGTCTTGGTGAGACGTGTCAAATTCAGTATCCACTATCGCTACTGGAATAGCGGAACTTCCGGTCGTAATACTCCATGCACACCGTGCTTCAATGGCATCTAATGCCCAATCTGCATTAGGGTCATTTATGGTTACGGGTGTACAAACCGTCATTTGAGATTCATGAGAAGATGATTCAGCAGTTTGGTAATAAGGTGCAACTTCAATTTTTGAAAATTGATTGGTTGCTTGAAGTGTAGCCTTAAAATTTTCTAAATTACCGGTGAAATGTATCTCGTAAGCATTCTGTAAAGAAGGTGTTTTAGCTCTGGGAAAAGATTTTCGATACTGTTCAACTTTGTAGGTAGCAAACAGATTGTTCAGAGCATTGTTTTTCGATAAGGTAGTAGATTCGGGGTAAGCAGAAGCATTGTTAGGATAAACATAAAAATAGCCCTTTGGGGCTTCTTGGCAAAATAAACGTCCGGCAGGATGCAAGATTGCCAAGCCAAAAAGCAATGCATAAGTTTTTAAGCGATTCATGATTGTAAGTTTTAGGAATTATGAAATAAGAGGATACCTGAAATATTACATTTTAGTGATTTTTCTTGTGATGTAACCATTCTTTACATCAATTATCAGCGTGTAAGTACCGGCAGGTAAACGTGAGATGTCTGTCGGATTATGGTTATTTAATACTTTTTGACGAATCAACAATTTACCGGCTAAATTATATACAGATAAAGTGGCTCCTTCTAACATCAACGCCTTACTTTCTAAAGTAATAGAATGATGGGCAGGATTGGGATAAATCTTGATGTCGTATTGCCTACTTATATTCTTGTTAGAGGTACTTAACCGAAAATCACAGGCTTTATTAAAAAGTTTTATAGAAATAGCACTATCTTGATAGCAACGAAGCGATTGAAAAACTAACGAAATATCGGGAAAAGCCACGAAGGGTCGATTCAAATTGCCAATACGCTCTGCGTAGGTATTAAAACCACCAAAACTCCACCTATCTAAAGAATGCGTATAAAAAACCTTCAACTTTTGTCCCGAAAAATCCTTTATCACAACAGAATCTACTACTTGCCGAAAAATAGTATCATTTGGACGAAAATCCATTACATAAGGTACGAAAAATTGTAATGTGTCTCTTACTTTTGCTCTAAAACTATACAGCAGTTTAAAATTATTAAAAGGTCTATTGAAATAAAAAACTGAATCATTCCTGTCAAAAACAAAAAAATTTAACCCGTTTGTAACGGTGCTATCTTTCAGATACAAGATGCCTTCAATCTTTCTACAGGCTTGCCCGCGTATCGTGGTGTCTTTGGTTACTTGATATTTTGAATACTCTTCTTGAAAGGTAACACCATCAAAATCATGATTGAAATGCCATTCTGCACCAATAGGTGCAAATTCGTTTTGACTTTTTAATACGCCTAAAGAAAAAATTATAAAAATTCCCAACAAACCTAAATTCATTCGCATGATTACTAAATTTTATTTTTGAAAAATAAATATCCACACTTCTGCTGCGCAGAAGCGACTATACGTGTAGTGCCCAAATAAAAATTAGAAGGGTAGTATTACCTTGGTGTGTTGTTCCTTATAGTGTTTTCTTACTTGTAAGCCGATAAAGGGTAGCCCGCCTTCGCTTGAGCTATGGCGGATGAATTTGTAGGTCGTCGTGCTAATTTTTTACAAATATAAATTTTCTAAAAATAACAGTCAAGACACGAGTTGAAACTTTAACACTAATAGGCGACATTTTACATAAACTTAATATTGGAGGTCCCTTTTTAGATGCCGTCCTGACAAGATAGCGGAATAGCAATTTTAAAAAATGCTAAAAAAAAATGTGCCACACCTTAGAAGGGCAGCACATTTTTGCTATCTTGGTCGTATCAAGGGTTTTTGTTGGCATTCCAATTTTATCAATTTCGATTCAACCTCCGTTGCTGGCGCAATTCCTTCAACCGATTGAGCAATTCTTCCTTAAATGCCCGTTCTACCCGATTGAGCATCGCTACTTTTCGGATGGGGATTACTTTTCGCATTCGCTGTACGTAGTCTTTTTTCAGATTGAGCAATTGTTGCTCCATTTCCAAGTTGGAAGTCACAGCTTGCTCAGCTTCTGCGTCCGTCATCATTGCAATATCCTGCTTATTCGACTTATACTTCTGGCGCACCCGCTTCTGGTCTGATTCATATTCGTTATAAATGGGCCAAAACTTTTGTGCCTCTTCTGATGTCAACTTCAAACGTACGGTAATAAACGCCACTTTTTGCGCCTGAATCTGTTCGCCCATTTTTCCGGCAGGTATCTCCACTTCATCCTGTGCCAATACTGCCAATGGAAGAGCAAACAGTAGTAACACTCCAAAAATCCACTTTCTCATTGTTGTTTTCAAATTTAAAATATTCTATATATCAATTAATTGAGTAGAATTACGCTAAAGCCAAAACTTCTTATGCTTCCATCCCGGGGCAATTAATTGTCAATGTTCTAATAATTGCCCCGCCATTTATGGCGGGGATAGAAGCAAGGCTCTTGAGGGACTTTAGTCCAATTTATGTCCGCAAATTGAAATAGCAATTGAACTTTGAATAAATCATTTACAGCATTTCTTGCAACGTACGCTCATCCAAGTCATCTAAAATCTCATCCATCGCCTTATCAATTTCCTCTTCACTGAATTCATCATTTGGCAACAAAATATCCTCCGGCAGATTCGCCGTCGCTTGTATCAATAACTCCGTGTCAAACTCATGCAAATTATCTTGAATGTAATCCGTAATGTCTTCCGCTGTCAAATCGCCGCTAATAGCCATTGGCGCATCCATCTTTGGTTGTAACAAGAAAATACTTGCCGTGATTAAAACTGCAAAAGTCGCCAGTGATACCGCCACGCGCGGCTGTAACAAAATTTGCAAACCCGTTAAAAATCGCTCCCAAATACTCAGTTGCTTTGCCACGCGCTGCGATGCCGGTTCTAATTTAATTTGTTCCCAAATCTGATTCGGCAAGGTATGAAAATAGTTTTCCGGCACTTCCGGCTGTTGTTCCTGTGCTTTTAGTTTTGCCAAAAAAGGCGATAATTCTTGCAATTCTTTTTGAATCTCTTCTCTGTTTTTCATAACGCTCCCGTTTCTACTTCCCGAAAATAATTTTCTACTTTTTTTACCGCATGATGATAACTCGCCTTGAGTGCTCCGACGGATGTGTCGAGTATTTTGGACATCTCTTCGTAAGGCATCTCCTCAAAATAGCGCATATTAAACACAATTCGCTGCTTCTCGGGCAGTAATGCCAATGCTTTTTGTAATTGAATTTGCAATTCGTCTCCATCCACCGACGCATCCGCTTCTAAGGTGTGCGCCACCGACATCTCCCCATTATCAATCGAAGTGGTCGCTTTCCGATTTTTTTGATTCAAAAATGTAATGGCTTCATTCGTCGCAATCCGATACAGCCATGTGTACAATTTCGACTTTCCTTCAAACGATTGAATGCTGCGGTACACTTTTATAAAAGCGTTTTGAATCACGTCATTCGCGTCATCATGGTCATTCACCATGCGCCGCACCACCCAATACAATTGCTCCTGATACTGCTCCATCAACAAACGAAAGCCGCGCTCCGCCGTTGAAGATGCTTGCAAAAGCGTCAATATATGCTCATCCGTCTTATTGTTCATCATGACCTGCGGTACAGGAGCTTGTTTAAATGGTAAAGTCGGTGCGATAGGCAAAAGTCCCTTCAATTCTATTTTTATCGTCACGATTCCAGATTCTTGTGAATGGTACCGTTTGGACTGTGTTTTGGTTTAAAAGTTTAATTGTAATGCGAAAATTTTTTCGCAGGTAATAGGAGCATAGGAAGATAGGAGGATGATGCACTGTAAAAAATCTTTCTATTATTCGGTGTTCCTATCCTCCCATCCTCCTATCTTCGCTCTTAAAAAATGCAAATTCTTTCCATCCAACCCGACATCCGCCAATCCGCCACGCTACCCGGTTGGTTTTACAAAAGTCCAGAAATATTCGAACAAGTCAAAGAAAAAATATTTGCTACCACTTGGTTATATGCTGCTGACGCAAAAGATGTTGCAGAACCGTTAAGTGTGCATCCTATTACGTTATTGGAAGGTATATTGGACGAACCATTGGTTTTTACAAAAGATGCTGAAGGAAAAATTCACTGTTTATCCAATGTTTGCACACATCGCGGAAAAATTATAGTGGAACAAGCTGGTACAAATCGGATGCTGACGTGCGGCTATCACGGTCGCTGTTTTCGATTGGATGGCTCGTATAAAAGTATGCCAGAATTTGAAGCCGTTGCTAATTTTCCCAGCAAAGCGGATGACTTGACGCAAGTGCCGTTTGCCGAATGGCTGGGAATGTTGTTTGTGTCCTTGAATCCGAAAGTGAGCTTTGAAGAAATGACGCGCCCGATTCGAGAGCGACTGAGTTGGATGCCATTTGATACCTTGACGTTCAATGCCGATAGTTCGCAGGATTATTTTGTAAATGCCAATTGGGCGTTGTATTGCGACAATTATCTGGAAGGTTTTCACATTCCGTTTGTGCATCCGGCGCTGAATCAGGCTTTGGATTTTGGAAAATATGAATATGAAATTTCACCGTATTGCAATTTGCAGTTAGGCATTGCGAAAGACGACCAACCCATTTTTGACATTCCGAAAGGTGCACAAGATTATGGTCAAAAAATCTACGCTTATTATTATTGGTTGTTTCCAAATTTAATGTTGAATTTCTACCCATGGGGTTTATCGCTGAATGTGGTGGAGCCGCTCAGTCACAATCGCACCGTTATTAAATTTCGCACGTATTATTTTGGCGATACCGTTTTTAATCGAGAAATTAATCGCATTGACCAGACGGAAATGGAAGACGAAGCCGTGGTAGAAAGTGTACAAAAAGGCTTGCAATCCAGATTTTATAAGAGTGGACGCTTCTCACCGACGCAAGAGCGAGGGGTGCATCATTTTCATGGGTTGGTGGCGAGGTTTATTAATTTTTAAACATTAGGAAACCGCATAACCCGTCAACGAGCGACGAAATGGCGCGTGAAATGCCAGTACAATATCTTCTTTTGGAATGCCTTTTTCTTCTAATAACTCGGCAATTACTAAATCAGTGCCATCATGTTGCAGCCATACTTTGCCGTCGTCCATTACATCTATGTGTACAAAAGGTCCATAAATTCTACCTTTATTCTTCCACCCTGTGGAAAAAAGCACATAATGACCATGCTCTTCATCCACCATAATTTGCGTGGTAATGTCAGCGTTGGAAGGTGCCATTGCGCCAATTTCTTCCACTAACTTTTTTACCGCTTTTTTATAGATTAATTTTTTTTCCATGTTATAATCATTTTTTTCTCTTCATCAAATACGATAATGCTAGCTTTAATTTCTATTAAAATATTAGAAAAGAAAGGGTCTTTCAAAAAGCTTTTGTTGTAAGAATCTGGCACTGCTATATAAAGTTGTCGGTCGGGTTCTTCCGCTTGAAGTACCTTATAATAAACAAAAAACTGCCCAATTGCTTGCTGAAAATCTCTCAAATTTGACTTGCTCAAAAAACTTTTAATTTCGACAGCAATTTTTTCATTTCCTTTTTCCGCTCCAATAAAACGTTCTGCTCCCAAATCAATAAAGACATTGGTAAAACCCGCTGGCAATATCAAAGGGTCGTCCGTAATCGTCCAACCATCTTTTATCAAAGCTTCTTTTACAATATCGTGGTACAAATCTTTAGCGGGCATCTGTATTTTTTCATTTTTACAAAAATAAGCATTTCTAAAACAATTTAAAATTAACCTTTTCCCCACAAAGTTCTGCGCCATCCCGATTTGCACCGTAAAAAATAAAAACAACGGAAGTTTTCGAATCAACATACGTTCCATTTTTCCAAATATAAAAAAAGTTATAATTTTGTCAAACTTTTGTAAGCTGAAACCAAAGGCTTAGATTTTCCGTTTGTAGTACTATCTTTGTATCTGATTAGTGAGAACCTCCTCTAAGCCCTCTGAAAACACAATTATTCAATTAGCAATTTAACTTATCTTCATGACCGCACCAAAGTTTTTGACGAAAGCCAACTCCTTTCAAGCCGAGTTGAGACGACGTACCAATGATTATTTTATAGAAGTGGGCAAGGCTTCCACCGGCAATTCCGAGCTGTTTATCAAAGCGATTATTTTGACCGTGAGCTTTATAGCCATCTATGTCCACGTCGTATTTTTTACGCCCGCGGCTTGGGTTGCGATTATCGAATGTGTGGTGCTGGGCGGCTTGACGGCAGCCATTGGTTTCAATGTGATGCACGACGGCGCGCACGGCAGCTTTAGCAAATATGACTGGGTGAATGAAATGGCAGGGATGTCCCTGAATTTTTTGGGCGCGAACGTGTTCATGTGGAAAACCAAGCACAACGTGGTACACCACACTTTCACCAATATAGCAGAAGTAGACGATGACATTGACGCGCGCCCGTTCCTGCGGATGTGTGAAACGCAAAAGCATTATAAAGTACACCGCTATCAGCATCTCTATTTTTGGGCGGCGTACTCGCTGCTGTATATGCACTGGATTTTCTTTACGGATTACGAAAAATATTTCACCAAAAAAGTAGGTAATATGCCCCTGAAGCCGATGACCGTGAAGGACCACGTCTCGTTTTGGGCGTTCAAAGTGATACACGTTGCACTGTTTGTTGCGCTGCCGATTTATTTACTTGGTTTTTTACCTTGGTTGGTCGGATTTTTGGTGTATGCGATGTTTACCGGATTTGTAATTAGTATGGTATTTCAGTTGGCGCACGTCGTGGAAGAAACGCATTTTCCAGTAGCCACGCAGCCTGCGAATCAATTGGAAGATGAGTGGGCAGTACATCAGTTGAAAACAACCGCGAATTTTGCGACTAAAAATAAAGTCATTACGTGGTTGGTAGGCGGTTTGAATTATCAAATTGAACACCATTTGTTTCCAAAAATCTCGCACGTTCATTACCCGGCTATCAGCAAAATCATTAAACAGGCTTGCGCCGAATATAACGTTCCGTACATTGAGCATCAGAAAACGCGCATGGCGGTTGCCTCGCACGTAGCGCACTTGCGGCACTTGGGTAGAAATTAGATTTTTTTCTCCCGCAGATTTCGCAGATTTTTGTTAGTTGCGATATCTGCGGGAGAAAATGTCTGAACTGTAATTTTTTTGATTGATATGATTCGCTAAGACGTAATTTCTCTGCGCCCTTTTCGGTTAAAATGCTATACGGGCTTTGCGTCCTTTGCGCCTCTGCGGTAAAAAAAATGCCGCGACAGCCGCCGCCGCGAGCGAAAAAAATCTGCGAAATCTGCGCTATCTGTGGGAGACCTTCCCCACATTCATCTTTTCTTTAAAATACTCATACAGCGTCACCACCGACAATTGCATCACAAAATTATACGCAAAATCATCCAGCGGAATCGAAATAAACCGCAGTCCTAAATATTCTTCTGGGTTGTACATCACCACCGGCTGCTGCGTGAAAGTGCCTGTCAACGCGGCATTCACTAAGATGAAAGGAATATACTCTACGATTACTGCAAAGTAAAAATGACCTCGATAAGTCGGCGCGATAAATAAATATTGATACAATAAAAGTCCCGCGCAACTTATAAAAACAGTAGACGTATATGCTTTTTCCCAATAAGAAAATCCAATGATAGCAAAAAGTATAATTAAAGTAATGGTTATAAATGGCTCTATTTTTGTAATCGAATTAGTTGGAAAATAATAATGGAGCGATTCATAAATAAAAACACTGGCAAAGGGAAAGGTAATAAAAAAGAACCATTCTTCAATCGGTAGATTTATGAATAAAAAGGTGTAATAATTTGGATTAAACCCCCATACACCGACGTAAGTTTTATAAATATCCCACAATATAAATACAATGGAAACAATCAGCAACGCCGGAAAAAGCGCTTTCCAATAGGTATAATATTTCAACCGCCGCTCAAAACTCATCGGCACCACGCACGCCAACGCAAACAAATGTAAATACAGGTACAAATATTTGGTTTCAAAAAAAGGAATGAGATAAGTTTTGCGAACGTCGAGGATGAAATTGTTTGTCTGAACAGTGTCGGTTGCCCATTGTAATAGAATTGCGCCAAGCGTTACACTAATCACCAATATTTTTAATAGAACTCGACGTTGTTTCATTACAACAGATTCAAACTATTACGTAAGGCAGTGCTAAATAACAGATAGATTTTTTTGCTATCTGGCACACGGATGCGCTCTTGAATGACGCGATGTGCCGGTGCATTTTTTATTTTTTTAAAGAGATTCGTATAATAAACATACGCCAAATATACGCCAAATCGCGCTCCTTTCGGCAATTGTTGAATACCAATCAACGCATCATCAAAATCTTTTTTAATATCTGCCTCAATATTGATTTTGTCTTCGGTATTAAACGTATTAAAATTCACGCCCGGAAAGTAAATGCGACCCCGCTCGTCAAAGTCGCTCCGCATATCGCGCAAGAAATTTATTTTTTGAAAAGCCGCGCCCAGACTGCAAGCTGACTCTTTTAATTGTTCAAATAACGCCGAATCATTCTCCACAAAAACCCGCAAACACATCAAGCCTACCACTTCTGCCGAGCCATAAATATATTGTTTATACATACTATCTTCGTACGCACTCTGGTGCAAATCCATCGCCATACTATCCAAAAACGCATCTATTAATTCTCGCTCAATGCCATACGTATGCATTGTATTTTGGAACGTATGTAAAATCGGATTCAAACTAATACGTTCCTCAATAGCTCGATACGTATCTTCCCGAAAACGCTGCAACAACGCCGCTTTTGGATAATCGTGAAACGTATCTACAATCTCATCTGCAAACCGCACGTAGCCATAAATCGCACAAACGGGCGCACGAAAACGCTTATCGAACATCCGAATGCCGAGTGAAAACGAAGTACTGTAGCGGTTGGTAATCAACTGGCTACACTCCATACAGGTCTGATTGTACAATTGCAGTTGCGTCATTTTTCTCTTAATTGGAGGATAGGAGCATGGGAGCATAGGAGGATTCATAGCGCAAATTATTCTCCTATCTTCCTATCCTCCCATCCTCATTTCATGGTTTTATTCGTTTCAAAATCTCTTTCGCCACGACCTGCCCAGAAATGAGCGACGGCGGCATACCGGGACCTGGCGTAGTCAATTGTCCGGTGTAAAATAAGTTATTTACTTTTTTACTCCGCATTCTTGGTTTTAAAAAGGCAGTTTGTAATAAAATATTTGCCAAGCCGTAAGCATTTCCTTTATAGGCATTATAATCACTTTCAAAGTCTCGGTGCGCAAAAGAACGCTTGTACACGATGTGACTACGAATATTTTGCCCCGTTAGGTTCTCAAAGCGGTCCATTACGCGATTAAAATAATCTTCGCGCACTGCCTCGGTATCCTCCAAATCTGGCGCAACCGGAATCAAGATAAACAAATTTTCACAACTTTCGGGCGCAACGCTCGCATCGGTGATAGAAGGTACGCACACATAAAATAATGGTTTGCTGGGCCACTGCGGATTTTCATATATTTCTATGGCGTGCTGCGTGAAATCTTCGTCAAAGAAAAGATTGTGGTGGAAAACATTATTTATTTTTTTATTTAAACCTACATAAAATAGCAGCGAAGAAGGTGCCATCACCCGTTTATCCCAATATTTTTCGGTATAATCTTGATTTTCAGCGTTTAACAATTGCTGTTCTACATGATGATAATCCGCACCGCCTACCACTATGTCCGCGTCGTATTCGCCCGTTTGTGTAATGACTTTTGTAGCGTGACCATTCGGCACATAAATACTTTTTACTGTTTCGTTCAACAAAATTTTCACGCCCATTTCCCGCGCTAATTGCACCATCCCCTCTATCACTTTAAACATTCCACCCATCGGATACCAAGTACCCAGCGCCATATCCGCATAATTCATCAAACTGTACATGGCTGGCGTGTTCGCAGGCGTTGCACCTAAAAAAAGCACGGGAAATTCGAGTAACTGAACGAGCTTTTTATTTTTAAATAACTTCCGAATATGCGATGAAATAGATTGAAACATTTGCAAGCGAAACATACTTTTAAAAATGCGCCAGTCTGCAAATTCTAAGATGGAAAGGCTCGGCTTATGCACAAATTCTTTCATGCCTACCCGATATTTATACTCCGCTTCTGTCAAAAACGCTCGTAAATTAGCGCTGCTGCCTGGTTCGTATTGTTCAAACATCGCCTCCAATCCTTGCATAGAAGCGGGTACTTGCATCACTTCTTCATTTCCAAAAAAAACGCCGTAAGAAGGGTCGAGTCGAACGAGGTCGTAATAATCGGAAGGGGTTTTCCCAAATTGCGCAAAATATTGTTCAAACACATCGGGCATCCAATACCAACTCGGACCCATATCAAAAGTAAATCCATCGGCAACGAACTGTCGCGCGCGACCGCCGGGCGTATCGTTTTTTTCTAAAATCGTAACGGCATAGCCCTTTTGTGCCAGACTCGTAGCGGCTGCCAGCCCTGCAAAACCCGAACCGATGACGATTACTTTTTTCTTCATGTGTTTTTGTGCTAAAGTGTTTTGCTGTTTAAGTTTCCTTGGCACTTTTTACAGCCCTCCTTGCATTTTTTGTACTGCATAGTCGCAGAGATTCTCCCTTATTACTTGTTTATTTTCACGCAAAGACGCAAAGGCGCAAAGTTCTCCCTCGTCACTTGGTCACTTTTCTCTTGGTCGCTCGGTCTTTCATTCCTTTATCATTCATTCTTTCACTTAGCAAATCCCATCTTCCCATCCCCCCTTTCAAACCACCGAATCAACAGCAACATAAAAGTTTTGTTTAAGCTTTATCAGAAATTGTATCCTTTTGTCCAAACAGGAAATAGCATTTGTGATTTGTGAAACGGGAATCGCGCCTCACCAATCACCAATCACGTTTTACGTTTCACCAATCACCAATCACGTTTCACGTTTCACCAATCACGTTTCACGTTTCACCAATCACGTTTCACGTTTCACCAATCACGTTTCACGTTTCACCAATCACCAAATCACGTTTCGCGCCTCACCAATCACCAATCACGTTTTACGTTTCACCAATCACTAATCACGTTTCACGTTTCACCAATCACCAATCACGTTTTACGTTTCACCAATCACCAATCAAGTTTTACGTTTCACCAATCACTAATCACGTTTTACGTTTCACCAATCACTAATCACGTTTTACGTTTCACCAATCACGTTTTACGTTTCACCAATCACCTTTCACCAATTACAAAATAACAGACTAAAGATAAAGCAATAATTTTTTACTTTTGCAGTTCCAAAAAAAACAAAGAATAAGAGGCGGAGAGAACAAGTGACCAGCGTACCGTGTGCGACCTTGAACCTCCAACCTCCAACCTCAAACTTTTACCGATGATTGCTAATAAAATGCTTTCTAATATTGCCGGGTGGCTTGTGTTTGCTATCGCGTTTATCGTGTATTATTTGTCGGCGGAGCGTACCGGTAGCCTTTGGGACTGTGGCGAATTTATTTTAGGGGCGTATAAATTGCAAGTCGTGCACCCGCCTGGAGCGCCTTTGTTCCTCATTGTAGGTCGCCTATTCGCTTGGGTAGCAGACCTTTTTTCGGATAATCCAGAGAATATTTCCTTTGCTGTAAATATGTTGTCTGGAATGTGTACGGCATTCGCGGCAGCTTTTATTAGTTGGATTACCATCACGTTGAGCAAACTGGCGCTGGTAGGCAGAGACGAAGAAATGTCTCAAACCGAAGCGATTGCGACCGCAGCAGGTGGCGTGGTAGCGGGTTTGAGCATGGCGTTTTGTATTTCTATCTGGTTTTCGGCGGTGGAAGGCGAGGTGTACGCGATGTCTACTTTTTTCACGGCGCTTACGTTGTGGGCGGTAGTGAAGTGGTATGCGTTACCGAACCATCCGCAACACGACCGTTGGCTTTTATTTGCAGTGTATGCGGCGGGATTGTCTATGGGCGTTCACTTGTTGAGTATTTTGACGTTTCCGGCTCTGGCATTGTTTTATTATTTTAAAAAATATCGAAACCATACGTTTCTTGGTATGGCAGCGGCAGCAGGTGCAGGCGTACTGGCAGTTGTACTCATTCAAAAAGTAATTATTGTAGGGATTCCAGCGATGTGGGGCGCTTTTGATTTGTTGATGGTGAATAGTTTTGGATTGCCATTTAATTCCGGTATCATTCCTACCATTCTGGTGATATCAGCGGCTTTATTTTTCGGTTTGCGATATGCGCACAACAAGCAAAATGCGGCTTTGCAATATATTATGGTGGGAATGGCATTGGTAATTATTAGCTTTTCGACGATTGGGGTAGTAATTCTACGTGCGAATGCAGCGACTCCTATCAATATGAACGACCCAAGTGATGCGATGCGGCTGATTCCATATTTGAATCGCGAACAGTACGGAGAGCGTCCTTTGTTGCGTGGACCAAATTTTGAGGGACAACCAACCGACACCAAGATTGTAGACCGATACGGCAGAGTGGGCGACCACTACGAATATACCGACCAAAAAATTTCTTACGACTATGCGGCGAAAGACGAAATGCTTTTCCCGCGCATGGGAGATTATAGTTCGAATCGCCCGCAGTTGTATAAAATTTGGATGAATAGTTGGCGCTCCGCCAGTAATCAGGTAGACCCCAATAAACCCTTGCCGCCGGGCGAATTTTCACAAAGCGACAATTTGAATTTTCTATTTAGTTACCAGATCGGCTGGATGTACTGGCGCTATTTTATGTGGAATTTTGCAGGTCGTCAGAATGGTGACCAAGGCTACTTTCCATGGGATAAATCCAGTGGACATTGGTTCTCCGGCATTTCATTTTTAGAAAATAATCGCTTGTACGACCAAAGTCAACTACCCGATACGATTAAAACGGACCCAGCTCGCAACCGATATTTTTTACTGCCATTTATATTTGGTGTAATCGGACTCCTTTTCCACTTCCAACGCCGTAGAAATGACGCATTAGGATTATTAGCCATGTTTATTATAACAGGCATTGGTATTATTATTTATTCCAACCAGCCGCCGAATGAGCCGCGCGAGCGAGACTATGTATTGGCGGGTTCGTTCTTTACGTTCTGTATTTGGATTGGAATGGCAGTGCCAGCGATATTCGACCTTTTGCGAAAGCAAGCGAAATTGAGTGGTGTTGTGGCAGCAGGTCTGGCTTCCATCGTGGTACTTTCCGCGCCACTACTGATGGGGACGCAGAATTATGATGATATGGACCGCAGCAAGCACAAAGCTTCTCGGGATTATGCGTCTAACTTTCTGGAATCCTGTGCGCCCAATGCGATTATTTTCACGTATGGAGATAACGATACATATCCATTGTGGTATGCGCAAGAAGTAGAAGGCATTCGTACCGATGTGCGCGTGGTGAATTTGAGTTTGATTGCCGTAGATTGGTATGTTGACCTCTTGCGTAGAAAAGTAAATGAATCGGATGCAATTAAAATGACCGTTCCTATCGAAGCCTATCGCGGTAAAAAACGCAACCAAGTATTCTATGTAGACCATGACCAAAATGCACCCGACCCGGATATTTCTGTATATGATTTCTTAAAATACGTTGGCGAAGAACATCCCGTATCCAGTCAAGGTGGCAGGTCGTATGAGAGCCATTATTACACCAAAAGTGCTTTCATTCCGGTGGATAAAAATAAATTGCTGGCGGATGGCATCATCACAGCGCAAGATACTGCCAACGTGTCTGACCGAATTCCATTGGATTTAAATAAAGATTATTTATTAAAAGATGACTTGGCAGTGTTGGACGTGATTGTTTCCAACCTTTGGGAACGTCCCGTTTACTTTGCCGTCACTTGCCAGCAAGGAAAATTATTGGGCTTGCAAGATTTTATGTCGCTCGAAGGCTTGAGTCTGCGTATTACACCAGTGCGAGGAAAAAGTGACCCGTCCTACGGCATCATCGGCAACGGGCGCGTGAATAGCGAGGCGGTTTACAAAAATGTGATGGAAAAATTCCGCTGGGGTAATTTTGACAAATATGACCTGTTTGTAGACCGGAGTTATACGCCAAGCGTGCAGAGCATTCAATTATCCATCCGCCGTAGCGCAATGGACATGGTACAAAAAGGCGACACGACCCGCGCGATGCAATTAGTAGATAAATACTTTGCGTCTTTTCCGCACATGAATTTCCCGTACGACTACCGCACGATGTACATGCTCGACGTATATTTACAAGCCAAAAATTATACGAAAGCAAAACCGCACCTACAGATTTTGGCAAAACAAGCAGAACAGTACTTGCGCTTTTATACTTCTATGGATGCCAGTGTGTTAGAGAGTAGTTTCAAAGATGATTATTCTCTAATGTATCGGGTTATGGAAGATTTGACGCGCATTGCACGAGAAAATAACGACACCGCTTTTCAACAAGAAGTGGAAGCCAAATTCAAACCGTTCCAAGTCACGCCAACTGAAAATATGATACCACCTCCGCAATAGGGTTGGAAATAAAATGTCAATTTTCAACATAGCCTTGGGTCAACACCTGAGGCTATGTTGTTTTAAAAACTGATTTTGGAGTTTAACGTTTCTTGTTTGAGATTGAGGTTAGAAGGGACACACGTTCCGGTCTGGCATCTTTTTATCTGGCATCTGGCATCCTAAAAAGTATTACTTTCACAAAAAAAATTCCCAATCATGGAGTCAAAAAAAATAGCCGTCGGCTGCGACCACGCCGGTTTTCCATACAAAGATGCCATTGTAGAAATGTTGAAAGCGCAAGCTATCTCCGTGCAAGATTTTGGCACGTATTCCACCGATGCAGTGGATTATCCTGATTTTGTACATCCCGTTTGCAATGCGATAGAAAATAAGGAAGCTGACCTCGGTATTGTACTATGCGGCAGCGGCAACGGCACAGCAATCACGGCTAACAAACACAAGGGTATTCGCGCCGCCCTCTGCTGGCTGGAAGAACTCGCTGTACTCGCCCGCCACCACAACAACGCCAACGTCATTTCGCTACCCGTCCGATTCGTCTCGCAAGAATTGGCATTAAAGATGGTGCAACGCTTTATTGAATCCGATTTTGAAGGCGGCAGACACGAGCGCAGGGTGGAAAAGATAGCAATGGATTGCTAATTTAAGAATGAATATTGCAAAAATAGGTGATAAGGTGAAAGGTTTATGGGGTGATCCCGCTATAAGGCGGGACAAGTTGCGGGATGAAAGCATTAAACCATTAATTAGGGAGAGAAAACTTTGTCCCGATGTATATCGGGATGAAAAAAATCTGCGCCCTCTGCGGGAAATAAAATGCAAGAACCAAGCGCATCCTGCAAATCCCTGAATCCAACCAATCAAGGTTAAAAAGGAGTGAGTTAAAGTCGGTCCTTAAACCCCCCATTGAACCGACCGCACTCACTCCATACTATGGTCATTGCTGACCTAAGCGTCTTTGATGTTGTTGGAAAATTTTTGGTATGAAAAGAATGTGGGAACATGGTTCCAAAATAGGATAGCACAAAAGCTCAAGCTCTAAATAATGGAAATCTCGTTGGTAAGCCTCTTAATTTCGCTGCAAGTTAAACGTTCTGTGTTAACTTTCAAAATTTTTTTTTGTTAACTGAAAAAAAGCTGATTTATAAAATTGGATACAGATATAAATTATGAGCACCGAAACACAATACATACAATTAAAAGAAGATTTACAGGAATACATTCCACTTTTGGGCAGCGCCGCCGATACGATTTTAGACCAAGATGTATCTCGTTATCCCATCTTTGTAGTACACCAACTGGAAGAGTTAGAAATAGGCATTTCGCTCTTGCAACGGCAGGAACCTCAATTAAACTGGTCTATACAAGTGACGACGCTGGAAGAACTGGCTACCAAACGACTAGTAGAAATGGAAAAAGTAGACCGTTTCAGAGAGGTATACAAAAATCCGCGCCAGTATCTTTGCCTATTTGTATTGGCTACCGCTGCACAGTTTGTTTTTTTACCGCGTTGATGTCTGCATTTTGGTATCTTTGCCGCTAAATTAATGAAATGAAAGTTTTAATTTGCGAAGCGGAACCCGTTTTGTTGTCTGCCATTGAGTTTCGATTGCGAAAACATGGGCTACAGATGGTACAATCACCCCTCAAAGATGCCCAAAAAAATGTGGAAGCAATGACCCCACAGTTAATCATTTTGGATATTGAGCATAACCCAGCCGAAAGTCTTCAGTTTGTACAAGCTATCAAAGAGGCGCAGCCTAAATTGCCTATCATTATCGTTTCGCCAGTAGAAAACGAGGAAGAGTTGTGGGTGGCACTGCAAGCTGGCGCTGAAGATTTTGTTACCAAACCCTTCAAATTGGTAGAATTGGTCATTCGCGTACGCAAATTGTTAATGAAATATCCAGTCACAAATCCTGCGTAAATTTGCACAACCAAAATTATTATCCATGAAAGGAATTATTCTCGCCGGAGGACTTGGCACCCGCCTGCACCCGCTTACCCTCGCAGTGAGCAAACAGCTTATGCCGGTATACGACAAACCGATGATTTATTATCCGCTGTCCACGCTGATGTCGGCAGGTATTAAAGATATTTTGATTATTTCTACGCCGCATGATTTGCCGCATTTTCAAAAATTGCTGGGCGATGGCAGCGACATCGGTTGTAATTTTTACTACGTCCCACAGAAAGACCCAAATGGACTGGCACAAGCATTCGTACTCGGCGAAGCCTTCATAGGCAGTGACCCATCGGCGTTAATTCTGGGCGATAATATTTTTTATGGAGCCGGGGTCAAAGAATTATTACAAGCAAGTACCAATCCTACCGGTGGCGTGATTTTTGCCTATCAAGTAGCAGATCCAGAGCGATATGGTGTGGTAGAATTTGATGAAAATTTTCATGCCATTTCTATCGAAGAAAAACCAGCGCAGCCCAAATCTCATTTTGCCGTGCCAGGTTTATATTTCTATGATAATCAAGTAGTTGAAATTGCCAAAAACTTAGAGCCAAGTGCACGAGGCGAATACGAAATCACGGATGTCAACAAAATATACCTCGAAATGGGCAAGCTCAAAGTGGGCGTACTCGGTCGCGGCGTGGCATGGCTCGATACGGGTACGCACAAGTCGCTCATGCAGGCAGGGCAATTTATAGAAGTCATCGAAGACCGCCAAGGTTTAAAAATTGGTTGCATAGAAGAAGTAGCGTATGAAATGGGCTTCATAGATGCCGAACAATTAGAAAAACTGGCGCACAAATATATGAAAAGCGGCTACGGCGAGTACTTGATGAATATTTTAAAACAAGAGCAGGGAATTTAATTTGCCAATTTGCTAATTTGCTAATATATAGATAGTTACATTAAAAATAAAAAAGCATTTATTTTAATGGAAGCATTTTATATTGTAACAAATATATTTATTTTTTAATATTTTAAAATGAGAAGACTCTTTCGGCTCTTGATTCGGCTATTCATTTTTGCATTCGTGATTATCCTTGGCATTATGACGGTCAAAACGGTGACCTTTGCTTCCAAACAAATTATAGTTCAGCCGGTGTCGCCTGTTACCATTTCAGAAAAAGCCGTTCAAAATCTGTCAAAAGCCATTCAATTACCCACCATTTCCGAGCCGGGACGAGTAGACACGCTTGCCTTTTTACAATTGGATACCCTCATCCAGCGTACCTTTCCAAACATAGATTCTCTATTAGAAAAAAATTACATTCATCAATTAAGTCCGGTTTTTAAATGGCAAGGTAAAAATTCAAACTTCGCACCCGTACTGCTCATCGCGCACATGGACGTAGTGCCAATTGAAGAAAGTAGCAAAAATCAATGGGAAGCCTTGCCGTTTAGCGGCGACGTGCGCGACGGATTCATTTGGGGAAGAGGCACCTTGGATGATAAGATGAGTGTGTTTGGTATTTTAGAATCGGTCGAACAATTGTTGAAAGAAGATTATATACCGGAACGAACGGTCTATCTGGCTTTCGGACATGATGAGGAAATCAGCGGCGCAAACGGCGCTCTATCTATCGCCAATTGGTTCAAACAACAAAATATCCGCTTTGAATACGTCCTGGACGAAGGCTTAATAGTTTTAGAAAATGCCTTGCCGGGCTTGGAAAAACCACTGGCAATGATTGGCGTAGCCGAGAAAGGATACGTGACGTTGCAATTAACAGCTACGCTCAAAGAAGGTGGTCATTCCTCCATGCCACCGAAAGAAACTGCGATTGGAATACTTAGCAAAGCCATTACAAACTTAGAAGCGCACCCATTTCCAGCAAAATTAGACGGCGCAACAAGGGGTTTATTAGACCACGCCGGACCAGAAATGAATTTTCCTTTTAATGCACTTTTCGCAAACCTCTGGCTTACAGAAGGTTTATTGAAATGGCAATTTAGTCAAAAAACGACTTCCAACGCACTGCTGCGTACCACGACCGCACCGACTATCATCAGTGGCGGTATCAAGGATAATTTATTGCCGACTACTGCCCAAGCGACCATCAATTTTAGAATTCTACCTGGCGAAACCACCAAAACGGTAGCGGATTACGTGCGCAAAACGATTGCAGATGACCACATTCAAGTGAAAGAATATGCGGGTTCCTTCGGTAATAATCCTTCTAAAGTGTCGAGTACAAATACGTTTGGCTTTCTGGTCATTCAAAAATCCATTCGGGAAGTTTTTCCAAATGCAGTGGTAGCGCCTGCACTCGTGATTGCAGCGACCGACAGTCGGCATTATCAGGAAGTGAGTGACAATATTTATCGCTTTTTGCCCATGCAATTAACAAATGAAGATTTGTCGAGGATTCACGGTATCAATGAGCGCATCAGTGTGGAAAATTATCATCAAGCGATTCGCTTTTATCGGCAGTTGATTTTGAATAGCTGCAAGTGATGTAACGGAGGATGGGAAGATGGGAGGATAAGAGGATGTGTGACCAACAGAAAGAGTGACCGAATGACGAGAGAAACTTTGCGGCTTTGCGTCTTTGCGTGAAAAAATCTGCGAAATCTGCGGGAGACCATGTAATTTTGCACTATGAAATATCACTTTATTACTTCGACTCCTTTCCGTTAGCGTCGCCGCCTTGCGATGAACCTACCCGTATTTTCCTTTGTTTGTAATCAAAAAAACGAAATTCAATCATGTTAAGTAAGTTAGATGCCATTGTAGACCGATTTATGCACTTGGAAGAACAGATGTCTGACCCCAACGTATTAGCCGATTTAGACCGTTATAAAAAAGTAAGCCGAGAGTATAAAGAATTGAAAGAAATAGTAGAAGTTTATAAAGAATATAAGCAAATACTGAATAACATCACTTCCGCTAAAGAAATGGGGAACGACCCAGACCCCGAAATGCGCGACATGGCAAAGTTAGAATTGGAAACCAATGAACCACTCCAATCCGAATTAGAAGGAAAAATGCGAATGCTCCTCATGCCAAAAGACCCCGAAGATGCAAAAGATGTAATCGTAGAAATTCGCTCTGGCACGGGTGGCGACGAAGCGAGTTTGTTTGCTGGGGATTTGTATCGAATGTATTCCCGTTATTTTGACGAACAGAAGTGGGAAGTGGAAGTCATGGAGGTGAATGAAGGCAGCGTAGGCGGGTACAATAAAATCAATCTGGAAGTGCGCGGCGACGACGTATACGGAAAATTAAAATTTGAATCGGGCGCACATCGCGTGCAGCGCATCCCTAAAACGGAATCGCAGGGGCGTGTACACACCTCGGCGGCTACGGTGGTGGTTTTTCCCAAGTTGGATATGGAGGATGTAAATATCAACAAATCCGATTTGAAAGTAGATACGTTTCGGGCGAGTGGCGCGGGTGGTCAGCACGTCAACAAAACCGAATCTGCCGTGCGCATCACGCATATTCCGACCGGCGTGGTGTCGGAGAGTCAGGATGGGCGCTCGCAGATTAGTAACCGAGAGATTGCCTTACAGAAATTGTACCAACGAATATATGATGCGCAGCAACAAAAACATTATTCAGAAATAGCCGCTAAGCGAAAATCATTGGTGGGTAGTGGAGACCGTTCTGAAAAAATTCGTACCTATAATTATCCGCAAAACCGCGTGACCGACCACCGCTTAGAAGGCGATGCCAAGAATTACAACTTGGATACAGTGATGGAAGGGAACCTGAGAGAAATTATAGAATCCTTGCAAATCGCAGAAAATGCGGAGAAGTTAAAGGCAAGAGAAGCGGAAACGGCTTAATATGAGTGTGGCACATTTCTAAAATGTGCCACACTGATCTATCGTCCTGTACTAAAAAAACCTACGCCGCAGCTGGCATACTACTTTTCGCCGCCGCAGCTTCCCGATATTTTTCGATGTCTTCCGTAGAAACGGGAATGTCCGAATCTGCAATTCCTAAAGCTTTATCAAACGCTTGCACGGCTTCCGCATATTTTCCGGTCGCTTGCAATGCCTTGCCATAGTTGAACCATGCTTTCTGCCGCCATTTATAATTAGAATCCTCTGGAGCAAAAGCCCGGGTGGTAAAAAACTTCAATTCGGTGATTACACTTTCAAATTCGTTAAACTTGAGATGACATTCTCCCTTCATGCGCCGCGCCTTCCAGTAAATCGGTTGTAACGGAATAGAACATTTGATAGCTGCATCCAAATCTGTGATCGCGCCTTTGATGTCTTGTTGTTTCATTTTTACCAATGCTCTACCGATGTAAGGCTCGCCATTATTCGGATTGATGTCAATACTTTTGGTATAATCGTACATCGCATCGGTGTAGTTTTTCAGCAAGAAATTGACATAACCTCTTCGCTCGTACGCTAAGGCATGACGCTCAAACTTTTCGATTGCCGAGCTTAGTGTTTCGCGCGCTTCGTTCTGTTTGCCCTCTGTTTTCACCAATTCTCGCCCTTTCAAGTACGCTTGTACCGCTACTTTATCACTGTGCGGCTCGATGCGTTCATATTTTATAATTTTCCCATTGTCCGTTGCCCAAGCACGAAGGTCACCTGCGACAGCGTATTGCGCGACGTACTCAAATAAGTTGAGGGTATTCTGCCAACTTTTATCCGTAGACTGCGTGACGAGGCGTGGAATATCAAGCGAAGCCGTTGCTTCATCAAATATTTCGTCGGGTTTGACCATCAGTTCAGCCGTGCGGTAAAAATTTTCTAACCGCTGCTGGTACATCTTTATCACTTTATCATAGCTCTTGCCAAATTCGAGCCTGCCGGAAATTATCGTTTTGTGTGTCATAGCCTCGCTGTTTTTTGAAATCCATTGTAGAATCCCGCTCTCAAAAAATAAAATACTTTGAAAATATATAAAGCAAAAGTAATTGACAATCAAACACATATAACTTTTAAATCGCTTAATTTGCAGAATATTTCTGCGCCTTTTGCGATGCAGAAGGAATAATTGTAATAGTTTTCAGGTTACAATATCTGGTTAAGGTCTTTTCCGAAGGGTGTAAATACTTCAACTACTTTTGCAGCAGGAAGCTATGTTGAGTGGTTCTGAGGTTGCAAACGCGTATGAGTAGCATAAATGCCAGCGCGTGTGGATTTTAATTCGTTTCCCTTTCTATAATGCTATGAAAAATGATGGCTCGGAAAATAGACCGGATTACAAAGGTCAGGCTACTTTCGCAGAAAAGCAAGTAAACGCGCAGGTTTTATTAAATATTTATTTTCGTAAAATGTAGATATAAAGTTAATTTTAATTTGAAAAATGTGAATATGGTGTGGATAAGCCTTTGTAATGGGTGGAAAAAGTTATGTTGGATTTTGATGAATAGATTTAAATTCAAATTAAATTTTCTTTGAACTTTAAATATTGCAAAAACTTAGATGATGTTTTAAATTTGATTAATAAATTGACCATTAATTAGTTACCTACTGCATACTGCCCACTGAAAACTGCCTACTGCCTAAGCCCACACCTTACATCCTTCCGTACAATTGATACAAATGTCAATATGTTTACGCCCACTCAACAAAGTCGTCCGAAATTGTTGGTAACTTTTATCCTTCCAAATCTCTCTAAAGGTATTTTTCTTTAAATCCCCCAATTTATGCAGCGCATCTTTATCAAAACAGCAAGGCACGACCACGCCATCCCACGTAATGACGCAAGAATGCCACAATTTCCAACAATGATTCAAAAGTTTATTTTTAATCCGATACGTGCCGTCCGCCTGCATTTGGTAGCGGGCATAGCGTTCAATGGTTGGAATTAAATCATTTCCATTTTCATAATCGTACACTTGTGCCGTTTTCAATTTCACTTCATCTACGCCGATTTCCCTTGCCAACTTATAAATTTCTGGTATTTGATGTTCATTCGGTTGTACCACCAAAAACTGAAAAATCAGGTGTGGTGTGGTTGATTTCAATTGCTTTTTCCATTTCACCACATTGCGAGCCCCTTGTAGCACAGCTTCCAAATTACCTTCTTTGCGATAACTTTCATACGTGTCTTGCGTCGTGCCATCCACCGAAATGATGAGGCGATCCAAGCCGGATTCCACCGTTTTTCGCGCGTTTGCTTCATTCAAAAAATGCCCATTGGTAGACGTTGTGGTGTAAATTCTCTTTCGATGCGCATATTCCACCATATCCAAAAACTTTGGATTGATATACGGTTCTCCTTGAAAATAGAAAATTAAATACAGCAAGTCTGGCGCTAACGAATCTATGGTTTTGCGAAAAAAATCTTCTTTCAAATTACCGGTGGGGCGCGTAAACGCACGCAATCCGCTGGGACACTCCGGGCAGCGCAAGTTACAGGCAGTCGTCGGTTCTACAGAAATTGTGATGGGTAAGCCCCACTGGATGGGTTGCTTCCCCCATTTGGCGAGATAGTACGAACTCAGCACTTTGGCAGCATTCCACACGCGGCGGGGCGTGAGTTTCGAGCATAAGTGGAGCGTATCGTACCAGAAGAGCTTCATTGTGTTAAGGTGTTTTTGTATTAAAGTATTTTTGTACGCGTTATCTTGTCGCTCATTCCAGCCCTCACCGCATTTTTTTTACCACATAGTCGCAAAGTTTTCGCTCGTCACTTGGTTCCTTTTTCTCTTCATCACGTATCCTCCTATCTTCCCATCTCCTATCCTCCGCTTCCCTTTCCCCCTTTTTCAGAAAATTCCTTCGGCGCAGCCTCGCCCATGCGCGCCACCGTCACTTCCGTTCTGCGATTGTACGCGTGTTCTTCTTCCGAGCATTCTATGCCGTCTTTACAGTGGTTGCGCAATTTGGATTCGCCAAAGCCAAAAGTTTGAATGCGCTTGCCATTGATGCCTTGTGCCATCAAAAATGCCTTGGCTTTTTCTGCTCGTTTGAGCGATAATTCTAAGTTATAATCGCTATCGCCTCGGCTATCAGTATATGCTGCCAGTTCTATTTCCATTGAGGCGTTTTGTTTCATCAATTGGGCGAGGGATTCTAATTCCTGATTTTCGCTGGAGCGAATCGTAGATTCATTGAAATCGTAATAAATATTTTCCATCACGATAACGCTCCCTTTTTGAAGCGGTTGTCGCATGATTTCTGCTGCGGTGGGAGCCATCTTTATTTCTACTTCTGCCGAGCGATTGCCGCGTATTTTTACCGTAGAAATTTCAGTAAAACCTTGCGCGTACCCTTTTTTCTCACTGATGATGGTATAATCGCAACCAATTTCAAGACAATATTCAAATACGCCGTTGACGTTTGTTATTACAATTTCCTCTTTGCCCGTGCACTCATTTTTGACGCGTACTTTTGCATTTGGAATCAAACGGTTTAGCTGTTCACTTTTCACAGTTCCCGTGAGTGCCAGACAGTTACGTGGTTGTAAAGTGACTTCTACCGGGCGCGGCAGGGTCATATTTTTAGTAGAATAAGTGACTTCTTGCGAACTGTAATCGGCTTTTGAAATCAAAAAAAGATAATCTCTGTCTTCCTCTAATTGTATAATGCCTTCGCCATTTCGATTGGTGAGTTGGCGCGGCTCGCCTAATTCGCTTTCTTTTTTGCGCAACATTTTAAACCTGTACTCCCCAGATTCCTTCTCCGAAGGTGCCAATTCCTGCTTATACAATTGCTGATTATCTATCAAACCATCCGTGCGCTCAAATACGCGAATGGCAGCGCCCATCATGCGGCGACTGTTACTGGCATCGTATACAGAAATAACCACATTTATTTTCGACTTCACCTCCAAACCAGGCAATCCTTCGGGCGTTTCAAAAAAATAAACATCATCTTTGCCGCTACCGCCGTCCCGATTGGAAGAAAAATAGCCGCGCGAACCTTGTGCATTAATCACAAAACCCAAATCATCTTTTTCAGAATTGAAAGGCTTTCCAATATTGATAATTTTGCCCCAAGTTTGTCCGCTCAAGTCTATTTTAAACAAATCAATCCCGCCGTACCCAGCGTGTCCGTCTGAAGTGAAAAATAAAATACCACTTTCATGAAAAAACGGGAAGGCTTCATTTTTTTCGGTATTAATTTCTGGACCCATATTGACGGGCTTCGACCACTTATCTTCTTGTTTTTCAACAAAATAAATATCGGTACCGCCATAGCCGCCGGGCATTGTAGACGTGAAAAAAAGTTTGGTGCCATCAATGGAAAGCGAAGGGTGCATACAAGAATAATTGCCATTGAACGGCATTGGATGTACGTTTTCCCAATCAAATTCGCCTTTTGTTGCTTCAAAAATTTGCAGATAAGTTCTGATTTTGCCGTTGGATTTGCTCATGCGCGGGCTGGCAGCACTGCGCGTAAAGTAAACGTGTGTCCCTTTTTGATTGAACGAAAGTGGACCTTCATGTACTTGTGAGTTGATTTCAACCGAAAAAGGTCGCGGTTTGAGCGGCATGCCATTGGGGTCTAATTCTGAAAAATAGACATCAAAAAACGTTTCTCCTAATTCTTCATCCAATGGTCCCTGCTTGTTCCGCGAGGAGAGAAACACGATTCCATTTTGAAAAAACATCGGTGAGAATTCCCGCTCGGTCGTGTTGACACCCGTCGCATTTTGCAATTTTACGTTTTGTGCTGATTGCACGGCTTGGTCTGTCTGCTGGGCAACAGCGTTATACAGCATACCCATCCAAAAAGCGATTACGAGCGGAATATTTTTCATAATACGATAATTGAGTAACCGAGCAGAATTAAATTACAAAATAAATCTAACTTAATTTATTTATTGTCAACGTGTTATTAGACTGCCAACTTTAAACTGCCAACTTACTTTTTACTGCAAGCTACATCATAATTAACGGATTATCAAGTGAGCAAGTATGGCTTAATTTTACCCATTATCTAAAAAAATCGTGGATTTACAAAGCCGCCTTCTTCCGCACCGCCTCCGAAAAAGTATCGAATCACTACTTCTATTGAGCCGGTATTATAATTTTTGAGTTCTGATAAGGTCAAATCGTATGACGCGCCAAGCATTAAACGCTCCGAGATTTGCGCGCCGAATAATACAGAAACAGACTCCCCAATACTGCTTTCTTTAGAGCCACCCAAACGATACGAAACGCCGGTAGTAATTTTTTCAGAAAATACTAGACTTAGATTCACATCCCCGTCAAACGGTGTACCTGCTACATATTTCAACAATAATTGCGGTTGTAATTGTATTTTTTCGCTGAGGCTGAATTTCACACCACCCATCAAATACAAGTGCTGCACTTCCTCATTGCTATTAGAACTGGCTAAGTCAATATTGCTCGCCATCAAACGCGGCACGGAAAGCCCGACATACATATTTTTTCCAGTGTAATACAAACCCGCTCCAAAATTGGGTACATACTTACTTTGATAACTCGCTGGAATGGCTCCGTCGGTATCTATGGGTTGTGTGCCAGTTAATTCTGCAAAATCCACGCGCATCAGCCGCACCGACGCTTGAATGCCAATACCCAAATAGCCACGCCCCAACCGAAGATGGTACGCATAATTTCCATCTACGGTGTAATTTTCCGTGACTCCGATGGTTTGTCGGGTCACGGTCGCGCCCACGCCTGCGCGGTTGTTCATGAGAGGCGTATTAAAGGTAATCAATTGCGTTTGTGGCGCACCGTCAATGCCCAACCATTGACTACGTACCAATGCAGAAAGGCTCGGCGCACCGTCTTTGCCGGCATACGCAGGATTTAGACCCAATTTGTAATGCATAAACTGTGTGTACTGCTCTTCTTGTTGCGCAAAAAGTGCAGTTGAAAAGCAAGCAAGTAGAATAAGTAAAAGTAGATTTTTCATAAGCCATTTTTTTTAAAATCGGTTTTTTAACCGCAGAGGCGCAAAGGGCGCAGAGAGAAACTATATTTAACGCTGCGACACTTTGAGTCCTCTGTGGTTATAAAAATCATGGTCTATCGTTGAATCATTATAAAGCCCGTTTTCGCTTCGCTGCCATCGCCCAAATCTACGAGGTAGAAATAAGTACCCGGCGGCAAATCCTGTCCGTTGAATGTGCCATCCCAATTGTTGCGGTACGGTTTTGGAGAGTGGTACACCTCGTCGCCCCAACGATTGAAGATAGAAACCTGACTGCCTGGATAATTCGTGTCTGTAATGAAACACGGGATTACAAAGAAATCATTGATACCATCGTTGTTGGGCGTGATGATGGAAGGCACCACGCAGCCCGCGTCTTGGCCGACTTGAAGCGTGACTTTCGCATCTGAACATTCACAACCCGCGCTACAAATTTGGTAGGTCAATTGGTCTGCTCCAACATAATTAATACCCGGCGTGTAGCGAAATATACCATTGTTAGCAAGTGTCACCGTCCCTTTTGTTGGTTGCGTTAGAAGGGTAACAGTCGTTAATTGTGGAATCGTGTCATTCAAAAGTGGATTAAATTCTGTGGCTGTCCCAAATTCTATTCCAACCACATCATCAATAGCCAATGGATTTTGTTTATACGTCAATATTACGGTATCCCGTCCGGCACTACCACAGAGGGATTCATCTATCGTCCATACAAAAATATTGGAACCCACTTCAAGATTGAAAGCCGTCGCACTTGGGTCTAAAGTATCCGAAAAAACAATCTTAGGATTGGGCGATGACCACTTGCCAAAGCTGATGAGTTGCGCCGGCGTAGCTGCATCGAGCTCGACCGTTTGGTCTTCATTACAAACAATAGCATTGTCCCCGGCATCGGGTCGGGTATCGGAAGTAAGCACAGTTACTTTATCAAACAAGCCGCCGCAGCCGCTTACAATCGTCCAAGTAAATTCGTAACGGTTGCCCGGCTGCAAGCCTCGAATCACCGTTTCAGGATTTAATGGTTCTATAATTCTAAGTCCTAATGCTTGTTGCGCTTCTGACTGCGACCACCTGCCTTCGCCGCTGATAGGCAACAGCGCATCCAAGCGAATGGTGTCAGTCGAGCAAACCAAGGTATCTTCCCCAGCAAAAGCCGCTTCTATCGGCGTGATTTTATAAGTCACATCATCAAACGCATAGGAGGTACAAGCGCCATTGGAAAGCGTCCATCGGAAGGTGTAGGTAGAGTCTCCTTTTAAACCTGTAATTTGAGAAGTAGAACTGGTTGGCTGGAGGATTCTAACGCTCGTGTTATTTCCTCTTATTGTAGTCCAAAAGCCCGAACCAGAAGCAGGTTGAAAACCAGAAAAGGTAATGGAATCTGCTTCGCAAACCGTCTTATCCTGTCCGGCAAAAGCTTGTTCGTTTGGAATGGCATTCATGGGTACAATGGTGGGATCAGACGGTGCGGAGCTACAACCATTTACCGTAGCTGTCACAGTAAACAAGTAATTGCCATTGCCATAATTTTCAAAATCAGTCAGGTCTAAATTTAAACTTTGCGTTTCTCCAACGAGGTTTCCAAGCTGGTCATACCAAGTATAAATCGCATTCGGCACTGCTGTACCCGGCACGATGGACAGTCGTAATACGGTGTTTGCGTTGCTGATACAAATTGGTCCGTTATCGGTAGCCGAGGGCACATTCGGTCGGAGATTCACATTGACCCGCACCGAATCTAAATTGGAAATGCAACCATTGATGGTAGCTGATACTTTATAAAAACCGGCATGAATCGTTGCATTGGCTGCCAATATCTGTGGATTGGAGGTGGCGGAGGTAAAACCTGCCGGTCCTGACCAAGCGTAAGTCGCACCAGCGAGGGCGGTCGCATTTAATTGAATGACATCGCCAGTACACACCGGACTATTGCCAGTAGCAAAGATGCGCGGTACCCGATTGATATTCACAGCAATAGAACCCGATTCTTTAGAAGTACAGCCATCTACAATCACCGTCACCGCATATAATCCGCTATCGGCAGGACTTGGGCTGGCAATAGTCAACGAGGGTGTTTGGGTTATAACTAATCCTTTCGGTGTTTTCCAATTGTAAGAAACGACACTTCCATTATATGCCGTCACCACGAGCGAAATTGCTTTTCCTTCGCAAAGCGATCCGGGTGTACCCGCGCTGATGGTCGGTGCAGCAGGCGTTGCCGGTGGAAGGGATACGTCTATGACCGTCGTCATTGGTTGAGATTCACAGCCATCGCCATTGGTCACGACTAATTGATAATTTCCATTGTTTGCTTGTGTTCCATTTGGAATAACGGCGATACTATCGGAAGAAGAAAAACTCGGACCCGTCCATCGATAGCGATAATTCCCGTCATTGGATGGAAAAACAGTAGCTCGTAAGCGAATATCCGTTGGTCCCGGCAAGCAATCCTGCCCATCATTACTCACGCCCGTGATGCTTACACCGCGCCGCACATCCACAGGGACGGTCGCTGATTTGGAACAGCCCTCTTGGGTGGTAATCGTTACTTGATAATTGCCTTCTCGTGCCTGCGTGACGTTCGGAATCGGCGGATTTTGCATGGCTGCAGTATACCCATTTGGACCTGTCCAACTATACGTTGCATTGGCAAGCGTAGGGGAGGCAGATAATTGTAAAGTATTCCCTTCACATACCTCTGTTGGATTAGCGGAAGCGACGGTTAGCGGCACTGTATTGACTATCACTGGGGTTGCAGTAGAAAGGACGGAATTACAACCATTTTGAGTGACATATAAACGCCAAGAACCTTCTTGATTTTTAGCAATATTACTGATTACAAAGGTATTCGTAGTGGTCAAAAATTCTTGCAAATTAGGGGCAACCCAATGATACACACTCGCTCCGGTCGTGGTGGTAGAAAGCGTTACGTTCACGCCTTCGCAAGCCGGGCTGGTATTGGTGACGGACGGCTGTCCGGGTCTGGGTTTCACATTTACCACTGTGAACGCAGGCGCAGACGGGCAGCCATTGCGCAGCACAACGAGGCGATACACCCCTGCTCCAGCAAGTGTAATCGGATTGATAACTGCGGGAAACTGATTAACAGAGCTATAATTATTGGGTCCTGACCACTGATACGTAATGCCCGGTCCACCTACCAATGTACCCAACGTAACTGATTCTCCTTCGCAAACCGTAAGCACCGTATCGTTCACCGCAGCGATAGGCATACTATTTGCCGTAACGGTAGTAGGTGCAGAGGGTGCAGACAAACAACCGTCTGCTTCAATCGTGAGATAATACATATTGGAACCCGGCGCGTGCGGTTGTGGAATGGTAAAGGATGGCACAGTTGTAGTCCCTAATAAAGCACCATTCGGTGGCGTACCCCGATACCAGCGATACGTGACCGCAGAGCCGCTTGGCACGACCGAGGAATTAAGGATGATATCTTGATTGATACACACATTGGCAGTGCTGAGGAGCGTAGGGGTAAAAGGCAAATCTTCAATGGAAACCTGCACGGCTCCTATTGATTTACAACCAGTTATACCAGAGACTTCTACCGTGTAAGTACCCGCATTTTGGGCATTAATATTTAAAATGGTGGGATTTTGTCGCGTAGAAGAGAACCCATTCGGACCCGTCCATTTGTAAGTATAAATAACACCGCCGGTAGCCGCCGGAGGATTTGCAAATAAAAACAACGTATCGCCGCCGCAAAGACCAGAGGTGGCGGTTGGTTGTGGTTCTTCTGCTTCAATGCGCACCAAAGACTGACAAGTAGCCATATTGCCCGCCATATCTATGACCGTCAACATCACAGTGGCGTTCATTTCTACTTGGGTACAATTAAAAGTGCTGGGTGTCAAAAACATCGTGTCAATACCACAATTATCGCGGCTGCCCGCATTAACGACCATTGGAGAAATGGTCTCCACTTCCAATCCGGAAGGATTAATAAAAATGGTGGTCGGTTGACAGCGGGCTATCGGCAATTGTTTGTCTTCTACTTTTACGGTGAAAGAACAAGTATCTCGGTTGCCACTTTTATCTGCAAGCACATAGAAAACCTCCGTTTCGCCCACGTTGAAATTCACAGTTGGAGTCACAACGGGCGGTGTCATTTGCGTAAGCGGTAAAGTGGTAGCGCCGGTAGCATAAAAAGATGGCGTTAATTGGTCGAAATTCAGGGTGGCTAATGCAAAACTCGTACTATCAACATCGCCATTGAAAGAAACCTTCGTCGCATCACAAGGATTGATACCGTCACCTGCTACGGCTGGCGGCGCAGTTCTCGGTTGCAATTTAATGACGACCGTCCCGTCACTTGCCCAAGTATTGATTTTTGCGGCAGGAATCGTAATCGTCTTTTGCCCCGGCATTGTACAAGTCGCTAACCCGACCGTCGTGCTATCCAACGCGATGCCATCATCGCCGATAATTCTAAAATAAGCATTATTCGTATTAAAATCGCCTAATAAGTCAATGGTTAAAGTTGCATTACTGATTGCGTTGGCGGCTACATTTGTAAAGGTGAATATTTTTTCGTTTGCCTGATAAGTGTTCAAAGTTGTATTCAAATTAAAAGTCAAATAAGCGTCTACAAGATTCGCAGGCAGCGTAGATTCATACGTCATACCCGCGCTACAATTATCGGTGGCTCCAATCGGGAGTGGCAATTTAATGGCAGCTACGCAAGTACCCGTGTCTAATTGCATGGTAATATCGGCAGGGCATTCCAACACTGGCGGGATAGTATCGGCTACCGTCACGGTATAAATGCAACTGTCCAAATTTCCGACGCAATCCGTCACGTAATAAACAATGTCATTTTCTCCCAGTGGCAGCGTCACATCCACGGGCGCAATAGGTGCGACTGGTACGCGCGCTCCACCGTTCACGCTGTATTCATATTTTAAACCTGTAAAATTTTTGGTGCGAATTTGCAATCGTCCAACGGCTTTACTTGTTGGCTCGCAGATGGCGTTAATGGCTAAATTTCCGGCTTGACCGGCAGGAATATTGGGTTCTAAACGGAATCGAATGATGCCATCGGCTGCCCAAGTGTTTAGTTGTCGAGCATTCAGCATTAGTACCGTAGTGGAAGAATCGCACTCTTCATCAGCAATTTGCGTTCGTCCCAAATTGGCGCCGTCTTCCGCAAAAATCGTGAAGTATTCGGTGGCTCCTTCCCCATCTATGTGATTCAACTGAATGGTAAACGTGCCGTTTGCCAATACATTCACTGGAGGAGCGGTGACCAAGTCAAAATCAAATAGCACAGCATTCACAGGCGTTTCCGCTTCGGTGCCGGGCAGGGCATTGGAGGTAATATCTTTTATAATTGTAATATCCTCCGTATTGTTAGAGGAGGCACATTCTTCTTCAATAACAGGGGGCTGCAAAGCAAAAGCCAATTCGCAATCCGTGCCAACAACTGCAATAGTCGTATCGTTCGGACAGTTTCGCAAGCTAGGTGCCTCATCGTCAATCACGCTGAAAGATGCTGTTGAAGTATCCCGATTTCCACACTCATCCTGCGCGATAAAATCTACGGCAAGCAGGCGAATGACACTATCCGGCGCAGGGCAAATAATACCTGGAAGGGCAACCGTGTCGGTCGTACCGGATTTTACAATCCTCCAAATCAAGCTGGCATTACCCGTGCAATTATCAGTTGCCGTAGCGCCGCCTCGCGTATTTATCCAGTTATTAAAAGCGGTGGAAGCATCCAGCGCGTTATCGCATACCAAGGTTAAATTTTGAGCCTGCGTATTAAAAACCGGTGCTAACGTATCCTTCACATTTATCAATTGCAATCCTTCGGTTTTATTGCCACAGGCATCCGTAATGCGCCAAGTGCGCCGTACCGTGTAGGTATTGCCGCAAGTACTGGCTTGGATGACATCCTCAAATTCTACTTTTGGATCAGGGTCGCAGTTGTCGTCCATTTGGGTAGGTCTACCCGTCACGGTGATGGAAGGCGTTTGCTCGCAAGTGACTGTTGTGTCGCGTGGGATTACAAAAGTGGGTTGTTGGTCGTCTACTACATCTATCACTTGAACTTTTGTGGAACTATTGCCGCATACATCCGTCGCTATCCAAGTACGCTGAATGCTGTATTCAAATGGACAAATACTATCGGTGCGCACATCGGTGCGGGTCAGTACTATTTTTGCGCTATCGCTACAATTATCCATCAGGTTCGTTACATTTCCAGTGAGGGTCAAGTTCGCCGGATTATCGCCACAAGTGATGGTAAGGTCTGCTGGGTCGGTGAACGAAGGCGGCAGGTTGTCGCGCACAAAAATGCGTTGGGTTACATTTGTGACATTGCCACAAGAGTCAGCGACTGTCCAATTTCGTTGAATGATATAGTTGTACTGCGAGCAAGTGCCATCCGTGGTTTGACCAGTGGTGTTGGTATTTGCAACCGTTAGATTGGGCGTACAATTGTCCGTTGCAGTCACCGTAGGCATTGGCGGAATGGGAGCGGTACAACTTATCGTATCGTTTAATTTCGCTGGCAGCCCTATCAATTGGGGCGGTTCATTATCAACCACCGTATACGTTGCCACCCAAGGTGCAGTATTACCGCACTGGTCGCTTATGGTAAAAGTAATAGCGATAGAGCCGCAGCGTGGACGGGGATTAAAAATACCTGTAGAATTATTAGTGATAGTACCTGGATTGCATTCTTGAATACTGCTGCTGAGAGATAATTGGGTCGTATTGAGCCAAGTGGTGTAATCTGAATTTGGTGCATCGCAGTCAAAAGTATCTTTCACTTCTGCAAGGAGCGGCACAGGCGGCTTAGTGTCGGGTAGAATTGTAATAATTTGGGTGACCGTATCCGTTAGATTTTCACTATCCACGGCTATCCAGCGGCGCGTGATCGTGCCACCTGTACAACGATTGAGACTGGAAGCCAGAGGACTATCCGTCGGCGTAATCTGCTGGGGTGCGTCTACGTCGTCTATCGCAGTCAGCTGTATGGCAGCGGGAATATCGTCCACACAATCCACCGTTACATCGGTAGTATCTGCGGCATTTGCTTGTATGACAGGTGCAGTTACAAATGGATGGAGCGGCTTTTTCGGCGGCGTACTTGCCTGCACATGGATAGAAAAAAAGATAGAAAGAACAAATACAAAAGAAGTAGATGTAGCGTACATTAATCGGCTCATGATATACTCACTTTAGTGAAATTGGGATGTTTTCTCATTTAAAAAATTAGCAATAGTAGCTTGTCAGTGATGCCTCGACTTGGTAAATGTGCTGTTGGGAATTAAAACAAGAATGGCTTGAAGGGTGAAGGGCGCACACGCGTCCCTCGGATGTTGTGATGTGTTCATGGGATAATCGGTTTTAGAATTTTAGATATTGGATTCTTGATAGCTGGATACTGGACACTAGTAATTAGATAAATAGAAAAGGTTTGATTGATTAAATATCTAACATCCGGCATCTGGCATCTCAAAAAAATCCTTGCAAAAATATTAAAATCTAATCAAATGTACTTGAAATTTTATTGCCAAATTTAGCAAAACAATTGTTAATCAATCTTTTCAACCTTCCATTTACTCTTCTTCGTCATTAGATACAGGCTTTTTCTGCTCCCGCAATTTTTTATCATTGACTGTTTCATTCAAAAAATCATTCAACTTATCCACTCGAAAGTTGGAAATAATCTCTCCAAATTCATTGATTTTAATATCAAAACCGTCGAGGTCTTCGTGTACGTCCGGCTTTCCTTGGGTTGGTTTTTTTTTCGGCATAGTGAGGGAGGATAGGAGGATGGGAAGATGGGAGGATAAAAAAGTGGAGGATGGGAAGATAAGAAGATAGGAGAATCCAATTAAAAATTACTTTCTCTCCTTTTTCTATATTCCCAATTTTCTCTCCTCTCATCCTCCTATTTTCCTATCCTCTATTTTAGTCAAATAATTCAAATGCTTTGTTCAACCTTTTCAAAACAACTTCCTTACCCAACAACGCCATCATTTCAAACACCGCCGGTCCTTGCATTGTACCTGCCAGCGCGATGCGCAACAACGGAAAAACATCGCCGGGCTTCAAGGCTTGGGCTGCCATAAATTGTTCTACTGTTCGCTGAACGGCTTCGGGCTGCCATTGGCTGCTTTCCATTGCAGTTAAAGCGGTTGTTAAATGCTCAAAACGCGCTCGACTCTCCGATTTCCAACGTTTTTTCGCATTGGGCAAATCATATTCCCGTACGTCCTCAAAAAAATAATAGCCTTTCTCCCAAAAATCCGGCAACAGCACGACGCGCTCTTTCATAAACCCACAAAAACCTTCCAGAAAAGCTTGTTCTGGCTCATGCCCTTTGGCTGCTATCATAGGACGCACGATTTGCGCCAGCGTCACATTATCAGCAGCTAAAATATATTGTTGATTGAACCACTTTGCTTTTTCAAAATCAAAACGCGCCCCAGCTTTCCCAATTTTTTCTACGGAAAAGGAAGCAATAAGTTCCTCCAAACTAAAAATTTCTTGTTCCGTGCCGGGATTCCAGCCCATAAACGCCATAAAATTAATCATCGCTTGTGGCAAAAAACCAACTTCCCGAAATCCTTCAAAAGAATCCTCCGCCGTTTCTCCTTTCCACGACAACGGAAATACCGGAATGCCAAGCCGAGAACCATCACGCTTGCTGAGTTTCCCTTTCCCATCGGGTTTTAAAATGAGTGGCAAATGTGCAAACTGCGGCATGGTATCTTCCCAACCAAAAGCGCGGTACAGCAAAACGTGATGTGCCGTGCTGGGCAGCCATTCCTCGCCGCGTATGACGTGCGTAATGTGCATCAAGTGGTCGTCTACAATGTTGGCGAGGTGATACGTCGGCATTCCATCTGCTTTCAAGATGACTTTATCGTCCAATTCGTTGCTTTGAAAAACGACTTCCCCTCGAATCAAATCGCTGATTTTTATCAATTCATCACTCGGTATTTTCAAACGGACGACCCAATTCTCACCTTTTTCAATGCGCTCTTTAACTTCAGGTTCGGAAAGCGATAAACTATTTTTCAAGCGGGTGCGGGTAGCCGCATCATATTTGAATGTTTTATCCTGTTCTCGAGCAGCATCTAATTCTTCTGGCGTGTCAAAAGCGTAGTACGCATTGCCATTTTCTAACAATTGTTGCGCATATTTTTGATATATTTCTTTTCGTTCCGACTGGCGATAAGGTCCGTATTCTCCTCCAAAATTGGGGCCTTCTGTGGGCAACAAACCGCACCAGCGCAGGGCTTCAACGATGTATTCCTCCGCTCCGGGCACGTAGCGCATTTGGTCGGTGTCCTCTATGCGTAGAATAAACGTTCCATTATATTTTTTTGCCAAGAGATAATTGTACAATGCTGTGCGAATGCCGCCGATGTGCAAGGCTCCAGTCGGACTGGGTGCAAAACGAACTCGTATATTTTCCATTTATATATTTCTTACTGCAAAAAGCAACTTCTTTTAAAATATTTTAAAAAACTATCGAATTTTTTGTGCAAATAAGCAGCGAATTTTTGTAAATAGACGTTTTTTCTAAATCAAACAAATGTTGTAACTCCAAGTTCCTGTTATTTGGACAGAATGGAGCCGCTAAATTACAGAATTTTGGAGAGCTTGCCGCTTCCGTTGCACAAAAACACGTATTTTTAAAAGCAGCAATTAGCAACAAATTGACTTACTGATACTTAAAACGCTTTCCAATTCGATTGGGATTGGTAAATATTTTGTAGTAAATGTGGCACATTTTTGAAATTCGCCACATTTTATTCCCGGAACATATAAAAATTAACACGCTTATGTACATGGTGAAAACACCCCAATTTATTCAAAACCTATTTCCGAATTTCACTTGGCGCATCCCTACAGAAGACAAGGTTTTGCACCTCACGTTTGACGATGGTCCCATCCCGGAAGTAACGCCTTGGGTGGTGGATCTGCTGGAAAAATTTCGTGCGAAAGCCACTTTTTTCTGCGTCGGTGACAATATTAAAAAATATCCGAATGTCTTTCAGCAAGTGCTGAATGCTGGACACTCCGTTGGCAATCACACTTTCAATCACCTCAATGGCTGGGGCACCGACAATATTCCATATTTCCACAACGTGCGCAATTGCGCCAGCATGGTACACACAGCGCTCTTTCGCCCGCCTTATGGTCGCTTGAAACCCAAGCAGGCGCAGTTTTTGCAAAGGCATTATCGCATCGTGATGTGGGATGTACTGAGCGGCGATTTTGACCCAAATATTTCAGAAGAGCAGTGCTTGAACAATGTGATTGAAAATGCAAAACGCGGTTCGATTGTCGTTTTTCACGATAGTCTGAAGGCGGAAAATAAGTTGTCGTATGTGCTGCCGCGCGTGCTCGAGCATTTTACAAATAGAGGATATCGGTTTGAAGCGTTGAATGGAAATGCAGAGGCAGAAGCGGTGCGGAATATTGCATAAAGGGAATAGTGATTGGTGAAACGGGAATAGTGATTGGTGAAACGGGAATAGTGATTGGTGAAACGGGAATAGTGATTGGTGAAACGGGAATAGTGATTG
>ENA-ORBV01000528-ORBV01000528.1-microbial-mat-metagenome-genome-assembly--contig:-NODE-528-length-88183-cov-7.635462_pt1 | contig 88183 bp, 79 predicted proteins | sample MGYA00237777_ERZ505514 | MGnify/ENA primary metagenome ERZ505514 (study PRJEB26160, sample SAMN06269048) | microbial mat metagenome | isolation source: Oligotrophic lake microbial mat | place...
TCGATACAGGAACTGCGAGACGAAGCGCCTCGCCCTTGGCGAACGGCACAGCGACATACAAAAAATCGACGCCCATCGTCGGACTATTGCGGGTCACCCAACCGGTTTGGCCTGCCAGCGCCTGCGCCACTTCCGGCCGCTGACGGTGATTTTCCATCTTGGTCGAGTCGGCTTCAGAATCGGCGATCACACGGCCATTGGCGGCGATCAGCGTGATGCGCGCGCTGGATGCGTGGCCCACTGCACGCACACTCTCTGTTGAGGGCTCCAGTCCGCTGGCTGCCAGCATGTGACCACGTTCCACCAATTCGAGACGCAAATTGTCGCGATAGGTACGCTCAGTGACTTGCGAAACCAGAAAGTCCACGGCGGTTAGCGCTACAACCAACACACCGAGAACGGCGAGGATGAGTTTTACGAAGATTCTTGCAGTCAAACCGTATTGTAACGACAGTGTGTTAAACGAGAATGAAATATGGTCAACTATGATCCGCATCGATGGCTGGACCACTTCTTCGACGTTCGAGGGTCGATGGTCCGCGAGATTTTGGGAAGAGTCGCCGCCTGTGTGATCTGGTCGGGGCTTGTGGTGGGCGCGTGGCAGTACGGTTTCAAGGTCGGGATCCCATCCACGCTGCATGCCTTGGTGGGCACCGCCTTGGGCTTGTTGCTGGTGTTTCGTACCAATGCCTCTTACGATCGGTTTTGGGAAGGCCGCAAACTATGGGGTGGCATCGTGAATGAGACTCGCAATCTGATTCGCGGTGCAAAGGCGCATTTTGGAGCGGATCCCGCACTATTGGCGCATCTCACACGCTGGACCGCGGCGTTTCCTTTCGCGGCGATGAATACCTTGCGGGGAACGAAAGAGATGGGTCCCGCAGCGAAGTATTTGCCTGCGGATCGAGTCGAAGAAGTGGCGGCTTCGCCCCATCAGGCGTTGGCGATCGCACAGGAGATGACGGGCTGTTTGGTTGAGGCACGCCAACGGGGTTTGATTTCGAATCACATCCTTGTCGCCTTGGATCAGAACATTCAACTGCTCGTCGACTACCTCGGCGGCTGCGAACGGATTCGCAAGACGCCGCTACCGTTTGCGTACGTCGTGCATCTGCGGCGCGCGCTGGTGGCTTACTGTTTCACGCTGCCATTCGCCCTGGTCGAGCCATTCGGTTGGTGGACGCTGCTCGATGTCTTTCTTGTGTCCTATATCTTTTTCGGCATTGAGGAGATTGGTGTGGAAATTGAGGGTCCGTTTGGGTTCGATGACAATGATCTGCCCTTGGAACAGATCTGCGATACGATTCAGAGGAACCTGTCGCAGATCGCGGAATTGAGGCTGGATGAGGACGCTGCGAGCGAAGTGGAAAGTGGTGCGTTATGAAAATATTTGCAATGATCCTTGTGTTGGCCGGACTCCCGGTAATCGCCCGTGTGGCGGTCAAGCCGCCTGAGGTGCCTCCGAAGTTGCCTGTTGGCGTCAATGTTGTGGATTGGAAGCAGATCAAAGCGGAGTATCAGCGGCATCGGCATGCCTTTTTTCCTGTGCCGGGGGCTATACTGCGCGAGCGTGGGAACAGCAGTGGCTGGCGACGTTCGACGGCCGCGGTTTCACGGTGAAGCCGAAGGAAGGCGCATTCGAATGGGGGCTGGAACTGTCCAGCTACGGCCGCGCAGGCCGCGAGATCTTTGTGAAGGTTCCTGGCAAAGCGACGGCCAATGTGGAGCGCTTCAGTTACCACTACGGTCCGGCGCTGACGGAGTGGTTCGTCAATGACACGCGGGGGCTGGAGCATGGCTTCACTCTGCGGGAGCGTCCGGCAGGGGCGGGGGAGATGGTGCTGACGCTGGCCGTCCGCGGCGGACTCAAGCCTCGCGTGTCGGGCGATCTCGTCGAGTTCGTGGACGGCGCGGGCAAGGCACGGATGCGGTACTCGGCGTTGACCGTCCTGGACGCCCGGGGACGGCGCGTGCCGGCGCGCTTCAAGACGCAGGGTGCCTCCGTCCGCATCCTGATGGATGACGCTGAGGCGCAGTATCCGCTCACCGTGGATCCGATCGCCCAGCAAGCCTACCTCAAGGCCTCCAACTCCGGCGGGTATGATAGGTTCGGTTTTTCCGTGGCCATGAGCGGCGACACTGTGGTGGTGGGTGCGCTCTACGAAGACAGCTCCAACACAGGCGTCAACAGCACGCCCAACGAAGCAGCTACGGACTCCGGCGCGGCCTACGTCTTTGTGCGCAACGGCACCGTTTGGTCTCAGCAGGCCTATCTGAAGGCCTCCAACACCGGCGCGGGTCACCGGTTCGGCGAGTCCGTAGCAGCCAGTGGCGACACGGTGGTGGTGGGAGGCCCTAGGGAAGCCAGCTCCACTACGGGCGTCAACAGGACACCCAACGATTTATCTCCCACTTCCGGCGCAGCCTACGTGTTTGTGCGCAGCCGAGCCACGTGGTCCCAACAAGCCTACTTGAAGGCCTCCAACACCGGCGCGGGTCACCAGTTCGGTTTTTCCGTAGCAGCCAGTGGCGACACGGTGGTGGTGGGTGCTTCTGGGGAGAGCAGCTCCTACGTTTTCGTGCGTAGCGGAACAACTTGGTCCCAGCAGGCCTACCTGAAGTCCTCCAACAACACCCGCAGCTTCGGTTCTCCCGTAGCCGCAAGCGGCGACACGGTGGTAGTGGGCGGAGCCAACGTCTTCGTTCGCAGCGGAACCACTTGGTCTCAGCAGGCCTACCTGAAGCCGGGCCGGTCCGTGGCCGCCAGCGGCGACACTGTAGTGGTGGGTGCCGCCAATATCAGCGGCCCCGGCGAGGCCTACGTCTTCGTTCGCAGCGGGACCACCTGGTCTCAGCAGGCCTACCTGGAGGCCTCCAACACCGGCGCGGGCGACTCGTTCGGCTGGTCCGTGGCCGCCAGCGGCGACACGGTGGTGGTGGGTGCCATGGACGAAGACAGCTCCACCACCGGCGTCAACAGCACACCCAACGAAGCGACCTTCGGAGCAGGTGCCGCCTACGTCTTCGTGCGCAGCGGAACCACTTGGTCCCAGCAGGCCTATCTGAAAGCCTCCAACACCGGGGAGAACAACAATTTCGGTTTTTCCGTGGCCGCCAGCGGCGACACGGTGGTGGTGGGTGCCTTGGGGGAAAAGAGCTCTACCACCGGCATCAACAGCACTCCCAACGAAGCGGCCTACGGAGCAGGCGCGGCCTTCATATTCCGCAACGATACCGCCCCGGCTGGATCACACTTCATCCCCATCGAGCCCTGCCGCGCGGCGGATACCCGCAATCCCGGATCCAGCCAGATCCCGCGCGACAGCTTCCGCAACTTTACCTTTGGCGCTTGCAATATCCCGTTCAATGCCACAGCGGTTGCCTTAAACGTGACGCTGGTTCCCAGCGGTCAGTTCGGCTTCCTCTCCATCTGGCCAGCCGGACAAGCGCAACCAACCGTATCGACCATGAATTCTCTGGACGGCCGGATTAAAGCAACCGCAGCCATCGTAGGGGTCGGTTCAGGCCAAGGGGTGAGCGTCTACGTGACAGATCCCGCGCATGTGATCCTCGATGTAAACGGCTACTTCGTCCCTACCGGAACCCCGGGCGCGCTGGCCTTCTATCCGGTCACGCCTTGCCGCGTTGTCGACACACGAAATACAGGCGGCATCCTCGCGGCGCGGAGCACGCGGCTGATCAATGGAGGCTGTTTGCCATCGAACGCGCAGGCGTACTCCTTGAATGTCACCACAGTGCCGTCAGGACCGCTGGGATTTCTCACCCTCTGGCCTGCGGGCGCGACGCAGCCGCTTGCCTCCACGCTGAACAACCTCACGGGAACCGTCGTCGCCAACGCCGCCGTGCTGCGAGCCGGGACCGGAGGCGCATTCAACGCCTACGTGACCGATGCCTCGCACCTCATCGCCGATCTTAATGGATACTTCGCGCCGCCGGGATCACCGGGCGCGCTGGCCTTCTACCCGTCCTCACCTTGCCGCGTCTTCGACACACGCAATCCCGATGGAACGTTTGGAGGTCCGGAGATGGCGCGCGACAGTTCGCGGAGCTTCACGGTTTCGTCGAGCGGCTGCAATATTCCGAGCACGGCGCAAGCCTACGTGACGAATGCGACCCTGGTTCCGCCGGGGGTGTTCGGATTCCTGACAATGTGGCCGGGCGGACAGGCGCGTCCCACAGTGTCGGTGTTAAACGCCGTGGACGGCGCGATTGCGTCGAATGCGTCGATCGTGCCGGCGGGTCCCGGAGGGGTGATCCAGGTGTATACTTCGGAAGCAACACATTTATTGCTGGATATCAGTGGGTATTTCGCGCCGTAGTTTTCTTGCGCCCTTATTCGACCGGCAGCTAGAAATTGAAGCGGTTCAAATAGCGGCAGAGCACTTTGAAGCGGTCCGCCGGGCAATAGAACCCTGGACAACCAAAGTTGAAGTGCACCAGTTCAAGCTGCCCACTCGCGCCGGCGCTTTCGATCCACTCGATCGCGCCAGGAAGCTTCATGGAAATATAAACCGCCCCGCCTTGGGCGTCCGTCAGATTGTTGGCCACGGCGAATGTGCTGGCGGTTTCACTGCCCGTGAAGGCAAAAGCACAACGCTTGCCGCCTTCGTTGGCGATGAAAGGATAAGGATCCGCCGAGTCCTTTGGATGCACCAGAAAATGCCACTCTTCTAAATCGAGCACGGCTCGCCACAGTTGCGAATGATCCTCCTGTTCCCCCTGCCCTGTACCATTGGGGTGCGCCTTGGCGGTCAGCGCCAGAAAATCGGGTTCCGCGCTTTTTTCCTCAACAGGAGTTGCCTTGCCGATCCGCTCAATCAGGACCTCGATCGTGCGTGGAACAAACGCCAAAGGCCGCTGGGGTCCACAACAATTGAATACAAGTCCGTGCAGGCCCATACCCAGCAATCGGGGAAACAGAGTCGCGCCTGTTTCGGTGACCCGCAGCGGCTGAATCAGCTTGCCTTCCGCCAGAACTTCCCGGTGAAACGCTTCAAAGGCAGCGTTGGTCGTAAAGACGGGCGCGAGCCTGCGACCCTTGTCATCCGGAGCCATCGGCATGCCGTCTCCCGTGACGAGCAGGATGTAATCCGGATAGTTCGCAACGAGAGTGAGATAGGCGTCGTATGTCTCTTCGCCCAGACCCTCCGGATTCCACCGCAGTTCGGTCAAAGCGTTCTCGAGTGATTCCACAGAGGCGGCCATACTCTAATTGCGAGGAAATCCGACGCCCGCGATCACGCTTTTTTTGCGAGTTCCGCCAAGCTCACTTCATAGGGCGCGCGGGCAACGCCATTCTCCGTAATGATCGCGGTCACATAGCGATTGGGCGTGACATCGAATCCAGGATGCCGCGCAAGCACGCCTTCCGGCGCGATGTGGACCCCCTTAATCTCCGTCACCTCATTCGACGAGCGCTCTTCAATCGGAATCTGATCGCCGTGCGCGATGCTCAGATCGAGCGTCGAAATCGGCGCCGCGACATAGAACGGCACACCGGTTTCTTTGGCAAGTACAGCCACACTGTACGTACCGATCTTGTTCGCGGTGTCGCCATTCGCCGCGATGCGATCCGCACCAACCACCACGCAGCCGATCTTGCCGGACTTCAAAAAGTGCCCCGCCATGTTGTCGGTAATGATCGTCACGTCGATGCCGTCCTGATGGAGTTCCCAGGCGGTGAGCCGCGCGCCTTGCAGAAACGGGCGCGTCTCATCGGCATACACCGCGATGTTCTTGCCCTGTTCCACGGCCGCGCGGATCACGCCCAGCGCCGTGCCGTATCCAGCCGTTGCCAGCGCACCCGCATTGCAGTGCGTCAGCACGATCTTGTTGTCCGGAACCAGATCGGCACCATGGCGCCCGATGGACTTACAGCACTCAATGTCTTCGGTTTTGACTGCCTGCGCTTCAGCGATCATCGCCGCGCGGATTTCCTCCAGCGGCTTGCCCGCAAGCGATGCATAGAGATCGCGCATGCGCTTGATCGCCCAGAAGAGATTGACCGCCGTGGGACGTGTGGCACGCAGCGTCTCGCAGATGTGATCGAACTGCGACGGATCTTCTTTCTGCACGCCGAGAGCGATTCCCATGGCCGCAGCGACGCCGATCGCGGGCGCGCCGCGGATGATCATGTCCTTGATCGCCTTGGCCACGTCGCGGTAGTCCACGCAGGTGACAAACACAGTTTCACGAGGCAGGCGGGTCTGATCGATCATGACCACGCCGGCCGGAGTCCATTCGAGAGTTTCAACCATTTGCGAGATATCCAGCTAAGAAAGTGAGATTGTAGGCGGAATGCGCTGCCGCGGATGCCATTGTCGAGTTCAGCTTGTCGCGGACAAAGCCAAAGACGCAGCCGACAAGAAAGACGAGAAGGATGTACTGCCACGTCCACTTGTATCCGGGGCCGTGGAGTAACGCGAACGGAACCGCAACCGCGACGGCGGCGACCACTCCGGGCACCGATTTCACCAACAGTGGCATTAGAAATCCGCGAAAGGCGAGTTCTTCGGCGATGGGTCCAACGATGACTCCAGCGAGTGCGAAGAGGGCCAGCGAACGGCGATCCGTCAGCAGCGCTTTGTAGGGCGGATCGATGGCCGGCGCGTGCAGCGCCATGCCCAAGGCATTCACCGCGAACGCGAGCACAATGCCGATGACCACGGCGGCGAACAGCCAGCCATGATTGATCCAGCCGAGCGATTCGAGCAGCGGGCGTTCATACTGAATGCGAAACAGGAAGCGCAGGAGCAGAAACCAGATTAAGTACATCAGCATCTGCGCAGCGAGTTCCTGTGTGGTCTTTTGTAAAGGGAGAACTCGTCCCACCACAGCGCCCGCGATGGCCGTCGGCAACACCAGCGCGACAGCGACGGCGAAGTCCTTGTAGGTCCAGAACGCGGGTGTGGTCGAATGCATTACTCAGCGCATTCCACGAGTAGGGCGGCGAGCAGCGGAATCATGATCTCGTGGTGTCCGGTCAATTGATGTCCCCTTCCGCGATTTTCGAGACCGCTGGCATCTGCGTGAGGGCGCTGCAAGACGTTGTTGCGCGGACGGTAGTGGTCGAAGAAATCCATGTTGACTGTGGTGAAATCACGGATCGGATATTCCAGATTGCGGGCGGCAGAAAGGGCTTTCAAGAAGACTTCGGGCAACACTACGGCAGATCCGACGTTGATGTACACGCCCCCCTGATCCAGCCCTGTGATGAGGCTTGAAAACAGCCGAAAATCGCGATGGGTGGAGATTCCGATGGCCGCGGGATCCGCCTCTGGATGCATGTGCGGCGTATCGGTTCCCATGGCCACGTGAACGGTGACCGGAATATCGGCCTGATGGGCCATGTAGAGGATGCTCTGATCGGCTAGATCGGCGCGGGCGTTCTGCACAAGACGGCGGCCGAGCGCCTCGCCCATGCCGATCTCTTCAAGGTTGCCGACGATGATGGCGCGGTTCATTTCGCGCCCGGTTTCCTCAGCGGCACCGAAACTGCCGTCGGGCAACACGGCTTCGACGTCTTCGCTGGTTGCGCCGCAGACGGCGATTTCAAAGTCGTGGATTGCGGCCGCGCCGTTCATTGCGAATCCTGTGACAAAGCCCCGACGCATGAGATCGATGAGCACAGGCGCTACGCCGGTTTTGATCACGTGTCCACCGAGTCCCCAGATGATGGCGCGCTTGTCACGGCGTGCGTAGAGCAGAGCTTCGATCACGGCGCGCAGATTATCTGCGGCGAGCAAGCGGGGGAGCCCTGCAAGGAAGGAGACCCAATCTCCACCTTTGCCGTGGACCTTGGAGAACATCTCCGAGCGGACCTTGCCGCCGCGTTCCTGGAGGGAGACAGTGCGGAGCGCTTCGAAGCTGAGCGGTTGCTGATTGTACTTGGAACCCAAACTGTTTATGCTAGCATTCGGCGATGTTCGAGACTCTATCGAGTCGCGATACCGATGGATCATGGCAGTACAACCTTCCGTTGGTTCCCCTCCTTTCAATGGATAGATACGAAAGTGGTTTGAGCGGGTATTGCGCCGATTAGAACTTTCCTGGAAGATGTTGGCTCATAGAAGCTATTGAAAACAGGACTGTTCTCGCTTCGATGTCGCTTTGGCGCAATATCGCTTTGGCGCAATGTCGCTTTGGCGCAAAAGAGGTTCACAGTCCTAATGGGACGAACCAACGGCCTGCTCGCCGAGCCCCCACAACATGGGTGCGACCCTCGGTTTTGAGCTGTTGAAGAAGTTTCTGAACCTGACTCTTCGAAAGCGACGGCAAGACTTGTTCCAGTTCATTCAGTGCACAGCCACTGTCACCACAACTCTCGAGATGTCTGAGCAGGAGAGCCTTGTTCGTTTCGCGGTCGAGCCCTCGTTTTCGAGTATAGGCCCCAGGCTTGCCTAGGAAACTATAGAACTTGCGTGACAACAGATATCGAACCCCTCGTCCACTGCCACTTTTCTCTATGACTCCGGTTTCCAACAACTGCTTCAAGTGTTCTTTGCCAGCGCTGGCATCGAACTCCGTCCCCTGTGAAATAGCATCGAGCAGGAGAAGGTCATCCACCGAGAACGAGATCTGCCGTTCCGCGGAAACGCGCTCCAAGAAACGTATGAACTGCGGATTCTGAAGCTCTCCCCATAGGCAGATCGCCACTTGGTGATAGTCTGTTCCTGCGAAACTTGGCCGAGCTTTGCCCTCTTTGAGTGACTCCTCAAAGATTCTGTCTATCCCTTGTCCTGAGCGCTCAACAAGCCCACACCGCGCGCAGGCCTCCGCGATGCGACGGTTGCGAGGGGACTGTCTCTTCAGCAAATTGTCGACGGTAATCCCGGCAGGAAATCCGCCAGGACTGACGATCTCCAACCTGCGAGGAAACTGCCGAATGAAGATTGAGCCAGGCAACCGGTAGTCGCGATGACAGACGGCGTTCAAGATTGCTTCCCGAACTGCCAACTCATTGAAGACTGGAAGGTCTCTTCGAAAAAGCCCATCCTGATATTGAACAACTTCGTTTCTCAGGTTGATGGTGTTCCAGAGGGAATCGAGCAATGGCAGAAAGCCCTGCCGGAATTCGATCCATTGTTGGTGGGAAATGGATGTATCGGAATGACGATACTCAAAGACAACCTCCGCCTGAGGCAAATGGCGGGAAAGCGCCGATCTCGATCCAAAGAGAATCAGTGCCGCTCTGGTCAGGTTCCCTTCAGTAAGAAGTTCAGCGGCTTCAAGAAGTTGCGTCGGGGACAACGACAGAAGCGCCGAATTTTGAGATCTTCTGTGCCAATTGACGCGGAACAACTCGATGGCTGCCGGGTCGAGATCTGCACTCGAAACTTTCGGTGCTGCTTCTGCGGAAAAGTCGCCCCCCAGCTCATCGAAGATCCTGCGCAGTTCACCGGCCTCATCGGCCGAAGGATATCGCCTGAACGTGCCAGGTAGCGACCGTTTACTTCAATCGGCATACCAAGCGGGCGAGGTGCAACCTCGAAAACAAGAACCCGGCCTGTTGGATGAAAAATCTCAAAGACCGTCACTCGCACACGCAACCGCTCCATGAGCCCGGATACCGCTCTGCCCGGCTCCTCAAACGCTTTCGTGCCAACCACGGATCGAGGACGCCGATCCGTAGCGCCAAGGACTACTCTCCCGCCACCTTCATTTGCGAGGGCAGCACAGTAGTCGACAAGTTTGTCGAACTGATAGCTACTTCTTGCTTCCTTGAACTCAATCCGGTCCCCTTCTGACTCGGTCAGTAACTGTTCCAGGTCTGCAAAGGTCATTTCGCAAGATTTCCTTCTCTCTATTATGTGTCTCTCCGCTCTACTAGCCGGGCGAGTTAGAATAGGAATCGCGCATGAATCCTGCCTGGGAGCGCGTGCAGTTGGCCCGTCATCCGAAACGGCCGCACGCTCTCGACTACATCCAACGACTGATCACGGACTTCGAAGAACTGCATGGCGATCGTGCCTACGGTGACGACGCCGCAATCGTCGGCGGATTCGGACTTCTTCGCGGCGAAACGCCCCTCATGGTAATCGGCCAGCAAAAGGGCCGCGACACCAAACAGAAACTCATCCGCAACTTCGGGATGCCCAAGCCGGAAGGTTATCGCAAGGCGCTGCGGCTTATGGAACTCGCCTCCAAGTTCGGACGCCCGATTCTCACCCTGCTCGACACGCCCGGCGCCTATCCCGGCATCGATGCCGAAGAGCGCGGCCAAGCCGAAGCGATCGCTGTGAACCTGCGCGAGATGTCGCGTCTGGAGGTTCCGCTCATCGCGGTGGTGATCGGCGAAGGCGGATCCGGCGGTGCGTTGGCGCTAGGCGTGGGCAATCAGGTGTACATGATGCAGAACGCAGTGTATAGCGTCATCACTCCCGAAAGCTGCGCCGCAATTATCTATCGCGATTCCGCCAAAGCTCCGGACGCCGCAGCCGCTCTAAAAATGACCGCGCCCGACATGCATAAGCTTGGACTCGTCGACCGTATCATCGCCGAACCCGGAGGCGGAGCGCAAGAGGATTACGACGCAGCCGCCGTCAGCCTCGGAGACGCCGTCACCGAAGGCTTCGCGCAGCTCGGCAAGCTTTCGCGCCAACAACTGGTTGACCAACGCTACGAGAAGTTCCGCAGAATCGGCAGCTTCTTTTCGGAAGGATGATCGTGCGATGAAGAAATCGACGTGGATCGGCATGGCGTTTTTGTTGGGAGTCTTCGGTGTCGTCCTCTATACGACTATGGGTATGACCAAGCATCGTGTAAAGGTCTGTATGCAGTTCAATGGACAGCAGAACTGCGCGATCGCCACGGGTTCCACCAAGGATTTCGCTTTACGCCAGGCGATCTCGACGGCTTGCGCTCCGATTTCCGGCGGCGTCACCGCGACCTTGCAGTGTGAGCGTACGCCCCCTGCCATCACGGAGTGGAAATGAAAATCGTCTTTGTCTATGAGCATGGTGCTGCAAAGAGTGTGATCGCCGCTACTGAGTTTCAGCGGATGGCGAAGCACCGTAACCTGAACTTCGAGATCGTTTCGAGGGGTACGGTTCCGGATGCGGAGATCGCACCTGGAGTGCGTGTCGGCCTTCGCGCCGACGGACTGGATGCCGGATCCCGGAATCCTGTCAAGGTCTCCAAGCAGGATCTCGCCGGTGCTACCAAGATCGTATCTTTCGGGCCAAACCTTTCCTCACTCTTGCCTCAGGGTGCGAAATCACTCGACTGGAGCTCCACTCCATCGCCCAGCAAAGACTATCGCGTGGCGCGAGACCACATCCGTCAGCAGTAGAGCGGTCTGCTCGAAGAGATCGCCAAAGAACGATAAACTGCAAGGGATGCGCTTTCTCGCTCTCGTGCCCTTCGTCGCCCTGCTTGGTGGATGCAATTCCTACGCGCCCGTCGAAAAGGCCACAGCCAAACCTCGGATTTCTCAGGCTGAAAAGACCGCAGCCCGCCACAAGCCCCGTGCGGACGCCAAGTTCGACTTCTATGTCCTGGCGCTATCCTGGTCGCCCCAACATTGTTCCACACCGAAAGGCGAGCGCGATAAAATGCAATGCGCCCCGGGACGTCTCTACGACTTCGTTCTTCATGGACTCTGGCCCCAGTACGAAAAGGGCTGGCCGCAGGATTGCACTACGCAGCAGGTGGATCGTGCGACTGTCGACTCGATGCTCGACATCATGCCCAGCCCCGGCTTGGTGCGGCACGAATGGTCCAAGCACGGCACCTGCAGTGGGTTGGATTCCAAGGAATACTTTGCCGAGGCGCGCAAGGTGTTTGAGAGCATCAAGGTTCCTGAGCAGTACAAGCGTCCGAAATTGCAGGTGATGGCGAAGCCGGATGAAATGCGCAAGCGCTTTGCGGAAGCGAATCCGAAGTTCGGAGAGGATAGCTTTGCGGTGGTTTGCAGCGGCAGGTATCTGCAGGAAGTGCGGGTCTGCATGACCACGGATTTCGATCCAAGGGCTTGCAGCAAAGAGGTAGCCAAAAATCAGTGCCGGGTGGATGAGATGATTCTGCGTCCGGTTCGGTGAGGATGCCAGGCTGGAGGAAGAGCGCCGTTCGGCCCTTCCTCCGGCATTCGCAGAGAAAATTACTTCTTCAGCAAGTCGCGGATTTCACCGAGCAACTTCTGATCCGGCGTCGGACCCGGAGGCGGTGCGGGCGCGGCAGCTCCTTCCTTCTTCATCGAGTTGACGCCCTTCACTAGCATGAACATCACGAACGCAACGATCAGGAAGTCGATGATGTTGTTGATCAGAAGCCCGGGTGTCATGATCGCTGCTCCGGCCTTTTTGGCCTCCTCCATCGTTTTGACGTCTTTGTCGGACAGGTTGATGATCCAGTCGGCGAAGTTCACTCCGATCATTTTGCCGACGGGGGGCATAATCACACCATCGGTGAAAGTGCTGACGATCTTGCCGAACGCCCCACCCATGATGACACCAACTGCCATGTCAAGGACGTTGCCTTTTACGGCGAATTCCTTAAATTCTTTGAACATGAACTATTCTCCTTCATCGCCACTCGGTCCCCGCTCACACCGAGGGTCGTGAGCGATCAGAGCAGATTATGAGCGCAAATAGAGGTATTGGATGCACCTTTTGTGTGGGTGATCCTACCCAACGACCCGCAAGGATTCGGCAGGAAACTCCACAACCCATTCCCCTTTCGACGCAGTCGTGAACGGCATATCGGAATCCACACGCAAGTCTCCCGCAAACTCCAGCCGACAGCCCGCTGGGGTTGGAATGGCATGTTCGAGTCGCGCAGCGATTTGATTGGGTCCGAGTGGCGTGCGCTGTTCGCGCGGCCAGGCGCGCAGAGCGTTGGTGCGGGCCGCGATCCAGACCCGATCGCCGTAGGTGCGCCCTGGAATGAACTCTGCCTCTAGCGATTCCTCGCCGACACGCAGGCGGCTCCAGTTTCGGGATTCATCGAGGCTGGCGATTTCGGCTTCGAAAACGTTAAAGCATCCAAACAACCTTGCGATTTCGGCATTGCCAGGTTTCGCTAGAATTTCGGCCGGAGTTCCACTCTGCACCACGCTACCCTCGCGCATCACCAGCATTTGTTCGGCAAGCTCGAAGCACTCATCGAGATTGTGGGATACCAGCAGCATCGGCGTGCGGAACTCGGAGCGGACCTGCCGTAGCACGGCATAGAATTCTGCGCGCAGTTCCGCATCGAGACCGCGGGATGGTTCGTCAAGCAGCAGGATTCGCGGCGAGGCCAGCAAGGCACGCGCGATGGAACCACGCTGTTTTTGGCCTCCGGAAAGCTGATGTGGATACTGTTTTGCGGCTCCTGCGATGCGGAATCGCTCCAGCATTTCTTGCACGGCTTGCGGAGCGCTCGGGGCAGCGAACAATAGGTTCTCCCGCAGTGTCATGTGCGGAAACAGGGCGTAGTTCTGCAACACGTAGCCGCAGCGGCGCTGTTGCGAGGGCAGGTTGAGCCGCGCTTGGTGATCGAAGACGATGGCGTCGTCGATGAGGATGCGGCCTTGATCTGGGGTCGCGAATCCGGCAATGCAATCGAGTGTCAGCGTCTTGCCCGCCCCAGAGGGTCCAAAGAGGACGGTGACTCCCGCAGCGAGCGTAACACTGTCGATCTCAAGCTGAAAGTCCGCGAAATGCTTGCGCAGCTTCAGTTCGAGCATCTACGCGGGCCTCAACTGGAATCGCCGCAGCATCAGATGGATGCACACCATCGCCAACGAAAATGCGGGAAAGATCAGCAGGGCCTGCGCGAGGTTCGATTTGTCGCTGCCCGCGATCGCTCCAATGGCCGGCGAACTCGCCATGAGGCCAAGCCATCCGAAGGTCACCACGATGCTCATGCCAGTGGATGTCGCTTTAGGAAACGCATCCCCCAGCATGCCCATCGTCGCGGGAAACACCGGTGCCATCGCCACCCCGGCGAAAAAGACCGCGATTCCCGGCCTCGTCGTATGCAGCATCCACCACGTCGTGGCCGTCATTGCGACGGTTGCCGACAGCAGCACGATCCGCGGACTCACATGCAACATCAACGGCGCGCCAGCCACGCGACCGAGTAACAGTCCGAGCCCAAAGCGCCAAGCCAAAATGTTCAGCGCATCATCCTGTGAGATGCCCTGCTGCATCAGGTAAGTCGCCAACCAATTCGAGACACCGACTTCGCAGCCAACATAGAGAAACTGCGAAATCGCCAACAACCAAAGGATCGGACTGGTCACAAGCCGCTTGGCCTCATCCATCTGAAATCCGCCGGCGGTGAGGCCCTGCGCCTCAGGGATACGCGTCATCGCGTGAACGCCGAAGGTCACAGTCGCCAAGCAGGCAGCCAGGAAGCAGAGCTGTTTCGGATCGTTGCCCGTAAGCGTACTCACCCAGGGCGTGACGATCAATCCAAGCCCGAAAAAGATATTAGTAAAGCTCAACAGCGCAGCGCGACGTTCGGCACCGATCGAACTCACCAGTGAGTTCGCTGCGATCACCATCACGCCGCCTCCGAGGCCCAGCAAAAACAGCAGGAATCCCGTCGCCCGATAGCTGCTCACCTGAGGAAGCACCCAGAGTGACGCGGCCATCACGAAGAGGCCGCCGACAAGTGGAGGCTTCTTACCGATGCTGTCAATCAGTGGGCCTGAGGCAAGCGAAGCGATCAACAGACCGGCGGATTGTGCCAGCGCGAGTGCGCCGCTTTGGCTTCCTGAGAATCCGTAAGATGGCAACAGCGTTCCAAGCATGGCCGACACCACACCGTACGCAAAGACGGCTAACACGACCGCGGCGATCAAAAGCATGTCTTGGGCAAGTGTAACAGCGGATCTGCCGAATCAATGCGGAAGCTGTGCGCCGAGGGTTCGGAATTCCGCAACCGTGGGATACCGCGTTGCGAGGGCTTGCACCTGATCATGCAACTGCACCTGCGCGCCGGCAGTGAACATCGCCCGTATTTGCGAGATCCCACGCAGGATGCCAGCGGCCATTCCTTGGGTGATTCGCTGGTCGCCCGCGTGCCACTGCGCTGGTTCTGAGTTGACAAAGCGCGGCAGCAGCAGCGCTAGTGAACGTGGCATCCTCCGGTCGATTCCACCGAAGAGCGAATTGGTGGTGCAAACGAGTCGCGCAAAGGTGACGGAACCACCGGTGTGACGTGCCAGTACAAAGTCTACCAGTTGCAGGTCTTGGAACGCGGCGCGTACCAGATTGAGATTCGTGGCCAGTGGCATGGCCGTGATCGGCGAGGACAGCGAATTCGCGAACACCGCCTCTACCGCGTGACAGTAGAATTCTTCTTCGGTGAGGTTATGGTCAGTGGGGTCCGATGCGTGATAGCCCTCGTGAATCAGAACATCCGCCGTTGCTGTGACGTCGCTGATGTAGGAATTGTGGACCACGATCGTATGGAACGGGGTGGTGACGCCATCGGAATCAACTGGGGTACCGTAGCTGATTCCCGAGTCAGCACGTTTGAAGGCCTCCAATCTCGCGAGCGAGCGATGGAACGATGCGTGTATTTCGGTACTGACAATGCTGCCGGAAAGGCCGGAGGCCCTCAGAAGTTCGATCGCGGAAACGATAGTTGCATGCATGGTGGAGAAGCCTCGCACAGGATAGCGATGCGAAGTTCCAAATTGGACCATGCGAATCCAAAAACTTTTCGACGTGCCCGATCATGCTATAAATCAGACACTGTGACCAAGCAGGAAATCCTTCTCGCACAAAAAGAGTATCTGTTCCCGGCGGTCTTCCACTACTTTCCGGAACCGCTGATCATCGATCACGCCAAAGACCAGTTCGTCTACGACATCGATGGCAATGAGTACCTCGACTTTTTCGGTGGCATCGTTACCGTCTCCGTTGGCCATTGCAACGAGACCGTGACCGCGAAGACCCGGGAGCAGCTCGACAAACTGCAGCATGTGTCCACGGTGTTTGCCACGGTTCCCCAGTTGGAACTCGCAAAGAAGGTCGCTTCGATCACGCCCGGCGGCGCTCTAACGAAATCGTTCTTCACCAACAGCGGGACGGAAGCCAATGAAACCGCGGTGTTGCTGGCTCGAATGTACACTGGCTCGAACGAAATCGTCGCGCTGCGGCACAGCTATCACGGTCGCTCGGCGATGGGCATGGCCATCACAGCGCAGTCCACCTGGCGTATCCACGACACGCTGCCCGGCGGTGTTGTCCACGCACACAATGCTTATTGCTACCGCTGCCCGTTCGGATTGACGTATCCGAATTGCGAGGTACGCTGCGCCTCGGATGTGAAGGACCTCATCCAGACCACCACCAGTGGACGCATCGCGGGCTTCATTGGCGAACCCATTCAAGGCGTCGGCGGATTCATCGTTCCTCCGAAAGAGTACTTCAAAATCATCGCCGGCGTTGTTCGCGACCATGGAGGCATCATTATCTCGGACGAAGTGCAAACCGGCTGGGGACGCACCGGCGGCAAATGGTTCGGAATCGAGCAATGGGATGTGGTTCCCGACGTGATCACCGCAGCCAAAGGACTCGCCAATGGCTTGCCCATTGGCCTGACCGTTGCGAAGTCTGAAGTGGCGGATGCGATGAAGGGCGTGACTTTGTCCACGTTCGGTGGCAATCCTGTCTCCACCACCCAGGCCAAAGCGGTGATCGACTTCATCGACGAAAACCAGTTGATGGTGAATGCCTCGGAAACCGGTGGATACCTGCAAGGGCGCTTGCTGGAACTGAAGGAAAAGTATCCAATCATTGGCGATATTCGCGGCATGGGCCTGATGTGGGGCATCGAGCTTGTCGAAGATCGTGTTTCGAAGAAGCCCGCCGTGCAGGACACTCTGCGCGTGATGGCTGCGGCGCGAGACAACCGGATCCTGATCGGCAAGGGCGGAACGTACGGCAATGTGGTGCGCTGCACGCCGCCGTTGAATGTGACCAAGAGCGATGTCGATGAGTTCATCGGCCGCTTCGATCGCGCATTCGCCTCAGTGTGCGAACCGGCGCTGAGGGCCTAGCGAACATGGAAGAACGTGATTTTTATCGCGAATCGAAGGTCGCCAAACCGGCGACCTTGAACTGTCCGTATTGCCGGGCTGTTGAGACCTACGATCTGAATTGGATCGTGCGCAAGAAGATCGACCGGCTGCAGGGCCGCGCCGATGAGCGGGATCGCGCGCGATTTTCGAAGTGGTTGAGCTACATGGTGCTTGTCGACGACAAGGTGGATTGCAAAAATATCCGCTGCCGCAAGCGGTTCGATATCTCGGGGATCAAGACGACAGCTTTTATCTGAGGACTTATGACGGAATGTCTGAAATGCCGCTCGGCCAATGTGATTCGTAACGCTCGGCTGATGGATCGGGGCGATGCGGATGGGATGCCGGAGACCTGACCCTGGTGATCTACGAAGAACCGGAGGCCTGGTTCTTTCCGGGTGCGCACAAGTTTCCTTTAAAGGCTCACGTCTGCGGCGAGTGCGGTTCCACTGAGCTCTACGCAAGCGAACCAGCGGCATTGCTGGCGGCGTCTAGGAAAGTCCCGGCGCAATTGATTTAGCGCCATGCGGGTAGCCGATGGAATCACTCCAGTGCAATCGTGACCACTCCTGCAATGATCAACAGTGCGCCAAACCCGGCTCTCAAAGTCAGGGATTCCCCAAGCAGCAGCACTCCGAGCAACATGGTGACGGCGATGCTCAACTTATCCACGGGTGCAACGCGCGTGAGCGGACCCGCTTGCAGTGCGTGGAAGTAGCAGATCCAAGACAGACCGGTGGCCAAGCCCGAAAATATGAGGAACATCCAAGCGGACTTCGATACAGAAGCGATGCTTGCCGCCCTCGGCGTTGCGGCAACGATGGCCCACGTAAGGATCGCAACCACAATGGTGCGGATGCCTGTCGCCAAGTTAGGGTCAATGTCTTTAACGCCGATTTTAGCCAGAACAGCTGTGATTGCCGCAAACAGCGCCGACAGTAAGGACCAATGTAGCCAGGTCATCAGGAGCCTCAGTAAGATCTTAATCGATACGCCGCTCGGAGGAAGGGTTCCGGTAGCGATTTGGGCGCGGGATTCAACAACGATTGCAGAGCGTCAGTTCTAGGGCTCATCTTCACTGTCTTTTCCAATCCCGCAACCCTGGAACTCCAAGTACGGTCTCTGCGCTCATCGCCGCTCGCACGATGGCCTGTGCCATTGCCTCCGCAGCCAACGCCCCGATCATCCCGTGATGGACTTGCACCTTGGAAACGCCCGTCGCCAGCGCGAAAATTGTATCGCCATCGGCGGGCGTATGCACGGGATTCACAGCCCGCGCGAGTCCATCGTGCGCCATCTGTGCAACCTTCGCCACTTGCACTTTTTCGAGAGCAGCGTTTGTGGCAACCAGTCCAAGTGTCGTATTCGCGCCCACCGGCATCGCCACTCGATAGCCTTGCAGGATCGCCCGTAACGAATCGCGAAAGCTCTTGCCGTCATCCGTGCGCGCGCCTGCTACAATCTTGCCCGTTTTCGGATTCACCACATCGCCCAGTGCATTCACCGCCGCAATCGCTCCGACAACGATCTCTCCGACCTTGATGCTCGCGGATCCAATGCCTGCTTTCATCGCGAATTGGGGTCCGAACATCTTGCCGATCGTCGCGCCCGCGCCCGCACCCACGTTGCCCTGCATGACAGGCTTCACCGTTGCGTTGAGGCAAGCCCGATAGCCAGCCTCCGCACCTGGGCGGATCTTGAAATCGCCCATGGCGAGATCCATCAGAATCGCCGCAGGCACGATCGGAACCACACCCTGTGTACCAATCTTGTAGCCTTTGCCCCTGGATTCGAGATAACGCATCACGCCATCGGCGGTGGCCAGCCCATAGGCGGATCCGCCGGAGAGCACCACCGCGTTGACTTGCTGAACCAGGTTCACCGGATTCAGCAGGTCGGTCTCGCGCGTACCCGGTGCTGCGCCGCGGACATCCACACCCGCGGTCGCACCGTCTTCACAAAGAATCACCGTGCATCCTGTGGGGCGCGTTTTCAGCGTGTAGTGACCAACCTTGATGCCGGGGACATCGGTAAGCGTGCCGCCCTTGGGCAGCCACTCCTCTTGCTGTTCAGCGGCTAGCGCACCGAACGAAGCTGCGGCCAGCAGCATTTCACGGCGGTTCACAGTTCGCTTCATAGGTTCGTTAGCCAGAGTAGCAATCGCCACCGGAGCGACAGTGAACCCTTGAATACTGGCTTTCGGAGCAATTGCTATCTTTAGACTTGCGTCCACTCTACGTAAAGGTCCACGCACGCGACAACGTCGCTATCATCGCCAATGCAGGCGGACTCGAAGCAGGCACGTCGTTTGACGATTCTGGTTTGCGGCTTCGTGAGAGGATTCCACAAGCACACAAGGTGGCATTGACCCCTGTCGCAGAGGGCGAACCCGTAGTCCGCTATGGAGTCGTCATCGGTTACGCGACGCGCGCCATCGAAGCCGGTGATTGGGTGCGCGAAGATCGTTTGGCGCTACCCGCCGCGCCATCGCTCGATCAGCTTGCGTTGGCCACTGCTACGCCAGCGGGGCTGCCTGCTTTAGAAGGCATCGCATTCGAAGGCTATCCGGGTGTCTACGGCACGGGGACAAAAAACATCCTTGCCATCAGCACCACTGTGCAGTGCGTCGCGCCAACGGTGGAATTCGCCGTGCGGCGCATCAAGCAGGAACTGCTCACGCGATTTCCAAACGTGGACGATGTCGCATCCATCACGCATCCCTATGGATGCGGCGTGGCGATCGATGCTCCCGGTGCCGAAATCCCAATCCGCACACTGCGCAACATCGCATTGAATCCGAACCTCGGTGGCGAACCTCTCGTGGTGAGCCTCGGATGCGAGAAGATGCAGCCCGCCCGTATGGATTTGCCGGTGCTCAGCAACGAGCCTTGGGTCGTCCGTTTGCAGGATGAAGAGTATCGCGGCTTTGGCGACATTGTCGCCGCGATCATGCGGTTTGCCGAAACCCGGCTTCAGCGTCTGAACCAGCGCAGGCGCGTCACATGTCCCGCCTCGGATCTTGTTGTCGGATTGCAGTGCGGCGGCAGCGATGCGTTCTCAGGAGTCACTGCGAATCCCGCAGTGGGCTACGCGGCCGACCTGTTGGTGCGCGCCGGTGCAACCGTGATGTTCTCAGAAGTCTCTGAAGTGCGCGATGCCGTGCATTTGTTGACGCCGCGCGCGGCGAATCCGGAAGTGGCCCGGGCGTTGATCCGCGAGATGCATTGGTACGACGAGTATCTGCGCCGCGGCAGTGTGGATCGCAGTGCCAATCCGACGCCGGGCAACAAACGCGGCGGACTTTCGAACATTGTCGAGAAAGCGTTGGGTTCGGTGGCCAAAGCGGGATCCAGCGCGATCGCCGGTGTGTATGGCCCAGGGGAAAAGGTGAGAACGAAGGGCTTGTTGTTCGCGGCGACTCCCGCTAGCGACTTCATCTGCGGAACGCTGCAGCTTGCGGCCGGTATGAACATCCATGTGTTCACGACGGGCGAAGGCACACCCTATGGGCTTGCGCTCGCACCTGTGATCAAGGTGGCATCGCGCACCGCGCTGGCGGAACGGTGGCCCGATCTGATTGACATCGATGCGGGCAGAATCGCAACCGGTGGCGCTTCGGTGGAAGATGTGGGGCAGGAGATTTTTCAGATGATTCTCGATGTGGCGAGTGGGCGTCGCAAGACATGGGCGGATCATTGGGGTTTGCACAATGCGCCGGCGCTGTTCAATCCTGCGCCGGTCACATAGTGCGAGAAGATTTCCGCCAACCCGAGGCTCTTGGAAATGTTCCACGCCCAGGCTCGCCAACTGCTCGCTGCGTTGGGACAACGCGGTCCCTTCAGCCTGCGCGTTCTCGATGTTCTCGCCCGCCGCATTACGGTCGCGGTTGCATCGCTTGAAGAGGTCGCTTCTGAAGTCGCCATGAGTGAACGCAGCCTGCAGCGCGAACTTCGTAGCGTACATCGTTCAGGCAATTGATTGAGGATGTACGGAGAGAAATCGCGACACAGCATCTCGCTCAACCTGGGGCGTTGCGTCCGAAGCCGCGTTTTTGCTGGGATTTTCGGACCCCAGCGCTTTCACACGGGCGTTTCGACGGTGGACGGGAGCCGCACCGACGCAGTTCCAATCGGGCTAGAGTCCCCCTTTCCCAGCCGACGAGCCAAGTAGGTCCATCCCGATACACACCCGTCGGTTTGCTGTTCTAAAGTGCGAAGGTCGGCGGCGTGTGACCGCTGGCCGTCACCGCCACCAATCGGCGGCGTGGCTCGTCGCCTTCAAACGATTCAATAGAAGAGGAATTACGCCACCCGTGCGCGAATCGTCGAGAATGGCTACCCAAGTGCACCTCCATACTTCAGAAACTCTGGAGGAGCACCATGAAAGTCCAATTCCTAGCGCTGATCTTCGCCCTTGTCGCGACGGCGCAGTACCAACCAATCCGAGCCACCATCACTGGGCAATCCGGCGACGATGGCAAGTGCACGTTTGAAGTCGAAGTCGACGGTGCAGCAGAGATTGAGATCCGCAGCGATCGCGGATCGATTCGCCAACTTAGTGGAAAATCCGCCCGGTGGCGCCGTCTCACTTGCACACAGCCGCTTCCCAACAATCCTGGCAGCTTTCGTTTTAAAGGCATTGACGGGCGCGGAAGCCAACAACTCGTTCGCGATCCGAATTCCAGCGGAGGCGTCGCCGTCATCCGCATCGAAGACCCCAAAGGTGGTTCCGAAGGCTACACCGGCGACATCGAATGGCGGGGTGGCAACAACAACTTCGAAGGCGTCGGCAACTGGAACACTGGCCGAGATCCAAACAACACCGGCGGCAATTGGAACCAGAGAATTTCAAATAATGACGCCAAGCGCATCTGCAAGAACCAGGTCATCGAAACCCGCAACGTGCAAGGCAACCGCGTGACCGTGCGGCAGCAGGGCGGGCAACAGCCTGACGGCGACCATCGGATCAACTTCACTTTCCGCAATGCCAACGGCGTTTCTACGAATGGATTCTGCGATATATCCGGTTCTGGGCAGATCCTGCAGTTTCAGGTGGATGGCGGGCTCAACGCGAACCGCACCTCGTGGAACCAGGCTTTGAACGCATGTCAGGAAGAAGCGGCCCGCAGCGTCGGTGTTTCGATCGGCGACGTTCGGGTGCAGCATGGCGTCGATCCAGGCAATGGCAGTTATCTTGTGAACTATCAGGCGCAGGACCGCACACAGCGGATCCGGACCGGTTCGTGCCGAGTGTCCGCAATGGGAGAGATTGAAAACTTCCGAAATCAATAGAGAGGGGACTACGATGAACTCGAAACGAGTCGCACTATTTGCCGCAGCCTCCCTGGTATGGTTTTTGGGAGCCCCCACCGCAGCGACGGCACAGAGGAACGGCCGCGAACAGCAACAGCAGTTGAAGTACGAACGCCAGCAGGACAAACAGCGGCAAAAGCAGGCGCGCCAATGGCAGCAACAGCGCGGCTGGGTGCGCCAAGGCGGCGGTTGGCAAGGAAACAATCGGGGCTGGACGCAGAATCGCGCCCAGGAGTTTCGGTCACAGCAGCGCACGTGGGTGCAGCGCGGAGGCTATGGCGGCTATGTCATTCCCCAGAACCGATTCAATCTCCAGTTTGGCAAAGGACATGTATTTCGCCTCCATAATCGTCCTTCGATCGTCCGGGGCTATCCTCACTTTCGGTACGGCGGCTACCAATTCATGATGGTGGACCCCTGGCCTGAGAGCTGGGGCAACGATTGGTACAGAGACGACGATGTTTACGTCGACTATGACGATGGTTACTACTTGCACAATCGCCGCGATCCTGGCTCCCGCATCGCGATCAGCGTCGTCCTCTAGTCGCTTAAGGAAAGAGAACCCAATGTTCACGAATACAAAGCAACTGAAGGGGCTCGTCGTCCGCGCAACGGACGGCGAGCTCGGTACAATCGATCAACTCTATTTCGACGATGAGACTTGGGCTATCCGCTACTTCACGGTAGAAACCGGAAACTGGCTGGATGGCAGACAGGTATTGATCTCACCACACTCCGTTCTTTCGACCGATTGGCAGAATCGAAGGATCGACGTGTCGCTTTCGATGAAGCAAGTGAGGAACAGTCCAGACATCGATACACACCGGCCCGTATCACGGCAGCATGAAGTTGAGTATCTGGGCTACTACGGCTATCCGAATTATTGGGGCGGGTCCTATCTGTGGGGTCCCGAGATGTACCCGGGCGGCATGGCGATTCCGGAGAGCTTTTCGGCAGCAACGATCTCCGATCGTATGGCCAAAGAATCCCAGGACTCGAATCTGCGCAGCACCGACGTCGTTTCCAGTTATGCGATCGAAGCGGTGGACGGAGAAATCGGCCACGTCGACAATTTCATCGTCGACGAAAAGGCCTGGGCAATCCGCTACATCGAAGTAGCAACACAGAACTGGTGGCCGGGCAAGAAGGTGCTGGTTTCTCCAATCTGGGTGGAACGCGTGAGTTGGAGCGATTCGAAGGTGTATGTTGCGCTCACGCGCGATGAGATTCAGAAGTGTCCGGAGTACATCGACACAATGAAGATCACGCGCGAGTACGAGCAGCGTTTACACTCCCACTACGGCAGGCCTCCGTATTGGCTCAGTGAGTCCAAGCGCGAGGCTGCGGTAGCGAGGTAGTCGACAGAAAGAATCGGGGCGGCGAATCGGGCACTTCCTGAAGTGTTCGACGCCGCTCCAGTGCGGCAACTGCTGGGGCCGACGTGCACCGAACCGATGAGCCCGGATTTCTTGACCTTGTAGTTGTAGGCGCCAAGCGACGTGCTTCCCGGCGTGGGCATCACCGGCGGCCACTACTTTCATATTGATAAATATCCGACCGGAGCCTATACGTTCAATCGAGTCCAATCTGACTGGACGGAAGCGCGTTTCGCCCGCGAAGCGTTCTGACCGAAGCCGCCAATTCTGATTGAGGACAATCGCGCCGACCACCGGTCCATTCTTCATGGGACCCTTGAACCGGTATCCCAAACGGTAAGAGCGATGACAAGTGTTTTCCCTGTTTTTCGCGGCTGTTTGCGTTGTAGCGCTCCTTTAGATTGAGGCCAAAGGGCAGAGACAAGAATGATCGTCCACGCCAACGACTTGACCGATTGCGCCAAATCAACGGCAGACGCGGACTTCCCACTTGGGCAGATCCGCCGTGAATGTCATCGTCTGCGCGGTAGGGCATGAGGGTGGATTTCGATAATCAGCGGCGTCTCTAGATCTCCATGCCGTCACCTGATAGGTGCCTGGCAACAGACCGGAACCAAAGTTTCCGAAGCGGTCGCTGGGAAAGATCGTCGCACCGCCAGCCCCCTTCAACATCACCAATCCCGCCAAGGGCAACCCATCCGCGTCGAGAATCCGGCCACTGACGGCGACAGTTTCGACAACGTCCACAACGAGCGGAACGTTCTCTCCATTGACGGTCTCCAGATGTTCCAGTCGCCGTACTCTCACGTTCATGATCGGGCCTTGTCGCAGAGTACCTGAGTGACACCAGCCATTTTTCTGGCGACACGCCGGATACTTCGAATGAACCATCTTCACGCACAGCACCTTGAGCGCCGAGGTAGACGCCTTTGGATTGTTGGGACAAAGAGACCTGGTAGCCGGGCTGGTAAAACGGTTTGCCATTGAGCCGGACCACACCTGCAATGCTCAGCGGCTTGGGTAACGTGATCTTTTGATCGCGGAGATCGGAATACAATGCGGATCTCCACTTCTCCAGGCGCTGAGCGGTAGTCCATCGCTTTCCTGAAAAGCAATCGATAGTTGCCGACGGGCAACAGTTCAAAGGCAAGCTTGGCGTCTTTGAGGGGTTCCTCTAAAGTGTTCGCGGTGGATCCTTCGCGCAGAAGTTGCACGAGCGAGTTCTTGGGCGCATTGGTGACAACGCCAGAAAAGCTCATCAGCGGCACACTGGCAACGCGAAGTTCGAGGTTGCGAATCTGCTGACCCGCGATCCAAGGGCTTATCGTCGTGTCAACCCAATCGGGCGGACCAAGCGTTTTGCTGTCTTCTTTCACCAGCAGCAAGCGGCGCGTGAGTTCCTGGATTTCAACGCGCAGCTTGCAATCCTTCTGGCACTCCCGCAAGCCCTTCAGCTCGAAGACACCGGTTTTGTCGGTAAACGCCGATTGGGATCCATAGATGGGCCTCACCACCGCACCGGCAATGGGCTTGCCGTCCTCTGTCAACAAACGACCACTCAGTATCGCTTCTGGCATCAGCCGGATCCTCAACAGAACTGGATCCAAAGATCCATCGGCTTTCACCTCGACTGTGGCTCCCTGGAAACTTCTCTCTTCGGTCAGGTACCCGAGCTTTGAGCAATCAACCGAGTATTGACCTGTGGCGGCTTTGAGGAAGATGAATTTTCCATCGTCGGCGCTAGTGGCGTTCGTCGATGACTACGCCGACGATGTCCTGTGCTGGGATCGCAACACTGCATGCAAACAAACAGAGCGAACGCATGTTCACATTGTGCCTTTTTCACCGATGATAGAAAAGGACCCTTCGTGCATCTCGGACTCTTCTTTCTTCTCGCGCAACAACCTCCAGTACAACCTCCTCCGCCCGTCGAGAGTCGCAGGACAGAGTTGAACCTGCTCGGCAAGACCGACACCGCCAGCGGAGAGAGCCGCCGCAATGAGAACGTGCAGTTCAATCTCATCGACAACGGCGCGCTCAAAGAACTCAACATCCGCCTCGGCGTGAGCGCGACACTCATTCAAGAGTTTAAGGCGGAGCGGGGCTATTTCGGATCCGAATTCGGAGGCGCACCTTCGCAGCCCATCCATCTTGCGGGACGCGCCCGCCCCGGCGGAGCCGGTTCCAGCCAAAACTGGCACGGTATGGTCAGAGCGATGCATCAGAACAGCATCTTCTCGGCACGTGCCTTCTTTCAAGTCGGTGACGTCAAGCCCGCGCGCGACAACGATTACGGCTTCAACGTCTCAGTGCCGGAATGGCATCGCTTCCGTCTCAACATCGACGCTGGACAGCAGAGAATCCGCGGATTTGTGAACGGCAATGTGCTAGTGCCGCAGCCCGATGAGCGAACGCCGCTTGCCACCGATCCCGCTACGCGCGCGCTCGTAGCGCGGTTCCTTGGAGCGTATCCCGAAGAGCTGCCCAACCGCACCGACATCAATCCGCGAGCTCTGAATCGCAACGCAGCGCAGGCGATCGACAACGAGAATGCACGGATCCGGCTCGATCGCCCCCTTGGTACGAAAGACCTCGTAGGCGCGCTTTATCAATTCACCTGGCAACGCGTCGACGCCTTTCAGTTGGTGAAAGGGCAGAATCCGAATACGGATACCAAGTCGCATCGCGCGCGCCTCACGCACACGCGCAATTGGACACCACAAACCACAACCGATCTTTCCGCGGGTTTCGATCGCATCCGCTCACTGCTCACGCCAGAGCGCAACGCTGTTGGCTCGTTCATTAGCACTGCGGGACTCACCTCGCTTGGCCCCGACGGCAGCATTCCGATCGACCGCGCTGTAAACATGTTTCGCTATGCGGGCTTGTTGCGATCCGTTCGCGGCAATCACACATTCACTGCGGGATTCGATGTCCTGCGCAGGCAGTTGAATGGACGCGAAACCGATACGCATCGCGGCTTCTTCTCGTTCGCCAATGATTTCGGGCGCGATTCCATCGCCAACCTTCGGCTCGGCATCCCCACGCAGTACATCATCTCGATCGGCGATACGCATCGCGGTTTCCGCAATTGGGAACCGCAGTTCTACTTGGGCGACACGTGGAAGGCGTCGAAAGATTTCACAGTGACACTGGGGCTTCGTTATCAACCTGTGTCCACACCAACCGAAGTAAACAAACTGAACACGATTCCGTATCCGTGCGACTGCAACAACATCGCGCCTTCGCTGGGCCTGGCGTATCGTGTGAAGCGACTCGGCGTGTTGCGGGCGAACTATGGAGTCCACTTCGGCGAGATCTTTCCAGTGACGTTTCAACAGGTACGGTTGACGCCTCCAGGATCTACGAAGTTTGCCGTACCCGCGGCCAGCCTGATCAATCCGCTCTCGTCGAACGCCGGTGGCGCGCCGAACTTCTACATCCTTTCGCCCGATCTTGTGGTTCCCTACGCGCACCAATACAACTTCATTTGGGAAACCAGCCTTTCGAAATACTGGAAGCTGCAGGCTGGCTATATCGGGTCGCGCCAGCATAAGCTTCTGGTGATGTGGTATCTCAACCGGGCTCAACCGCGCGAAGGCATCCCACTCATCACCGCCACCATCAATCAGCGCCGCGCCAAACCGAATGAAGCGGAAACGCGCCTCGTGTTGAACGGATCGCGCGGCTACCTCGACGCGGGCCGCATCAATCTACAACTACTGCGCTGGCGCGGATTCACCTTCGAGACATCCTACTGGTTCAGCAAGTCGCTCGATCTCGCGGCCAGCTATACAAACACGGCTTACGATCAGGACACACGCCTGTCGCGCAGCCAATCGGAATTCGAAACGCAGCGCGATGGCAAGAGCCGCAGCTCGTTCGATCAACCGCACTCTTTCTTGTGGCGCGGCAGTTACGATGTGCATTGGGGATGGGTGTTTTCGGCTGTAGTGCTGGCGAAATCGGGGACGCCGTTCAATGTGCAGACGGGATCGGACGGCCCTGGTTTCGGCAATGTCGACGGCAATGGAGGCGACCGCCCAAACCTGTTGGATCCATCGATTTTAGGACGCACGATCGGCAATCCCGATACGTCAAAAGTGCTCCTGCCGCGGAGCGCTTTCACTTACATCAGACTCGGAGAACAGACCGGCAACCTGGGACGCAATGTGTTTCGCAAGGGTCCGATTCGCAACGTGAATACGTCTCTTGTGCGCACCTGGACATTGAAGCGTGAAGCGAAACTGCAGTTTACGGCGGAGTCGATCAACTTCTTCAACACCCCGCAATTTGCGGATCCGGGGTTTGAGCTGGCAAACGCGAACTTCGGGCAGATCACCAACACGCTCAACGATGGCCGCGCGTTTCGCTTCACGCTGCAACTGTCATTTTAAGCGAGTGAAACGCAGGTCCCACACGCGGCTTTCGCCCGCGCTCATCGCGATGACCTTTTGATCCGCATCGCGAATGAAGCGGATTGCGGCTTTCGATGCCCTCTCAAACCCGTCGCGAAATGTGGGCTTCAAAGCGATCGGGGATTCGCCGGCGATCTGCATGCTCAACTCGCCGGGCTTGGTTCCAGAGGTGATCGTCACCGCTGTCCCGGTCTCACTGCTGGCATACTTGCCGATGAAGACGGCGAGTTCCGCGGCCGTGGGATTCGCTGGTTCTACGCGTTCGTAAAGAACGTCGTCTGTCGAAGTGAGCACGCGGAACCTCGACCCCGCCGGCTCGAAGTTGAGCTGGTTTTCCGCGGAACCAATGATGAACTTGCCCTCGCCGGTTGGGGTCAGTTTCGCGGTGCCGAGGTGCAGTTCGCCGCTCTTGATGGCCATTGTTTCCACCGTATTATCGCGGATTTTGCGGTAGAGACCTTCGTAGCTTTGCAGTTTCGTGGCATAAGGGGCGGGTTTGGGCGCAGCCACGGATCCGGTCCAGTGCCGCGCAGTCGCGTGGCCGAGAGCCGTCGGATTCGCGCTCGCCGAATTGCAAAGAACCGCCACAGAAACGCCTTGATCGGGATAGCGTCCCAACCAGGTGCGATAGCCACCGGTTGCTCCGCTATGCGAAACCTCACGGATGCCTTCGAAGGCACCGACCGAAAGCCCCGCGGCATACGTGATCTTGCGGCCGTTGTTCAACGTGGCCGCAGTTTGCTGCGCTTTTACCAGATCTGCGCCTCCCACTTTGGCGTGCGTGAAGTTCTCGTTCCACAAGAGAAGGTCGCCAACGGTCGTCAGCAAACCACCCGCTCCGATGATGTTTTCGATGGGAGTCTGCTGTGTCCAACCGCCTTTCTGCAAAGGTCCGTAGGCAAGAGCGCGGTTGGGGATTACGGCGCGAAAGTCCTCTCGCCAGCGCGTGTGCGTCATCGCGAGTGGTCCGAAAATCATGTCGCGCGTGAACTGTTGGAAAGTCTTGCCCGAGACTCGCTCAATCAGGATCGTTGAGATGTTGTAGCCGGTGTTCGAGTAGCTGTAGTTCGAGCCGGGGTCGAAGTTGAGTGACTTCTGCATCGCGGCCATCTGCAACAGATCTTGGTTCGTATAAACATACTTGCCTTCCGGGTAGCCTCCGAACGCTGCGATGGGGCGCCATTCGCGGATCCCGCTAATGTGGCTGATCATCTGACGGATCGTCAACGGCGCGCCGTAGTCTTGCAGTTCCGGAAGATGCTTGCGCATTGGGTCGTCGAGCGAGATGTTGCCTTGTTGCGCCAGCAGCATGAGCGCCGCAGCGGTGAACTGCTTGGCGACGGATCCGCTCTCGAACACCGTGCCAGGTGTGATTGCGACGTTCCGCTCAAGATCGGCCATGCCATAGCCAGCTCGTAGTTCGATCTCGCCCTTGTTGGCGACGCCCACTGCGCATCCCGGCGTATGGGTGTTGAAGGCCGAAAAAATGCGGTCCACTTCGATTTGCTTTTGGGACGGCTGCGCCTGTAGAACGACCGCAAGTGAGATCGTAAAGAAGGCTTTCCGGAAGAAGTGCATGACGCATTCTCGCATAGTGGATGGGGCGATAGTAGGACGGACCAGTCTCAAGCTAAGGTTTTGTTTACGGTCAAAAACCAACCTACGTACCGACGACTTTAGGTTGAAAATCCCGTGTAGTAGATTATGAGCTGCCGACGGATGAGGCACAGTTCGGGGATTTGGGTCAGGTGGCTACTGTGACCGGGTTACCTGCGCTCATCGTGGAGATGGACCCCTTCTTCGCGATCCTTGTCCGCGAGGCGTTGCAAGCAAGTGGCATCGCCTGCCGTGTGGCCTACAGTGCGCGGGCAACAGCTCTTCTCGTGCGGTCTGAAGTATTTCAGATCGTATTTCTCGGTGTCCGCTTGCCGGACGATACGGGTTTGAACCTGGTGCATGGCATTCGTAGCGCGCAGGGCCGCGAGATCCCCATCGTTGTGGTCGGAACCGACGACGCGATGGATTTTCGACGCGAAGTTCTGGCCAGCGGCGCGAATGAGTACCTGTTGAAACCCGTATCGCTCGCCGAATTGCGGGACGTCATCAAGATGGGGACGGCGTCTTAGCGGAAGAAGCGAAGCTCGACCGGCCAGGTGGGCAAGCCTGCAACACCATACGACACAGAGCAAGTGGCATCCACCGCGAAGGCTTCTGCAGGCAGCGCCACCTTTAAGATCCGCCGTTTGGGATTCATGTCCAGAAAGTCTTTGCGTGATTCCAGTACCATGCCTTGGGCATTGAGGATCCGAAGCCGATAGTTGACTCCCCCTTGTGGCAAATGCGGATCCAACTCGACCTTTGAAGCTCCAGGTGGAATTTCTACGCGCTTTTGCGCAGGCTTCGCTTCGCAGGCAAACCAGTGCGAAACGATCGGCTTCGTGCGCCGCTCGTATTGATAAGCCACGGTTCCAATCACTGCAAACGTGGCGACAAACGCGAACAGAACACCTACCCAACGCCATCCTGAAATCGGTGCTGCGGCTCGTGTCATCGCCATCGGTGACACCTGCGCGGGGGTTGCCACCGAGGTCAAGTAAGGGGAGTTCGCTGGAAACTCGCGGATCGCCAACGCGGTGAGTAGTTCTCGGGGTTCCAAGACTTCCCCAACCCAACGCAGAACTCTTCCGGGATGCTCGCTGGCGACGATATGGCGCTCCGAAACAAAATCAGAGATCGTCACAAACTCTCGCCATTGAAAGGGATGGGTCAGAAATCCACATGCGCGATCGGCTGTGTAGGTCTGTGGCTGTTGGCGGCGATAATCGCGGCCTTCCCATTGCAGCTCCGTCCAGTCTTTCATGGTGATGAGGGATGCATCCACGGGACGCGCGAGAAACCAGTTGCTTGCCGTCCAGCAGAGCAACCGCGGGTTCCCGCCGGTGAGATCGGTCAGTGTGTATTCGTGCCGCACGAAAGTGTCCCATTGCTCGCGGCCGTATTCAACTTGATAGCTATAGCTCGCGAATCCCACGACTCGATGGTCGGTGCTGCGCAGCCGCAGCATAGTTCCCAATGGGATGGGAATCGGCCCCGATGCTTGCCGCGAAGGAGGCACTGGCTGCCATTTGCCTTCGTTGAACTCAAAGATCGCGAAGCACGCCGGACACACCGCGTGAGCAAGCGACGAGACGAGAGGAAGCGCGGCGCGGCAGATGGGACACGAGTTCATCAGGCGAGCGTCGGCATATTCGCGCGCGCCCAATCGATGCACTGCTGATTGAGTTGATCTTCGAGCGCTAGTACGCCTTCAGGGGCTAAGCCCGAGGTTCGCGGAAGCGGCTTCTTCGGTGGATGATTGCGAATCCACGCGACTAGCATCGCGAGATCGCGAGCCGGTGCAGGGCTCTTCTCGTCGTAAACTTTCCAGTATTGTTCCGTGAACACGGGCACGCGCAACGGATCGCGAGTCAGCATTTCCAACTGGAACAGCATCTTTGGATTTCGCTTTTGCATACGCTTCACAAGGCCATGCAGATCCATATGGCCGTCACCGAGAGGCACCTCAGAGAGCAGGATGCCGTCTTCGTAGAAGTCCGCGCCAATGTCTTTGAAGCTGACAAAGATCGTGTAAGGCTCAAGGGTATCAATGGTCTGCTGCGGCGTCTCGATCAACGAGACATTGTTAACCAGATCGAGGCAAACGCCCACATACTCACTGCTAGTCGACTTCACCCATTCCGCAAGTTCACCCGAGCGCCAGCCTTTGTGATTCTCAATCGCGAGCGGCATTTTGTACTTGCGCAGAATTGGTTCCACACGGCGCACGTTGGCCTTGCACATGGCGTCGAACTGGTGGAATTCCGCCGCGCTCTTGAACTGTTCATAGCGGCGTCCTGAAAACGGATCGTGCACGCAGACCACGCGTCCCCCCATCTCCGCGCAGGCTTTGACGGCCGCCTCGTACCTGGGCAGATCGGCATCGGTGCGTGCGGTGCGCAAGCCGACGGTGAGACGCATGTCGTAACGCTCAACCTGATCGCGGATTTTCTTGATCTTCTCCGGATCCAGATCGGCGGGCAGCGCGGTGTGCGCGGCACCGAGTCCTTTTTCGTGGCAGTATTCGACGATGTCCCACTTGGGGCCCATGGCTTTGATGCGGGCCGTGAGTCCCGGGCCCGCGGATCCCATGTTGCGAAGAATTTTTTGGGAGCCCCCATGCAAGGCAGAGGCGGCAGGCAGCAGGGCCGAGGCGCGCAGGATGTCTCGTCGAGTCATGCAACGAGTCTACTAAGCGGGTGGCAGGTAAAACAACAGGTCGAGAGAAGGAGGCTTGATGTCCAGCATGCGTAACAGCATTGCGATCTGAGCGGTATGCCGCATTTCGTGGATCATGATGTGCCACAGCAGACCATCCACAGTGAAACGCTCGGTTGGCGAGTCATGTACTGTCACGATTCGGCTGAGTTCCTGGTCTGTGAGTGTGGCGAGATAAGCGAGAGTGCTTTGTTCTACCGCCTTCCAATAGTCGAGCAGCGTGGCCAGAGGGAATCCTCATAGGCTGTTGTGTCTTTCAACCCGGGATTGCCAAGCAGCACTGGATCTACGCGCAGTATGTCCTCGTGAATCCAACCATCTTCCACGGCGACGAGATGAAAGAGCAGATCCTTGATGCACTGGAATGCTGAACCACTGGGTAGCGGGCGTGAAAGAACTTCATCGGGTGCGCTTTGAAGCGCGTCAAATAGATCGCGGCGGGCACGAATCGGATAGTGGTAGGTTTCGTGGATGTTCATCGCGTGAGGGATTGGCCAACGGAGATGCTATTTCCAATCATGTGCATCGTCATGGGCAATAATAGCGATCCGGAACGCCATCGAGCCATACCAAGGCACAAGCCATCCACTGCCATCAACGCGACGCTCGCAAATCCATAGCGATAGTGAAGCGCGGCCCAAACGACAGAGAGAATCAGGATCGCTGCGAGCGGACCCGTATGAGGCGACAGGCGAAAGAAGAGAAATCCGCGGAAGGCCAGTTCTTCAAGCACTGGCCCGAGAAACACCAGCGGAATGGCTCGCAGGAGCACCGCGGACCATTCCTGATTCTCCCAGCGTTCGGCATCGGCCAAGCCGAAGGTGCGGATCGCGAATTCGCCAACCACCAGCAAAATCCCCCATGTTCCAAGCCAGACAGCGGCATGGCGAGCGCTGGGCCAGCGTAACCCGAGGTCTTCGCGAAGCGATACGCCTTTCACGCGGGCAACTGTTAACGCGACCACGATTCCGAAGAGGGGCGTCAACAACTTGAACCACGCGGACGATTGACTCATTGTGGAAGCGTAACGCACATACGATAAAATCAGGTTCTGAACATGCCCGCCATCGAAACCACTTCTTCATCGGCAACAGGGTTGCCACAACGCGTTCTGGGAAAGACCAAACAGAAGGTCTCCATTCTCTGCCTCGGAGGCTGGCACATTGGTGCTGTGAAAGACGACAAGCAAGCGATCCGCATCATGCATGCGGCCATCGACGAGGGTATCAACTTCTTCGACAACGCCTGGGATTATCTCGATGGGCGTTCGGAAACGATCATGGGCAAAGCGCTTGCGATGGACAAGCGCCGCGACAAGGTCTTTCTCATGACCAAAAACTGCGAGCGCGACTATGCGGGTTCGATGCGCAATCTCGAGCAATCGCTTAAGCGTTTGAAGACCGATCATCTCGATCTGTGGCAGTTTCACGAAATCAATTACGACAACGATCCCGATTGGATTTTCGAAAAGGGCGGAATGAAGGCCGCACTCGAAGCGAAGAAGGCCGGCAAGGTTCGTTTCATCGGATTCACCGGACACAAAGATCCGCGCCTGCATCTGAAGATGATCGCGAAGCCCTTCAAGTGGGACACGTCGCAGATGCCCATCAACGCGATGGACGCGACCTATCGAAGCTTCCAAAAAGAGGTGGTTCCGGTCTGCATCGAACGCAATATCGGTGTGATTGGCATGAAAGGTTTGGGAGGCGGCTATCCGCACGGTGCCTTCTTGCACGAAGCGGGACTGAACGTCGAAGAGTGCTACCGTTACTGCCTGGACTTGCCGATCGCGTCGCAAGTGGTGGGCATCAATTCGATGGAGCATCTCAAGACCGATATCGCCATCGCGCGCAACTTTAAGCCGATGACGGCTGCGGAAAAGAAGGCACTACTCGCCAAAGTGAAGGATATGGCCGGCGACGGACGCTTCGAACGCTTCAAGTCGACTTCGGAATTCGAAGGTCCCCATCATCGCAAACAACATGGATTCGCGGTCGCTTAGATGCTGACCTTGCTTGCAGTGCTGACGGCGATCGAGGTCCACGGCCATCGCGGCGCGCGCATGGTGTTGCCAGAAAACACGATCCCAGGTTACGAGTACGCGATCCAACAAGGCGTGGACTTCATCGAGATCGACACTTGGGTCACCAAAGACAATGTGGTTGTGGTGGCGCACGATGCATTGATGAACCTCAAGCACTGCAAAAATCCTTCGCCAAGTGCGGAACGCACGATTCGCAAGATGACGCTGGCTGAGTTCCGCAAGTGGGATTGCGGCGTGGCGAATCCCGATTGGCCGCGGCAAAAGGGAGTTCCCAACACGCCGCCTCCGACTCTGGATGAAGTCTTCGCGCTAGCAAAAAAGTATAAGAAGTTCGCGATCAACCTTGAGATCAAGAGCGATCCGAAGAAGCCTGAACTGCAACCTGCGCCCGATGTTTACGCGAAGATGGTGCTGGATGCGATTCACAAACACAAGCTGCAAAAGCGGGTGCTGGTGCAATCGTTCGACTTCGCTCCGCTTCGTGCGATGCGGAAGCTGAGCGCATTGCCGCTGTCTGCCTTGTATCCCGGAAGCGCGACCGATCGGGGACGCAGCTTTCTCGATGTCTCTAACGACGCGGGCGGAACAGGCACGGTGAGCATGCATATGTCGATCGTCACCAAAGCGAAAGTGGCGCAGGCGCGCGCGGCGAGAATCCGCGTGCTGGCGTGGACCGCGAACGGTGCCTCCGATTGGGATAAACTGATCGACGCCGGTGTGGACGGCATCATCACCGATGATCCCGCGGCGTTGGTAGCGCATCTTCATTCGAAGAAACTGCGGTGAGTCCGCCTACCGATGCCGCCCCTGCCGCGGGTCGGCCGTTGGTGGAAAAGCTACCTCGCTTATCAACAGGGATGAAGCGGTTCGCTACAATCGGCACGTAATGTCCACCACTCGTCGGCAACTGCTTCTGGGAATTGCGGGCCCATCTTTCGCGTTGGCCAAAGGCCGCGGCATCAAGGTCGGCGTCACCGATTGGAACCTGCGAATGGCTTCGCAGATCGGGGCGTTAGCGATGGCGAAGCGCATCGGTTTCGAAGGCATCCAGATCTCGCTCGGACGTCAGCCAGTTGGCGGCAAACTGCCGCTCACGCATAGCCGCACGCAGTTGCTCTATCAAGCTGAGGCCATGAAAACGGACATCGCCATCAATGCCACCTGCCTCGATATCCTGCATGTCAATTTCCTGAAGAACGACAAGCTGGCGGAACAGTGGGTTTCAGAAGGCATCGAAGCGACAAAGGCTCTCGATACGCAAGTGATGTTGCTGCCGTTTTTCAACCAGGGCGCGATTGAGACACAGCAAGAGAAAGATCGCGTGGCGGATATCCTGCGTGAGTTCGGTCCACTGGCGGAGAAGGCCAAAGTGATTCTTGCTCTCGAGAATACTCTGTCTGCGGAAGACAACGCGCGCATCATCGATCGTACGAAGTCGAAGGCCGTGAAGATTTATTACGACACCTACAATGCGCACAAGGCCGGCTTCGATATCTACAAAGAGATCCGTTGGCTGACGTCGAAGCGCATCGCGCAGGTCCATTTCAAAGACAAGGGATACCTGGGCGAAGGCGAAGTGGACTTCAACCGCGTGCTGCGCTCACTGGCCGATGCGGACTACCGTAGCTGGGCGAATCTCGAAACGAACTCGCCCTCGGGTGGGATCGAAGCGGACATGCGCCGCAACTTCAGTTACGTGAAGAGAATCATCGAGGCGAATCCTAAGGCTTAAGAAAGTCTTCACGGATCGGATTGAAGCTATCGATCAGGCGCGCCGATTTTGAAAGCAACCGGACCGAGTGAGGCTGTCCCGACGGCACCGCGAAGAGATCGCCTGTCTGGATTCGGCGCGGTTCCTGGCCGTCTGCAAGAAACAAAAGCTCGCCCTCCGCAATGTATGTGATCTGCTCGTGCGGATGTGAGTGCATCGGGTCGGCGATATCCCAAGGTCCATTGTTGAAGTCGATGACCACGGTCATGAGGTTGGGCGTGTGCAGGATGCGGCGCTCGCATCTTTCGCGAAAGACCTCACCGGTGGTTTGGTCGCGATACTGCACCGTCGATTGCGTCATTCTTCCAGATTAGACCAAGCCCAGCAAGCGAATCGCATTCTTCCGATATACCTTGTCGAGAATCGCTTCCGGCAACCCGATGCCGTAGATCCGCCAACGGCCTTGCGGAGGCACTGGCGCGGGAGCATAGTCGAAGTACTCGTCTTCGGTCTCGAGAAAACGATAGTAGATCTTGTATAGCTCATCGCCAAACAACTGCTGCGGGAACTCGAATCCATTGGGTGTGGCATCGGTGCCGAAGAGGATGCGGTCCTCATACTTTTCAAAGAACTTGCGCGAAGTGCGGGGCTGGCGTCCGAGTTCGCCGATGCGCGCGCCGAGTTCGACGAGCGTGTTTGGAAAGCGATCGAGCATCCGCGAGACATGTGCGAGGTTCTCCGCGAAGTTTCCCACGTGCAGAACGACGAAGGTTGTCTTGGGGTGCTTCGCGAACACGCGGTCGCGCGCCGAGAGCAGCTCTTCATTGCTGGGAAAATCCTTGCCGTGAAACGACCAGTCTGGATGATTGTTCAGTTCCTCGAAGCGCTCATTCAGGCGATTGATGGGCGCGAAGAACGCGACGGGGTCAGAGACGTGAATCGCGACGGGCAGGCCGAGGTTCCCGCATGCGTCCCACATTGGGTCGAAGCGCGGATCGTCGATCTTGATCAGCTTGCCTTGCGAATCGCGCGCGTAGAGTCCGAGAGTTTTCAGGATCTTTAAACCGCGCGCGCCGTCGTTCTTGGCTTGTTGGATCAGCTCGACTTGCTTGGCCTCGTATCCCGCCTCGTTGACGCGCATCCATGCGGGTTCGGTGAAGGTGATGAAGCGGCCAGGATGGGCTTTGTCGAACTTAGCGATGGCTTCGCGCAGCTTCGGACCATAGCCTCCGGTGAGGTTCACGAGGGTCCGAATGTTGCGACGATCCATGACCTTGAGCAGATCCACAGGGGGTGAGGCCTTGCCTCCACTGAGATGCGAGTGGAAGTCGATTACTGGAAAACGCGCACGTTCTATGTTCGTTTGGGCGACGGACAAGCGGCTTTCAGGCGCAAATTCCGTGAGATCGAGAGGTTTCTTCTGCCCGAGCGCTGCGGCAGAAGTGGCGATGGTGATGCCGAAGAGCCTGCGATTCATTCCGATGTTCCTTTTTGTAATTGTCCAAAGACCTCTTCGGCAAATGCGATACGTTCGGCGGAACCGCCTTCGCGATGGATCATGAAGATGCCGATGGTTTTGCTCTTAGGGTCGATGAAGCAGAACGTGCCGTAGCGTCCGCCGTGGCCGAAGGTGCCAGGCGGCATCAGGAGTTTGCTGTCGGGCTGCATGACATACCAGCCGAGTCCCCAGCCCGCGCCGGGTTGGCTGGTTTTGAGATCGCCCGTGTGGACGGTGGTCATCTGTTGCACCGAGTTTTTCGAGAGCAAGCGCAACCCGTTGTATTCGCCGCCGTTCAAAAAGAGCTGATAGAGGCGGAAGAGATCGCTGGTGGTGGAATACAGGCCGCCTTCAGGGAGCGGATACTTGGCACCTTCGCGGAACTTCATCTTGCCCTCGCCCAACGGGTCGGCGGTGTACTTGAGCGGTTTGCCATCTTTCAGAATGTAGGCGGTGGGCATCCTGCTCCACTTCTCTTTGGGTGGATAGGTGTGGGTGTCGATCATGCCGAGCGGCTTGAAGATTTTGGCTTCGAGAAACTTCTCGTAAGGCATGCCGCTGACCACTTCGACGATGCGCGCGACTGTGGCGATGCCTCCGTTGGAATAGGACCATTTGGTTCCTGGCTGAAAGAGGACGGGCTGTTGCGCATAGACGAGAACAACGTCCGCGAGGGATTTGTGCAATGCTCCGTGGAGTTCGCCGATTGCCGCGGGCGGGTTGAGAACGATTCCCGAGGTGTGGGTCATGAGGTCGCGGATTGTGATCTTGCGATTCAGCTTTTGCAGGGTCATTCGCTCGTCGTCTTTGAATTCGATTGCCCACTGCAAACCTCTGAATTCGGGGAGATGGATTTCCACGGGATCGTCGATGTGGAGCCTGCCCTGTTCGGCAAGCATCATCGCCGCCATACAGACGATGGGCTTGGTCATCGAGTGCAGTTGGAAGATGTTGTTCGTCTTCATCGGCTGCGCTTTGGTTTCGATGTCGGTGAAGCCGACGGCGTCATGATGAAGGATCTTGCCGTGCTGTGCGACGAGGGTGACGAATCCGGCGGCGGTTCCCTTGTCGATGAACTCTTTGAGGCGTGAGTTGATCCTGGAAAAGCTGTTGGCAGTAGGTTGGGCGGAGGCGAGGGCCGCGCAGAGTAAAAAGATTCTGATCACAGAGGCCTATTTTATACTTTCCGGTGGATCGCTTCTGTTTGTTGTTGGCGATTGTGATTTGCCAAACCGCGTCTGCTCACTCCGACGGAAGGTTGGGAGCAGTCATTTTTCGATGCGCGCGGTGAGGGTGCCTTGGGCAACCCGAAGCGTGACTTTGGATTTGGGCGGAGCATCCTTCGGAGATTTCACCAAAGCTCCGGATTGATTGACGATGAGCGCGTAGCCGCGATCGAGGATTTTCAAGGGGCTGAGTTGTGTGAGATGCGCCGAGGGTTTTTCGATGGAGGTACGTGCTTGCGTCAGCTTCGTTTGGATGAGTTGGTGGAGTAGGGTTTGAAGTGATTCCTGTCGGCGTCGTGCGTCCGCGAGTTTGAGCCGGACATCCATGCGGCGGAGTTGCGCTCGCGCTTGATCGAGTCTGCGTTGATTGCGTTGTAGAGAGATTCGGATGCGATCGCGCAGTTGAAAGTCGAGTTCGTCGTTGCGTTGTTGCAGGCGTCCAATGCGGCGTCTGAGTAGGCTGGCGGCGCGATCGATTCCGAGTTGGTTTAGTCTTCGCGATGCGAGGGCGAACCGATACTGAGTGTTTTGCTTGAGTTTTCCTTGCAAAAGCATTAAGCGTTCTTGGAGACGCGACTTGGACTGGATGACGAGATCCGCGGCAGCCGATGGAGTGGGCGCGCGAAGATCGGCGACAAAGTCTGCAATGGTGTAATCTGTCTCGTGTCCGATGGCGGAGATCACTGGGACCGCCGACGCGGCGATCGCGCGGGCGACGGACTCTTCGTTGAAGGTCCAAAGGTCTTCGAGGGATCCGCCGCCGCGTGCGACGATGATCACGTCCGCCCATCCGGACTCTGAGAAGTATTCGATGGCGCGGCAGACCTGGCTGGCTGATCCTTCGCCTTGGACCGCGGCGGGAAACAGACGGATGTGTAGCCCTGCAAAGCGCCGTTCGAGGATTTGAAGCATGTCCTGAATAACCGCACCGGTAGGCGAGGTGACGATACCGATGCGTTGGGGGAGTGTCGGGATGGGGCGCTTGCGGGATTCGTCGAAGAGACCTTCGGCTGTGAGTTTGTGCTTGAGTTGTTCAAAGGCGAATTGGAGTGCGCCGCGGCCTTGGGGTTCGAGTGCTTCGACGATGAGTTGGTAGCGTCCGCTGGGAGGCCAGATGTCCACGCGTCCACGGGCGAGTACGGCGACACCGTCTTGGGGTTTGAATTTGAGATAGCGAACGGCGTTTCGGTAGGCGACACAACTAACCGTTGCTTCTCCATCTTTCAATGTGAAATACACGTGACCGCTCGGCTGGGCTTTTGCGCCTGAAATTTCACCGGCGATCCAGACGTCTGGGAAGACTTCTTCCAACATACCGCGAAGGATGTCGGTGAATTCGGTTACGGTGAGGTACTTGCGGTCGCGGCCGAGCAGGAGGTGCAACTGTTCCACTGAAACTGATGATATCCTCTACGAGGATGGTGCGATTAGTTCGCCGGCGATCGCTCGTCGTGCAGCAGGGTTCAGCTGCCGGTTTATTTCAGCAAGGAGCATTTAGGACATGGATCTTTCAGAACTTTTGCAGCAGTTTGGCCAAGGCGGTGTGACCGCTCAAGCGCCTGAGGGTATGGATGTTGAAGGGCAGTTTGACCAGTTGGCGGGGATGTTACCCAAGGAAGCTTTGGCCGGTGGTTTGGCTGAGGCTTTTCGTTCGAATGAGACGCCTCCATTCGCGAGCATGCTCGGCGGTCTGTTCGGCAACTCTGGCGGATCGCAACAGGCTAGCGTGTTGAATACGCTATTGTCGATTGCTGGTCCGGTGATCATGCAGCAGATGATGAGCGGAGGTGGTCGTCAGCAACAGGCGGGAGGTGGAGGCGGTTTGGGTGATATCCTGGGTTCCGTTATGGGTGGCGGTGGACGTGCTTCCGGTGGCGGGTTGGGCGATATCCTCGGTTCCGTTATGGGTGGCGGTGCAGGCGCGGCGATGGCTGGGGGTGGATTGGCGGGAATCCTTGGGCGGATGATGCAGGGTGGTGGCGATATGCGGCAGTTATCCGCGGAAGAGGCGTCGCAGGTTTCGCCTGAAGAGATTCAGTCATTGGCGGAGACCGCGGCGCAGCAGGATCCGTCGATCATGGACAGGCTGAGCGAGATCTATGCGGAGCATCCGGCGCTGATCAAGACCCTCGGTTCCGGGGCCTTGATGTTGGCTTTGTCGAAGATCGCGCAATCACAGCGCCAGTAGTTCGTTTTTCCACTTTTGGCGTCTGGCTTGTCGGCTGGACGCTATTTGTGTTTGGTGTATTACTAATTTGACTTTTGCTCGTGTTAGGCTTTATTCTATTGAGTGAGATAGCTTTTCTGCCTTTGCCGGCGTAGCTCAGGTGGTTAGAGCGACGGTCTCATAATCCGTAGGTCGTAGGTTCGAGTCCTTCCGCCGGCACCATTCCATTTACTTCCCCACAATCTGCTCATAGATTCTCGTGAGTTCGTCTTGCGAGAAGTAGTCGATCTCGACTCGACCTCGCTGCTCATTGGATTCGACGATGCGGACCCGTGTTCCGAGGGTACGTTCGAGTTCATCGGCAGCAGCCTTGATGTTGGGATCTTGTTTAGTTTCGACTTTTTCTTCCTTGCGGCCGGGCTCTTGAGAGTAGCGGACTAGCGCTTCAACTTGCCTTGCAGTAAGGTGCTGGGCAACGGATTTTTCGGCGATGCGGATCATGTCTGCGGGGTTTTCGAGTGCAAGCAGCGCGCGAGCCTGGCCCATGTGGAGGCGTCCTTCGGAGACCATTCGCTGGACAGGTTCCGGTAGTCGCAGGAGACGGATTGTGTTCGCGACGGAGCTTCGATCTTTGCCGCAGCGCATGCCGATTCGTTCATGGGTGAGTCCGATTTCGCGGTTGAGTCGATCATAGGCCAGTGCGAGTTCAATGGGGTTGAGATCTTCGCGCTGGATGTTTTCGATGAGGGCGACTTCTAGCAGGCGGTCTGGAGCAATGTTCTGAATGATGGCGGGAACGGTGGCGAGTCCTGCGAGTTTGGATGCGCGGAGACGGCGTTCCCCGGCGACCAGTTCGAATTTGTTGTCACGACGGCGGAGGATAAGAGGTTGTATTACTCCGTTTTCCCGAATGGACTGCGCGAGTTCCTCGAGCTTGGCGTGGTCGAAGATATGCCTAGGCTGGTGGGGGCTTGGTTCGATCTCATTGATCGGAACTTGGAGGAGGGAATTTTCATCCGTTGGGGGCGGTGGCGGTGGGGCTTGAACGGCGGGTGAGCGGGAAGGAAGGAGTGCGGAGATCCCTTTGCCGAGTGCGCGCTTCTTGTCAGAGGGTCCCATGCTGGTTGATGGCTCCTTGCTTTTGATTGCCCAGAATCTCTTTGGCAAGTTGAATATAGCTTTCTGCACCCTTAGAGCGGACATCGTAGAGGATGATTGGCTTTCCGTGGCTGGGAGCTTCGGCGAGGCGAATTGATCTTGGGATCACGGTCTCAAATACCTTGTCTCCAAAGAATTCACGAAGATCGGCAGCGACCATTTTGGTCAGGTTGGCGCGGTCATCGTACATGGTGAGCAGCACGCCTTCAATTGCGAGGTTGTGCTGAAAGGATTCGCGAATGGCCTTGATGGTGTCCATCAGTTGGGACACTCCTTCCAGTGCAAAGAACTCGCATTGGATTGGGATGATCACTGAATCTGAGGCCAGCAGTGCGTTTATTGTAAGCAGGTCGAGGGCAGGGGGGCAATCGATGAGGATGAAGTCATAGTTGTCCTTCACCGCGAGTAGCTTGTCCCTTAGTCTGAACTCACGCTCAGTTTCGTCGACTAATTCGAGATTGGCGGCAACGAGATTCTGATTGGCGGGTACGATATCTAACCCTAGACATTCAGTAGGTTGCGCGGTTTCAGCAGCGTCTTTCGATCCCAACAGCAGATCGTAGATTGTTGCCATCTCTTGGGTTTTGGGAATTCCAAGTCCGGTGGTGGAATTACCCTGAGGGTCAATATCGACGAGGAGTACCTTGAGGTCATTTGCAGCTAGGGAGGCAGCTAGGTTGATAGTAGTGGTAGTTTTCCCGACTCCACCCTTTTGATTCGCGATCGCTATAGTCTTGCTCACGATGTAGACGATCTTATCACGTATCCGAAATGTTCCACGTGGAACATGCTTGATGGGAGTTCCTCATTAGAATTCAGTACGTTCCACGTGAAACATACGAGGGCGAACTAACAGCTTCCACGCAAAGTAAGATAACAATCGAGAACCGCGACGGCTGCGGGAGTCACTCCCGGGATGCGACGCGCTTGACCCAAATCCACCGGCCGAACACGTTCCAGCTTCTCAAGGACCTCATTGGACAAACCTGGGATACCTCGGAAATCGAAGGCGACAGGAATTAGACGGCCATCACTGTCCTTCAACCGGGATATCTGGCGGAGCTGCTGCTGAATATATCCCTCATACTTGATCTCGGTCTCAATAGTGGTAAGAACTCCACCTACCACACGCTCCCCTAGTCCCTCTTCAATCAACCAGGCAATCGGATCGATCCGAACCTCAGGACGTCTCAACCAAGACGACATCATCGGGCGATCATCCCCGGTAACCAAATCCGCAGGCACCCGCCGCGAATCAAGCAGCAAACGAACCAAAGCCTTCTGTCTCTGCTTCGCCTCAAACATCTCCCACCGCACATCATCCACCAACCCCACAGCCCGCCCCATCGGCGTCAGCCGATCGTCCGCATTGTCAATCCGCAAATGCAAACGAAACTCCGCCCTAGACGTGAACATCCGATACGGCTCATCGGCACCCTTGCTGATCAGATCGTCAATCAGGATCCCCGTATAACCCTCGGTTCGCCCAATCACCATCGGATCCCGCCCCTGCAGCTTCAACGCCGCATTGATCCCCGCAACCAAACCCTGACAACCAGCCTCTTCGTACCCCGAAGTGCCGTTAATCTGTCCAGCAAGAAACAGGCCGCGAATCTTCTTCACCTCCAAACTGTGGTCCAACTCTCGCGGATCAATCGCATCGTATTCAATCGCGTAACCTGGACGAATCATCTCGGCCGACTCCAGACCATCGACCGATGCCACCATCGCCTCCTGGACGTCCACCGGCATGCTCGTCGACATACCGTTTACGTAAATCTCATTGGTATCCAGCCCTTCAGGCTCCAGAAAAATCTGGTGACGCACCCTATCCGGAAACTTAACGACCTTGTCCTCAATCGAAGGGCAGTACCGCGGACCAAGCCCCTCAATTTGCCCACTGTACAAAGGCGACCGCGGTATCGCTTCCCTCAACAACGAGTGCGTCCTCTCATTTGTATAAGCGATGTAGCACCGAACCTGCTCGCGAGTAATCTTGCCAGTAAGAAAAGAAAACGGCGTCGGATCCGCGTCACCCTCCTGCGGCTCAAACCGCGTCCAATCGATTGATCGCGCATCCAGACGCGGAGGAGTACCCGTCTTCAGTCGCGTCCAATTCAAACCCATAAACCGCAACCCATCCCCCAGCATATCCGCCGAAGCCTCACCATTCCTCCCGCACGAATATCGCTGCTCACCAACGTGAGCCAATCCATTCAGAAAGGTGCCGGTTGTGATCACCACCGCTCCCGCAAACAACTCTCGCCCATCGCGAAGGACAACACCCTCAACCCGACGCGGATCGTCCCGCAAAACCAAGCCGCCCACTTCAGCTTGAACAATCCTCAAATTCGGCTCCTGCTCCAAAACCTCCTTCATTCGGATTCGGTACTGCTTCTTGTCACATTGCGCCCGAGGAGACCATACCGCCGGACCCCGGCTCGTATTCAACAAGCGAAACTGAATCCCAACAGCATCCGTAACTTCAGCCATGACACCACCAAGGGCGTCGATCTCCCGAACCAGATGACCCTTCGCAATACCACCGATCGCAGGATTGCAGGACATCTGCGCAATCAGATCGGCGTTCATCGTAACCATGGCAGTCTTCAGGCCCATTCGCGCACACGCGCGCGAGGCCTCACAACCAGCGTGGCCAGCGCCAACAACAATCACATCGAAACGGCGGGGGGATGTCGTCACTTCTTCATTCTACTCATGCCATCCAAACGCGCCCGAACCGCTGCCGCAATGTCAACGGCACCCACGCTATCGCTATGAACACAAATCGTGTCCGCCACAGCCGACAATCGAACTGCCTGATCAGCAGCAGCAGCAGGATCCTCGATCATGGAACCGCTCAACTTGCGAGACCGCAGCGTACCGTCCGACTCATAAACGCGATCCGCAAATCCCTCGGCCAACACACGAAAACCAGCCTCCCGAAAAACCTCCAACATTTGACTCCCGGCAAGCCCCACCAACACCACCGTAGGATCCCATTCAACGCACGCTTCAGCAATAGCACTCGCTATCGCCTCATCGCGTACCGCCGAATTGTACAGCGCCCCATGCGCCTTCACATGCGTGATCCCAGAGACCCCCACTCGACGGCATCGATCTCTGAACCAAACCAACTGCTCATGAATACACTCGATCAGAGCCCGGTGGGTCAAAACCAAAGGCTCTCGCCCGAAACCCACGCGATCGGGATACCCAGGATGCGCCCCCACGCGAAGTCCGCTCGCCATCTCGAGCGTCCGAAGAATCAAATCCTCAGAACCCGCATGTGCATTGCAACAAACATTGACCGAAGTCGCATACTGCATCAACCGCTGCTGGGTTCCGTCAACCAACAACTCTTCGAGTTCACCGACATCGCAGTTCAAATCAAACGCAACCACGAATCCACTCCTCTTGCTCAACCAACAGCGCCAACGCCTCCGGAAAGCCAATCACCTCAAAACGAAACCTGGACCCAGGCCGTAACTGACCAACCAACCCAATATCCACGGATGCAACATTCGCAATCACTGGATACCCGCCAGTTGTCTGGGAATCTACAAACAAAATCACCGGCAGACCACTCGGAGGCACCTGAATCGCACCCAAAGCCACACCCTCACTTTGCATCGATCCACCGCAGCGACCCACAATCGCTCGACCATCCAACCGGATCCCCTGCCGATTCGACTGCCCCCTCACCGTCCATTCTTCCGTCAACAACCTCATCACCGCCTCACCGCCAAAATCATCGGTACCCGCACCCGCAGTCACGCGAACACGATCCCGTAACACACATCTCGTGACAGCCCCTTTAACCGCATCTGACACCACCAGCCCAGCCAATCCCAACACATCCCCCTTGCCGATCACTCGTCCCAATCCGCCAAGAGCATGAGTCGACGCACTACCGAGCTCGTACTTCGCATCAATACCACCGCGAACAGCCAAATAGCACCTCGCACCAGCCCGGCAAAAACCAATATCCAAAACAACCCCAGCCGCAAGGAGAACCGCACGCCCCATCGATATACTACAGTCGAACTCCCCACCCACCACCGCAACAACCACATCCCCGTCGAACGAAAAACGGCCCCCCTTGAGCGTCATCTCCAAGGCCGGAGCCGTCTCTGCATTCCCTACCAATCGATTCGCCACTCGAAACGACACCGGATCCGCCGCCCCAGCCGCTGACACACCCAAGTGGCTAAACCCAGGACGCCCCAAATCCTGCACGGTGGTCATCCAACCCACTGATAACACACGAATCACAACGGCACAAACCTCACACGGTCTCCCGGCTCAATCAACGACTTTCCACTCGAACCATCGAACATTATCTCGTCAGTTCGACCAATCAAATTCCACCCACCGGGAGTAGCCCTCGGATAGACCCCCGTTTGCCTACCAGCAATTCCCACACTCCCGGCGGGAACCAGAACCCGCGGCACCGCCCGCCTCGGAGCCGAAATCGTCTCATCTACTTCCCCAAGGTAAGCAAATCCAGGAACAAAACCGAGAAACCAAGCATCGTAGTCACGCCCGCAGTGCCTCGATACTACTTCACTAGTACTCATCCTGCAGACAGAAGCCAACTCCTCCAGATCATCCCCGTTATATAAGGTTAGAATCTCAACCAACTTTCCCTCTTCCACGAAACATACATCACCCACAGACTGTATCCAGCATTTCACATCTTCGTGCCGAAGGATCAACGGATCGAATCGAACCATAACGGATTCTCGCGCCGGAGACAACCCCGTAACGCCATCCAACTCGCGCTGCCGCAATCCACGAAATAACCCCAAAGCCCGCTCGCTACGAACCAGAACCGATGCATCGCTGGACCAAACAAACTTCACAGCGACACCGGCACCACCCGACGCCCACTCTCCGCCGACGCAAACATCGCTTCTATTACAGCCGTATTCCCAAACGACTCTTCCAGAGAATTCACCAACGCCATCTCTCCCTTCACAGCTCGAGAGAACCCGTCCAGCTCCAACGTATATTGGTCGCAAGCCACCCCACGCTCTTCACGAATGCCACTACCCTTCACATCGGAACCATCGTCGATGAAAATCCGCATGCCCTCACCTGGCAATGCGTTGAACGGAATCTCCACTTCAATTCGGCCCCCGGTTCCAAAGATCTGCACACGCTGATAGGGAACCATCTGGGTGCCACAAACGAAAACCGCTTGTCCTTCAGGAAACTCAAGCAATCCGCTCGCTAAACGATCCACCTGAAAACCCGGATCTCTCGACAACGCGCCACAAACACCTACCGGTTCGCTACCAAACAACCATCGCGAAACATGGATCGCGTAACACCCAATGTCATACAACCCACCACCTCCATAGGCCAATACATTCCGAACGTTCTCCGCCTTTCGATTGAAATAGCTGAACATCGTGGAGACAGCGCGCACCTCACCGATCGAACCTCCCCGAACCAACTCGATCACCCGCAGCCACTGCGGATGAAACCGAACCATCACAGCCTCAGCGATCCGTACGCCACAACGATCGCGAGCCGCAATCAAATCGCGCAATTCCGCGGTCGAAACAGCAATCGGCTTCTCACAGAGCACATGTTTGCCTGCCTCGGCCGCGCGGATCGTCCAGGGAACATGCAAATGATTCGGCAACGGGTTGTAAATAACATCGATCTCTGGATCCGCCAACAAATCCTCGTAAGAACCATAGGCCTTCTCGATGCCCAACTCCTGCGACGCCGTTCGCGCCTTACCCAGCTCTCGCGAGGCAATCGCCACGAGAACCGAATCCTCACAACCAGCAAACGCCGGAATCACCTTCCGCACCGCAAAATTCGAGACACCCAAAACTCCCCACCGCAACTTCTTTGCCATTGAAACTGGACCCCCCCGATCCACCTAACATCATTCCACAAATCACACCCGCCCTCGTAACTTGACGTCCAGCCAGGTACTAGCCCCATTAGTACACTCGGCAGCGCCACCGGGCTCACTTCCAAAGCCCATACTGGAACAGCTTCGTCCTTGACAAAATGCTGTTCAATTCCGTAGACTTTCTCGTCTTCTTTCCTCTGGTCACCGCCGGATACTATCTTCTACACCCCCGCTTTCGCTGGATGTGGATCCTGCTTGCCAGTTGCTATTTCTACATGGTCTTCCGGCCTGTCTACATCCTGATCCTGGCCTTCACCATCGTTGTCGATTATGCCGCTGGATTGAAGATTGAGCGATCAGAAGGACAATCCCGGCGCTTCTGGCTCATCGCCAGTATCGTCGCCAACGTCGGGGTTCTGGCGATTTTCAAGTACTACAATTTCCTCAACCATACCGCCCACGATCTCGCCATCCCGCTCGGCGTCAACTGGTCGATACCCGACCTCAGTATGCTGTTGCCCATCGGACTCTCCTTCCATACCTTTCAATCCTTGAGCTACACCATCGAAGTCTACCGCCGGAACCAGCCCGCGGAACGCCACCTCGGCATCTTTGCGCTCTACGTGATGTTCTATCCGCAACTGGTCGCAGGGCCCATCGAGCGGCCGCAAAACATCCTGCACCAGTTCCACCAATGGCATCGCTATGACACGACCAACGTCCGTCAGGGATTGCTGCTCATGGGCTGGGGCTTGCTCAAGAAAGTCGCCGTCGCGGACCGCCTCTCGCCATTTGTCGACACCGTCTACGATAGCCCCGCAGGTTGGCCCGGCATCTCTTACATCATCGCCACATTCTTCTTCGCAATCCAGATCTACTGCGACTTCTCCGGCTACTCCGATGTCGCGCTCGGCAGCGCCCAAGTCATGGGTTTCAAGCTGATGAAGAACTTCGACATGCCATACTTCAGCACCTCGGTCGGAGAATTCTGGCGCCGATGGCATATCTCGCTTTCCACCTGGTTCCGCGACTACGTCTACATCCCACTAGGCGGCAGCCGTTCGCCGGGCGTTCGGCGCTACGTCAATCTCCTCGTGACTTTTCTGGTAAGCGGATTGTGGCACGGCGCCAGTTGGACCTACGTCATCTGGGGCGGACTAAACGGCCTCTACCTTGTCTTCGAACAAGTCACCGGATGGGTTCCGTCCACGCAAAAAGATCGTGCAACCACCCGATCCGGCATCTTGCGCCAAGTCATCGGCGGCATCGTAACCTTCACCGCGATTTCTTTCGCCTGGATCTTTTTCCGAGCCAAGAACCTCAGCGAAGCCCTACTGGTGGTAAACGGACTCGGCCGCGACTTGCTGACGTTACCGTCCCATTTGAACGACCTCGGCTACATTCGAGCGAATGTCATGCTAAACCGTCCCACAAAGGAATTCTTCACCGCAATCGTATGCATCGTGGCCCTGACGGTGGCGGAAGCAGCACTACGGCGCGCCGGTGGTCTGAATCGATTGCTGGAACTGCCACGCCCCACCCGCTGGGCTGTCTACTACGCCACAATGATCGGAATCGTTATCTTTGGAGCCTTCAACAGTGTCCGCCAATTCATCTATTTCCAGTTCTGAGGTCCCGGCCGATCAGGCAAAACAGGATCGCGCTGACTTCCTACGCGACCTCACCGTTCGGCTGGCACCGCTGATGGTGTTGCCGCTCCTGCATTGCATACTCGTCCTGATCGCCGATCCCTACGATCTCTTTCACTTGCCGCTCAACATCACCAGCGCAACGGTCCGCGCAAACTATGCCGCACCGGTCAATCCCGCGTTCTTCCGCTTCACGAAGTACGAAAGCAACCCGTTGCCGGACATCGTGTTGGGAGACTCGCGCATGGATTTGTTCCATCCCGAGCGCATCAAACAACATACCGGGCAGGACATCGCGAATCTGGCCATCCCCGGCGGTACCCTCGAAACCACGGTCGACGCCTACTGGCTGGCGGCGGAAAAGACCAAACTGCGCTCGGTCACTATTGGCGTTTCTTTCGATGCCTATAACGACTTCCGCGTCGGCAGCGAAATTGCCACAGTCCGCACGATCCAGCAAAACCCGATGCTCTACTTTTCAAACCGCAATGTCATCGACGCCTCACTCCAGGCCTACCGTGAGCGTTTAGGCTTCGTAGTTTCCGATGAGTTTCAACTGGATCGCATGAGCAAAAAGATGGTTTGGGACAAAGGTGTCGAAACCTATTCCGCGTCGTTGCGGAACTGGCGAAATCCTGTACGCTACAAGACGCGCCTGCACGAACTCTCAGAACACTCTCACGCCAACGGGACACGACTGCAATTTGTGATTCTGCCGCAACATGACGACGCCACACGTTTGATCTCCCAGTTCGGGTTGGGTGAAGAATACGCATCTATGAGGAAAGACTTGGCGAAAATCGCCCCTTTGGTCGATCTTTCAGCTCCCACCGATTCGACTGGCGACAGCAATCAGTTCACCGACATGCTGCACTTCAGTGCAGAAATGGGTTCGCCGCTGATCGCCAAGATCTGGACGACGAACCACTAGAACGCCAGAAGCCGCTCCGCTTCCCTCACCAGATCGTCGATCTGCGGCAGGATCTCGTTTTCGAGCGTCGGATGATAGGCCACCCAAGTGTCTTTCGCCGCCACACGCCCCACCGGCGCATCCAGTTCTGTAAACAGTTCGTCAGCGATGCGGGCGGCGAGTTCAGCTCCATATCCCCATGAAATCGTGTCTTCATGCGTGATCATTACTCGATTGGTTTTGGTCACCGACAGACGGATCGCTTCCCAGTCGTAAGGTGCCAATGTCCGCAGATCGAGAATCTCGATCGATGTGTCCGGACTCTTCTGCTCAATCAGCGTCGCCGCCTGCAGAGACTTCTGCACCAGCGCACCATACGTCACAATCGTCAAGCTTTTGCCGGGCTTCACCAACCGCGCCTTGCCGAAGGGGATCAAATACTCAGGCCCGGGATGCGGTGCCCGATTGTAGAGCTCACGATACAACCTCTTGTGTTCGAGAAACAGCACAGGATCGTCGCATCGGATCGCTGTCCGTAACAGACCACAGGCATCCTGAGAATTCGAAGGGAACACGACGCGCAAACCAGGAATGTGGGTGAAGATCGACTCGCCGCACTGCGAGTGGTAAACCGCGCCGCCAGTGAGGTATCCGCCGATCGGCACGCGGATCACCGCCGGGCAGGAAAATGCGTTGTTCGAGCGCCAACGCATCGTCGCCATCTCGTCACGGATCTGCATCATTGCGGGCCAGATGTAATCGAAGAACTGGATTTCCGCTACCGGCTTCAACCCACGTGTAGCCATACCGATCGACCGGCCAAGAATGGCAGCCTCGGCCAAAGTCGAATTGAAGCAGCGGCGCGAACCGAAGCGCGATTGCAGGCCGTGGGTCGCCTTGAAGACGCCTCCCTTGCCTTTCACTTCCTTCAAGACTTCTTCACGGCTGCAGTCCGCGACATCCTCACCGAAGACCACTACCCGGGGGTCCCGTTGCATCTCTTCATGCAGCGTCAGGTTGATCGAATCCACCATCGTCCGCGGATCGCCGCTCGACCGGGCGGGCGTATCGAAATCATTCGACGTCGGGTCGATGCTTTCCGAATAGAGATACTGCATCACCGAAGCAGCAGGAGCTGGAATAGCCTTCAGCACGCGGTCGGACGCGTCCTGCACTTCGGCCTCAATCTCGCGATTCAAACGCGACCAAGTAGCCGGATGCAGGAGGCCGTTGGCCATCAGAAAATCCGGAAAGGTGGAAAGCGGATCCCGCGCGGCTTCCGCCTTGCGCTCGGCCGCCGATTTGTACAGAACTTCGTCGTCGGACAGGGAATGAGAATAGGGGCGGATGCAGTGAGCATGGACGATGGCTGGTCCGCGACCGGAGCGTATGTGCTCCATCGCACGTCCAACCGCGCTGTAGGACCGAAGGAAATCGGTGCCATCCACCTCGATCCGTAGGAGGTTTGGAAATCCCGCTAACAGAGCGGAAATACTACCGCCGGCCGTTTGCCGTTCCACCGGGACAGAAATCGCGTAGTTGTTGTCTTCCACTAAAACCAGCACGGGCAGCTTTTCCAGGCAGAGGATGTTCATCATCTCCCAAAACTCGCCTTCGCTGGTGGCCCCGTCGCCGGTGCAGACTACAGTGACTTCGTCTGAGGAGGGTTCAATGTAGCGTCCTCCAGATGCGCAGCCCATGGCTTGGACAAACTGCGTACCCGTCGGTGAAGAAGCTGTGACTATATGAAGATTTGGAGAACTCCAATGAGAGGGCATTTGGCGTCCGCCGGAGGCCGGGTCATCGGCTGCGCCGACCGATCCCAAAAGCATGTCGTGGGCGGAAACACCAAGGGTAAGACACAAGGCGCGATCCCGATAGTAGGGGTACAACCAATCTTTCCCAGCACGAATGTGCAATCCGGTAGCGACTTGGATCGCTTCGTGACCGGCCGCACTCACTTGAAAGTAAACGCGATTCTGTCGCTTGAGAAGAATCTCACGATCGTCAATGCGGCGGCTTGTGACCATCAACCGCAAAGCTTGAATCAGAAATTCCGGTGTAAGGCCTTCTAAACTAAGACCATCGGCATCTGCTACAGTCGTCAGGCTATCTTTGGTAGAGGCCGCCGGAACGCGTGGGGTGGAGCCGGTAAGCATTGGCTGAATCTCCAGTTTTCATTGTAACCCCTTGAAGGGTCTCTCCGAAAGAGACGAAGTTGGGCACGCTAACGTTTCTTAATGTTTCGATCTGTGAAATTCTGTAAAAAGGTCTTGCAATTCCAAATCTCATATACTAAGATTGGAATTAAGCCGGGGAGGTCAACTCCCACCAAAGCGAGACTAACCTCATTAAGACCCCTGAAGCAACCCTCTCCGGCGCCCTTAGGGGTTTTAAGTAGTACAAAAGGGTTCGGGTCTCTTCTTCGTAATTTTTGCCACACCTAGCCTTCCCGCCATCATCTCCTTGTGATAGGATTCGTATCACGTATTCCTAGGAGGTCTAAACCCATGTACGAAAATGACGATCCGGTACACCAACTGGTTCACCTGTATGTCGATGGCGCTTTCGGGCGCCGGGAGTTATGGAAGCGTGTTGCCAAGTATACCGGCAGCATGGCCGCCGCCACAGTCGCCCTTGGCGGATTCGAAGAACTAAAGGCCCAGCCCAGCCCCTGTCCCGCTGGCATCAAGGTCCCGGTCGACGCCGAAGACATCGTTGTACAGGATGTCGAATTCATAGCCAGCGATGGTGCGAAGCTGATGGCGCATCTCGCATATCCCAAAGATATGACCGAACCCCAGCCCGGGGTCATCGTGATTCACGAGAACCGAGGATTGGTCGAACACATACGCGACGTCACCCGTCGCACCGCGCGCGCCGGATTTGTGGCTGTCGGAGTCGATCTCCTCTCCCGGCAAGGTGGTGTTCAGGCTTTCCCGGAACCAACACAGCAAACCGCAGCCTATGGCAGGACGACCGTCGAACAACGCCGCCTGGACCTCATCGCAGCGCTTGACTATCTGAAGAACAGCGACCGTGTCGTATTCGACCGCATCGGCGTTTTCGGATTCTGTGCCGGTGGCGGCAATACTTGGGACCTCATCGTCAACGTCCCTGAACTCAAAGCCGCTGTTCCCTTCTACGGGGCACCTCCAACGGTGGAGGCTCTCGCCACAATACAGACCCCGGTACTGGCTATATACGCCGAAACCGACCGTGCACTCACTCTCCGTATGGCTCCGATCATCACCGAAATGATCACGCGCCAGAAGGCATTCGGCATCAACATCTATCAGGGTGTCGGTCACGCATTTCATAACGATACCGGTGCCGCCTACAACGCCGAATCAGCTTGTGATGCCTGGTCACGAACGGTCGGGTTCTTTAACAAACACCTGCGCGCGCCCCGCGCCTAACGTCGCAAGCGGCTTGGACCTTCACAGGCGAAAGCCGCTTTCCACATAGGATCCTCAATGAACCTTCTACTATCGTCGTAGATATCCACACCTCACTCACACCCCGTCGACAAGGGCGAACAAAGGGCGCTACCAAACAGGATTCAACGGTCTTTCCAACGGCTAAGTCCTTCAGAACCGATTGATATCCACACACCATCGCCTTTTCTCACTGTGCACCCCTGTGCGGGTAAAGAGAAATCCTTACTCCGTGGGGGTTCTACAACACCTAATCCAACAGAAGCTGTTTCTCTCAAACAACCGATAAAAAGCCAGTTACCAGCTTACCCACTGTTCCCACAGGACCTATCAATTCGGTAAAGATAGAAGGTCATTCTCTTAAGAACCAATAAGAGTATTCCGCTTCGACCGCAGCGCTTCGTACAGGATAACAGCAGCCGCCACCGAGGCATTCAGGGATTCCACGTTCAAAGTAGGAATCCTCACCGCCTGGCACAAAGCGGCCACTTCAGGACTCACACCCCTGCCTTCGTTCCCAATCACCACCAAAGAGGGTTTGCTCCAATCAACGACATCAATAGTAGTATCGCCGCGCCCACTTGCTTCGTACCAGGCCAGATCGGACAACTCCGTCAGATCCGAAACACCCGCCACTACCGGCATACGGAAAAGCGACCCGGCGGAAGCCCTCAGGCACTTCGGATTCCACGGATCGACGCAGCCCTTCAACATCACCACGGCGGTCGCTCCAAAGGCCTCCGCCGTGCGAATGATGGTGCCCGCGTTGCCAGGGTCCTGGATGCCGTCTAGCACTAAAACCAAGTTCTTCTCGACCTGACGCAGTGTCCAAATCGGGGCCTCCACCAACGCGAGGATACCCTGGCTGTGCTCGGTGCCTTTGATCTCGCGGAAAATCGCCGCGGAAACCTCAGTGACCTCGCCTAATTCTTCGTCCACCTCGAGGCCTTCCACTGCTAACACGCGTTCGATCCTGCAGCCGCTTTGCATTGCCTCGAACACCAAGTTCAGACCCTCAGTGACAGCCAAGCCATCGTCCGTCAAGCCACCTTGAGCAATCGCCTTGCGGATCTTCTTCAACACCGGGCTCTGCAGGCTCGTCAGAATCATGCAACAGACGCTCGCAGGGCACCCTTCAACTCCGGATACTGAAATACAAAAGCCTTGGCTATGGGGACGCGTGGATACACTTTTTGGGAGGCTAGCACCACACTTGCCATCTCACCATAGAGAAGCCGCAGCGCGAATTCCGGCGCAGGCAAAACCGCCGGACGATTCAAAACTTCTCCCAAAGCGTGGCCGAAATCGACATTGCGGACAGGTTCCGGGGCGACTCCGTTGATCGCACCCGAAACGCTATCATTCTCAAGTGCCCAGAGCAGCATCGCGACCAAGTCATCGCGATAGATCCATGACATCCACTGGCACCCGTTACCGACCGGACCTCCGAGTCCCATACGGAAGAACGGCAACATTGTCTTCAGAGCGCCACCGCTTTCGTGCAAAACGATACCGATACGCAACAGGACGACGCGCATGCCTAGTTTGCGAGCCTCCATCGCTGCCTGTTCCCACTCCACGCAAACTTCTGGAAGAAAACCGGTGCCGGGCTTCGACATCTCATCCAACTGGTCGACCCCACGGTCGCCATAGAAGCCGATCGCCGAAGCCGCGATCAGCATCTTTGGGCGTACCGTAGCCTTACCAATCGCCGCGACCAGCGCACGGGTTCCATTCACACGGCTATCGCGGATGCGCTTTTTGACGTCCGCGTTCCAACGTTGCGCCACGGGTTCGCCGGCCAGGTGGATTATGGCGTCGGTGCCCTCCACAGCCGCGGCGGGAAAAGGATCTGAAATGGAATCCCACTTCAAAAAATTTTCCGCGCCGCTATCGCGGCGCCCCAGCATCCGCAGGTTGTGTCCCTTGGCCTTCAGTTTCTCAATCAGCGGTCCGCCGATGAAACCAGATGCCCCCGTCAATGTAATGTTCATACGATCCGATGCAAATCCTTCCCGGTGGCTTCAATATAGCCGATCTCACGCAAATACGAATCCACGTCTGTTTTCCGCTTCATGCCGTCAAGCGACATCCAACGAATCATTCCAAAAACCGGCCGCTCCGTCCACGGGCGGTCATGCATGCCGAAACACCATAGGATATTCGTGTAAGTGGCCGGGTCGCGGCCATCCAACGCATAACGATCATGCAAGTAAATCATCGTCTCCAAAGCATCCTGGCACGTTGGAGACCATTCTATGATCTTCTTGCCCCAGTACATGCGGTAGTAACCGTGGATCTTGCCCCGAAACAGCATCTCTTTTTGCGTGGCATTCCACAAGGCGTCGTGTGTCCGCGCCGTTTCGAATTGCTCGCGCGTGTAGACTGGCTCGCGACGATCCGCCGCATGCGAATTCAAGGTCTTCCGCGCCCAATCCGGCAGGTTCGCGAATGATTCCGGATCGCTGCTGAACTTCGCGAAATTGAACGCCAACTCCCGGCGCACGATCAGTTCCTCAAGATACTCGTCAGCGATCAGCTTGTTCTCTTCGGCGTACTCCTTCACTGCCATCGCAACTTCCAGAGCAGCAATCTGCCCGAAGTGCAGATACGGACTCATATCCGAAGTGACATGCTTCGACGGTTCGTTGCGGCCTTCCGCATAGCGCCGCAAATTCTGTTCTACGAAGTGCTTTAAGGCGGCCTCCACGTTCGTGCGTCCCCCGCGGAAAACGGTAGAAGGTTTCACAGAATGATCGATCTCACACGCAGCCACCAGGGCAGTGACATCGTCCACTTCGGTGTGCATGTCCGCCGGTACGTCCAGTTTCCACCGTGTTTTCACGACCGGCATGTCGAACCGCTGCAGGAACCGGGGCAGCAGCTTCTTGATCTTCGGGCGAATCGTATAAGCCGCGTACTCGCGCTTTTCCATCAGATTCATGGGCACGATACAGCTCGAATCCACCGCGAAATAGGGAATTCCGATTTTCGCCGGAACCGAGGCGTTATGCAGCGGCGCGATGAACGTCGGATAGTCATCCGTCACCACAACGGCGGCCTCGGCGGCGAGCCGGTAAAGGATGTTATTCGCATCCGAGGTGCGCTTGCGCAGATGGAACACATAACCTAAACCCGCCGCACGAGCGCGCTTCTGCGTTTCCGGAACAGCCTCGAGAACGAACGCGTGCAACCGGTCGTTCGCGTATTTGTAAGTACATCCCAGCGCTTCGTAAAAGAGCACCGGCAGCCTCAAGGAGTTCGCCAACTCGATCGCATGTGCGAGAGCGTGGTTGCATTCCACGCGGCGATTCATCTGGCTCCAATAGAGCACATACCTGGCGTCGCGCCGCACCGGGGCATCATTCAAACATCGAACACGGATTTCCACTTCCTATAGGATGCACCGTTACAATGAAAACGGCACAAACATTCATGCGAGCCATCAATCGTGCCAAGCTGCTGTGGTCCTATTTGCTGAAGAAAGAGACTACAGGCGGCTTGCCTGTCGAGTACATCGTCGAAACCACCGCCAAGTGCAATCTCTATTGCCCGATGTGCCCGCGTGAGACGCACAAACAGCCAAAAGAAGACATGGAAGACGAGGTGTTTGACCGTCTCGTTCAGGATGCGCGCGAGACCGGCGAACACATGATGTTGATCGGCTTAGGCGAACCGCTACTCGATCCAAAAATTTTCGACCGTATTGGGCACTGCGACAAACATGGGGTTTCCGCACTGATTTCCACCAATGGCGTCCTGCTCGAAGGTGACGCGGCCGAAAAATTGCTGCGCTCCAAACTGGAACACATCACATTCAGCTTTGACGGATCCACCAAGGAATCCTTCGAGTTCTACCGCAAGGGCGCAAAGTACGAAAGGGTGCGCGACAACTTCGTGCGCTTCGCAAAACGCAAAAACGAACTGGGTCTCAAGACGCAGATCGTCGTCCAAATGGTGCGCATGGAAAAGAATTGGAATGAGGTCGAAGACTTCATGGCGTTCTGGCAGTCTGTGCCTGGCGTAGATCAAGTGCGCGTCAAGAACGACGAGACCAATGTCCTGCAGCCGGAGGGTGGACACGCGCCCGAGGATTGGAAACATCCGTGCCACTACCTATGGCGCGGACCGGTGTATGTGAAGCACAACGGCGACGTCTATCCGTGCTGTCAGAGCTATATGTTGGATGGGGCTCCGGTAGGTCGTATCGGAGAGCGGCCGCTGCGTGAGATTTACGATGGTCCGGCGATGCGCCACCTGCGGCGGATGCATAAACAGGGCAGGGCGGGCGAGATCGAGATGTGCGCGAAGTGCTTCACCACGATCCCGCATCCGATCCTGGTGGCGGGCAGTTTGTTGTTCCACGGTAAGTGGGTGCGCAAGTTATTGCCGATGGTGGAGCGGTTTGTGAATCTGTCGAGGGGCGGAATCGCGAAGAAGCTGCTGATCCCGCCTTCGAAGAAAACCGATCTGGTGCAGATCAATGCGCCACGCAAACAATAGCGCTAGGACTTTTTCTTTTTGCCGCTGCGCAGTTGCTTGAAATTGTCGAGACACTTCTGCGCGGTCTCGAACGGGGTGAAGTCGCTGCCTTCCTGTTCGATAAGGTAATGCTCGACGCCACCCACTTTCTCCGCGGTCTTGAAGATCTCGGCCCAAGGCGACGCACCCTCGTTGAAGAGAGCTTTGTACCCCTTTTCCTGCGACCAGTCTTTGCAGTGAATCGACTTGATCCGACCCGCGTTCTGCTTGATCCAACCCATCGGATCCACACCCACTTCCACACACGTGCCGACGTCAAGTTGCAGCACGACATCCTTGCTACTGTTGGCGGCGATCACTTCCAACGGACGCTTGCCGTCGAGCAGGCGGAATTCCAACTGATGGTTGTGGAAGCCCGGCAGCATACCGGCGGGCTTCAACTTCGCCACTGCGCTCTCGAGCGTCTCGCCGACTTTCTTCCAGCCGTCTAGACCTTGCACGCGTCCGGCGCTGGCCATGACGACAAAGCGCGAACCGAGGATGGTGTTGAGTTCGAGGGCGTGGTTGAGTCCTTCAGGTGTGAAGGCGTTTGCACCGTTGTGGGTGGAAAGGCACTTCATGCCGAGATCGTCGAGCAGCTTGCGCATTTCCTTTGCCTGATCGACCTTCCAGGCGAAATAGGGCGAGTAGAATTCGACGCCCTGATAGCCCATCTTGCCGACGGCCTTGACCGTGCCCATGAGATCTTTGGTGAGTTCGTTGCGGACAGAATAGAGTTCGAGTCCTACGGGAATTTTCGATTTTTTCGCGGCTAGTGCCAACGGAGCCGTGGCGGCTGCCGCCGCCAAGAACGACCGCCTAGAGATAGAATTCGTCATGTCAACACGATATCAGAATCATGCTCCGCGCGACACCAGAATCGTGCTTCGCGCGACACCAGAATCGTGTTTCGCACGAGATCGGAAAGCACTCAGCGCATCAGGACCACGGGCTGATTGCTTGACCCATACACCGTGTCGAGAAACTTCTTGAGCTGCGTATATTGTGCAGCGGGAACCGTCCGCGGCGGGACTTCCAGCTTGCGTGTGAAGGTGACCGAGCCCAGTTCCGAAGCCCACCCGGCCTGATAGTTGCGGTACTCGCTATTGACCGTCACCGCATCGGGGATCTCGTCCACCTTGAAACCCTGCGGCAGCAGAATGTGGATCTTCTCCTCAAAGGCATCTACGTTCAAAACAACAGGCTGTTTGCGAGTCTTTTCGTTGAGGCGCACGGCTTCGAACTGGCGGAACACGGCCGCCCGAAAGATCTGCATCTTCCGCGCAGCCTGCGCGCAGCCCTGTGAGATCCCGGCGAAACAATAGCATTCGCATCCCGCGGTGCAAAAGCGATCCAGTGAAGACCCACCGGAGCACTGCATCGCGGATCGACAACGTTCTTGCGACATCAGGTTTGCATGCGGACCATACGATCCACATTCTTAGAACCTTGACTTCGAAAGCAGGAAAACCTAAAACGAACAGTTTCATTCGTGTAGCGGATTCTCTCCACACGCTGATGTGGAAGAGTGAGAGAACATTCATGATCGCGAACGAAACGACTTTGCGCATAATGTGTTAGAGCCAGCAGGAGACTCTTCAAAATGATCAATCGTCGAAAAATCGTGCTCGTCGCACTCGCAGTCGCGAGCATCGCCACGGCTGCGGTCCGTGTGAACGTGAATTTAGGTGCAGGGCACCCGCTGCGCAGACCCGCTCGCACCGTGATTGTCCGCAGACCAGCGCCGGTGGTGCGAACCAAAGTCGTGTATGCGCCTTCAGTCGTCTGGACCCGCGCCGTGGTGGCTTTGCCTCCGCGCGACCGGATGGTATGGGAAGACAGCGAGACGTTCCGCCGCCGCGAAGACTGGGTGGATACCTTCTATACAGTGAACAACCGCGGAGAAGCCCTCTACTTCCGCGTCGCCGGACGCGTGCAGGTGGACTTTGCCGAGGTCACCTTCAACAACGGCCAGACACAGGTGGTGGACTTCAACGAATCGCCGCTTGAGGATGGAACCTACCGTCTGTTGGACTTTGCCGATGGCCGCCAGGTGGACTTTGTCCGGATGGTTGCCCGGTCGCGTGCGCCACAGTCTACGATCACCGTGCTGATGCGGAAATAGTCGCTTCGGAACTTCGGTTCCGCCAACGGAACGAATCCACAGCCATCGTTACAGAATTGCTGCGTTGTAACGATTTTGCAAAACCTTAGCAATTGCCGGTCTCCATTCGATGTATCGTTGAAGGCAGTGGACAGCTGCGAAACACGAGAATATGCGTCCGAACTGAAGTTCATAGCGACGCCGGAACAAGGTTCGGAGATTGAACGCTGGGCCTTGCGCTGGCTTTCGGCCGACCCTCATGGTGCGCAGTATCGTGTCACCAGTCTCTACTTTGACACCGCCGATTCGCGCGTGTTTCGCCGCGATGGATCGTTTGGACGGGCAAAATACCGCATCCGCCGTTATGGCGAGTCTTCGAGCGTTTTCGTCGAGCGCAAACTGCGCACCGATCGAGTGGTGGTGAAACGGCGTTCGATCGTTGGTCTGGCTAGCCTGGACGAACTCTCGCAGTTGCCCGAAGCCCACTGGTTCGAACGGCGGCTACGTGCCCGCGATCTACGCCCTGCCTGGCAGATCTCTTACCAACGCACCGCGCGGGAACTGATGACCAATCAGGGTCCGATCCGGTTGACTCTCGTCCGTCATCTGTCGGGCGTCCCGATCGATTCGATCGCATTCCGCGATGCACAAGCGACGCCCTTGTTCGATAAGCAGGAAATGATTCTTGAGTTGAAGTTCCGCCGCGCGATGCCGGAACTGTTTCGCGACCTCACGAAACAGTTGGACCTGGAGCCGCAGCGCGTATCGAAGTTCCGTCTGGCGGCAACGGCGCTCGCAAAGCAGGAGACAAGCTGTGCGTGAACTCTTCGCAAGCGCCTATGGCGAGTCGCTTCTCAACGTGCCACCGGCTGCCATTTTTCTCCGAATCCTCGCAGCCGTGCTGTTGGGAGGCGTCGTCGCCTGGATCCACGCCCGATCCACTGGTGGAAGTCGCGAAAGCGGCATCCCACTGCAGGCCACGCTCGTTCTGCTGGCCGGATTGATCGCAATGGTCACGCAAGTGATTGGCGACAATGTCGCGCGCGCTTTCAGTCTGGTTGGCGCGTTGTCGATTGTCCGGTTTCGAACCGTTGTTCGGGACACGCGCGATACGGCCTTTGTGATCTTTGCCGTCGCCGTCGGCATGGCGGTGGGAGCGCAAGCTCCGTGGGCTGCGTTGGCGGGGGTGAGTGTGATCGGTGCCACTGCGTATCTGCTTTCGAAGCGTCCTGGCGCTGTGGAGCAGACGATCACCTCCTATGACTATCGATTGATCGTGCGGGCCACTGCGGACTTTGACCTCGAAATGACCGCCGGTGCCATCATCGATCGCTATGTCTCCAGCCGTCGTATCGCCGCACTGCGCACCACCAAACAAGGCGCATGCGTCGATCACTGCTTTTCGGTTGCTCTGCGCGAAGGCGAAGCCCCGCAGGAACTGATCCGCGTATTGAATCGCATCGAAGGCGTTCAGGAAGTGAAGCTTCTGCACCGCGATGTGGAAGAGGAGCCCTCGAAATGAAGCTCACGTTTTTGCTCATCTGCGCTTTCGGCGCGGCGTTCGCCCAGCCTCCCGGATTTCCGCCCGGCGGCGGGCCCGGGGGCCGGGGCGGACCTCCCGGTGGCTTCAACCCCGGCGCGATCACGAAGCTCGTCAAGGATTTCGACAAGGACGGCGACGGCCGCCTCGACGCCGCGGAGCGCAAGGCTGCGCGGGAGCATCTGGCCAAGACGCCGCGCCGAGGCTTCGGTAGCGGCGGCCGTCGCGGACCTTTTGGCGGCGGTGGCGACGCCACTCCCCCGCAACCAGGTCCCAAGCTCACGCCCGAACAAGTCAAAAACTACGGCAACGAATCGCTCTACGATTCAACGGTGCTGCGGACGCTCTTCCTCGAGTTTGAGAACCCCGATTGGGAGGCGGAAATGGCCGACTTCAACAACACCGATGTTGAGGTTCCCGCAACGCTGCGTGTCGATGGCAAGATTTACAAGGGCGTTGGCGTACACTTTCGCGGCGCGTCGTCGTTCATGATGGTTTCCGCCGGGCGCAAGCGTTCTCTGAACCTTTCAATGGACTACATCAACAAAGAGCAGCGGCTCTGCGGATACAAGACTCTGAATCTGTTGAACTCGCACGGTGATCCGACACTTCTGCGCACGGTGATGTATCTCGACATCGCGCGCAAGTACATCCCGGCGCCGAAAGCCAACTTCATGCGCGTGGTGATCAACGGCGAAAGCTGGGGTATTTATCCGAGCCAGCAACAGTTCAACAGCGAGTTCGTGAAAGAGACGTTCGGCGAGTCGAAAGGCGCGCGCTGGAAGGTGAGCGGTAGCCCCATGGGCCAAGGCGGACTCTCGTATCTCGGCGAGGATCCCGCGCCTTACAAGAAGATCTACGACATCAGGTCGAAGGATGATCCGAAGGACTGGGCTGCGCTGATCAAGCTCACCAAAACCCTGACCGAAACGCCGCTCGATCAACTGCGGAAGGCGCTGGAACCGGTGTTCGACGTCGATGGCGCATTGTGGTTCCTCGCGTTGGAAAAGGCCTTCATCAACAGCGATGGATACTGGATCCGGGCAAGCGACTACACGATCTATCTCGATGCGAAAGGCAAGTTTCATGTGATTCCGCACGATTCGAATGAGACTATCCGCACGCCGGAAGGTGGCCCAGGGATGCGTGGCCAGAGCATGGGCAAGGGTTGGGATCTGGATCCCTTCGCGGGGTCGCAGGATGCGAAAAAAGTACTGATCGGTAGGCTGCTGGCGGTTCCGGCACTGCGGGCGAAGTATCTGGCGAACATGAAGACGATCGCGCGGGATTGGATGTCGTGGGAAAAGTTGGGTCCGATGGCGGCGAAGTATCAGGAGTTGATCGCGGAGGATGTGAAGACCGATACCCGCAAGCTGGATTCGACGGAAGCGTTCACGGCGGGATTGACGGTGGATCGCGAGGAAGAACAAGGTTTTGGACGTGGAGGTCCGGGCGGGGCTCCTGCGATGAGCATGAAGACGTTCGTTGAGAATCGGCGCAAGTTCCTGTTGGGGTATACGGAACCGAAGCCGTAGTAGGCTGCGGCTTAGACGCGGTGCAGCAACGCCATTCGCCTTCGACAGCAATTTCCGGATCTGGAGCGGCGATCTCGCTCGGAGTTGATCGCGAATAGCTGTCGTCGACAAAGAAGCCGTAGAATCTGTCGCCATTCTGGTTGTTGACGTACCCGCTCAATGGGTTTCCAGTCAGCGTGCTGGTAACGTCCGGAACCGCCGGTTCGTAGGCCTTGATGATGAGGTTGTTGTCGTCACCGGTGGCCCCCAGGGCGAGCAGACGATGCCCTGAATGGCCGTTCCGCGCGATACACATCGGCACGGCCCGATCGACACCGCCTTGCGGAGCTTTTCGATTTCGCTAGGATGTGGGCAGACACCTGACGGTTGTAGCTGTAGTTGTTCAACGAAGTACCCACGGCTGGAGGCGCGGTGTGAACAGGGATGTTTTTGGCACCGTGAAAGAAGTCCGGCGCGGCGTAGACCATGCCACCGCACAACTGCTTTCCCTTCGTTTGGATGGGCAAGTCGAGCGCATAAATCATGATCCCGATGCCCCACGGCAAAGGTAGCTCCTATTCGATGTCGCCATTTTTAAAACGGAATCCGGTGTCCGATCCCTCTAGCTCACAAGCGCAAAACGGTTGGAAACGTTTCACACCACCCCAATTTGCCGGATCTTGAACGCGCGTTGCGGCCTGATGAAAAGAAGTTGCGACCGCGTCGCTGCGGGTGGATGTCAGCGGATCCCCGAAACGTTGAAGCTCGACGAGGCAGCTCTCCGTGTTACTCAAAATAAGTACGCGTATGAACCGTCGCCGCTTCGTCTCCGCTGGCCTGATTGGACTCACAGTCAAGGCCGCTGATCGCCCCATCGCCGGAGGCTTCGTCAACGACGGCTTCCCACTCGGACACAAGCTCCGCGACAAACATCCCTTCGCCGTGCCCAAGGAAATCCGCAAAGTTCCCGTAGTGATCGTCGGAGGCGGCTGTGCAGGACTTTCCGCCGCTTGGCGGCTCAACAAACGCGGCTTCCGCGATTTCGTGCTGCTGGAAATGGAACAGCAGATTGGCGGCAACGCGCGCTGGGGTGAAAACGAAGTCTCGCGCTATCCGTGGGCGGCACATTATCTGCCGGTGGCAAATCGCGAATCCGCCCTGGTGCGCGAACTCTGCAACGAACTCGGCTTGATCAAAGACGGCGTTTGGGAAGAGCGGCACCTCTGCTTCTCACCGCAGGAACGGCTCTACATCCACGGCCGTTGGCAGGATGGCGTCGAGCCCGAAATCGGTGCCACCGGCAAAGACCATGAGCAATACAATCGCTTCGAACAGCGCATGCACGAGTTGCGTGCGACGGGTCAGTTCACGAAGCCTTTCGAAGCCACTGCCCCGCGTACGTCACCCCTGGACAACATCACGATCCGCGAGTGGATGCGCCGTGAAAAGTTCGATTCGCCGTATCTCGAATGGTACGTCAACTACTCGTGCCGCGATGATTATGGAGCTTCGATTGACACGACTTCAGCTTGGGCGGGTATCCATGAGTTCGCCAGCCGCGAGCCGGATGAGAAAGGTCCGCTGACCTGGCCGGAAGGCAACGGATGGTTGGTGGAGCGCCTCAAAGAGAAGCTCTCGCGATTCCTGACGGCATCCGCGCCGGTGTACCGCGTGTCGCACGAAGGCGCGAAGTGGAAGGTCTGGACCGAGCAGGCCGCTTACCTCGCAGATACCGTGATCTGGGCCGCACCGACGTTTGTTGGGTCCTATGTTGTCGAGGGCGCACCGCCTCATTGTGGATTCACGTACTCGCCTTGGATCACCGCCAATCTCACACTTGACCGCATGCCCGATCGCGTCGGCGATCTCGCCTGGGACAACGTCATCTATGACTCGCCGTCGCTTGGTTACGTCACCGCCACGCACATGAACCTGAAGACTGTGCAGAAACAGTCTGTGTGGACGTACTATTGGGCGCTGGTGGACAAGAGTCCTGCGGAGTATCGCAAGATCCTCTTGGAAAAAGACTGGGGCTATTGGCGGGAACTGATCTTGCGCGATCTATCGAAGGCACATCCGGATATCCGGCAATGCGTGAGCCGGGTGGACATCATGCGGTTGGGACATGCGATGGCGCGGCCCGTGCCGGGGTTCCTGAACTCGCCAGAGCGGCGGCGTTGGATCCAAGGCGAGCCGGGGCTCTTCTACGCAAACTCCGATCTCAGCGGCTTTTCGATTTTCGAAGAAGCGCAGTTTCGCGGCGTGCAAGCGGCGGACCGGGCGATGACCCGGATTGGACGATGAGCCCTCAGGCCGCCACTTCGCCGCCGCAACTGGAGCCAGCCCCGGCAGTGCATCCATAGCAATGCGACCCAACCACAATCTCTCGATTCGCCAGCTTTTCCGCCACAAACCCGCGGATATGCGCCGGTGAGCCATGGTTCACCGGTAGCTCCAACATCTGATTGAAATCGCAATCGTACAGCACGCCGTCCCAGCCAACCGAGACCATCGAACGGCACATGACGTTGCGCGCAGCCGTCTCATTGTAGGCTCCCGCGAGCTTCTCAATGTACTCTTCATGCCGTCCCGCCTGCATCAGCGAATCGAGAAAGCGCGCAATCGGCATGTTTGTGATCGTATAGAGCGAGTGGAAAACGATCCCGTAGCGCGCGGCCAGTTCGCGCTTGTAGTCCGCTTCCAAAGCCGCTTGCGGTGGCGGAAGCGAAGGCCCCACAGGGTTGTAAACCAGATTCAGCGTGAGATGCGGCAGACGCCCATAACCTGCGGCATTGAGGCGCTGCAGCGCTTCAATAGACTTTACATACACACCTTCCCCACGCTGCCGGTCGACATTTTCTTCGAGATAACACGGCAGGCTGGCGACGATTTCGACGCGGTTTTGCGCAAGAAAATCGATCAGATCCGCCTGCGAGGGCACCAGAAGGATGGACAGATTGCAACGGTCAATGATATGAGCGCCAAGTGCACGGGCTTGTTCGACGAGCCAACGGAAATGGGGGTTCAATTCGGGCGCTCCGCCAGTGATGTCCACAATGGGGATTCTGGCGGCGCGCACGGCGTCGATGCAGAGTTCCGCGATTTCGCGAGACATGGATTCGCGCCGGTCAGGCCCGGCGTCGACATGACAGTGGGCGCAGGTTTGGTTGCAGACCTTGCCGACGTTGATTTGGAGAGTCTGGATGGATCCAGAGGCGATGAGGTTGTCGGGGAATGGCTTCAGTTTCGGAAGGTTGTTGAGGATGCGGAGCTGATTCAGAGCCTCGGCCAGAGGGCTGTGGCTGGATTGAAGACTCATAGATAGGTGCCCGCGAGTCGGCAGCGAAGGCTTGGTGGCCTTCGCTGCCTGGGAGGAATCAGGCGATGCCAGCCTTCTGCTTCAGGACATCGACGAGTTCCTGTACGGCGATGGCGCTCTTTGCCAACGCTGCCTTTTCATCGTCGAGCAGCAGCACTTCGTAAATCTTCTCGATGCCCTTTGCACCGAGCTTTACCGGAACGCCCACGAACAAGCCATGGATGCCGTATTCGCCGTCGAGATACGCGGCGCAAGGCAGCACTTTCTTCTTGTCCTTGAGGATCGATTCCGCCATCTCCACGGCAGCAGCCGAAGGAGCGTAATAGGCGCTACCGGTCTTCAGGTACTTCACGATTTCCGCGCCGCCGTTGCGGGTGCGGTCCACAATCGCGTCGATGGTGGGCTTGTCGAGGATCTCTGTTAACGGGATGCCACCGACGCTGGTCAAACGCACCAGCGGAACCATCGTGTCTCCATGGCCACCGAGCACAACCGCAGTGATGTTCTCGATCGAGACACCGGTCGCTTCGCTGAGAAACGTACGGTAGCGGGCAGTGTCGAGCACGCCGGCCATGCCGATGACGCGCTCGCGCGGAAAGCCGGTGACTTTGAATGCGGTCCAGCACATGGCATCCAGCGGATTGGTGACGAGAATCAAAATCGCGTTGGGCGAATACTTGGCGGCATTCTCGGCGGCGGTCTTAACGATCTCGTAGTTCGCCATCAGCAGGTCATCGCGGCTCATGCCGGGCTTGCGTGGAAAGCCTGCGGTGATGATGACGATGTCGGAATCTTTGGTGGGCTCGTAGTCGTTGGCGCCAGTGATCTTGACGTCGTAGCCTTCGATGGGTCCCATCTGGAGCATGTCCAGACCTTTGCCCTGCGGCACGCCTTCTACGATGTCGACGAGAACAACGTCGGCCAGCTCTTTGTACGCGATGTTGAGGGCACAATTCGCGCCGACGTTGCCGGCGCCAACTACTGTTACTTTCTTACGCATGTTGATTCCTGAAGTGAGAGGATGGGGGAAAACACCAGTATATCAGTGATATCATTCGACCTACCTGTCTCATGCGCGCATTGAACGGTCTTCTGGTTCTCGATCTCACACGCTTACTGCCCGGCGCGGTGGCGACCCAAACTCTGGCGGCGCACGGTGCCCGTGTCATCAAGATCGAACAGCCCGGCATTGGCGATTACGCACGGCATGGCTTCACCCAGGGCGGTGTCAATCCGATCTTTGCGGCCACCAATCGCGGCAAAGAGAGCATCGAGCTCGATCTCAAAGACGAAGATGGACGCAATGCGCTGCGCCTGTTGGCGATGGAGGCGGATGTTTTTATTGAGGGATTTCGCCCCGGCGTGATGCATCGCCTGGGAATCGACTATGAGCATTTGCGCGGGTTGAATCCGCGATTGATCTACGTTGCATTGACAGGCTACGGACAACGCGATGAGTATTCGCAGATGGCCGGACATGACATCAACTACCTCGCGCTGTCGGGCGTGCTGGCGGAGATCGGCACGAGCGAAACGCCAGTGATTCCAGGGGTGCAGTTGGCGGATCTCGCGGGCGGATCGATGCAGGTGGTGATCGGAATTTTGTTGGCTTTGCAGGCGCGCGAGCGTACGGGTGAGGGGCAGTTTGTGGATGTTTCGATGACCGATGGTGTGGCGTCTTTGTTGCCGATTCCCTTGAGTTCCTATGCGGCTACCCGCGTGTTGCCTTCGCGCGGGGATGCGCTGTTGACGGGCCGCTACGCTTGCTATGGGGTGTATCGCACGACTCAGGGATTCGTCGCCGTTGGCGCGTTGGAACCGAAGTTCTGGCTGGCTTTGTGTGAGGCGTTGGGTGAACCTGCGTGGATCCGGGATCAGTTCGCGGACGAGCCTCGGCAGGGTGAGTTGAAGCGCCTGCTTTCTGCGCGTTTCCTGGAGAAATCGGCGGAAGAGTGGTTTGTGGAGTTGCGCGACAAGGACTGTTGCGTGACGCCCGTTCGCGACCTGGTTTCGGCGAGTCCGTGTGTGGATCCCGTGCCGCGCCTGAGTGGAACTCCGGGCGTCTATGCGGATACGGTGCCTCAATTGGGCGAGCATACATTGGCTGTGTTGAAGGAGTTCGGATTTCCTTTGGAGAACAAATGAATCTGCTTTATTGCCTGCGCCACGCAGAGACTGTACACGCAAAGAAACTCGCCGTGATCGATGGCGAGACCCGCTATACATATGCCGAGTTCGGCGTCCGTTCACGCCAGGGCGCGTCGTTCCTGTTGGGTACGTGCGGTCTGCAACGGGGCGAGCGTGTGGCCGCTCTGCTGCTCAATCGCGCGGAGTATCTGGAATCGTACTTCGCCTGCCATGTTGCGGGGCTGCCGATCGTTCCGCTCAATATCCGCTGGGGCATCGAGGACTTCGTTTTCTCTTTGAATGATTCCGAAACCAGCGCCATCGTTGTCGATGAGCGGTTTGCACCATTGATTCCGGCGCTTCGTGAACGATGCCCGTCGATCCGGCACTTTCTCTTTGCGGGCGATGGTCCTACGCCCGCGGGGGCTTCTTCTTTTGCGGAGGGCCTGGCGCAAGCCGGTCCGCTCTTGGACATCGTCGAGCCGGATGCGGACGATGTGGCCGGGCTTTTCTACACCTCAGGCACCACCGGCGGACCCAAAGCCGCGATGCTCACGCACGCCAATCTTTACGCCAACGCAGTGCATGTGATGATGGACGCGATTCCACGCGTCGATGTTTATCTGCATGCCGCGCCCATGTTCCATCTGGCGGATGTGACGAACCTGTATCAAACGACTTTTCGAGGCACCACGCATGTGTTTCAGCGGGCCTTCGATCCGGAAGGATTTATGCAGTGCGTGCAGGGCCATTGCGCCAATGCAGCGGTGCTGGTTCCGACGATGGTGAACATGCTGGTGAACCATCCGAAGTTCGACGACTACGATCTGACGTCGCTGCAGGTTGTGCTGTATGGAGCGTCGCCGATGCCCCTGGCGCTGTTGGATGTGGCGATGCGCAAGCTGCCGAATTGTGGCTTCATCCAAGGCTACGGGATGACCGAGACCAGCCCGATCATCACGGTGCTCACGATTGAGGATCATCGCACCAAGTGGCCAGTTGATAAGGCAAATCCCTTGTTGTCGGCGGGGCGTCCGGTGATGGGAGTGGAGGTGCGGATCGTCGACGATTTCGATCGCGATGTTCCGCTGGGGCAGCCGGGAGAGATCCTCGCGCGCGGCGCGAATCGCATGAAGGGTTATTGGCGGCGCGATACGGTGAATGCCGAGGTGCTGCGCGGCGGCTGGATGCATACCGGCGATATGGGCGCGATGGATGAGTTGGGCTTTGTCTATGTGATGGATCGCAAGAAGGACATGATCAAGCCCGGCGGCGAGAACGTCTTTTCACCGGAGGTGGAAGCGATGATCATGACGCATCCGGCGGTGCTGGAGACGGCGGTGATCGGGGTTCCGGACGAGAAGTGGGGAGAGGCGATCCGTGCGGTGGTGGTGGTGCGTCCGGGGATGGAGTTGAGCGATAGCGAGTTGATCCGGTATTGTCGGGAACGGATGACGCACTTCAAGTGTCCGACGTCGGTGGTGTTTCTGGATGCGCTGCCGAAGGGCGGTACGGGCAAGGTGTTAAAGACGGCGCTACGGGTGAAGTAGCGCCGCCTCATTCCCGGAGTCTACGGTACGTCGATGGATTTCGCGGTTTCGGTACCGTTGATCAGGATGGCGTAGATACCCTTAGCCAGTTGGTTCGGGGCATTCGCGACAATCTGGGTGTCGGTCTGGGCTGTGATTGTGAGAGCTGTTGGGAGTCCCTTCAGCCTAACCTCTTTGACTGCCTTGAGATTGGTTCCGGTCAGGGTCACGGTCCTGGTGTCGGACGCTAGCACGCCACTACCGATGACTGCAGCAGCCCCTGCCGTCGCGGTTGGGATGCCGGCTTTGGGATCGGACGGTGTCGGCTTCGTATCGGGCGAGTCAGCGGCGCTGGCGTTCTTCTGTTTGGTGATCGCGTTTTCCGCCATATCCGTCACAGCGGAGAAGAAGCGTTCAGAGAATCCGAAGAGAAATGCCAAGCCAAGAGCCAGGCTGGAACAGGATGCCTGCTCCCATTCGACGGTACGGAAGAGGTCTCCCACAAGCTTGAGTTCTTTCGCTCCCGATAGAATCAGGATGCCAGCCCATCCTGCGAAGCCCCCATAGAGCGGACTGAGCAGGATGGTTGTCCAGGTCAGAGATCCGTCGCTGCTAGCTGTTGTTTTGCCTCGCATCAGGCGGCTGGCGAAGCCGCCCAGCAGGCCAAGAAATACGAGCACCTGGTTGTCGAGAGCAATCGCCAGTGCTCCCAGCAGGCCGCTTCCCAGAAAAATCAGGGCAAACGCCTTATTTTGCCAGTTCGTGACGGCAACGAAAGCCCGTTCCGCCTTCTGGTGCGAGAAGTTCAACGCACTGATGTAAGTTGCGCGCAGAAAGTCAGTGGATGGCTCGTCGTTGGTGACCGTCGTCAGTGTGGCTTCCACTTTTAGGGCTATATTCGAGTATTCTGGCCGCAAGGATTCGATGACTGTCCGCAATCCAGAAAGCAACTGGTCGCGAGTGTAGGTTTCCGCCAGGATCAGTCTTGCATCGCAGACGTTGATTCGCGCGGCGATCGCTTCACCACGGAATCCGAAGAGAAAAGTCCTCCAGCCGTCGGCTTTCTCTAGTGAAGCCTTGGCCTTTGTGATTAACGCATCGATTCTGGTTTTCACTGTCGACGCCGCTGTTGTTTCTGCCTCCTGCGTAAGGGAGTGGAGAATTGCGAGAATGATCTGCTGATCGATCTTTGAGATGTTATAGTAACGGGCCACAAACGCAACGAGGCAATACAGCGTGAGACAAATCAGAAGTATCCACGGCCCTGTCTTTGCCGGTTGACAGCAATCGGCCCCTGACTTTGCCAGTACCACTTGAACCAGCAGCAAGCCCTCCTTCTTCATTTGAAGGGTGACTGGAGAATAGCCGATGGCTTCCACTTTGATGTCGTAACTGGTTTCGTTAGGGAGTTTTGCGACGAACTCGCCCTTTTCATTGGTCAAAACAGTGGTCGTTTGATTCTCGCCGCTCTTCAGCGTCACCTTCGCCTTCGCGATCGGCTTGCGTTCGTTGTCCAGAACAAGTCCGGAGGCCTCTTCGAGAGCCGGTGCTGGAGCCTTTGGTTTCGCCGGGAGAACAAGTTTGCCGAGTTTTTCCAACGCGGACTTGGCAACGGCTTTCACGAGCGGAGCCAAACCCTCCGCTTCGACAGTGACGTCGTAGTCCTGGCCGCCCGCGACAGTGACTTGAAAGGCCCCCTGTCCATCCGTTGTGGCAGTGGCCACGATTTTACCGTCCTTGGATTTGTAGGTGACCTTGGCGTTGGGGATCGGTTTGTTGTCGGCGGCCAGCGCGACACCGGTCGATAGAATGTCTTCGGCTAGGATTGGCAAAGCGAACAGCAGTGCCAGGACCAGACCAGCGAGTTTGAAATACACGGGGTTCCTCCGTCGGTCTTCTTCTCTGTGTAAAGAGGCGAATTTCACGGAATAAAAGAGACAGAGAAATGTAAGTGTGACACAGATAATCGGCGGCAATGACCTGATGACTTTGCGTTCGAGTGCCGGGCCAAAGCTAAGCCAACTGGCTCCAGGTTCGGTTGAGGAATCCGTCCGTCATCCCGGCAATGTAGTCGCAAACCACCCGATGCGCGGGCTGTTGCCGCATCGCATCCCGATAGCTCGGCGGCAGATCTTCGGGCTTGGCAAGAAAGTGCGCGAACAGATCGGCAATACGCGCCGTGGATCTCGCACGTTCTTCCACCAATTGTGCGGACTCGTACACATGCTTGCGCAGAAACAGCTTTAACTGCAGATCGGTATGGCCGGCCGCATCGGCGAACTGGCAGACACGCACCGGTTCTTTGCGCACCGCTTCCACATCGCTTAGATGGGCGGCTGCGGCCACGGTACCTTCGATGAGGCCCACAACCAGATGGCTGATCAAAGCGCGCACCACCTCATGCATTCGAACGCGCTCCGGTGCCAATGGGAACTGTTCCGCCATGCCCACCCACAATCTGTCAAACTCGGGAACCGCTTGCCGCACGACATCCAAAGGAACCAGCCCGGCCGAATAGGCATCGTCGAGATCGGCTGTGTTGTAGGCGACCTCATCGCATAGATCGATCAACTGGGCTTCGAGTGGCGGACGGAACCCGGTCAGATACTCATCGAATGCCGGAACCTCGCCCGGCGCGAAATCGCGCGAATGCTTGACGATCCCTTCGCGAACCTCAAACGTCAGATTGAGCCCCGGAAACCGCGCATAGCGGGACTCAAACTGTTCGACGACGCGCAGCCCTTGCTGATTGTGATCGAAGCTGTCGCCGAAGTGGTTCATCCGACGGTTGAGTTCCTCTTCGCCGGCGTGCGCAAACGGCGGATGCCCAATGTCGTGAACCAGTGCCAGCGTTTCCGCCAGCGTTTCGTTCAAGCCCAGGGCGATGGCGACGGAATGAGAAATTTGCGCGACTTCGAGTGTATGGGTGAGGCGATTGCGATTGTGATCGGAGACGCCGGAAGCGAACACCTGCGTCTTGTCCACCATGCGCCGAAAGGCGCGAGCGTGCACGGTGCGGTGGCGGTCCCGCTGAAAATCGTCGCGATAGGGATCGGCGGGTTCCGGATAACGGCGTCCCCGGCTCCGCTCGACATCGAATCGAAGACGGGCCAGGGGGGCTGCCATTTGATACTTGCGGGGAAACGAACTACTTGATCTCGGACAACAGTCCAATCGCAGCCTGGGAAACTGCCGCGCGGGAGGTGCGGAGCGGTTCGAGCAGCTTGCGGGCTTCCACCGGGTTGGACTTCATCAGCAGTTTCGCCTTCTCGATGGTCGCGTGCTCTTTCGAAATCAACGCGGTCGGGCTTGCGATCAGCGGATCGATGAGCTTTACGGCATCATCGGTCCGGTTGTTCATCTGGTAAACCTGGGCGAGAGCGATGCGGGCCAATGCGGAATAGGGTCCACCGGTATCGATCGCCATTTTCAAGTGCTTTTCACCATCGGCGGTGTTGCCCGATTCGGCGAGGTTGATGCCCAAATAGTAAGACGCGATGGCCGCTTCGTCGCTGCCGCTGTATTCGGCAATGAACTTTGGGAATTCGCTGCGCAACGCGGCATCCCGCTCGGCGTCGGTCTTAAACACTTTGGCAGCGAACGGAGGAGCTTCGCCTGCAGTCACCGTCGCACCATGAATGTGGAGCAGCGCCTGTAGCTTTTCCTGACGAACTTCGTGCCGATACGACCGGTACCATAAAAACCCGCCAATGAGGACCACTGCCGCCAAGCCTGCCACAATGTACTTCATCACGTCGGACTTGTGATGAGAAATGTAGTCGACCGTTTCCATGGTGCGTTCCTGGAACGCATCGTGCTTGGCCATTTCCTTGACTTGTTTATGCGAGAGCTTATCGGTCTGTGCCACGAGTGTTCGATGATCCTTTGGGCAATATACTGCCTTTGTGCCCCAAAGCAGGGAGGGAACCTTCAGTTTAGCATCCGTTGGGGGAGGGCGCTACTTCTTCTTCGAGCTTCGGCAGCCAAGAGCGACGAGTGCGATTAGCGCCATAAGCGTTGTGCCAAGGCCAAGGTTGAGGGACTCTGGCCAGTACACGAACTCCAGCGAATGCTTGCCGGCGGGTACGGCCACGCACTGAAACGCGATCTCGCATTGAGTGATTGCCACGGGCTGCCCGTCAAGGGTGGCTCGCCAGCCGGGGTAAAAGTTTTCACTTAACCGGAAGCCGGTCTGGCCGCTGCTTTCGAGTTCGAAGCGTCGGCGTTCCGAGGTCCAGCGGTCAAGGTGAACGCTGCCTCCCGGGAATGCGTACGGCGGCTGTGGATCTTTGAGGGCGAACACCTTAAAGTAGTCTGAACCGCTTTCATCAAACTTGAAATTCGGGTCTGCGAGGAATTCCTTGTAGAGCGGACTCGCTTCCGCCGTGATGAAGTAGCCAACTCCGAGCAGCCGCAGCGCTTCGGGATCGCGTGGCAGGTTGAAGGTCCGGTTGGTGACGAACTTCCCACCGCGGGCTTCGATCAGCTTCTGGTAGGCGATCGGCAGGAAGGGATCGAAGCCGTTGACTGTGGCGACTTTTCCGTGACGCAAGTGTGTTGGGTGAGGTCCCCATTCGTCACCAGTAGTGCGAACGGGCTGCCCCTGGACGATGCGTTTCCAGGCTGGAGGGCTGAAGCCGAGGAAGTCCCGCGGTGACTGGCTGGTGTTGCTGGCTCCATCCCGGCTATTGATGCGTCGACTGGTTCCAAAGACCTTGTAGTCAACGAACGCGAGGACGAAGAGAGCCGCCACGGCGACTCTCGAAGGGGTGAAGAACTTCAGGCAAACGAGGAGTCCAAGCACCAGGATCGATCCGACGATGGCGTCTCTTGCGGAGGCCCAGCCGGTGGCGAAGGGATGCCTCCAGATCCACAAAGAGAGCAGATAGGCAGACCATGCGAACGCCGCGAGAGCAAGCACGATGCCAGCGCGCTGGCTGCTGCGCTGCCGATCGTTGCGCAGAAAGCGGTCGATGCCTATGGCGGCGAAGGCGGAAAGAATGGTGAACAATCCGGCGAGGAAGTACCAATCCGAAAACACCTGCCGCAGCAATTGGGATTTTTCCACCGCTCGGCCGAACCATCCACCGGGGTTCAGCATCACGATCAAGGTTCCGGCCATGGCGGCGAACAGTGGCAGTGCGCTACGCCAGATGCGTGGCAGGGCTACTAAGAAAAGAAGAAAGCCAACGATTCCCAGAGCGCCAAAGTAAGCGTACTCTTTGCCGGGGTTGGTGTTGATATCGATGTTGAGGTCGAAGTCGTAGAGGTTCGGCACGAGCAACGCGTAAAAATAGGAGATATCTGTCATGCCTGAGTGCCACGCGTATTTCGGATCGAACTGCTTCAGCGGTGCCGCTTCCATCGTTGGCAACAACTGTACGGCGCACAGGGCCAGAGACCAGACCATGGTCACCGCCAATGCCAGCGTCGCCCGCATCGAGCGGACGCTCGCCAAGCCATAACATGCTATGCAGACCGCGAAACAGGCCCATGTGGCGGGATATCCGGCGAGCAATCCCAACGCGGAAGCTGCAGTCAGTTTCACGATGCCGCGACGTGTTTGGCCGTGCACCGCGATATCGTCGATGCCCCAGAATCCCAGCGGAAACCAAACGTAATTGCAAATCAGCCCCAAGTGGGTCATTTGCGAGCAGGCATAGCCGTTGAACGCGAAGATGGCGGCGCCAGCGAAGGAAGCGGTTTCCGAAAGGCCGCGGCCACGCCGCATCCAGAGATAGAACAGGATGAACGCAATCGCGATGTGCGCGATGAGAAACGCCTCGATCGACGCATAGGGCAGTCGCCTGCCAAAAGGCAGATGGGATGCGTACAGCAGCCAGCTTGGCGGATAAAAGAGCGCAGCCTGGATGTTGCCGGCAAGAGGGATGCCTGCGTAATTCCAGGAATCCCACAGCGGGAGCCGATGCTCTTTCAACGAAAGAAAAATAGTATTCGCGAGCGGGTAATGATAGCCTTCGAGATCCCACGGGATGTGAACTCTGCGCCAGAGATTCGTGTACTCGATATGGAACAGAATCGTGACCGCAAAGGCCGCCGCAAGCACACGCTTCATCAGTGGTTGTAGAGAAACGCCTTGCTGTTGACCAGCGCCCAGAGCAGGTCTTGCGACCGCGCGGCGCGGCCTCCGGGGCCGCTGAGGTACTTGAGGGCGTTGCTGGATTCGCTGGCGTTGGGCAAGCGTCCCACTGAGGCCAGGTAGAGATCCTCAACGATCTTGCTATCGTCGACTCCGCTCAGAATGAGCTTGGTCACGCGGCCCTTGGGGTCTGCCACGGCCTCTGAGATCGTACGTCCGTTGACGAGGTTCAGGGCTTGGGGCAGTGAGAAGTCAGAACGGCGTTCGCACTCGCAGGGGGATTCGCGCGACGGGCGTCCGAAGACATCGAGGAAGCCTTCTTTGCCGATATGCGGATCGGGGGCTTGTGCAGCGGTGGTATCCGGTGGGACCTCGGCAAAGTTCGGCCGCGAGCCTGTGGCCAGCGCAACGCCGTCCATCAATTGTTCCGCGGTCAGGCGTCGTGGAAACTGATGCGAGAAGTTCTCGGTGTCGTGGGCATTCCACTCGTTGGATTCAATGCCCGCTTGATAAACACGAGAGTTCACAATCACGCGCATGAGCTGCCTGAGGTCGAAATCGTGGGTGGTCAGTTCTTTCGTGAGCGCATCGAGCAACTGTGGATTCACTGGCGGATTCGAAGCGCGGATGTCGTCCACGGGATCGATAATGCCGCGCCCAAAAAAGTAGCTCCAGATGCGATTCGCAGTGGAACGCGCAAAGAACGGATTGTTCTTCGACGTGAGCCAATCGGCATAAGCGTCGCGACGTTTCGCATCGTTGGGAATCGGCGGTGCGCCAACGGAAGCCACCAGGAACTTGGGCGCCATCACCCGCCCATCCTTGGGATGCTTCATCTCGTAATCTTCGCGCTGATCGTATACGATGTCCTCGCCCACTTCGTAGCCAGCGCGCACGCCAACGGGCGAAAGAAACGCGGACATCTCGTAATATTGGTTCTGCGTCCACTTCTCGAACGGATGATCGTGGCACTGCGCGCACACCATTCGTACGCCCAAGAAGACTTGGGTGGTCTTTTCCATTGCGGGCTTGGGCTCTTTGGTGATGCGGAAGAAGTTGGCTGCGGGATTCTCATACGAAGATCCGCGGCTGGAAATCATCTCGTGCACCATCTTGTCCCAAGGCTTGTTGGCGGCAAGCGAGGCGCGGATCCATTCGCGGAATCCGTAAACGCCTTTTTCACCGAGATACTTGCGGCTGCTCTGCAGCAGATCGCCCCATTTCACGGCCCAATGATCGACATAGGCTGGGCTCGCGAGCATCTTGTCGATGAGCTTCTGACGCTTGGTCTTGCCGGGGTCTGCGATGAAGGCGCGGATCGCTTCCGGTGTGGGAGTCTGGCCGGCGAGATCCAACGAGACGCGGCGGAAGAAGGTCGCGTCATCCACAAGACCAGTTGGCTGGATCTTCAAGCGCTTCAGCTTCGCGTCAATCAGTTCGTCGACGAAATTGTTCTGCGGCAGCGGCTTCCACACAAAGCCCGCTCGCGGGTTCAGCACTGTCACCGGCACTGTGGTGAACTTGCCCTGATAGCGGACCAGTAGCGTTGCTTCGCCCATGCGCTCGGTGGCGATGTCCGCATCGTTGGCGACGCGGGCGACATCCGGGACGTTGCTTTCCACTGTCGCGTCAGCGGTGACGTCGCGCTGCGTGCCGTCTTTGAACCTGGCGATGACTTTGACTTTGGATCCGAGACCGGGCCTCGCGAGTGCGATCTCTTTAGGCTCGACCTCGAGCGTGTCGACTGAATCTTTCTCCGGATCGCCGTAGGGCACGCCTTGCGAGATCCAATTGTAGATGGTCCTGTAGTAACGCGAGTCTTTTTCAAAACGCAGACCGCCTTGATGCGCGACCTCCTGAATCGGCTTGGCGAGCATCAGGCTCTTGCCGGGATCGGCGCGATTGAAGCGGCGTGAGGAAACATCGTAGAGCAGAGCTTCGTAGTCGAATTGTGGATCGTAACCGCGCAGCGAGAGTTTGAAGCCGTTCTTGCCTTTGGCGGAGCCGTGACACGGTCCAGAAGTGCAGCCCGTTTTGTTGAGAATCGGCGCGACATCGCGGAGGAATGTCGTGGGCTCGGCGGCGGTTACCAGGCCGACTGTGGCGATGAGTTGAATTGCTACGAAAGACTTCATTGAACCTGGACTCCGCTTTCAGAGAAATTGTGAATGAGTGGGATCGGATGCGCAAACATCATTTGGCCACATCCTTGCCCACTGGCCCCGGCTTCGCATCCAGGGCTGGGACTTCCACCCGAATCGGTTGTGCGTAGATCTCTTCGTTGACACCGTCGCGCATCACAGGACCCGAAGCAACGAGGTCATAGAACGAAGGCATGGTGACTTTGGTGGTGGTGATGACAAAGCTACCCGCGTTCGGATCTGTGGCGTTGCGGATCACATCGATGATGCGGATATCGTTGGCGCCAACGATGTCGACACCCAAGGAATCGGGGCGAACCACTTGCACACCGGGCATGAGGTCCCACTTCCAGGTGAACCGATAGCGATCGCCTTCGGCCTCGCGTTTGTATTCCACCTGCTTCACGATTAGGCGCGCGGCGGGCTCGCTCGTGACCGCGGCCGGAAGCTGCATTCCCAACCACGGCGCGGTTACAGGACGCTGCCGATCCACCACGCCCTGCGAGGTTGCGCCCGTCACGGCGACTTGCATCGCGGGTCCGCGGGCACGGCGCTTCAACACCACACCATCGGATGTCTCGCCCTCTGCCCAGATATCGAGCTCGCCTTCGAACTTCAGATCGGCTTCGGAGGTGAGCGTGAGCACGCCACGCCGTGAGAAGACTTTGCTGCCTCCCGAAGAGCGGTCTCCCTCGGTGGGAATGAGTCCACCGGCAACCGTGAGGCCCTTGGGAAGATTAGCGATGGTGAACTGCACGGGTCCATCGACGCCACGGCGATCGATGTTGACGATGACTTGCGCGGTTCCGCCGCGCGGGATGTTCACGTAGGGGTTCGAAATCGAGGCTGTGAACTCTTCTTTCTGCTTGCGGGCGATGATCCGATAGCCATATCCAGGCCCTCCGCGCGACGCCAGATCCTCGACGGAGACGCTCACTTCGGTCACACCGTCCGGCACAGTGAAGCGCACGTAGGGATCGCGCGCCGAAGGAGATGCCAACAGGCTGAAGAGGTTCACCGAGGGCGGTTCGTCACCCGCGCGGGCGAGCTTGGTTCCTTTGGGATCGCGCACGGTGAGCACGGCCATGAGCTTCGATGTTCCAATTTCCAGCGCCTGTATTTCGAGTAGAATTGCGTCGCCCGGCTGAACGCTCAGCTTGTATGTGTCGGTCTCCGCAGCTTTCGAGATGCGTCCGTTGATGGTAGTGGGCAGCGTCACCGGCGCGTTCACCGGCTCGCGGACTTCATTGTATTCACCGATCGCGAACGGCAGCGGCAGCGCGGCGCTATCCGGCAGGTTTACCCAGGTTTGCGATTGGCCCTCTGCTTTGATGCTGACTGACTTCGAAACGCCAGGGCCCGTAAGCGTCACCTCAACGGTTTCACCGCGCTTGCCGCCGAGTGGAAAGAGATCTTCGGCATACGGATACGAGCCCATTTTGAGGCGGTAGAAATTCTGTTCCTGCGCGCTATAACGGGCATCGTGGACTTCGACGTAGTAGTTGCCTTCGCGCGGAAAAGTGAGGTCGAGGCGGGCGTCCAGCCCTGCGCCTGCGGCGTCCTCGGATCGCGCAATCATGTTGCCTGCGGCGTCAAGTACGCGGATCACGGGGTCAATGGCCGATCCAGCGCGGCGGGCTTCTACTTCCAGCACGCGGCGTTCATTGGCCTTGGCGGCGATGCGATAGACGTCGCGTTCCGCGCCGTTCAACTTGCCGTTGACGACAAGAGGCGCTCGCTGCAGCGATTGTGCGGATTCGATGCCGTCGTTGGAATTGGGCCTGGCTCCCGGTTGGGATTCCTCTTCCTGAGTTTCGGGGAAGGTTCCGATGGTGAACAGCAGGATGTTGGAGATGCCGTCTGGCGTCTGTACGCGGATCGGGTAGCTTCCGACGGCGATGTCGCCTTTGGGCTCGACGAGAAAGGTTGCGTAGCGCGTGGTGACCATCTTCGATGCCATTGGCGTAAAGGTGGCGGGGAGTCCGCTGACGATACGCGCGCCTTCTTCGATGTTGCGTCCCGATATGGTGAGCGTGAAGGGGCGGCCGCGTTCCGCGCCGCGCGGCTGAAGTTCCACGATGACGGGTGCGGCGGCGTGCGCGAGGGATGCAACGAGCGCGAAGAAAACGAACGCTCTCATTTCGTGCCTCCTTGGGTGATCACGTTGAGCGGAACCGGCGAGAATGTTTTGGCGAGTATGCCGTTCGAGGCATCGTACAAGCGGATCTGTCCATCGAAGCCGCCGGTAGCAATGCGCTTCGAATCCGGCGAAAACGCGACCACATAGATTCCCGCGCTATGGCCTTTGCAGGAGGCAGTGAGCTTGCCCGATTCAGCGTCATAAAGGTTGACCTCGGGGCCACCGCCGGCGACCGCGATGGTCTTGCCATCGGGCGACCAGGCGAGCGCGAAGATCGATCCACTCTCGCGATCCAGCTTGCGAATCTGATTGGCATCGTCCGCGATGCGTATGTTGCGTCCGCGATCGACCTGGTAGATGTACGCGTGCCTCTCGTCGCCTCCGATGACGATGATTTCCTTCGAAGGATGGCGTGCGATCGCCGCGAGTTCGCCGCGCAGCAGATTGACGTTCTCAAGAAACGCGCCAGTGGCGGCGTCGGTGAGCTTGGCAGCGCGATCGCGGCTCACGGAGATGACGCGTTTTGAGTCGAGGGTAAACAAAGTGCCCAGCACCCAATTCTCGTGATTGCCGATCTTGAACAGCTCTTTGCCAGTCGCGGCTTCGATGATGCGGACGGTGTTGTCCGCGCCACCCACGGCGATCCTGGTCGAGTCAGGCGAGATGGACGCGCCGAAGACAGTGTCCTCAGTGGTCTGCACCGCGCGGATCTGCTTCCACGTCCCGGTGTCCCAGAATTGGACTTCGCCGGAGCGCGCAGGCGTGCCTCCACCGATCAGAAGCGTGTCTTTGTTAAAGGCGATAGAGAGGATACGTTCGGCATTGCCCTGCAGGCGGGCCACGATTGCCGATCCGTCGGCCTTGTGGATAAGCACTTCACGATTGCCTGAAACGGCGATGTACTGGCCGTCGGGCGAATAGGCGAGCGCGGTGATGACGGGCGGCTGCAGGTAGGAACCGGGTCCCGTGGGTTCAGCTACGCCTGGGGTGTCGTCATTGGCTCCGGCAGCGATCCAATCTTTGAAGAGTTGAATCTGATCGGGGGTGAGGGGCGGACCTCCGATGGGCATGCGCGGTTGGGATTCACCGGTGATGTACTTGACCAGGATCGGCGCGGTGGCACCGCGGCGTCCACCTTTGGCGAAGCCCTGGTAGTTGGTGAGATCGAGATCGGATGCCTTGGAAGCGGGCTGGTGGCAGCCCTGGCACTGCCTTAGCAGGATCGGTCGGATGTCGCGCGTGAAACTCGGCGAAGCGGCTGTGGCAATAGCGCAGCAGTTCAGGATTGCCAGAGACAAAAAGAGACGGCACATGGTTCGCAGTGCTTCTTATTGTATGTTGATTCGAGTTAGGCTGCATCCCACTGAAAACTGACTGTGAAGGCAAAGTAGCAATGTCCGCGGCTGTACGACGGGTCCTAGCGGGGTGCACGACATGAAAACTGGGAAACGGGGGCTCCTCTATTTTGCGACATCTATCCGAGCATAGGAAAATACGCTCCAAGGACAGGGGAGTGCCTCATGCTAAGTGAGGTCCGAGTCCATCGAATCCCTTGAGTTGTGAAGGACCGATAGCGCCACCAGATCTCCGGCAGCAGTCCAGAAGGCGGAACGGGAGATCGCAGAATTCCAGAATCTGTACAAGAAGTTCGTCGTGAAACAGGGGCAGAACGGCGGAAGCGACCGTCAAGAAGTTGTCCGCGAGAACGCCCGCTTGATGCAGGTCGTTTTCAACGATCGCCGTCGGACCGATCGCCTCGATCTGGAAGTTGCGGAGATGGCGATGGGCGCGGCAACGAGCGCCGGCTCATCACCACGATCCTCGATGCTGAAATGGCCGCAGCCGGCCAACTGGCTGCGCTGTATCACCAGCGGTGGGAGATAGGTGTGCGGCGAAGCCCTCCGTCAACATGCTCAGAAAGGAGTGTGCGCAACGCACCAGGTCGCAATATTGGCGCCTTTGAAGAGAATCGGCATCTACCCCGACAAGCGTAAAAAGGAGAGAATCGTTTCATGCCGATCGGCGCTCCGTGAGGACGCGTGATTTGGGACCGCCGTGGAAATAGTGGTCCGGTATTGAAGCATCCGGCATCTCGCGGGCCAGATCTCCTTCCCGAAAGTCCGACCCGGACTCAGTTTTGCATCCTTTCGGCAACGTCAGCGCGAAACCGTTCGCGATCGCCTGGTTGGGGTTGCGGTTCCGGCGGCGCTGGACTCGAGCTTGCTCTTGACTTCGACGCGAGGTAGTTTTTGGGCGCGCCGACCGTGGAGGTTGGAGGCGGCATGTTGCACGCCGCGAAGGCGTCTGCGCTAATGGATTCATGCGCTTTTCTCCAAAGGCAGCCGCCTTCCTGCTGGCTGTCTGTTCTTTCGCCCAATCCCCTATTGAAGATTCGCCTTCGCTGTTTCGCAATCCTTCGATCAGCAAGACCCAAGTGGTCTTTGAATACGCGAACGATCTTTGGATCGCTCCGCGTACTGGAGGCGCCGCCGCGCGTCTCACCACCGGGCCTGGTTCCGAAACCAGCCCCATCTTTTCCCCCGATGGAACCAGGATCGCCTTCACCGGCCAATATGACGGCAGCGTCGATGTCTTTGTCGTGGCTGCCAATGGTGGCGTTCCCAAGCGCCTGACTTGGCATCCGGGCAACGACAACGCCGTGGGTTGGACTCCGGATTCGCAACGCATCGTGTTCGCCTCTTCGCGCCAGTCGGATACACCGCGTTATGCGCAGTTGTTCACGATCGCGACCGATGGAGGGCCGGAAACTTTGATTCCGTTGCCGACCGGGTTCGAGGCGGCCTACTCGCCCGATGCCAAACGGCTCGCCTACGTCCCGATCGATCACGCGTTCACTGTCTGGAAGCGCTATCGCGGAGGCAAGACCACTCCCATCTGGATCGCCGATCTCGCGACCTCGAAAATCGAACGGGTGCCGCGCGACAATTCCAACGACTTTTGCCCGATGTGGATCGGCACCAAGATCTGGTTCCTTTCCGATCGTGAGGGCGTGACCACGCTGTTCAGCTACGATTCGCAATCGAAGAAGGTGGCGCGCGCCGTGGAGAACAAGGGACTGGATTTCAAGTCCGCGTCCGCGGCATCCGATGCGATCGTCGTCGAGCAATTCGGATCGTTGCACTTGTTCGATGTGAAGTCCGGCAGGTTGAATCCTTTGAAGGTGACCGTATCGGGCGATGTGGCCGAAGTGCGCGAGAAATTTGTGCGTATTGGAACGCGCTTAACCAATGCAGGCATTTCGCCGACAGGCGCACGCGCAGTGTTCGAAGGGCGCGGCGACATTCTTACGGTTCCCGCAGAAAAAGGCGAAGTTCGCAATCTCACCAACAGCACAGGAGCGATGGACCGGGACCCCGCATGGTCGCCGAATGGCCGCTGGATCGCCTATCTTTCCGACGCTGCGGGCGAATACGATCTGCATCTTTCGCCGCAGGATGGCAAGGGCGAAGTGAAGCGCATTCGAATTGAAGACAAGCCCACTTACTACAGCGATCCGATCTGGTCGCCGGATAGCAAGAAGATCGCGTTGACCGATGCGCACTTGAATCTTTGGGTGGTCGATATCGAGACGGCCAAGTCTGTGAAGGTCGACAAAGACCGGTACTGGGGACGTCAAAGTCTGCCGTCGTGGTCACCCGATTCCAAGTGGCTGGCATATACGAAGGGGCTGCGCAACTATATGGGCGCGGTGTTTGTGCACAATCTCACCGATTCCAAGAGCACCCAGGTGACCGATGGCATGAGCGATGCCCGCAGCCCGATTTGGGATCGCGATGGCAAGTATCTTTACTTTATTGCGTCGACGGATTCGGGTCCTGCGATTCAGCCTGATATTCAGTCTGGCGGGCAAACATCCACCGGTAGTATCTATCTGGTTGTCTTGTCGAAGGCGGATCCCTCGCCGTTTGCTCCTGAGAGCGATGACGAGAAGATTGCGGATGAGAAAAAGGCCGACGAGAAGAAACATACCGATGCGCCGAAGCCTGTTGACGGTGCAAAGCCCGCTTCGGTGGCGGCGGCTCCGAAGGCAGTTGAGGTGAAAATCGATTTCGACGATATTCTGCAGCGTGTGCTTTCGATTCCAATGCCGCCGCGTCAGTATCGCGCATTGTTGGCAGGCAAAGCGGGAACCTTCTTCGTCGGTGAAGTGCCGATTGGCGGCGGCTTTGGTTCGGGCTTCAATGTCCACCGCTTCGACATGAAAGAGCGCCGCAGCGATCAGTTAATGAGCGGTTCGCAGGGCTTCTATGTTTCGGACAACGGCGAAAAATCGCTTTATCGCCAGGGGCAGAATTGGTATATTTCTGCGATCAGGCCGATGACGCCGCGCAATGCACCCCCTGCGCCGCCACCGCCTCCGGGAACCCCGCTCAAGACTGCGGACATAGAAATTAAGGTGAATCCGCGGGAAGAGTGGGCGCAGATGTATCGAGACGCCTGGCGGATCCAGCGCGAGATGTTCTACGATCCGGGCTTGCATGGCGTGAATGTCAGCGATTTCCAGGCCAAGTACCGCAAGTTTCTCGCAGGGCTATCGTCGCGCCGCGATCTGAACTACCTCATGGCGGACATGATGGGCGAAGTGAGCGTCGGACATCTCTTTGTTGCAGGCGGCGATCAGCCGGATGTGAAGTTTGTGCCTACGGGCCTGTTGGGCGCGGATTACGAAGTGGACAATAATCGCTACAAGTTCAAGCGGATTTTCAACGGTGAGAATTGGAATCCTGGACTATCCGCGCCGCTCACGCAACCCGGCATCAACGTGAAGGTTAGCGATTATTTGTTGACCGTGGATGGCCGCGAAGTCACCGCGAAAGATAGCGTGCACAGCTTCTTTGAGTCGAAGTCCGGCAAGCAGGTGTTGATCAAGGTGGGTGCGAACGCCGATGGATCGGGCGCGACACGTGAATACACGGTGGTGCCGGTGGGGTCGGAATCGAGGCTGCGCAATCTGGCCTGGATCGAGAACAATCGGCGCAAGGTGGAAAAGGCGACGGGCGGGCGCGCGGCGTACATTTATATGCCCGACACCGCGGGCGGTGGTTTGACCAATTTCAATCGCTACTTCTATGCGCAAGTGGGCAAAGAAGCGGCGATCATCGATGAACGCTTCAACGCCGGTGGCGCATTGGCGACGGATATTGCCGAGGCGATGATCCGCAAGCCGTTGAGCCGCGTGGCGACGCGCGATGGCGAGGATGAAGTGCAGCCGCAGGGGGCGATTTACGGGCCGAAGGCGATGATTATCAATGAATGGGCGGGTTCCGGTGGCGATGCAATGCCCTGGTACTTTCGCCGCGCGGGTGCGGGCAAACTGATCGGCAAGCGCACGTGGGGCGGACTCGTTGGCCGCGCGGGCGCGCCCCAGTTGATGGATGGCGGATTCGTGTCGTCGCCGAGTTCGGCGGTGTGGGATCCGGCGTCGTCGAAGTGGATTGCGGAAAACGTGGGCGTGGAGCCGGATATCGAAGTGGAAAACGATCCGGAGTTGTGGCGTCAGGGTCGGGATCCGCAGTTGGAGAAAGCGATCGAGATTGTGCTAGCTGAGATGAAGGCGAAGCCTCTGGCGGATCCCAAGCGACCCGCGTATCCGAACTATCAACTGCCGGGTGGCGCTCCGGGTCCGAACACGGCGAATTCGACTCGGAAGTAGATCGGCGGGTGTTGTTGTCTTGGTCGTTTTGCCGACCATGGATCCGCCCTGCTCTCATTGTTGCCGATGGGTAGCGCGCTGGAAAAACGAAACGTTCGCAAGCCGAAGACAATGAGGGAGACATAGGTTGAATGGAGATCGGCGGAAATGCCTCCCCTTGGTTTTAGGCGCTTTAATCTCATGAGCAGCATCGGCTTCTCATCGACGCGCTCCATTCTTCGTACGTGAGCTTTAACCAGTTGAAAACGATGGTGTACATGGTTTTTGCCCGGCTGGAGCGGAGCGGGACAAGGTCGATAAGCGTGCATTCTTTGATTCAGGGCTAGGAGCCCGTGGTAAAAGTCCACTTGGGCGGCAGGAAAATGGGCTGGCCCAAACCCCGCGCCAAGGGAAGCTCCACAACACCCGGCAGGTGGGCTCTTGAACGTTGAGAATCCCATCGGTTCAAGTCGGATCGTTGGTTCGGCTTGCGGATTCCACTTTTACTACGGGCTGATAGGTAAGGAAGGTAAGGATGGTAAGGATGCGGTCATTGCTGCAATTCGCGATCTCGCTGTCGCGGTGAAAAACTAATCGAACACCCGGTTCCGCGGATCCACAAACAGCCAGCAAACCGCCCCAACAAAGAACAGCCCGGACATAATTAAAATCGGAATCGTCCAACTCGCCGATGCCGCCACAATCATCGGAAGAATAATCGGACCCGCAATCCCGGCGATCTGTCCCGCCGTATTCATCGCCGCGCTCACCACACCCGAATGACTCCCGCCGATGTCGATGCAAACACTCCAAGCCGCGCCCAAAGTAAACATACTCGCGGCCACCGACAACGAAATCCACATCGCTGCCGCTTCAGGACCCTCCGCCATCGCGCCCAACGCCATCGCGATTCCGGCAATCACGTATGCAATCGCGCCCACGCCCGAGCGTCCAAACTTCAGCCCCCATCGCGCCGTCGCATAATCAGTCACCCAGCCGCCGGAAATATCACCCGCCACCGAAGCCATCAGCGGCAACCCCGCGAAAAATCCCAGCCTCATCGCTGAAAATCCGCGGACCTCTGACAAATAAGTCGGCAGCCAAGTAATACAGAAGTAGAAGCTACAAGTATTCGCCACATACATGAGGCAAAGCGGCAGTAAATTCGGATGCGTCAACAGCCGCTTCCAGTATTCCCAGCCCTCATGATGGCTCGAAACCGTCGGGCGCCCCGCCTCGATCAGCTTCAACTCCGCAGGCGTCACCGAAGGATGTTCAGAAGGCTCGTTGCGGAACCAGCGCTGCCAGGCGACCGCCTCCTGGGGAAGAAGACGAGCCGAACACGGCGATGACCCGCGTGGG
>ENA-ORBV01000529-ORBV01000529.1-microbial-mat-metagenome-genome-assembly--contig:-NODE-529-length-88071-cov-9.612928_pt1 | contig 88071 bp, 71 predicted proteins | sample MGYA00237777_ERZ505514 | MGnify/ENA primary metagenome ERZ505514 (study PRJEB26160, sample SAMN06269048) | microbial mat metagenome | isolation source: Oligotrophic lake microbial mat | place...
GGGCTCGAGGGCCGGCTCTGCGTTCCGCGATCGTTCGGACCGGCAAAGCTGCGGCCGCCTTCCGCCGTGCAGAGGATGGCCAAGGCCGTCAGGCCGAAGGAGGTGACCCAGGATCGTGTGTTCATTTCGAACTCCAGACAAAGGACGCGCGCGCGAGCTCCAGCGCAAAAGCGGTGCCGTCTAGCGAACCTCTACCCAGAGCCTACACGCAACAAGAGCTCTTGGGCCGGTCCTCCGCGGCGGACAGCCCCTATTTGCCAGCGGGTACGAGCGGCAGGACGACGAGGACGTGCTCCGTCGGCTTTTTCGGGTCGAAACGTACGTAGGCCGTGCCCGTGGTCGCGTCGCTCGGAACGGCCGCGGCGAGGGCGTCGAGCGGTTCCTTCGAGACCGACGTGAGCCCCATCACGAAGGTCGTGAGCGCCGGTCGCTCGGGGACGACGACGAACGACTTGGCGATGTCTTCGGGCACGGCTACCCGTGTCGGGGCGAGTCGCAGGAGGAGCGCGCGCGGCGCGGCGTCGCGATCGATTTCGAGCGTCACTTTTTCTTCGAGTGCGAGGCCGCGTGCAGTGATCTCCGGCGAGCGCGCGGCAAATGTGCGCTGCCACTCTTCGAAGGCTTGTGCGAGGGTCGCACCTTCCTTCAACGCGATTCGCTGCATGCGGCATTCCGGCAAATCCGTGCCGCGCACCGCCCCGACTGCGAGCGGTTTCGACGCCGACCCGTCGCGCTTGTCGGGCGGCAGGAAAAAGGAATCGATGAAGCGCGTGTGCGCGTCGACCGCGCGCACCGTTTCGCTCCACACACGCGCCGCATCGTGCCACAGCTCGAGCGCCACGGGCCACGCTTTGCCCTTGTCCTCTCGCCACGTGATCGCGCGGAAGGCATCGCCCGCTGTGCCGTTCTCGGCCGTGAATTCCAGTGCGATCGGCGTGGCCGCAATTTTGTCCACGAAACGTGCAGACAGCTTGCCGATGCGAGCGATACTCGCGTGCGCGACATCGCCATCGCGCTTCCATTCGAAACCGAGCGGCCACATGAACAGGGCGCGCCGCATTTCGAGTTGCACGACGGCCTCGGCGCGTTCCTCGGCGAGCAGCTCGCGCGACGCGGCGCCGCTTTTCTCGACGGCGAAGAGCGCGTCGCCGAAGCGCAAGCGCATCACGCGCTCAGGTGAATTTTCAGCCCCAATTCCCAACCACCAACGCGCGCGATCGGGAAAGGCGTAGGTCGCGTTCAAGCGGTGCGGCACGTCGGGCGCACTCGCGTAGACGACGATCGAGGCGCAATCGATGGAGGACAAGCCGCCGACAGCGACGCGCGCAGCCGGACGCTGGATGATGGGCGGCTGTGGGTCAGCTTGCGCGATCTGCGCTGGCGGGCCAGTCGGAAGTTCGGCTGAGCTTGGCGCGGGTCGGAGTTCGACACCGGCACTCCGATCGGAAACGCGCGCGCTCGGATCACACACGACGCTCGTCTGCGCCGGCGAGCACAGAGTGAAGCCGAGCAGGACGATGACGTTCAGGGCAGACGATCGGCCCACTTGATCCACTCCTTCTCGTCCGAACCGTAGTTGCTCTGCGCGAGGTCGACCAGGCTCGAGAAGATCAGTTTCTTCCGCGCGTCATCGGCGGCGCCGAGCCACGCCTTCACGAGACCGCGGGCCGCCTGTCCCTTCGATTGCGGAACGCTCTTTCCGACGAACGCGATCGCGCGCGCGGCCGCCGCGCTGACGAGCACGGTGTCGTCGTCGATTCGATCGAGCAGTGCTTGCATCGATTCCGAGTCGAGTCGATTCGCAAGGATCATCGCACTGTGAGCGCGCACCGTCGGCGACTTGTCGAGCAGCCCCATCCGTGCAGCCGGGAGTTCGCAGTCACTCTTCGCGCCCTCGCGCGTGAGCATTGCGATCAACAGCGCTGCGTTGGAGCGCACGTCGTCGGAATGCGCCGTCGACAGCAGCGGACACACCTTTTCGATCGGCGTGTCCGTGCGGCCCAACAACCACAAACCGATCAGCGCGTTGTTGACCACTTCCTCGTGCGTGTCGTCGAGAGCTGCCAGCAGCGGTCCCTGAGCATCGGGGTCACGCGTGAATCCGAGCGCGGTCGCTGCGACGATGCGGTTGTTGAGCGGACCGCTCTCGAGTTCGCTCGTGATCTCGCTGCGACGTTGATGCGCGACGGTCTGGATGTGCAACTCGATGTCGCGCGCTCGCGCCTGCTCTTTCGGCGTTTTGGCGGCCAAGTTGAGGTTGTTCCAGGCCTTGATCGAACTGTTCAAATCAGCGAGCAACTTGCCGATCGATTCCGGTTTCTTGGTCGCTTCGACGAGCGCAGCGATCGGCTCGATTTCACGATCCGGATCGAGCGGGTTCGCCTTCGTGCCGCTCGAGTGGCAGGCACTGGAGGCGACGAGCACAGGCAGAAGACACAGGCGGGCAAAGAGCGCGGCGGAGGGGAGTTTCATGAGGGCGGAGAAACGATCTTGGATGCGGAAACTTCCGGCGTGGGACCGGATCTCGAACTCGACCGGTTAGACTAACGAGTCGCCCCGCCCTTCGGCAGAACGCGGCGGGAAGTCCATGGGCAATCACATCCTCGAGGCCATGGCCCGCGAAGGATTCGAGGAAGTCACGGCGATCCACGATCGCGACTCGAATCTGCGCGGGTTTCTGGGGCTCCACGACACGAGCGTCGGTCCGGCCATCGGCGGGATCCGACGCTGGAGCTACTTGGACGAGGATCGAGCGCTGCGCGATTGTCTGCGTCTGTCGCGTGCCATGTCGCACAAGTGTGCGATCGCCGGACTGCAGGCGGGCGGCGGAAAATTGGTCGTGATCGATCGTCCGGATCTCGAGGTCGAGGCCGCGTACCGCGCCATCGGATCGTTCGTCGAGCGCTTGCGCGGTCGCTTCTATACCGGCCCCGACGTCGGCACGAGCGCCAAGGAACTCGCGTGCGTCGCCGAGAAGACGCGCTACGTCACCGATCCTGGTCCGGACGGGCCGGGCGAGCTCGCTGAAGCGACGGCGGAGGGTGTGTTTCGTTCGATGGAAGCCGCGTTGCGCCACCTCGACGGCGATGTCGACTGGAAGAAGCGCAGCGTCGTCGTACAGGGCCTCGGTGAAGTCGGACGCGGTCTCGCGCGACGGCTCGTCGAGCAGGGTGCACGCGTGCGTGCTGCCGAAATCGATCCAGACCGCGCGCTCCAGGTTCACGAAGAGTTGGAGATCGAACTGATCGATCCGTCGAGCGAATTCGACGTGGCCTGCGACATCTTGGCCCCGTGTGCGCTCGGCGGAATCCTGCACGATTTGACGCTCACGCGCCTGCGCTGCCGGATCGTCGCCGGTGCTGCGAACAACGTGCTTGCGCGGGCTGCTCACGCCGATCGCTTGCACGAAATGGGCATTTTCTACGCGCCCGATTTCGTCATCAACGCGGGTGCCCTGATCCGCGGCGCGCTGTTCCATTTGGAAGGCCGACTCGAGCCCGTCGCGGCGATCGGGACGCGAATCGAAAAGACGGCGTTGGGGCTGTTCGAGCGCGCGCGCGAGCGCAACTTGGTGCCGGCGCGCTTGGCCGTGATCGAAGCCGAGGACGAGATCGAACGGCGCCGGTCCGGCGGCGGACCGACGATTTCGAGCCTGGCGCGCCTCGAAAAACGCACGTAGTCGAGCCCAAGATCGTCCGTCGATCGACAGCGCAGGTGAACTCGGCAAGCTTGTTGATCGGGCTCGCCGCCTCGCTCTCTTCGTAAGAAACCTGCCGGATCCAACCGCCGCCGCTTCTACCGCTCGCGATTCTCGTGCATCCTCCTCGCGAAAGAAAAACTGATGACGCGCCTCTTCCTCCCTGTCCTTTTCATCGCGACGCTCACGGCTAACGCCAGCGAAGATGCACGCACGAACTCGAGCCCGCCGCTGCGTATCGAGCGAGGCGCGGGGCTCTTGCCGCTGTATATTCCGCGCAACGAAGAGCTGAAATTCGACGTCGAGATCGACGTCGGCATCAGCGATCTCGACGTGGGCGACGTCGAACTCTCATCCGGCGTCGAGCCCTACCGTCCCGCACTGCCGCCAGCCAACGCGCCGAATCCCGCGGTCGCGTCGAACCTCGAGCGCGGTTGGGTCAAGAGTCTCGCGCAGGGCAGCTATCTCTCGTACCGGCTCGAACACGAACTCAAGACGCGCCACTTGCCGCAGTTGTTCCCGGCGCTCTTGCACACGGATTCGCAGCGGGGATCCGAGAATCGCAATCGCGAGCTGAAGATCGGCGTACGCGACAATGCGCTCACGACGGAGTTTCGATCAGACGGCCACTGCCGCGGTTGCGAGAACAAGGAACATTTCACCGAACCGGCGTGGCTGTGGAGCAAGGCGGAGCACTGCAAGAAGTGCAAGAAGCTCGAGCATCGCACGTGGAAGGACCCGGTCGCGCGATCGGTGCCGGTGGGCACGCTCGACATGTTGAGCGCCGTGTACTTGGCGCGCACTCTGGTGAAGGACAATCTGCCCGACGGGTCGTTTCCGGTCATCGATCGGCAGAAGGTGTGGGAAGTCACGCTGTTACGCGGCAAGACGAAGAAGATCGAGACCGAGGCGGGAACGTTCGATTGCCAGTTGGTGAAGCTCGCGACGAAGTTTCTCGCGGAAGAGAACGACAAAGAGGTCGAGAACAACTCGAGTCAATTCACCGGCCTGTTCGGCATCCAAGGCACGATCCAGATTTGGCTCGAGAAGAACAGTGGTGTGCCCGTCTTGATCGAAGGCGAACTGCCCGTGCCGCTGCCGTTGGTCGACAAGCTCGATGTGCGCGTCGTGCTGAAGGCGTACAAGGGCGTGCCGCCCGAGTTCAAACCGCTCGCGAAGTGAACCTCGGTCACTCGCGATCGAGCATCACGACCGTGACTCCGCCGCGCTGACGGGCGGTGTAGTTGCCGTGCGACTCAGCGCCCTCCTGAAGCCGAAAACCGGCTAGTTTCACGTCGATTTGCGCTGGTTCGGCTGCTGCTGCGACCACCAGCATTCCGTCGGAAGCGGTGAAGCCGGCGCGCACACCGTCGAGCAAGACTTCGGCGCCCGCTGCCGGGCGACCGGTCGGATCGCGGGTCAGCACGAACACCTTCGAAGCCCAGCCATGCGCAAGTCGCACGCTCGCGATTCTCTGCTCTCCGCGACGTTGGAACGCCGTCTCGTCGCCGAATGCGATCGCGTAACCTTCCGCGCGCAGCGACCACTGGAATCGCGCGTCGAGCGGAAACGAATCGAGCGCCAGCGGACCCGTGTGCAAGAAGACGCCGTTGTCGTTGCTCCCGGTGACTTGGATGTGGCGCGCGTCGAACGGTGCGAGCGGCGCATTCGTTTCGGCGTCGACGACTTCGAAAGCGAGTGTTTCTGCACGATCCTTGTCGAAACGCGTCAACACGACGCCGTCCAGCGGCGCTCGCACGCGCAGCGACGTCGGCGACCAGCGGCGCGCGCCGAGTGCGGAAAGTGTGAGCAAGTACTCGCCCTCCAAGACGTCGTCGAACGTGAACGTCCACGCGATGGTTCCGTCGGCGGATTGGATTCGATTCGAGAGCGCTCGCCGCGCCGGTCGCGTCGGCTGTTCGATCGACGCCAGATCCACGATCACGGTATTTTCAGCCGGAATCTCGCTCTCCGTCCACGGGGAGCCTTCGCGGACGAAGAGGCCGCTGATCGCTCCTGCGATGCGCGTAGCTGCGCTCGCCGACAGCGTCCCGTCCTCGATCCAGCAACTCCCGTCGAGTGGCGAACTCGTCTCGTCGCCGTCGGCATCGCCAGCGACGACGGCGATGGAATGCGACGCATCGAAAGACGAATTCGAGCGCGAAACACTCGTCGTTGACGTGCCCGTATCCGCGAGTGTGGGCGTGATCGAGTTCGATTGCGGTGTCTCGACGATCCGTCCTGAACCGGGTTCGACGTTCGCCGTGATCGACGCTGGGCGCAGCGCGAGCACCGCAGCCCCGACGCAGAAAGCGAGGGCTAGCAGCAAGACGGACGTGCGCGGGCTCATCGCGTGTCGGTGCGATTCGTCAATCGGCCGAGGGCGTGGAGTTTACTCCGAAAAACCGCCGCGATGCTGCGCGCGCGAGATTGGGCGAGGTCGGCGCGCTCGCCCTCGAAGTGCTCTTCCAGTGTCGCTTCGAAGTGGGAGAGCCAGATGGCGAAGTGAGGCTCCTCGATGGCGAGATGCAGGTGTTTTTGAAACGTGTTGCTCCTGTAGGAGTCCTCTGCGAGCAAGACCATCGCCCAGAAATCGACGAGGATCGGCATGTGCACCGCGAGGTCGAGATCACGGAAGAGATGCGCGATACGCGGATCGGCGAGCAGCCGGAGATAGAAAGCGTCGACCAGTTCTCTGAGATCCGCGCGCGTTTCGATCGTGCGTCGAACGCTCATTCGAACTCGCCCGTGATCGCGACAGCGTTCGCGCGCACGGGCAAGGGCACGATCACGGCCGTCGTCGGGCCGTCGCCGACGCGAAACTCGGTCCCGTTCTTTTGATGGCGCCGCTTCACGTACGCAAGGGCGAGGCCTGAGTCGAGCACGAACGAGTACGCCCAACTCGTGACGACGCCGAGGTCGCGCCACTCGCCTTCCTCGTTGCGAAAGAGGCGTGTCCCGCGCGCGATCGGATCGTCGTTCGACACTTTCAACGCGACGAGACGCTTGTTGAGTCCGCCGTACGTGTCGATCTTCGCGATGACTTCCTGTCCGATGTAGCAACCCTTGTCGAGCGAGAAGGCGCTCTCGAGTCGCGCTTCCTGCGGGTACACGTTTTCGTCGATGTCGATCAGCGCTTCGGCTGCACCTGCTTCGACGCGCAGGATGTCGCGCACGATGCGGCCCGCGGGGCGAGCGCCGCTCGCGACGAGCGCAGTCCACAGTGCGTGAACTCCGTCAGGCCCGACGTCGAGCCTCAGACCCGGCGAACCCGCAACGGGCAACCGAGTGACGACGACTTGCGCTCCGACCCATTCGATCTTCGCGCACGCGCCGTCACCGATCGGCAAGTCGGCCGCAAGCACGGTGCGCACGATGTCTTCGGCGCGTGGACCGCAGATTTCGATCGGAGCGTGTGTCGCCGTCGCGTCTTCGATCTGCACCTTCTCCGAGAAAAGATACATGTCGAGCGCTTTCGCGAAGGCACTCGCGCGGCCGAGCGGGGTCGAGATCGTGTAGCGCTCGCCGTCGAACGCGAGTTCGAAATCGAACAGCACTTTGCCTTTCGACGACAAGAGCAGGTTGCGTTGCGATCGATGGGCGCCAAGCTTCTTCACCTCGTTCGCGAGCAAGCGATGCAAGAAGACCGTCGCGTCCGGACCGCGGACGACGAGCGCGCTGCGATCGGTGACGTCGAAGAGCGCGGCCCTCTCCTGCGCTGCCGCGTACTCGGCAGGTACGTCGCCGAACGTGAGCAGCGTCGTGTCGTCGGCGGCGAACTGCGCGGAAGTCTTGCGGTGCAAGGGGAGGAGCGGGGACTCGTTCATGAGCATTCCAGAGTGTGAGAGTACCGAATCGCGAAGTCTTCTCCTCGCACCACTCGCGTGTTCTTGACACCCCCTCGCGCTCCGTCACACTGACGCGGAGCTCGCACATGCATCGAAACCTCGATCGACTCCCAGGGCCAGCTCGGGGAGTCGTGTCGCTGCTCCTCGTGACGCTCGGGTCGTGTGGCTTCGATCCGACGCCGGGTTCGCTCCAGTTCTCGCTTTCGAAGGCGACGATCGAAGCGACGCGGGACGATCTCGCCGCGCGAGCATCGATCGAGCACGAAATCACGGCGCTTTTCGGCACGGCGAGCGACCCGCGTTTCACCGCGAGCGACGCCTGGCCTAGCGCTGCTGCCGCCGATCACTCGACGAGCGCGAGTATTCCGGATCTCGTTCGCTCCGGCCGGAACTACGCTCGCGAGTGCCTCGCGTGTCACGGCGTCGAAGGCGGCGGCGACGGCCCGAGCGCCTACGGTCTGAATCCGAAACCGCGCGATTTCAGGAACGGGATCTTCAAGTACACCGCGTTGAAGGACCAGTCGCGTCCGCGACGTCTCGACATCTTGCGCACGCTCGAGCAAGGCGTGGCCGGCACGTCGATGCCGAATTTCCAACGTTTGTCGAGCACGGAGCGCGAAGGTCTCGCCGAATACGTGCGCTTCCTGTCGGTCCGTGGAGAAGTCGAATCCGTGCTCGTCGCGACGTGGAAGGAAGAAGGAGAGATCAACGCCGATACCGCTCACGAAGCGGCCTCGATCGTGTGGAGTCGTTGGCTGAAGTCCGACTCGAAACTCGTCGTGTTCGACGGCGATGTGCCGCTTTCGACACCGGAGCGCATCGCGCGCGGCGACGCGCTCTTCCACGACGGGTTGAAAGGCAATTGTCTCAGTTGTCACGGCGCGACCGGCGCTGGTGACGGACCCGCTGCGTGGAAGATCGGCGTCGACGGCAAGCGCGAGCCCGCGTACCTCGACGCGTGGGGGGAGCCGATCCGACCGCGCGATCTACGCGACGGCGTGTTCCGTGGCGGCGCGCGACCGATCGATCTCTACCGACGCATCTACGCAGGCATTCCGGGTGGTCCGATGCCGGCGCTCGGGGAAGCGCAGACGAAGGACGGCGCGCCGCTCGTCACACCCGACGAAATTTGGTGCCTCGTGCATTACGTGCGCTCGCTGTCGCAACGCGGCGAGGCACCGTGATGCGCGCGCTGACGGCGCTGCTCTTCGTCGCTCTCGTCGCGGGCGTCGTGTGGAGTTTCGCCGTCGCGCCCGAGCGCGGTTGGTGGATGCCGACGAGTGCGTCGAGCGTGGGCGACGACGTCGACCGCTTGTTCCACGGAATCACCGCGCTGATCGCAGTCGCGTTCGTCGGCGTCGTCGGATGGCTCGCGTGGCTCGTGTGGCGCGGCACGCGAGCGACGAACGAGAGAGCGCTCACGAATCACGGCAATGCGCGGCTCGAAGGCGTGTGGACGATCGTCACTGGCGCGATTCTCCTGACGCTCGCGATCGTTCAACTGGCGCTGTGGAACACGATGCAATCCGCCCGAGCGAGCGACGTCAAACCACTTGCACGCGTGGTCGCCGCGCAGTTCGAGTGGCGCTTTCGCTACCCCGGCGTCGACGCCGTGTTCGACACTGCCGACGATTTCGAGACGCCGTACCGGCTCGTCGTCCCCGTCGGGGAACGTGTGACGCTCGAACTGCGCTCGAAGGACGTCATCCACGGGTTTTTCGTGCCGGCGTTTCGTTTGAAGCAGGATGTGTTGCCCGGATCTGCGCTGCGGACGTGGTTCGAGGCGCGGTCGATCGGCGAATACGACGTCGTGTGCTCGCAGTTGTGCGGCGCGGGCCACTACCGCATGGCCGGCAAGATCCAAGTCGTTGCGCGCGCTGATTTCGACGCGTGGCAGAGTTCGATGCAACTCGCGTGGAACTCGAACGGCAAGGAGAAGCCGTGAACGAGCGGCGCTCGTTGTTCTCGCGTGTGTACTCGGTCGATCACGAGACGATCGGCAAGCAGTACTTGTGGACGAGCCTCGCGATGCTCGTCGTCGGCGGGTTGATGGCGCTCGCGATGCGCTGGCAACTCGCTTGGCCGTGGACCGAGATGCCGGTCGTCGGAAGCCTGCTGTTTCCACGCACCGGCCGCGTGATCAGCCCCGACTTCTACACGGTGCTCTTCACGATGCACGGCACGATCATGATCTTCTTCGTGATCATTCCGCTCGCGCTCGGGGCGTTCGGAAACCTGCTCGTACCGGCGATGATCGGCGCGCAGCACATGGCTTTTCCGCGGCTGAATCGCGCGAGTTATTGGCTGACGTTGCCGGCGATCGCGTGCTTGCTCGCAGGATTTTTCGTCGAGGGCGGAGCGGCATCGGCGGGATGGACAGGGTACGCGCCGCTCGCGACGGTCGAGTCGGCGGCACAAGGCGCGCGGCTCGGACAGACGCTGTGGGTCGTGTCTCTGACGTTGAGCGGAATCAGTTCGTTGCTCGGAGCGGTCACGTACGTCGCGACGATCGCGTGCTGTCGAGCGAGCGGAATGACGCTCATGCGCATGCCGCTCACGATCTGGGGCGTGCTCACCGCGGCGTCGTTGCAAATCGTCGCGTTGCCGATGTTGACGGCGGGCAGTGTCTTGCAACTCGCCGATCGCTGGCTGCACACGGGCTTCTTCACGCCTCAGAATCTCGTCATCGGCGGTGTGGCACTCGACGCCACGAGCGCGACCGGCGGATCACCGCTCCTGTGGCAACACTTGTTCTGGTTCTACAGCCATCCGGCCGTGTACGTGATGGTGCTGCCGGCGATGGGCATCGTGTCCGACGTGCTCGCGGTGCACGGACGCAAGCCGGTGTTCGGGTACAAGCCGATGGTGATCGCGATGTGCACGATCTGCGTGCTCGGCTTCGTCGTGTGGGGCCATCACATGTTCGTGTCGGGGATGAGTCCCGCAGCCGGAACCGCATTCGCGTTGTCGACGTTCCTGATCGCGCTGCCGAGTTCGATCAAGACGTTCAATTGGCTGGCGACGTTGCACGGCGCGCGCATTCGACTCACGACGAGCATGCTTTTCGCACTGGGATTCGTGGCACTTTTCGTCGTCGGCGGTCTGTCGGGTCTGTGGATGGCCGCGACACCGGTCGACGTGTACATCCACGACACGTACGTCGTCGTCGCGCATTTCCACTACATCGTGTTCGGCGGAACCGTCTTCGCCGTGTTCGCCGGCATCCACCATTGGTTCCCGCGCTTTTTCGGTCGCGTCCTCGACGAAAGACTCGGGCGCATCCACTTCGTCGGTACGTTCGTACTGTCCAACTGCGTGTTCCTGATGATGCATCAACTCGGACTCGCCGGGATGTTGCGGCGCACTGCGGATCCGTACGTCTACGAAGTGTTCGAGAAATTGAAGCCGATCAACGTGTTCATCACGTGGAGCGCGATCTCACTGGCGGCCTGGCAGTTGTGGTTCGTGCTCAATCTGGTGCTCACGCTCCGCAAAAAGCGCACGGCTCCGTCGAACCCTTGGAACGCGTGCAGCCTCGAGTGGAACGAGGCCGCGACCGAGCCGATCGTGCTGCGCGGGCCGTACGAGTACGGGGCGGCCGCGGGCGACGAGGATTGGCTCGCGCAGACGCGCGAATCGTCGTCGCAGCGGGTATCCTCTTCGCCCTCGAAATGAACGCAATAGGCATGAGTCCGTGGCCGCGCCGCACCGCTTTTGCGGTGCTTTATCTGACGTTGCCGCTGCTGTTGCTCGGTGGAACGGTGACGACGTTGCGGGTCGGAATGGCGGTGCCCGATTGGCCCACGACGTTCGGGCACAACATGTTCACGTACCCGATGAAGGAGATGCTCGGGAACTCCGCTGTGTTCTGGGAGCACACGCACCGCGTGTACGCCTCGTTCGTGGGCTTCGTCGTGATCGTGATGTGCGTCGCACATCTGATCTTCGACAAGCGACCGATCGTCAAGCTGCTCAGCCTCGCCGCGTTCGTCTTGGTCAGCGTGCAGGGTCTCCTGGGAGGGCTGCGCGTGCTCGAGAACAGCCCGCATCTGGCTTTCTTGCACGGCTCGCTCGCTCAAGCCTTCTTCGCACTCCTCGGCGCGATCGCCGTGATGCACACGAGCGCTTGGACTTCGGCCACGACGCGTGCGTGCAAACGTGCGGCGGGGTTGTCGAAGATCTCGCTCGCCGCCATCGCGCTCGTCTACACGCAGATCGTCGTCGGCGCCTGGTTGCGTCACAGCGGCAACATGACGGCACTCGCGCTGCACATCGTGTTCGCGGCCGTGTCGACGGCGGTGGTGATCGTGCTCGCGCGCGAGCTGCGCTTGACTGCGGAAGCGGGCGTGCAAGGCGGACACGATCGCAGTGCGCTCCTCGCCGTGCGCAAGAAGCTCGTGCTCGCTCTCGCCGCGCAACTCGTGCTCGGTGTTCTTGCGGCCGTCTGGGTGTACCTCGTCACCGGCCCGCACAATCCCGTTTCGATCGGCGAAGCGGTCTTCGCCACGCTGCACGTGCTGGTCGGCGCGCTGCTCCTCTGGGCCGTGGTGGCCGCCGCCATGTACTCGCGTCGCATCGTCACGGCCCGTGAGAGCGCTGCGGCGCCGAGCGGTTCTTGGGAGGGCGCTCGATGAATACAGCCGTGCAGCAAGCGAGTTTCGCGCACGTGCTCGCCGACTACCTCACACTGCTGAAGCTGCGTATCGCTTCGTTCGTCGGTCTCGCCGCATTCGTCGGCGGCCTGCTCGGTGCGGACCAGGGCGTGTCGATCTTGCGCATCGTCGAAGCCTCGTTCTGGATCACGCTTTCCGCAGGCGCGGCCAGCGCCTTCAATCAGATCATCGAGTGCGACACCGACCGCTTGATGGATCGTACGCGCAATCGTCCGCTGCCTGCGGGACGCATCAGCCTGCGCGAAGCCTTCGTGTTCGCGGCTGTTCTGATGCTCGCGTCCGTTGCAGCGATCGCCTTGCGCTTCAACCTGCTCACCGCGAGCCTCGTCTTGGCGACGTTGGTCGCGTACGCACTCGTCTACACGCCGTTGAAGCGCGTCAGCACGTTCAACACGGTCGTGGGCGCACTCCCCGGCGCAGCGCCTCCTTTGCTCGGATACGCGGCGCTCGCGGGTCGTGTCGATGCGTGGGGTTGGGCGCTCTTCGCGATTCTGTTCGTGTGGCAATTCCCGCACTTCATGGCGATCGCCTGGCTCTACCGACACGACTATGCGCGCGCTGGATTGCGCATGTTGCCGGGTGCTGCGGGCGGTGAGCGCGTCGCCGGCAAGACGGCCGTCATGTACGGGCTCGTGTTGCTGCCCGTGTCGATGGTGCCGTTCGTCTCGGGCGGAGCGGGCATCGTCTACGGCGCGGGCGTCTTCGCTCTCGGCCTGTGTTACTGCGCGGCTTCGATGCGCTTCGCGTGGCGGCAAGATCGCGCGACGGCCCGCACGTTGCTCCTCGTGTCGCTCGTGTACTTACCGCTCGTACTCGTGCTCGTCGTGTTCGATCCGGCGACCGCGGTGCTCGCGACGCACTTCTCGCGATGAATGCGAGCGCGTCACCTGCTGCACTTCGAGCGCGCCTCGATCCGGCGCGACTCGGCGTGTGGTTGTTCCTCGTTTCGGAGGCGATGTTCTTCGCTGGACTGATCGCGGCGTACCTCGTCGTACGCGAAGGCTCGAGCGCGTTCGGCGCTCCCGATGGACACCTTTCGATGCGCACGATGGGCGTCGCGACCGCGCTGTTGATCGTGTCGTCGTTGTGCTTGTCGCGAGCGACGATCGCGCTGCGAAGCGGCCGTGAGGTTCGCGTCGTCGCGAGCTGGACCCTGCGCGCGATCTTCTTCGGAGCCGTCTTCGTGATGTTGCAGGCGATCGAATGGCGCGCGTGTCTGCGCGCCGGCCTCACACCGCGAACGAGCCTCTACTGGTCGTCGTTCTTCGTGCTCACCGGCGCGCACGCTCTGCATGTCATCGGTGGAGTCGCGTGGCTCGCGTGGGCCTGGAATTCAGCACGTTCCGGCGTGAACGGCCTGCGACTCGAACTGGCCGAGATCTATTGGCATTTCGTCGGCCTGGTGTGGATCTGTTTGTTCGCTCTGCTGTACTTCGTTTGAGGCGCCGACCATGCAATCGAATCGAGATCTTCCTCCGCGCTCCATGACGAGGAGCTACCTGTTGCTCGGCCTCATCGCACTCTTGCTCGGCACGGCGTACGCAGTCGTCTTGTGGCGCATGCAGCCGCGGGCCTCCGACGACGGCGTGCTCGCGGCGGCGCCTGAATCGACTGACCGCTTCGCGAAGATCCAACCCTTCGAGCTCGTCGACAGTCGCGGCAAAGCAGTCACGCACGAAACGTGGCTCGGTCGGCCCTCGATCGTCGCATTCGTGTTCACGCGCTGCACGGGCCCGTGTCCGCGCGTGACGTCGAGCATGAAGAAGTTGTACGAAGCCACTCCGGGCGATGCCGTGCGCCTGGTGACGATCAGCGTCGACCCGGAGTACGACACGCCCGAGGTCTTGGCCCAGTACGCAAAAAGTCTCGATGTGGACGTCGACCGTTGGATGTTCCTCACGGGCTCGCTCGCTGCCGTTCACGCCGTTTCGGAAAAGAGTTTCCTCCTGCCCATGCAACGCGACGCGACGCTGCCCGTCGGCGAGAGCATCACACACCGCACGTACTTGACGATCGTCGACAAGCACGGCGAGGTGCGCGGTTACTACGACGGCGAGAGCGACGCCGGCATCGAAGCTGCCCTCGCACGGGCACGCTTCTTGGCGCGGTCGCCGTGAACTGGCCGCTCTCGAATGCGATCTTGAACGGGACGAGCGCCCTGTTGCTCGTCAGCGGTCTCGTCGCGATCAAATCCGGACGGCGCGATCTGCACCAGCGCCTCATGCAGCTCGCGACGATCGTGAGCGCGCTCTTCCTCGCCGGCTATCTCTACTACCACTTCGTCGTGCAGCCGGTGCTCGGACCGACGCCGTTCCGTCACGAGGGCGGGATCAAGACTGCGTACCTCGTGATGCTCGCGTCGCACGTCGTTCTCGCGATCGTGAACGTGCCGCTGGTGCTGCGTGTCCTGTGGTTGGCGCACAAGGAACGCTGGGACGATCACAAAAAACTGGCCAAGATAACGTTCCCGATCTGGATGTACGTGTCGGTGACAGGCGTGCTTGTGTACTTGGCGCTGTATGTCTTCAATGGTCCGGCATGAGCCTGCGCATTCGCTTGGTGAGCGCGTTTTCGGCGTTTCTTTTCACGGCGGGGAGCGCGGCAGCTTGCCCCACATGTCGCGACGCGCTGGCCGTGTCGGATGCGAAGTGGGCGCACGGATTCTCGGTCAGCGTCCTGTTCTTGCTCGCCGCGCTCGCGGGAATCGTCGGGTCGTTCTCGTTCGCTGTTTGGCGCGCGACTCGAACTCGCGTCGATGCCTGAAGTTGTGACGATCGTGCGACGAGAACTGCAACCGTTTCTCCGGCCGAGCGTCTTGTGTGTGTGGACACACTCACTCGAGAAATACCGTCGGCTCGCATTCCGAGTCGTTCCGCGCTCTTTCGGCAACTCGGCTGGTTCGGTGGAGGCGCTGCGCTCGCAGTGCTCGTCTCGTTGACGCGCGATATGCAAGCAGCGCCCACGACGGCTGGCGAGACCGCGTTCTGGGTCGTCGATCGAGATGCGCACCGGTTGTACGGATTGGATCGAAACCTGTTCGTCGCGCGAGCGGTGCCCGTCGATCATCCGCTCGAGGTCGAGCCCGTACGCGACGGCGGCACGTGGGTGTTGCGCAGCGAAGACGGACTCAGCGGCTCGTCGATGCGCCTCGATCGATTGGATCCGCGCGGCGTCGTGGTCACCGAGCTGTATCTGGAGAGTTGTCGGGATCTGGACACGCTCGATCGAGAGCAGGCGCTCGTGCTCGAGAACGTGAACGGTTCGGTGCGACTCTCGCGCGTGAGCGAGGAGGGCAGTTTGTTCCCGCTCCTAGCGCGCGTCGATCTGCGCTGCGTAAGCGGCTCGAACGGCTCGATTCTGTGCGGCACGGACGGCGGCGCCGTGCTGCGCGTCGATCCGGCGAGCGGCGCCGTGCTGGCGGAGCTCCAATTGGACGGCACGATTCGCGACCTGGCGCCGGGGCCTACGCTCGGGAGTACCTGGGCACTCGACACACAGGGCACAGGGCGCGTGTTCTTGCTCGACGAGACGCTCGCTGTGCGCTGGGCGGCCGGCGTCGGATTCCCGTGCGCGCACCTCGGCGCCGTTCCCGGCGAAGAGCGCGTGTGGATCGCCGACACGTCGTCGCCGCGCGTGCGTCGTTTCGGTGCCAACGCGGTCGTCGAGCTGGATCGGCAAGGACTTCCCAGCAACAACCTCGACCGCTCGGTGCCTTGGCGTGACGGCGGCGTCCTCCTGCTCTCGCCGTCTGCGATCGTGCACGTCGGCAGCGACGGCAACACGCTGCCAGGGCAAGGCGGATTCGCGTGGTTGTCGGATGCGGCCCGCGTCCGCTGACCTCGCGGAGCGCGCATACGGTACACGGAACTATTCTTCCCGCTTCGCGGACGGCAGACCTTGCGAACTGCCAGTGCTGCCGTCCGCGAAGCGGGAAGAATAGTTCCGTGTACCGTATGGAGGTCAGCGCGAGAGCATCGCCGCCGCGATCAACGTCTTCGCGTCGCGGATGTCGGAGTCGAACAAGGAAGCCGGTGTGCGGCGCACCAAGTCGAGTTCCTCGTCGTGATCTTTCTCCTTCGCGCCGGACTCGATCTTCACGAGATCCTTCGCGAGAAAGAGCGTCAACCGCTCGCTGCAAAAACCCGGTGCTGCGTAGAACTCGCGCAGGACTTCCCAGGAGCGCGCGCGGTGCCCGGTCTCTTCCTCGAGCTCGCGCATCGCAGCCGCGAGCCGGTCTTCGCCGATTTCGACACGACCGGCCGGCACTTCGAGCAGCCAGTTTCCGCAAGCGTGCCTGTACTGCCGCACCAACAACAGTTCACCGTTCGCATCCAACGCCGCGATCGCGACGGCGCCGGGGTGATCGACGATCGTCAATTCTTGACGCAGACCTGAGGGCAATACGATCGACTCGCTCACGAGATCGAAGATGCGACCCTCGTAGACTTTGCGCGACGCTTCGACGCGCACGCTCTCGTGACGATCGAGCGCCATGGATCCGTCAACTGCCTTGATCGCCGGAGGCGCGACCGCGACGGCGGGTCATCTCGTCCTCGGGCTTCATGCGGATCGAGCGTTCGATCCCGGCCGTGAATGCCTGAACCGAAATCGCGATGTCGGTGCGGCCTTCGTCGGATGCCGTCTGGATTAACTTGCGCAGCAGCTTGAATGCCTTGTGCCATTCCTGGTGCAGAGCCGAATCGCGCTCCTTGTCTGCTTCGAGTTTGGCCTTGGCCTCGGCGAGCTTGGCTTCGAGTTCTCGGAGGCGATCATCCGGCGTGCGGCGTGTGTACGAACGCTTGGTCATCGTTTGCATCGTTTGAAATTGGAGATTGAGTGAGCGAATCGTCGCGCGGCGAGTCGCTCTTTTCGTAGCGAATCCTCGCGAGACAAAACGCGTACGGGGTTGCGGGTCATCGTGAGATGGCCCGCCAGTTCGAATGCAGAATGTCGTGAAGCCGCCCGTGCGGGTGAATCAGCTCGTCCCCTGAGCGGAGGCCCAGATCGTGATACGAAACGCCTGCGAGTATTCGCTTCGTTTCCGGGCCGGGGCCCCGATCGGGCTCAGAGAGAGCCTTTTGGCATGATTTCGAAGGTCAGTCCTCGTGCGGTCACCGTCGGTTCGGAACATAACATTGCGCGCCCGGCGGGCAAGTCTGACGTCTTATCTTTCTTTCGTTCGAGCACAATGCTTGACGTTTCACGCTCGCACCCGGATCTTCTCGTGCCCCTCCAGAGAATTCCGGCAGATGACCCTCAACAACGACATCGAACGCGTGCTCTACAGCGAGAGCCAAATCATCTCCGGCATCGACCGCGTCGCGCGCGAGGTCACGCGCACCTACGACGGCCGTGATTTCACGGTGGTCTGTGTCCTGAAAGGGTCCTGCGTCTTCGCATCCGACTTGATCCGGCGCATCCCGATCCCGCTCGAGCTGGCCTTTCTCGCCGCTTCCAGTTACGGCGACGGGACGACTTCGGGTCAGCTCGAGATCAATTTCTTTCCCACGGGGAACGAGATCGAAGGGCGCAATCTGCTGCTCGTCGACGACATCCTCGACACGGGAAAGACGCTGCACCGTTTGAAGGCCGAGCTCACGAAGCGCGGCGCGAACGAGGTCAAGACCTGCGTGTTCCTCGACAAGCCGTCGCGGCGCGAGGCGCCGATCAAACCCGACTACTGCGTTTTCGAGGTCGAGAACTTGTTCGTCGTCGGATACGGGCTCGACTACGCGGGACGCTACCGCAATCTGCCGTACGTCGGCGCTTTGAAAGAAGTCGTCTACACGACGGCGAAGAAATCCGCGCGCGACTGAGCGTTCTCTACGGCCGCGCGCCGCGAGGTCACGCGCACCACCCGATGTACCACCTTCCGATACCCCCGGAGCGCGCGGGCATGGAGCTCGACGAGTTCCTGTGCCTCTCGTTCCCGTTGCTCACGAAGGGCTTTCTGCGTCGCCAAGTGCGCGACGGGAAGATATTGATCGACGGACAGCGGACGGTGCCGGGCCAACGCTTGCGCTGGAGCCAAGTGATCTTGATCGACTTCGACGAGGACGCGGTCACACCCGAAATTCCGGTCGCGCCCGAAGTCGAAGTGCCCGTCCTGTGGGAGGACGAACACGTGCTCGCGGTCGACAAGCCCGCCGATCTCGCCGCCGAGCCCGAACGCTGGGCGCGCAGCAATGCGTCCTTGTCGGGCGCAGTCCTGTCGATCGCGCTCGAGCGTGCCGATGCCGACGTCGAGGGTCCCCTCATGCCGATGCAGGGCCTGTCGTTCCGTCCGCGTTTGCTGCATCGCCTCGACAAGGACACGACGGGCGTCGTGCTCGTCGCGAAAACCATCGAGGCCGAGCGCGCGTTGCGGCCCGCGTTCGAGGACGGATCGATCCACAAGCAGTACCTCGCACTGGTCGAGGGCGAATATCCGCTGGGCGAGGGCGAGTCCGAGATCATCGATCTGCCGATCGGTCCCGACGAGAAGAAGAGCGGCCGCATGCGCATCGATCGCGTCGCCGGCAAGCCTTCGCGCACTCGCGTTTCGGTCGAGCGGCGCTTTCTCGGATACACGTTGATGCGCTGCGAGCCGTTGACCGGACGCACGCACCAGATTCGTGTGCACATGCGCGAGGTTGGATTCCCGCTCGTCATCGATCCGGTGTACGGGCGGCACAAGAGCCTGTCGCTGTCGGAATTCAAAACCGACTACAAGAAAAAGCGTGGGGCAACCGAATCGCCGCTCATGAATCGGTTGACGTTGCACGCGCAACGCATCACGTTCCCGAGCGTCTCGACGAAGGTTCCGATCACGGTCGAGTCACCGATACCGCGCGATTTCGAGCGCGTGCTCAAGCAGATGACGAAAGTGCGTGCGCGATGAGACTGAAGGTCGAACCGAGTGATTTCATCGTGCGCGAGTTGATCGTCGACGAGTACTTCAAGGAACGCGGACGCTTCCAGGTCTACCGCGTCACGAAGCGCAAGTTGACGACGCTCGAGGCGCAGATGCGCGTCGCCGAACTCGCCGGAGTCGCGCAAGCCGACGTCGGACTCGCAGGGTTGAAGGACCGTCAAGGCGTCACGACGCAGTTCATGAGCGTGAAGGGCGGGCGTCCCGTCTTCTTGAAGACGCCCGAACTGCGCATCGAGAGCGTCGGCTTCGCCTCGCACGAGCTCACGAGTGCCGAAAGCCTGGGAAACGCCTTCGAAATCACAGTCCGCCGCTTGTCGCAAGCCGACTATGCCGATCTCGTGCGCGGAGTCGCCGAGGTGAAGGCGTACGGCTTGCCGAACTACTTCGGCGAGCAACGCTTCGGCAATCTGCGTCACGGTCAAGGTTGGATCGCGCGCGACCTCGCGCTGGGCAAACACGAACTGGCGCTGAAATCGCTGCTCGCCGGCAAGTCCGATCACGACGACGCGCGCAACTCGCGCTTCAAGAACGGGATCCAGCACGCGTGGGGCGATTGGCGTCAATGTCGCGAGATCGCCGGCCGATTCGGGCAGTACATCTCGGTGTTCCAGCACCTGATTCGCGAGGGCGACGATTTCGCGGGCGCGTTCCGATACGTGAAGTCGCAGCTGCGCTTGATCCACTTGTACGCGTGGCAATCGCACTTGTGGAATCGCGCGGTCGCCGCGTACATCGAGGAAGTGACGCCCGCGAAAGAGCGCTTCATGGTCGCATCACCGGAAGGTCGACTGATTTTCGCGCGTGGCGAGATCAAGATCGATCCCGAGACGAAGGGCAAGTTCCGCTTGCCGGGCACTGGACTCGACGACGTCAAGAATCCGCGGCAACGCGATCTGCTCGCGCTCGCCTTGCGCAACGAGGGGCTGGCGCCGCACGAGTTTCGCATCGAAGGTGTCAGCGGTTTCCAGTTGAAGGGCGAGGATCGCCCGCTCGTCGTCATTCCACAGAACATGCGCGTCGACGACCGAGGCGACGGCAAGATCGTCGTGTCGTTCGATCTGCCACGTGGCGCCTATGCGACGCTCGTGATGGCCCGGATCCTGCCGCCGAAACCAGAACGTGATCGCAGCGACGGCCCGCGGCGCAGCTTCGACGAGGACGATCGCGGCCCGCGCGGCGCACGTTCGAAGCTCACAGATCGCGGCGATTCACGTGGTACGAGCGCGCCGCGTGGTGCGCGGCCAGGTATCTCCCCGTCGCGCGACGAACGCGCGCGACCGAAATCCGAACGTGCTGCCAGCCCGCGGGCCGACACGCGCGAGCGTCCGCCGCGAACGCCGCGCCCTCGTGATGCGACTGCAAAAGGACCTCCGCGAGGTTGGGGGCGCACGAACGAGCGCGCCGCCGATTCAGTCGCTCCGAGTGCGAATGCGGCGGGACCCAAACCCAAAGCGCCGAAGCGCCCGAAGAAGGACAAGGATCAGGAGAACCGCCGATGAGCGCAGAGAATCCGGCCGCGAAGAAAGTCAGCGTTCCTGCTGTGCAAGCATCCGCGAAGTCTCCCGCTGTGCACGCGCACGACGAAGCCGTCGGAGTGATGGGCGGTTCGGGGCTGTACGACTTGGCCGGGCTCGAAGACGTGCGTGAGATCGAATTGTCGACTCCGTTCGGCGCGCCGAGTGACGCGTTCATCACGGGGCGACTCGACGGCGTGCGCATGGTGTTCTTGCCGCGACACGGCCGCGGACACCGCATTTCCCCGAGCGAAATCAACTTTCGCGCGAACATCTGGGGCATGAAGAAGCTCGGGGTGACCCGCATCGTGTCGATCTCGGCCGTCGGATCGATGCGCGAGGACGTGAAGCCGGGCGACTTCGTCGTGATCGATCAGTTCTTCGATCGCACGCGCCATCGCAGCGACACCTTCTTCGAGCGGGGCGTCGTCGCGCACGTGATGTTCGCCGATCCGGTGTGCCCCAGATTGCGTGAGACTCTGCTCGCTGCCGGCAAGAAGTTGAAGCTGCGCATGCACGATGGCGGCACGTACATCAACATGGAAGGTCCGCAGTTCAGCACGCGCGCCGAGTCGAAGATTTACCGCAAGTGGGGCGTCGACGTCATCGGCATGACGAACCTTCAAGAGGCCAAGCTCGCGCGTGAAGCGGAGATCTGCTACGCCACCGTCGCGATGGCGACCGACTACGACTGCTGGCACGAAGAACACGACGACGTCACTGTCGAAGCGATTCTGCAAGTCATGCACAAGAACATCGGCAACGCGAAGAAGTTGATCCTCGCGGCTGTCCCGGAGCTCGCACCGCAAGGCGATTGCCCGGATGGGAGCGCTCTGAAGTTCGCGATCATGACCGCAAAAGACCGCGTGCCCGACGAGGCGCGCACGCGACTCGGCCTCTTCATCGAAAAGTACATGGAGTGAAGTGTGAGGACGCTCGCGCTCGCACTGCTCCTTGTCGTCGCTGGCTGCCAGCGTGACATCAGCGACGAACGTCTCCTCGAAATGAGTCTGGCGGCGGAACGCGAGAGCGCCTTCGCAGCGAGCGCCGCTCACGATGGTCCCGGTGTCGCCGAGACGAACACGGGCACGGCGCGCTTCGCGAGCATCGTGTTCGCAGGATTTTCGGCCGAGCGCGCGCTCGAGACGACCGCCTTCGCCGATCGCTTCTACCGCGAGCCGGCCAATGACGGTTTCGAAGCCGTGATCGATCACGTTGCGACTGAGTTGGGCGCGGTCGGATTCGGCGCCAGTGACGCGCTGACGCTGGAAGTGCTCGAAACACCGCTGAAAACGCCGTCTTGGACCCCGAAGAGTGCGCGGCTGGAGCTCGTCGGTGCGCCGTCCGCGCGCGTCTTGCATTCGTTCTCCAAGCCTGAAGATCGCGATCGCACGATGCTGCCGTGCAATGCGCCGTCAGCGGACGTCGAGGGTCGCTTGGTGACGACGTTGGATGCAGTCGAGGCCGGCTGCGTGTTGCTCGCGGACACAGGATTGCGCGGAAAGTTGCTCGAGGACGCGAGGGCGAAAGGCGCCGTTCTCGTGATCGCGAGCGACCTCGCGGACTATTGCATCGATCCGAAGAAGAAGGGCGATCGTCATCGTGACGCCATCGGATATCGCCACGTTTCGTATCCGGCAGCGCTGCCCGTCGTGCAGATTTCGCCGCGCTCGGCTGACCTGTTGCGCGAAGCGCTCGCCTTAAACCGCGAGACGCGCATCCATTTCCAATGTGAGGTTGCCTTCGTCGAGCGACCGCTGCGCACCGTCGTCGCGACGATCGTGGGCGCGTCGAAACCGTTCGAGTGCGTCGCGCTCGCCGCCCACGTGCAAGAGCCCGGCGCGTGCGACAACGCGAGCGGCGTCGGCACTCTGCTCGAAGCAGCGCGAGTCGCGGTGAAATCGATTCAAGCGCGTGAAATCGCCACCCCGTCGCGCTCGATCAGCTTCGTGTTCGGCAACGAGATGGCGCAGAGTCGCATCTTTTTGGATCACACGACGCGACGCGTCATCGCCGGACTCGCCGCCGACATGACGGGTGAATCCCTGAAGGAAACCGGCGCGATCGCGCTGCTCGAGCGCACACCCGATCCGGGCGCGTTGAAAGCTTTGGCGCCGGATCGCCACACGGCTTGGTCGAAAGCAGACGGTGCGACCGCAACTGTCGACGAGCTTTCACCGAACGGGCTCGCGGTCATCGCGCGCTGCGCACTCGTCGACGTCGGAAGGCTCTCCAAGGCCTGGAAAACAGCCGAACATCCGTACGAGGGCGGCAGCGATCACACGGTGTTCCTGGCGCGCGACGTGCCGGCGGTGCTGTTCTGGCACTTCACCGATTTCGCCTATCACACCAGCCTCGATCGCCTCGAGAACGTCGATGCGAACGAGATGAAGCGCACGGGTGCGGCGCTGCTGTCGACGGCGCTGGCCGTCGCCGACGCGAGCCCGGTGGATCTTGAGCGCTACCTCGCGAGTTTGCAACGTGAAGCGGCCGTGCGAGTCCAATCCGCGAACGAAGCCTCCGATCCAGAGATCGAACAAGCGTGGCGCGAATGGACGACGGGTGCGCGACTGTGGTTGCGCGCACTGTGCCTCGCGACGGAATGGCCCGCGTCGAAGAACACGATTCCCGCACCGATTCGAAAGAGCGAAAGCCCATGAACCAAGAAACTGCGAACTCTCCGATCGAACTTCCGCGCCGCGCCTTCATCGGCACCGCGCTCAGCGCGAGCGCCGCCTTCGTCGCGTGCAATTCCGTCGGGGCGAGCGCGACGCAAGCTCCCGCGGCGGAAGTGCGCTCACTGCGTGCTTCGCGCAAGGACTATCCCGTGCTCGTCGGCAGCAACAACGCGCTCGCCGGCATGAAGACGGCCTATCCGAAACTCGTCGCGGGCGCCGATCCGCTCGACTGCGCGATCGAAGTGGTCAAGGTCGCCGAGGCCGATCCGCTCGACGATTCGGTCGGACTCGGCGGCTTGCCGAACGAAGAAGGCGTCGTGCAACTCGACGCGGCGTGCATGTACGGCCCGCGACACAAGTCGGGTGCCGTCGCGTGCCTCGAGAACATCCTCCACCCGAGTGAAGTCGCGCGACTCGTGCTCGAGCGCACCGATCACTGTCTCTTGGTCGGCAAGGACGCGTACCGATTCGCGCGCGCGCACGGACACGAACACGTCGAACTGCTGACGGAAGCCTCGCGCAAGAAGTGGATGGAGTGGAAGGAAAGCACGTCGAAGGAAGACGATCGCTTGCCGCCGCCGGCGAAGTTGCCGTTCCAAGGATTCGTGCCGCAAACAGGCTCGAAAGTCGCCGATCGTGACCCGCGCGCAGCTTCGAGATCGACCTGGTTGCGCACGCGGATGACCGGCACGATCCACTGCTCCGCGCTCGCGAAGGACGGCGCGCTCGCGTGCACGACGACGACGTCGGGCCTGTCGTGGAAGATCCCCGGGCGCGTGGGGGATTCGCCGATCCTCGGCGCGGGTCTGTACTGCGATCAAGAAGCGGGCAGCGCCGGCGCGACGGGACGCGGCGAGGCGAACATCCTCGCGAACGGCGGGTTCGCGATCGTCGAGCTGATGCGCCAAGGTGCGACGCCGCGGGACGCGGCACTCGAAGTGTTGCGCCGCGTGACGCGTCAAACGCAGCGACAAGCGCGCTACCAACCCGATCTCGTCGACGCGAAGGGGTTGCCGTCGTTCAACTTGATCTACTACGTCCTCGGACTCGACGGCACGGTCGCGGGTGTCGCGTTGCGTCAGCCGTCGAAAGACAAGGACGAGCGCACGACGTTCGCAGTGTCGACGCCTGACGCGGGGCCGCGTTTGGTCGCAGTCGATGCGCTTCACGAAGGTTGAGAGTGCGCGAACGTGAGCTGCTGAATCCGGCCGGAGCAGCAGCTTCGAACTCAGAACCGAGGCGAGCCGAGGACGTAAGCTACGCGCTTCTCCCGCGCGCTCGCCACGTCCACACGGCGACGACCAGTCCGCTGATCGCGGCTGCGAGATAGCTTGCGCTGTGCGCCCACAGACAAGTCAAGAAGGCGACATGACGCTCTTCGGGCACAACGCGTGCGAGTTCGCCCTGCAGCACGACGATGTGATTCACCGCGAGCTCGTGACCGACGCCACCGCCGAAACACGCGCCCGCCGCGGTGACGAGAATCACGAGGAAGAGCGGTCGCACCAGGCGCTTCGCTCCGAACTTGGGTCGAGTACCGAAACGCGCTGAAAAGGCCCAAATCGACCCCAAAAGCGCTCCGATCCACCACGTCGCGAGCACAGCCCACGTGACCGCGAGAGGCGTCGGATCGGTACTCGCGATCACCCGCGAATGACCGATCGTGAAGTACTCGACGCAGATACGCGCAGTGATCGAGTCGTGAACGATTCCGTACGCGATCGCCGCGAGGATGCACATGACGACGATCGCGATCGATTTCATGTGAGCTGTCGTCGGACCGTGAGCGCGTACAGTGGCGACAGTACGTCTGCGCTCGTCTCAGCGCATCGACGCCGCGAATTCGGCGGGGGACAGTACGCCATCGCCATCGATGTCGAGCGTTGCGATCACGGCACTCGCGCGGATCGGAATCAAGAGCGGCCGTTGCAATTGATCGAGATCGTCGAGGCCGATGTCGCCCGAGCGATCGAAATCGAGCCGCCGGAACGTCGACACCGGTCCGCGCAATCGTGCCGGCTGCGGCGTCGTGTCGATGTCCACTTTGCGCGTCTCGACCGTGTCGAAGAGCGCCTCGATCGAGCCGATTTTCTTGCGCGCGATCGAGAGTGACGGGGGAACGAGCACGTCGAGCAGCGCTTGGGCTTCGGGGGCCTCGACCCGCCCACTCTTGTCGTCGTCGATCGAGTCCAGGACTTTCGCTGCGTCGACGCCCTGCGCACCGTATTCGGCAAGAGCGCGCTGCACATCGCGTACATCGAGCACGCCATCGTTGTCCGTGTCGAACGCCGCGAGCAATTCGTCAGCCGTGCGCTTCGGTATGCGCCGCGAAACCACCTTGTCGATCGGGGGAGCGAAGGCACCGCCGCGCGTGACGATCGTCAGATAGCGTCCGGTGTACTCTTCCAAGCTGATGCGCCCATCGCTGTCCGTGTCGTACACCGCGAACGCTTTGCGATCGACGTTCATGCTGGCTTTCGCCTCGCTGAAACTGATCCAACCGTTGCCGTCGTAATCGCACGTTCTGAAATAGGGACCGGGCAGATCGGCGGGCACTTCGTCGCCGGGGAGCACGGAACGCGGGCTCGATGCGCGGGGCGCCGGGCGCTCCTCGGGACGTTTGGGCGAACGCCCCGCGGGAGCCGGATTCGGCTGCTCGGGCGGTGCGGACGGACCGACCGGATTCGGCGGCGGCTGAGTCGGCGCAGCGGGAGGAGGCGGAGTCGGAGCGGGCCGACCGGGGCGTTGGGCGATCGCGAGCGTCGCGAGAGCGGCGACTCCGAACGTGGCGAGGCTCACGAATTTCATGCGTTCACCTTGTCGACATTCGATTTGCAAGAACTGGATCAGGAGCGCGTCCCGGCTGTGCCGCGCGAGAATGCAATCACGTTTTCGGCGATGCGATCGGCGTCGGCATCACTCAGGAACGGATGTACGGGCAAGCACACAACCTCGCGCGCAAGACGCTCGGCGTTCGGGAAATCGCCGGGGCCGTACCCCCACGGTCGCGCTGCTTCCTGCAGGTGAACCGGCGAGGGATAGTGCACACCAACGAAGATTTTCTTCTCCTTCAAGCGCTCGACCATCTCGTCGCGCGGCACGTCGATCACGCGAATCGTGTACTGGTGGTAGACGTGCGTCGTGTTCGGAAGTCGCGTGAGCGGCACGATACCGCCGGCGCCTCGGAAAGCGGCGTCGTAGCGCGCAGCGATCTGATTGCGTCGCGCAGTCCACGCGGCGAGATGCGGCAATTTCACGTTCAGCGCGCCACCCTGGAATGCCTGCAAGCGCGAATTCGTGCCGATTTCCGTGTGTGTGTAGCGCACGGACGAGCCGTGCTCGCGGAGGCGTTTCGCGCGCTGATAGACGGCCTCGCTCTTCGTGATGATCATCCCGCCTTCGCCGCACGCGCCCAAGTTCTTGGTCGGATAGAAGGAGAACGCGCATGCGTCGCCGAGTTCGCCGCAGAAGAATCCGTCGCGCTTCGCCGCGTGCGATTGAGCGGCGTCTTCGACGAGCGCCAGTTTCTTCTCGTCGCAGATCGCGCGGAACGCCTTCATGTCGGCCATCTGTCCGTACAGGTGCACCGGCAAAATCGCGGTCGTCTGCGCATCGATCGCGCGCTTCGCGAGCGTCGGCGACAAGAGCGCCGTGTCGAGGTCGACGTCTGCGAACACCGGTCGAGCGCCCATCCACGCGATCGATCCGGCGCTGGCGAAGAACGTGAACGGCGACGTGACGACGTGATCGCCGGGCCGAACACACGCTGCTCGCAGCGCGATGACGAGCGCGTCCGTTCCGTTCGCGACGCCGACGCCGTAGGGGACGCCGTGCATGGCCGCCATGTCGCGCTCGAGCTTCTCGACCTCGGGTCCGAGGATGTACGTGCCGCTGCGCAAGACCTCGAGGATCTTTGCCTCGAGTGCCGGGCCTAGTGCCGCGCGCTCTGCTGCGAGATCGACGGGCGCCAAGGGTTTCAGGCCTGAATCCGTGCTCGAAGTCGTGGTGTGCGATGCCATGGGGGGCGCATGGTAGCAGTCGTGCGCGCTCGCTGCCGACCCCTCATCGACGCTATCCGCCCAAAGAGTCCGGCGGTTTCACGACGTGATCCCCCGACGGCGCCGTGAGCACCTTTTTGAAGCACCAAAACGTGAGTCCCCACACGAATGCGAGGGACACGATCATGAAGATCATTCCAGCGGTAGTCATCGTTTGCCTCCCTTGTGCTGCATGGCCGCGATCTCGTCGTCGGGCGGTCGTTCCCCATCGACGTCCAAGCCCGCTGCACGCCAACGCTTCTCGCCGATCGCGACGAGCACACACAGGAACACGGTGACGGCGACGATCAAGAGGATCGAGTTACGTGCGACGGTGTTCTCGCCCAGTCCCTTGAACCACTTGGGCAGATCGTTCGACGCGAACACCGCGATCGCGATGATCAAGTATGCCGGGGCGACGTACTTGATGACGGGATAGAAGATCGACGGGATACGCATCGCAGCACCCTCGTGCGCTTCCTTCATGCCGCGCTTCATGCCGAAGATCCACGCGAAGCAGATGACCTGCACGGCAGCGAGCACGACGATCAAGAACGTGCCGACCCAGTCGTCGATCGTGCCGAGCGCGACCATGCCGCCGCTGTGGTAGACGACGAAGGCCGACCCGATGAATCCGACGAACGCGACGATCGCGATCGCTTTGTCGCGAGCACATCCGAGTGCTTCCTGCACGAATGCGAGCGTCGGCTGGTACATCGAGATCGAACTCGTGATCGCCGCGAGGAACAGCATGAAGAACCACAGCGCTCCGATGAAGTTCCCAGCCGGCATCTGCGCGAACACGACGGGCAGCGTCGTGAATCCGAGGCCGAACGTGCCTGACGCTGCGGCCGCCATCGCGCCCGTCGCGCCCAAGAACACGAAGGATGCGGTGAGCGTGATCATGCCGCCGAATCCGACTTCGAAGAGCTCGTTCGTGGCCGATGCGGTGAGGCCCGAAAGTACGAGGTCGTCTTTGCGCTTCAAGTACGACGCGTAGTTGATGATGACGCCGAAGCCGACGGACAGGCTGAAGAAGATCTGACCTGCCGCCGCGAGCCACGTCTCCGAGTGTTTCAGGGCTTCGAAATCAGGATTCCACATGAATCCAAGACCATTTCCGACCGTTTGCTCCGGCGTCGGCGCGGGCAGCGTCAACACGCGCACGAGCACGACGAGTGCGCACACGGCCATCGACGGCATGGCCCATTTGCAGAAAGTCTCGATGCCGCCCGACAGTCCGCGGCGCACGAGCCAGACGTTGATCGCGAACACGGCGATCCAAAACCACACGATCGGCGCGATGCCCCCGTCGAAGAGTGCCCCGTCCGCACTCTTGCCGATCATCTCGCTGAAGTGTGCGCTCGACGCCTGCGTCTGCGCTGCGACGTCGCCGCCGGCTTGCAGTCCGATGCCGGCTCCGCCGAATATCGCTCCGACGTACTTGAAGAAATACTGCAAGCACCACGCTTCGATGAAGACGTAGTAGAACGACACGCCCAGCGGAATGAGCACACCTATGACACCCAGGTAGCGCCACAATTTGCCGCCGCCGATGACGCCCATGATCGCCGGCGCGCTGTGGAATCCCTTGCGCCCACCGTAGCGGCCCATGGTCCACTCGGCCCATCCGATCGGGATCCCGAGCAGGAGCAGCGCGCAGAAGTAGGGGATCATGAATGCGCCGCCGCCGTGCTGCGCGGCTTGCCCCGGGAAGCGCAGGAAGTTTCCGAGTCCGACCGCGGATCCGGCCACGGCCAAAATCACGCCCAAGCGTGTGCCCCATTCCTGCTTCGTTGCTGCGCTCATGCTTTCCCCGCGAACTGGGTCGATGTGTCGCTCGAATCGGAGCGCAACGTAGCGGTGCGCTGGGTCAGGGGCAACGCGACGTACGGTTTTGAGCGTGATTCGCTGCGCGAACCTATTTGCGGGATCCGCTCGGAACAGGCCGGTATAGTTCGGCCCGCTCACGCAGTCCTTAGAGGAGCCCCCTAGGTTGAATCTCTTCCGCACGAAATCCATCGAGGAACTGAAGGCGAACGCCGAAGCGGGCGAGCACAAATTGGTGCGCACGCTGCGTGCCAAAGACTTGATCCTGCTCGGGATCGGCGCGGTGATCGGCGCGGGCATCTTCTCGACGCTCGGCACCGCCGCTGCAGGTGAAGCGGGTGTGCGCGCGGGCGCCGGACCGGCGCTCGTCATCTCGTTTCTCTTGCTCGGTGCCGTGTGCGGACTCGCGGGCCTGTGCTACGCCGAGTTGACGTCGATGATTCCGGTGTCGGGCAGCGCCTACACCTATGCGTTCGCGACGATGGGCGAGCTCATCGCGTGGATCATCGGATGGGATTTGATCCTCGAATACGCGGTCGGAAACGTCGCCGTCGCCATCGCGTGGTCGGGGTACTTCCAGTCGGTGCTCTCCTACTTCGGCGCGGAGTTCCCGTACTGGCTCGCGCACGGATACGGCGACGTGATGCAGCAGCTGCACGCCGCTCAGAGCGCGGGCGCGGCGGAGAAAATCGCTCTGTTGCAAGGACACCTGGCCGCGGCGCCTCACATCGGCAGCTTTGCCGTGATGTTGAACATGCCAGCGCTGGTGATCGTCGCCGCGATCACGTGGCTGCTCGTGCGCGGCGTGAAGGAGAGCGTGCGCGTCAACAACTGGATGGTCTACGTCAAGTTGTTCGTACTCGCGCTGTTTTTGATCGTCGGAGCGTTCTACGTCGACCCCGAGAACTGGAAGCCGTTCGCACCGAACGGGTGGCAAGGCATCCACCAAGGTGCGGCGATCGTGTTCTTCGCGTACATCGGTTTCGACGCCGTGTCGACGGCGGCCGAAGAGACGATCGACCCGCAGAAAAACATGCCGATCGGCATCTTGACGGCGCTCGGCATCTGCACGGTTATCTACGTGCTCGTCGGTCTGGTCGCGACGGGATTGGTGCCGTACCAGCAGCTCGCCAGCGGTTCGGATCCGCTCGCACGCGCGCTCGAAGGCGCCGGATTGCCCATCGTGCAACTCATCTTGTCGATCGGCGCCGTCGTGTCGATGGCGGCCGTGCTGCTCGTCTTCCAAATGGGGCAGCCGCGTATCTTCTTCGCGATGTCGCGCGACGGATTGTTGCCGAAGGTCTTCGCGAAGGTGCACCCGCGCTACAAGACACCGCACGTCACGACGATCGCGACGGGCCTCGTGGTCGCGATCGGCGCGGCGTTGATGGACGACGACGCGACGTACGACTTGACGAACATCGGGACGTTGTTCGCTTTCTTGATCGCCTGCCTCGGCGTCTTGATCTTGCGCGTCAAGAAACCCGACTTGCCGCGCGCGTTCCGCGTGCCGTTCGTATGGGTGATCGCGCCGGCGGGAGCGGGGGCGTGCGTGTACACGATGTTCGGATTGCCGACCGTGGCGTGGACGCGCTTTGGTTGGTGGCTCGGCGTCGGACTGTTGCTCTACTTCGTGACCGCGTTCTTCCGCCGGACGAAGTCGACGACCTGACGCTCACGGACGTAGCTGGTGGAATCGGCCGGCGTGCACTCGAGCGATTTCCAAACGCCGACCCTGCCACACTCGACCGAGCGCTCGACGCAGCGTCGCCGCGTCGTGGTCTTCCGCAGCCTCGAGCGCACGACACAAGCGCGTCGCCGCGTCGTGAGCGAGCAGCTCGCGCTCGGCGGACACGTCGCAGACGGAGAAGTCCGACGAGCCCGGCTCGCTGAGGCCTGGGAAAAGAGCACCTTCGAGCGCACTCAAGCGATCCGCCTCGGGCAGCACGGAAAGGTCGGGCGTGCCCAAGAAGAGCAGCGCTGAGGGGACGGCGCGGCGGCGTATCGCGCGCCCGACGAGAGCGGCTCCGTTGCCGTCCATGGCGACGAACACGGCTTGTGGGGCGTCGCTCGCGAGCTGCGCCATCACCTCCCCGATCGTCTGCGGCGTGAACGTCGTTGCGTCGCCTGTCGCGACGCCGCGCGCCTTCAAGCTCGCGCGGAAAGCGTCGCCGGCTGCGCGGTCGATCGCACTTCCTTGTCGAGCGAGGATCACGACCCGCGACAACTTCATGGTCTCGACCACGAGATCCGCGAGCAATTCGGCGCGCTCGTGAAAGCTCGGGGCGAGACCGACGACGTTCGCGCTACTGTCCGCTGCGCAACCGATGCACGCGACGAGCACGCCGTTCGCCCCGGCGGCCGCGGCGGCGACGCGCTCGACGTTCCATCCGCCGGCGACGAGCGCGACGCGGTCTTCGCTCGTGAGACGAAGCACCACCTCCGCCGTGGCGCTCGCGCGACTCTGATCGTCGTACGTGACGAGTTCGACGCGCACGTTCTTCGCGTCGTTGCCGGCATTGAAGGAGTCGATCGCGCTACGGAATCCGTCCTGGTAGACACGTCCCAGTGCGCCGTCGGCTCCGGTGAGCGACGCGAAGGTGCCGATGCGCACAGGCTTCGTCGTCGGCTGCACGGGCTTGGCCGCATACACGCGTCGATCGCGACCACACGCGGCAACGGCGAGGAGCGCGAAGGCGACGCAGCAGACTCTCAACTGACGGGAACCGAACATGAGCGGTCAGAGAATAACTAGAGACCTCGTGCTCCGCGCTTGCCAGCACGTACGGAATCGACGATTGTCTTCCGCCGCCGCACTCAGAAGGAACACGCTCCATGCTCTCGTTCGCACTCGCCCTGGCCCTCCAAACTCCCGCAGAAACGCCGTCGAAAACCGTCTGGACGCAGGCGGACCTCGAACGCGTGTCCGACGAGATCCGCGTCCAAGTCGAAGATCTGCGCGGCATGAAATTCAAAGCCCCGGTCGCGGTGAGGCTGACCGACAAGAAGGGGTTCTTCGAGTACGCGCTCTCGCGCCAAGAAAAGACCGAGTCACCGGCGAAGCAATCGCGCGACGAGACGACGGCGAAGCTGCTCGGCCTGATCCCGCCGAGCATGGATTACCAAGCCGAGATGCTGAAGATCCTCGAGGAGCAAGTCGGTGGTTTCTACGACCCGAGTTCGAACACGTTCTTCTTGATGGAGACGTTCACCGGCGGCGTCGCGAAGATCATTCTCGCGCACGAGCTGACGCACGCGCTCGACGATCAGTACTTCGACATCGACGGCACGCTCGCGAAATGCGGCGAGGACACGGACGCGACGATTGCGTTTCAGGCGGTGGTCGAAGGCAGCGGCACCGGCTTGATGAATCAGTGGTTCCTGAAGCACAGGAAAGAGGTCACGCCCTCAGATTTGGAAGCTGCGCAGAATTTGGGCGCCGACATCTTGGCCGAGGCGCCGCCGTACATGTGGAAGCCGCTCCTCGCCGTCTACCTGACCGGCGATTCGTTTCTCGCGCGGCGATCGGGACTGAATGCGCTGATGAAAGCTGCGACGACCGCCGATGTCGAGACCGCGTTCAAGGCGCCGCCCCGATCGTCGGAGCAGATCCTGCACTCGAAGAAGTACTGGGATCCTGATCACAAGGACGAACCGCTGCACGTGTCGGTGAGCGCGGACGCGTTGCCGGTCGACTGGCAAGTAGCGGGTGTCGACACGCTCGGAGAGCTCTATCTGGGCTTGCTCACGACGCCGCTCGCCCAGCGCAAAGGGCTCGATCTCTCGAATCCGTTCTCGGTGCTCGCCGTCGAGTACACGAACGAAGCCGCCGAAGGTTGGGGCGGCGATCGACTCGTGCTCTTGCGACGTGGCGACGATTCGTTGCTGCAACTCGTGACGGCGTGGGACACCAAAAAGGACGCGGACGAGTTCGCGGCGGCGCTCGGCGAATCGCAAAAATCACCGCTGATCCCAGTGTTTTCGGGTCCGGAGCGCACCGTCGAAGCGGGCTGGGTCGCAGGTTCGACTCCGACGGACGTGGCGATCTCGCGCGAGACTTCGGCCGACGGAAAGGTGGCGCTGGTCGTGTTGCGCGTCTACTCGCTCGCCGAACCGATGCCCGCCGAAGAACTCGCGAAGTTGCGCGTGCCGTTCAGCGTGACGACGCCCACCAAGTAGCGCGATCAGCCGAACGCGCCGCGCGCCGTCTGCTTCGGACCGGGCAACCCGCCGGCGAGGCGGCCCGTGAAAAGGAACGAGCCCTCGATGCGCAAACCGGTCGCGGGCGGCGACAGGTCGTCGGCCTCGAGTTGCCATCGACTCACGAACAGCGTGTGCGGCCGCTCGGGCGCGATGGTTTCGATGCGGTCGAACGCGCGCCCTGTCAGAGGATTCACGAGCGACCTCACTTCTTGGATGCGCAGCGAAACGTCCGCGCATCCGCCGGGTTCGGTCGATCCACCGAGCGGTTCGATCGCGGCGCCGTCGTCGCGCTCGTGAAACGTCGTGTTGGATGCACCTGCGTCATCACCGATGTACGAGACGTCGAGCGCGAATCCGGCGATGCTCACCGCGAGCACGAGCCCGTGGGGAACTTGATTCGGCAGACGTCGCGCGTCCGTCAAGTAAGTCGAAATGGCGTACGCACCCGGCGCGTGCGCTGTCGCCGTCGAACCCTTGTGCCACGTGAGATTGGCGACGCCGTCGTCGTCCTCGCGCACAGGCGGCGCGGCCCAACCGATCAAGAGGGCGTCGAAGCGTGAATCGGGAACTGCGCGGATGTCGTCGACTGCGATGCGCAAACGACGGTTCGTTTGATAGTGGGGCAGGATGCTCCAAGGCGCATCCTCGTCCTCGCGATCGATGCGCAGCTCGAGGCCGTCGACGAGCGGAAAACGTCGGTGATTTTCGGGCTTTCCGCGCCACGGGGCCGACTCGCCCCGCACGCGTACGAGGTCGACGAGATCGTCCAGCGACTGATCCGGCGGGAAGCCGATGCACTCGAGCAGGAAGTCCAAGGCGCACAGAGTGTACGCGAAGACTCGCAGAGTAGGATCCTCGCCACGATGACGCTTTCGCGCTTGTTCGGTGGAGTGTTCCTCGCACTGTGTGCCGGTTGCGCGCTCGATATCGATCGCCGCCGCTCGACCGTCGACCACCCAGGTGGCGCGCCGTTCGATGTGGAGCACTACGCGATCGCAATTCAACTTGATCCGCTCGAGCGCGCCATCGAAGCGACGTGCACGCTGCGCGTGTGGGCGACGCACGAGCCGCTGAAACACGTCGATTTGCAACTCGTCGGACTGGCTGTGAGTTCGGTCACCGATCGCGCAAGCCGAGATTTGAAGTTCGACCGGCAGGGGGACCGGTTCACCGTCGAACTCGTCGAGCCGCTCGTGCCCGGCGAGTTCGAGGAGATCACGGTTCACTACGGCGGCAAGCCGCGCGCCGGTTTGTGGTTTTCACGCGACGTGAACGGCGTCGCGACGCAGGTCTTCACTCACGGTCAATGCAACGAGGCGCGCGCGTGGTTTCCGTGCCGCGATCATCCGTCCGACCGCGCGACGAGCGCAATCAGCGTGACGATGCCGCTCGCGTGGACGTCGATCGCAGCCGGGGAGCGCATCGAGCGGACGGAGCACGGCGAACAAGCGACCGAGCTGTGGCGTATGTCGTTCCCGCATCCGAGTTACCTCGAAACGCTCGTCGCTGGTGAACTCGAGGTCGAGCACGACGAGTGGGCCGATGTACCGCTGCAGTACGTTTCTGCGCCTGAAAACAAGGCGTTTCTGCGCGAAGCGTTCGGCGAGACGGGGGCGATGCTCGCGTACTTTTCCGAGCTCACAGGCGTGCGGTATCCGTACTCGAAGTACGCGCAAGTCTGCGTCGACAACTTTCCATTCGGCGGGATGGAGAACGTTTCGGCGACGACATTGACCGATGCGTGTTTGCCCGACGAGGAGGCGCTGTCCGACGGAGATCAGCGCGAGCTGATCGCGCACGAAGCTGCTCATCAATGGTTCGGCGACCTCCTCACGTGCCTCACGTGGAAGGACATTTGGCTGAACGAGGGTTTCGCTACGTACTGCGCTGCGTTGTACGAGGAACACGTCGCGGGGCCTGAGGCGTTCCAGCGCACGATGCGCGGCATTCGCGACGTGTATCTCGCACGCGACACAGGCTCGAATCGCAGGCCGATCGTGCGCACACCTGCGGGTGATCCGCTGCGCGATTTCTTCACGGGCCACGTCTATCAAGGCGGGGCGACACGCTTGCACTACTTGCGCGGCATCCTGGGTGACGACGTGTTCTTCGCGGGTGTCCGGCGCTACGTGGCGCTGAATCGCGGACGGTCTGTGACGACGGACGCGTTGCGCACGGCCTTCGAAGAGGTTTCGGGGCGCAACCTGAAACGGTGGTTCGAGCAGTGGCTCGAGAGTTCCGGTCATCCAACCGTGTCGTCGTCGTGGCGCTACGACGCGAAGGCACGGCGCTTGACGCTCGCGCTCGAGCAAACGCAGCCCGAACTCGATCAACGTCGATCCGCGTTCGACATCGAAGTCGACGTCGACATCGCGACGCGGACTGCGCAACGGACGGAACGTGTTCGCCTCGAGCACCGCCGCACCGAATTCGATTTCGACTGTGATTCGGAACCGACGTGGGTGCGCGTCGATCCACGTGATTTCGTGCCCATGGAACTCGACGAGCGCATGCCGACGAAGAGCTGGTTCGCCCTGGCGGAGCATGGCGATACCGCAGGTCGACTGCGCGCGATCCAAGTGCTTTCGAAGGCACGCCGCGGGGAGCTGAAGAGGGGCGATGTCGAACTCGTCGACGATTTTCTGCTGAAAGCAGCTGCCGCCGACGAGTCCGCCGACATTCGCGAAGCCGCCCTTGTCGCGACCGCGCGTTTCGTTTCTCCGTCGCGCCGTGCAGCCGCTCGCGAATTGTTCCTGTACTCCGCGCGGCACGACGTCGATCGCGGCGTGAAGATCGCGGCGTTCAAGGCGTTGCGCTCGTCGGGCCGCGACAGCGAGATCTTTGGTTTCGCCGAGGCAGCACTCGCGCGTTCTCGAGGCTGGATCCTGCGCGGCGAGATCGTCGGACTGATGGCGAAGTCGAGGCCCGACGAAGCCTTCGAGTTCCTGTTGCGTCAGCTCGAGACGCGCTCGGCGCATGGCGTATTCGAAGCACGCATGCTCGCCGAGCTGTTCGCGACGAAAGATGCGCGAGCGCGCGATGTGCTGTTGAATTGGCTGCGCGACTCGTCGAAGCCGGATGCGTCTCGCGCCGTCGCGGTTCGCGAATTGGCGCGTTCGCATCTGCGCGAGAACGAACTCGAGGCCGTGATCGAACTGCTCGAGAGCCCGCGCATCCGGATGCGTCGCGAAGCCTTGGCCGCGCTGGCGACTTCGCAGGATTCGCGCGCCAAAGCGGCGCTCGAACGTCACGCCGGGTCGAATCCGAGTGCGATCGAGCGTGTTGCCGTCGATGCGGCGTTGGACGTCATCGGCGACGACTCGTGACAGCGCCGAACGATTCACCGCTGGTCCACGCGAGCTTGCTCGCCGACATGCGCACGGCGTTGCTCGCCGAATTCGGTGCGCGTTCGATGTACGCACATCTCGCCGTGCGCATCCGCGACCCGGAACTGGCTCAAGTGATCGCGCGCTTTCACGAAGACGAAATCCAGATCGTCGAGAGGCTGCGGCAGGTCCTGACAGCGCTCGGAATGCCCAGAATCCCGCGGAAAAGCCGCCGTCGCGCACTCTTGTCGTGGTGTCTCGCGTTCACGTCGCGCGGCCGCGCGTCGTCGATGGCGCTCCGGGCGTGCATCGATTCGGAGAACGTGATCGCGCGCTGGTACGCCGAGTACGCGCGCTACCTCGCCGCCGCCGGTCGCACGGTCGAAGCACGCACGTGCGACGAACTGGCCGGTATGAAATTGCGCCATGCGCGAATCCTCGAAGCGTGGGTGCCGCATTGACCCGGCGAGCGGTAAACTCGCGGACGGTCCCAACGAGACAGAGGAGACGAAGACCATGACAGACGTCACGAACAATCCGATGCCCCGCATCGGTGAAACAGCGCCCGATTTCGAGGCGGAAACGACGCACGGCAAGCTGCAGTTCAGCGAGTGGCAGAAGGGGAGCTGGGTTATCCTGTTCAGTCATCCGGCCGACTTCACGCCGGTGTGTTCGACCGAACTCAGTGAGTTCGCGCGCCGCAACGACGAGTTCACGCGCAAGAACACGAAGCTGATCGGTCTCTCGATCGATTCGATCCACAGCCACCTCGCGTGGCGCGAGAACTTGAAGCAGATCCTCGACGTCGAGATCCCGTATCCGTTGATCGCGGACCTGAACAAGGACGTCGCGACGCTGTACGGCATGTTGCACACGAAGGCCTCGGCGACTGCGACGGTGCGCGCCGTGTTCCTGATCGATCCGCAGCGCGTCGTCCGCGCGATGGTCTACTACCCGATGAACGTCGGTCGCAACATCGACGAAGTCATGCGCTTGCTGGAAGCCTTGCAGACGGCCGACAAACACTCGTGCGCGATGCCGGTGAATTGGAAACCGGGCGACAAAGTGATCGTGCCGCCGCCGAAGACCGTTTCGGACGTGAAGGAGCGCGAAAGCCACAAGGAGTACGAGCGCTTCGACTTCTACCTGAACAAGAAGACGCTCTGAATCGAAGGTACGGTATGGAGAACTATTCTTCCCGATTCGCCGACGGCAGGGCGCGCATGATGCTCACCCTGTCGTCGGCGAATCGGGAAGAATAGTCCCGTGTACCGTATCGCTCACATCGCGCGTTGCATCGCCTCGAGCGAGCAGCGCGCGAATCGTTTCTGGAGGGTTCGCACCCACGGATAGGCGAGCTTCGCCGCGAGCTGATTGGGCCTGGAATCAGCGGTGATTTCGTAGGAAACCGCACCTGCGCCGTCGCGCGTGACGAGGAAGAGTTCCTCACCGCTCTCGGCGTGATCGGGCAGCGTGCCGTAGGCGAAACCGAAGCGCTCAGGCTCGTCGATCACGTACACGATGCGCGCCGCGTTGAGAGACCACAGACCCATCGAGCCCACGAGCACGGCGACGGTCGCACCGACTTCGATGGGAGTCGACGGATCGTGCAACTCGACCCAGCCGAGGTCGAACATCCGCCACGATCGTACGGCGTTGCGAGCGCGAGTCCATGCCTCGACGCCGGCACCAAGCTGAATCGAGCTTCGATCGCGGTTCATCCCGGTTGGCACTTGCCCGCGCGTCGACTGAACAGTTGCGTAAGAGAAGGGGAGGGCGGCTTGTTGCGCTCGGAATGCAGCGATTCGTGTCGGCGACGGGCGTACGAACGAAAACGTCATGGGACGGCACTCGGAATCGTCGAACGACGACGTGACAGGGTGATGTCGACGCCGGCCCTCGAAGTTCAGGGCTCCTCGAGGGTCACGAAGCGATCGACGGACGCTAGAGCGTGGGTCGTCGTCTTGCCGCTGGTCCAACGCACGCGACAGGCTTGGATCGTGTTCGATTCGCCCAAACCGAAATGCAACTCGGGTGCGTTGCCGCCGAGGTAGCTCGTTCCCGCACGCAACGATCGACGCAGCGTCTTGCCGCCGACTTCGATCTCGACTTCCGCGCCGATCGCGAAGGTGTTGCCGCCCTTGCCGCGCAGCCGCACGCCCAGCCAGTGCTTCTTCCCATGCTCGAGCTCGTTGCGCAGCAACTTCACGCGCCCGTTGTTCGCCGTCACGACGAGGTCGAGGTCGCCGTCTCGATCGTAGTCGCACGCGAGCAAGCAGCGCGACGACAACGGCTCGGTGAAGTCAGCTCCGGCGCGCTCGAAAGCAGCGGAAAAACGGCCTTCGCCGTCGTTCTCGAAGTAGTGATTCGGCTGCGACAGGCAGATGCCCGTGCTCTCGTAATCGGGCGACGTGTAGCCGTTTGCGTAGGCGAGATCGAGATCCAGGTCGAGATCGAAGTCGACGAGTTCGCAACCCCACTTGGTCACGCCGACGGACAACTGCGCGAGCCCGGCTTCGACCGCGCTGTCGCGGAAGGTGGAGACGCGACTTTTGGCGCTGACGCGATTGACGAGGTTGTTCACGTACAGCGCGTTCGATTCGAGCTGCCAGTTCGTGAGGAACAAGTCCTCGTCCCCGTCGCCTTCGATGTCGCCGACGGCGAGGCCCATCGAACCGCGCGGATCGTCGACACCCGTCGAGAAGGCGATGTCCTTCCACTTGCCGTTGCCTTCGTTGCGCCAGAAGCGATTCGGCGACACGTCGTTGGCGACGTACAAGTCTTGGTCGCCGTCGCGGTCGAAGTCCCAGAAGAGCGCCTGCATGCCGCGGCCGCCTTCGTCTTGCAGCGCGCACTCCTTCGCGACGTCGGTGAAGTGAATCGTCGGCCTCTCTTTCGTCGAAGCCTCGCGCACCACGCGCGAATCGTTGCGCCACAGCGATTTCTTTTCGCCTGCGAACGCGAAGGGCAGCATCGCGACCGGATCTTCGCGTTGGTAGCGACCTAGTTCTTCACTCGTCGGCATCGCCGCTTCGTCGTAGCGCAGATAGCTCGTGACGTAGAGATCGAGATCGCCGTCCAGGTCGTAGTCCGCAGCACTCACCGCCGCGTGCCAACGATCGGTGTCGAGTCCGACCGCCGCAGTCACGTCGCTGAAACGGCCGACGCCGTCATTCAGCATGAAGCGATTCTTGCCGTAGTTCGCGTAGAAGAGATCGAGATCGAGATCGCCGTCCGCATCGAAGAAAAGCGCGCCCATGCCGGCGCCTTCGAGCGCGAGCCCGCTCTTCTCGCTCACGTCTTCGAACGTACCGTCGCCGCGATTGCGATACAGCTTGCTCTTGGCGACCCGCGAGCCCTCGCGTCCGCCGCCTTGCGGCAGGAACAAGTCGACCCAACCGTCTCCGTCGATGTCGCCCCAAGCCGCGCCCGGTCCCATCGTCGGTCGGATGTCGAGCTGCAGGTCCGGCCCTTCCATGTGCACCATGTCGATTCCGGCGGAGCGGGACACGTCGCGGAACAGCGCATTCATTGCGGGCGCCGCGCGAGCTCCGACTGGCCACCTGCCGAACGAGCCGCGCACGATCAGCGTCGTCGTTCGTCCAGGTGCAGGATCAGGCGGTGGCGCGTACCCATGTTCGACGTATCGAGCGTCGTACTTCGCTTCGGACACGTGCGCTGCGTCTGACTCGGCTCCCAGCGCTTCGACGCGTGCCAATACGATGTGATCCGTCGTCACGCGCATTCCCGAGAACGGCGCGAAGGTCGGGGGCGACGCCGAGACTTCGTAGAACGTATTGGGCTGCTCCGGCCATGCGCAGGCGATCACTTTCTCTCCTTCGCGGCGATTGCGCTCGTCGATCGTGAGGCCGCTCCGGCTCTCGGATGCGAAGGGCAAACCGACCCCATCTTGTCGCGCGACCCAAGGCAAGAGCTCGTCACCGTCCGCACTCGCCCGCACCGAGTAGGGCAAGTGCATTCCCGTCAGTCGCACGATCCTCCCGACTTCGTCGATCACGATGCGTTCGTCGTCGGCATGCTCGACGTACGTCACACGCAGATCCACGCCCGCGAGCGATCGCAATCCGATCCCGCGTTGCGTTCTCACCGCACGCACGACGCGCTCCGATCGCGACAACAGCGGGAGCAAGACCGGAGTCCCATCGCCGCGTGTCGGCACCGGTTCGAAACGCTCGTTTCCTCGAACGAAAAGGGCCGGTTTCGGATTCACGTCCTGCGCATCGCCGACCAGGGCTGCGCCAACAAAGAGCATCGTCGCGAGTGTCATGGTGGTGCGTTCAGTCTGTCCCTCGCGCGCCGTCGATGCGAGGGGCTCAGCGAAATGCAGCGCGCTCCGTGAACTCTTGTGAGTCCGCGGAGCGCGCATCGCCGACTCGTTTCGAATCGGCGTCGGATGTGGATCGACTAGAACTTCAGATCGCGAATGTCGTCGACCGCGAAGTCGACGCTGACCTCTGCATCGATGTTGATCAGGCGGCCCGTGCCCTTGAACGGGTTGAAGATCAGGGCACCTTGCACGACGCGTCCGTCCTTGAAGTGCACCGTGACTTTGTCGGCGGTGCGCGTGCCGAGCAGCATGTCGTAGATGCGCTCAGGGACCATTTCGCGGTTCTTCTTGCTAGCAGTGCTCATGTGATTTTCTTTGCCGTCTCTCGCCTTCAAACCAGGGTTCGCGATTTCACGGCGTTAGGGTGGTTCAGGAGTGTGCCCAGATGCGGAAGCAGCATCCGGGACCATGTCTCGAAGTTCGCGCCCTCGGCATGCAGGGCGCTCAATTCCTCGCAGGGCACGAGACGGCCCTGGAGTTGTTCTTTTTCGCGGATCTCGACCGTGCCGTTCACGTGGATCACTTGGACCACGCCGACGTGTACCGCTCCGACCGCATTCGCGTCATCGTTCAGGAGTCCGACGCGACGGATCTCATAGGTTCCACGAACGTGCAATTCTTCCGAAATTTCTCGCTCCGAACCGGCGTCGAGGGCGGTTCGACCCGGGCGCGGCGCGACCTCCAGGTCCTCGGGATTGATGTGTCCGCCGATGCCGATCGAGAGCTTGCCGTGCAGGCGTGATTCGCCGCCCTTCGCTGTGCGCTGCACGAGCAACACGCGCCCGTCGCATTCGACGATCGAGTAGGGGATCAGCTGCTTGAGCGTGGGAGTGCGCTCGGCATACGGGCGCTCGACGAAGAAACCGTCGGTGCGCAGCACGCCTTCGAGGTGCGCAGAGGAAAGGCCGCCAATCGCGCTTTCGGCTGCGCGATCGAACGCGACGACCGGGAACGGCACGAAGCCCTGAGGCATGTACTCGGGGAAGAGCACCGAGCGGGGGACGACGTACACGAATTCCATGGCGGCTGCGATCGAGGCGGGGCCGAACAGTACAGCGCGGGGGGTGGCTGCGACGTTTCGGAGAGAAGAGGCTAAGGGCAGACTCGAAAATCGTCAAGATCCGGCACCATCGGGCAGGCAACTACACTGCATCTTGTGGATCGAGCGCGCGGTCGGCGGATGACACAGTCTGAACAGATCCGCCGGGAGACGGGGGTGCTCCCGAAGAGCGCGTGGAGTGCTGTTCCATCGAAAGCGTCGCTCCCCCGTTGGCTGGCGAAAGGGAAAAGACGTGAGGCGCCCTGTAAGCCGGATTCTGGCCCCCGAAGGGTGACGGCCATTTCTCTGGGATCGACTTCGCAGTCGACCTCGAACGACCTACCCGGAAGGTGCTCGGCGCGGGTCATCGCCATCCCCTTCCCTATTTGGTCTTTCTCCGAGTGGGGTTTGCCCTGCCGGCCGTGTCACCACGCCCGCGGTGCGCTCTTACCGCACCGTTTCACCCTTACCGACGTGCCGAAGCACGCAGGCGGTTTGTTTTCTGTGGCACTTTCCCTGAGCTCGCGCTCGGTTGCCGTTGACAACCACTCCGACCCGTGGAGTCCGGACTTTCCTCCCCGACTTTCCTGCGTCGCAGGTCGGTCGGAGCGGCCGTCCAGGCGCCTCACGTCGCGAGCACGATACCAAAATCGGTACTCTCCCGTCCGATGACACCGAACACGCGCGAGCCTTTCGTCACGTATCTCGAGTTGCGAGAATCGACTGTCGACGGAGACGTCGGTGCGGGTCTGTCGCACACGTCGAAAGGGCTGGTGCTGTTGCACGTGCTCGAACTTGCTGCGGATGGAGAGCCGCGTGGAGCGGTGACGGTCGTGCACGACGCGGGCGATCATGGTGGGAGGTACATGCCGTTCGCACGCGATCTGGCGGCGTCGGGTTGGGCGGTCGCACTGCCCGATTTGCGCGGACATGGAAAGTCGGAAGGCGCGCGCGGGCACACGAGCGGCGTCAAAGAGATCGTGCGCGACCTGGGCGACGTGCAGGATCACTTGGCGTACCGCCAGCCGGATGCGCCGAAGGTGCTCGTGGGACAGGGTTTGGGCGCGTTGTGGTGCCTGGCCTACGCGTGTGAGAAACCGGAGGGTGTGGCAGCGCTCGTCCTCGTCTCGCCGCTGCTCTCACCCCGTTTCGAATTGCCCGAGCGCGCGGGCGGACTCGCCAAGCTGTGGAAGAAAGTGGGGCCGACTTCGCCGGGCAGAACCGGTTGGAGTGCCGACCGCCGCACTTCCGATGCGGCACAAGCGCGAGCGATCGATGCAGACAAAGACGTGCACGGGATCGTGACGTTGAGGGCGGGGGAAGAGGCGCTCGAGGTTGCGCGAGGGTATGTGCCGAAGATCGCAACGCTCGCGATGCCGGTGTTGGTACTCGCAGGGACGAATGATGAGATTGCTCCGATAGCGGACGCGCGCAAGTTGAAAGCGGCTCGTGTCGACGTGATCGAGTTCGAAAGCGCGCGGCACGATCTCTTCCACGAGGCGCAGTCGCGCGAGATCACGGCGAGTGTGACGCGCTGGTTGGACACGAAGCTCCCGAGATGATCGAAGGCAATCCGTCGTCGAATCGAACGTACTGTGCCAGGGACAGCCACGACGCTTCGAAACGTACTGACGTACTGTGCCAGGGACAGCCACGACGCTTCGATGCCCGGGACTCGTCGAAGCGTCGTGGCTGTCCCTGGCACAGTACCCAGTACCACTTGCCCGCAGTAACGCCGCACTTGGCCGCCACGCCCCTTTTCCTCTCTTGACAGAATTCCTGGCAGGTGAATGGCGGTATTCCGCCACTCACCTGTCAGGAATCAGCGATGCGAAGCACGCTTGTGTAGTCCTTTGCTCTCACCTGCCCTCGCGCTGTTCTTCTGCCTCGCGCGTTGAGAGCGCGATGGCGCGCTCGGCAAAGCCGTCTCAAAAGCCCTCAGAGAGAACATTCAACCGACTCTCCCGACGTTTTCGGTTGCTCGCGAATTCAGAATGAAATGAGGCGCGCAAGCTGCGAGGCAGAAGAGCAGCGCGAGGGCGAAGGCTAGCACAGGACTACACAAGCGTGCTCCGCATCGCTGACCCCGTGCGCGTGAGTGGCGGAATACCGCCATTCACGCGCACGGGGTTCTGTCAAAAGAAGAAAAGGGGCGTGGCGGCCAAGTGTGCTGAGTCGCTCGGAATGGGCGAACCGAACGTACTGTGCCAGGGACAGCCACGACGCTTCGACGCTGAGGAAGCGTCGAAGCGTCGTGGCTGTCCCTGGCACAGTACGTTCGGTTCGTGTCGCCTCGGCCCCCTAACTCGACCGCGGTTCGCCTGAATCGATCCAATCGCGCAACAGGACGAGCGCACTCCACGAATCGCGACGCGCCTTGCGATCTTGTCCGTGATGACCCGCCTCACGCAGCATGTCTTCGGCGGCTTTCGTCGTGAGCCGCTCGTCGTAGTGGACGATCTCGACACCGCCGAATCTCGCCTGTAGTCGAACGCAGAACGCGCGCACGTCGAGCGCTCGACCGCCTTCTTTGCCGTCCGTGTCGTAAGGGAATCCGACGAGAAACGTCGCGATCGTGCGCTCGTCCAAGAGCTTCGCAACATGCGCGAGCAACGCGTCACCAGCGCCATCGCCGTGAAAGGTGTCGAGCGCGAACACACCTAGCCTCAAGGCATCCGAAGCAGCAAAACCCGTGCGTTTCGTACCGTGATCGATCGCGAGCACGCCTCCTTTCGGTTTCGCTGCACCAGCGCTCACAAGAAGTTCGGACCCTCTTTTTCGAGCCGCGAAACGATTCTTTTCACGTCTTGCGCACGATCTTTCCTCGCGACCAGCAACGCATTTCCGGCGCGCACGACGATCACGTCCTCGACACCGAGCAACGCGATCAATTCACCACGCTTGCCGTACGCGACACAGCCTTTGGCGTCCTCGACGAGCAACGTCGCGCCTCCCGCGATGCAATTCTGCGCAGCGTCGAGCGGCAATGTCTCGGGCAGCGCCGGCCACGCGCCCACGTCGCTCCAATTGAAATCAGCGGGGATCACGCGCACGGACTGCGCCTTCTCGAGCACCGCGACGTCGACCGACACCGAAGGCAGCGTCGGATAGATGCGCACGATCTCGGCGTTGTCGCGCGCCGTCTCGAGCGCGCGCATCAACTCCGGCGTACTGCGGCGCATCTCGGTCAGGATCGCCGTCGTGGTCCAGACGAACATGCCTGAATTCCAGAGGAAACGGCCTGCGGCGATGAATTGTTCGGCGCGCGCACGATCCGGTTTCTCGACGAAGCGCGCGACCGCGAACACGGGCAGCGAGCCGTGGCGCGACACTTCGTTCTTCTGTTCGATGTAGCCGTAACCCGTCGCCGGAAACGTCGGACGGATGCCGAAGGTGACGAGCGCGCCGCTCGTGCGCGCCTCTTCCGCTGCAGCTTGCAACGTCTTGCGGAACGTTTTCGCCGGCCCGATCACGTGGTCGGCGGGAAACACAGCGTGCACGGCGCCCTTCGAGCGCTTCTCGACTTCGAGCGCAGCCCACGCGACACACGGTGCCGTGTTGCGCGCAATCGGCTCCGCCAGGATGTTCTCGGGCGGCAAATTGCGCAGTGCTTTGCGCACGAGCGCGACGTGCTCCTCACCTGCGACGACGAGTCGACGTTCAGGTGGAACGAGCGTGCCGAGTCGCGCGGCAGTCTCCGCGATCAAACTCTTCTTGCCGGCGACAGCGAGGAACTGCTTCGGCAATTTCTTGCGAGAGGCAGGCCAAAAACGGGTGCCCGAACCGCCGGCCATGATCACGGCGAAAAGATCCTGATTCGTGCTCATTCCGAGTGTTTTCTAGAAGCGCGGCGGCAGATGGGCGAACGGCGGCAGCGGCAGCGGACGTCGGTCGCGATCGGAGCTGCGGAAAAGAGATGTGAAGGGGTTTTTGAGGATGACGGCGGGTCGCGCCATGTCGCCGCGGATCGCGACGGACAGGAGTTTGTTCTGGATCGAATAGAGCAGTCGCGTGAACGGCCCTAGGCGATCGATCAGATCGTAACGCACTTCGAGGTCGTACTTCAGGGCTCCGTCGAAATCGAGATGTCCCGCGCCGACGAGTTGCAAGAGCGGACTGCGCACGGTGATGTCGTTCATCTGCACGCGCCCGTCTCTCACGACCAAGTTCGTGGCCATACTGTCGAACACCGCCGTGTCGTCGAGGCCGAGCTGCCCGAACAGCGCGCGGAAGACCGGGATCGACCACAGTTTCGATTCGAGCACTTTCACCGAGCCGCTGCCGACGATCCCGAGCAAGTGATCCATGTCGCCTCGCAGACGCAACTCCGCGTCGAGACGACCGCGCGTGGCCATGTCGGAGGGGAACAGTCCGCGCAACAGACCGCCGGCTTCGACGTTCTCTAGCCCGAGCGCCAGACCGAAACCGAATGGCGGTTCGATGCCGATCGAGAACACCGTGCCGCGTCGATTCGCGTCGCCACCGAGCGGCACCACACGGCCGCCTTCGAGTCGCCCGCTGAAGTCCTCTACCGACAAGATCGGCTCGAAGTACGTGATCAACATCGATGCATCGTCGAGCGCTCGATCGGCGACGAGACCGTCGAATCCGTCGATGTGCACGATCGCGCGCACCTTGCCACCTTCGAGCACGAGCTTGTCGAAAACCGCCCGTGCGCGCTTCACGGCGATCGGAAGACCGAGTTGGATCGACATGTCGTGCGGAACGACTTCGCCACTGAATTCGAGGCGTCCCGAGCCTTCCGTCGGCACGGTGACGACGATGATGCCGTCGCGCACGTCGAGCGAGCCCTTCCACGAGAGCTCGTCGATGAGCGCAGCCAACGTGCTCGCATCGACGAACGTCGACAAGTGCTTGCGGTCGATCGGAACGCCTACCGCTGCGAATTTCGTCGACAGCGTGAAGCCGTTCTTCGTCGAAGTGACGCGGGTATCGCGCAAAGTCACCGGTGTGTTGGCGAGGCGCGCGCGAAGGGATTCGCCGATCAGCTGATCGTTTGCGACGACGAGCTCGCCACGCAGGCGATCGAGCGCGAATCCGTCCGCCGTCGCGAGCGCGCTGTCGTGCACGAAGAAGCGGTAGCTGCTGGTGCTCTTCGCGTTCGAGCCTTCGCCGAGTTGGATCTCGCCGACGAAATCGAGCGCGCCCTCGAGCGTCACCGCCGCCGTGTCGACCGACGTCGAACCCGGCGAACTCATCGCTTGCCGCAGTGAACCGAGCAAGCTCTTGCTCGACGGATCGATGCCTGCGCCGTACAGCGTCACGGAGCGTTCGGGGAAGCGCGCCGTGAACGCGACCGGGACGTTCGCGCCCCACGTACCGACGAGCGGCATCAGGCGCGTCTTCACCGTTTCGCTGCCGTTCGCGGCCGTGCGGCTGCCGACGAGGGCGCGTCCGCGGACCGCGCTCGTGATCATCTGGAACTGTCGCGGCAAGAATTGCGCGGGGTCCTTCGGCGTCACTTCGACGTGCGTGTCCGTCGCACCGTCGCGAGACGATCGCACGCGCGTGTAGCGCACGTCGACGAAGCCTTTGGGTGCGAGTTCGTCGAGCTGCTGACCGATGCGTGGATACGTTCCGACCAGGATCTTCGCGTCGTCGCCCGTGAGCGAAACGCGCTCGACCCACAACTGGAAGACCGCGCACTCGTCCAGGTGTCCGTGTGCTGTCGATCGCGGCGTGGACGTGTCCGATTGCACGCGCGCCGCGAAACGCAGCGCTTTCGCAGTGCGCAACGCACCTTCGAGCGAGAATCCGAGCGCGCGCTCGGACGCGCCGTCACTCCGGAATTGCAGCCGCGCGCGTGAGGGCGTCATCGGCACGGGCAAGTCGTCCCACACCATCGAGACGTCGTTCATCGTCACGTCCAAGTCGATGGCGGCCCAAGGCATCGTGACGCTGTGCGCCAGCCGCAGGTCGACGTCGACTTTGCCGCCCTTCGGATGAAAGGGCTTCCAAGTCTTCGCCGGAGGCAAGGATCCCGAGAGCCCGGTGAGTGCGCGCTCCAACTTCTCGTCGACGGCGAGTCCGCGTGTCGCGAGCGCGATGTCGTATTCGACGAAGCCGTGCGCCAGCGCATCCTGCGGCACATCGGCATCGTGCGACTCGATGATCCCGTTCGCGGTGATGATGCTCGAACCGCAATCACCGGAGAGCCCGGAGAGAGCAATCTTCGTCGGGCGTCGCTGACGTGCGTCGTGCGCGAAGACGACGTCGCCGGCGACTCCCGCGAGGGGCAGCGGGAAACCCGTGTCGCGCACGCCGTTCGAGTGCGCGAAGCCTTGGTACGTCATGCCGCCGGCGCCTGCGAAATGCGCGACGCCGAGGATCTGTGCACGCGTCGCGAGATCTTCTCCGCGCTTGAATTCAGCGGGCAAACGTGCCGCGATCCACGTCTCACAGCGGCCGCGCGGCTCGAACACGGACCACACCCGCGCGATGTCGGGTCGGTTGCCGAGTGCACTCTGCAACGTGTCGTCGAGGGCGAGTCCGCTCGAGTGCGCCCACGCTTTCGCCAGCAAGCCCGGACCTGCGTCCGGACCGAGGATCGCCGTGCATTCGATCTGCGAACTCTCGAGCGCGAACGCTGCCTTCATTTCGCCGCGCCAAGCCCTGGGATCGAACGCCGCGCCCCAACTCTCCGGCGTCCACGTCGTCGCGAGGTCGAAAGAGACTTGATCGAGGCGCCGACCCCCGCTGCCGAGACGCACCGTTCCCTCGTGGATTTGCGCGCGCGCGCGGACACGCGGAGGCACAGCCGGGTCGAGGCTCAAGAGCGCGCCGGCTTGCAACTCGAAGACGCCGCGCGGTTCGAAGTCGCGCACGAACTCGATGTCGGAGCCAGCGGGCAAGTAGTCGGTGCCGAGCGGCAGGTGCGTCGCCGAAGCGCGCACTTCGAACGTCACGTCGTCGCGCATCTTGCCGTGCAAGAAGATCACTCCCGATTCGGCGGCCGATGCGGCGAGCGAGGGCACGATGCGGCCCCACAATTCGGGACGTCCGCGATCGTCTGCGCGCAACAACGTGTCGATGCGGCCGAGAGGAAGCACGCCGAAGTGCGTCGTCTCGAGTTCGATGCCGACGTCTTCGATGCGCACCGACGGGAACATGTTCGTCGTCCGCGCGAGGCTCTTCGGCGCTTCGATTTCGCTTGCGTCGCCACGCAACGCGTCGAGGAAAGTGCGTGAGAGTCGCACGCGTCCACCGCGCAATTCGACAGCGTGAAGTCTGGGTCCTCGATCGGCGAGCAACGCGAAGTTCGCGCGCGCGGACGTGAGCTCCAACCATTCGCCGTTGCGTCCGATGCGTACGCCCTCGAGGTCGATGCCGGGCTCGAACCACGCCAAGCGCGCGCGCTCGATCGTGAGTTCCTTCCCGAGTGGACCTAGGCGCTTCGCGAGCGAGGCGCGCACCCGATCGGCCAGAAAACCGCTCTTTTCCGCGATGAACAGGCCGATGGCGACGACGAGCAGCAGCCAACCTGCAGCCAAGACCAGGCCGAAGGCGATGCGCGCGATCGTGCGGAACGCTCGCATCGATCGCGCCTCAAGGAGAGCGGCGCGAGCCGCTCTCGTCGTTGCCGGGCACGTCTGCCGCTCGCGTGTCGCTCACGTGCGAGTCAGCACTGTGCTCGCCGTTGTTGCGTGCGTCGGCCCGAGAATGCAGCGGGTGCGAGCCCGTGACGCCGAGCGACTGCGATGGCCGAGCCCGCAGTAGCGATGGCCCAGCATGCGGCAGCGATGGCCCAGCATGCGGCAGCGACACTAGAGCGCGGGGCTCTTGTGCGGCGACGAGCACGTTCTGTCCGCCGCGGTACGTGCGACGCACGCGCTTGCCGACGTGACACGTGATCTCGTACGCGATCGTGTCGGCTTTCGCAGCCAATTCCTCGGCCGTGAGCGATTCGTGACCGTCGCTGCCGATCAACGTGACCACGTCGCCGACAGTCGCTCCCGGAATGTGCCCGACGTCGATCGTCGTGTAATCCATCGACACACGGCCGACGATCGGAGCGCGCACACCGCGCACGATCACCTCGCCCTTGTTGCCGAGCCGCCACGAAACGCCGTCGTTGTAGCCGACGGGCACGGTCGCGATGCGCGTCGCACGATCAGCGCGCCAGGTCGACGAGTAACCGACGGCGTACCCGACGGGAATGTCTTTCAAGAACACGATCTGCGAGAGCAGCGACATCACCGGCTTCAATTCGTCCGACCCGGGCATGTCGCCGGGCAAGACGCCGTACGCGCTGATGCCGGGCCGCACCGTGTCGTAGCGCGGACGCAGATCGGTGAACATCGCGGCCGAGTTGGCCATGTGGATCCAACCTTGGAGGACGCGCTCGGTGCGCGCTTCGCGCAGGACGCGCTCGAACATGCGTTGTTGTTCGTGCGTGCTAGCAGCGCGTGCTCCATCGGCGGCGCTGACGTGCGTCATCACGCCGGCCAATTCCAAGTGTTTCGAGTCGTGCACTTCGCGCAGGAGGTCGAGGGCGCGATGCGGCAAGACGCCGAGTCGGCCCATTCCAGTGTCGACGTTGAGGTGGATTTTGGCGCGCACGCCGAGCTGTTTCGCGAGGCTCGCGAGCATCGCGCGCCGGTCGCTCGAATGCAGGGCGAGGTGCACGCCGTTTTGCAGACAGTCGACCGCTTCGTCGTCGACGATCGTGCCGAGGACGAGGATCGGGAGCGTGATGCCGGAGTGTCGCAGCTCCAACGCTTCCGCCGACGATCCGACGCCCAGCGCCGCGACGCCGCAGCGCACGGCGTGATGTGCGATCGGCACGGCACCGTGCCCATACGCATCGGCCTTGACGACGAGCATGATCCGCACGCCGGCCCCGGCCTTGCGTCGGATGACGACGAGGTTGTGGGTCAGCGCGTCGAGGTCGATGTCGGCCCAGACTCGGTAGGGGTTCACGGGCGAGAGACTGCCATCGAACCGAGCCTCATCCAAGATGTCTGCCCTCGCCCGCACGCGCCGAAAAGGCTGCGAACCAGCCGTGACCGTCCACTCGGGACGTCAGCGTTTGCGTTCGGTCACGGCGAACGGGCGCAGGTAGAGCGGTTCGAGGAGAGGCGCCGGCGTCTCGACCCCGCGCGCCAGTCGATCGAGCCCGAGTTCGAGCAGAGTTCGCGCGCGCGGGACGGCACCGACGAGAATGCGCGCTGCGAAGCGCGCCTCGATCCGATCCGCCATGTCCGTCACGATGACCGCGTCGTCCAGGCGCAGCTCGGCGAGCGTGTCAGCGCGCGCGACACGCACGGGCTCGACCTCGACGACGTCGTCGATCACGCGCCGCCAGCGACCGCAGTAGATTTCGCTCGAGCGCGCGTCCCACAGGAGGGCGAGCTCCTCGCCGTCCGAGCATTCACCGCGGCACAGGACCTCGCCCACGGGCACACCCAACAGCCGCGCACGAGCCGCGGAACCGAGTCCGAGCGCCGTCGCGATCGCCACGCGCAAACCGGTGTAGCTGCCGGGCCCCGTCCCGACGATCACAGCCGTCAAATCGCGTGGAGAAGCCCCCAGCCGTCGCGTCAGCACGTCGATCGACGGTAGGAGATCGCTTTGGTGCTGGCGGTCCGCCGACAATGCAATTTCGTCGGTTTTTCCGCGAAAAAAAGCCGCGACGGACGCCTCGCGCGTCGAGCCTTCGAGCGCCAGTACGAGCCCCGCGCGGAGGTCGAAGCTCACGTGCCGATCTCGGACGCGATCAGCGTCGCGAGCTCCTGCGCTTGGCTCTTGATGCGCTCGAGGTTCGGGCCCTCGACCATCACGCGAGCCAGCGATTCGGTGCCCGAGTAGCGCAAGAGCACGCGGCCGTCCTCGCCCAATTCCTCTTCGACGCGACGGCGAGCGGCAGCGACACCGGGCAACCCGTCGAGCGCCGGTTTGCGCGCGACCGCGACGTTCAAGAGCACCTGCGGGAACGGCCGGTACGCACCGGCCAGTTCCGACAACGGTTTCTTCGTCTCGCGCATCACGCGCAAAACGCGCAGAGCCGTGTACAAGCCGTCGCCGATGTAGCCGTTGTCCGGGCCGAAGACGATGTGGCCCGACTGTTCGCCGCCGAGCGACAATTTTTCGCGCCGCAGACCCTCGACGACGCGCCGATCGCCGACGTCGACCGTCACGACGCCGACTCCGACATCGCGCAAGGCGCGGTGCAGACCCTTGTTGCTCATCACCGTCGCGACGATGCGTTTGTCGCGCATCAGACCTTTGCGCACGGCCTCGCGCGCGAGCAAGGTCATCATCCCGTCGCCGTGCACGATCTCGCCCGTTTCGTCGACGAGCATGCAGCGATCGCCGTCGCCGTCGAGCGCGATGCCGATGTGCGGTTTGTGCGAGCGCACGAGCGCTTGCAATGCGCCGAGAGAAGTTGCTCCGCAGTTGCGGTTGATGTTGTCGCCGTCGGGTTCGGCCGCCATCGTGACGACGTGAGCGCCGAGCCTTCCGAACACGCGCGGTCCGACGCGACTGCCGCCGCCGTTGGCGCAATCGAGTGCGATCGAGAGTCCGTCGAGGCGCAGGCCGGAGGCGACTTCGCCGACCAAGTGATTCAAGTAGGTCTCCTCGTGCGTCGAATCGATCGCGGGCGGCGGGCCCTCGAGCGCGATCGTCGGACGCGCGCGCAGACGTGTTTCGAGCTCTAATTCGAGCTCATCCGAGAGTTTGTCGCCCTCGCCGGAGAAGACTTTGATGCCGTTGTCTTCGGCCGGATTGTGCGACGCCGAGAGCATCGCGCCGAGTTGGAAGCGCTCGAGCTTGGTCAAGAGCGCCAGCCCGGGCGTGGTGATCAAGCCGGCGCTCGCGACATCGAATCCGCTGTGTGCGAGGCCGCGTGCGAGAGCCGCCTCGAGTTCGGGTCCCGAGCGTCGACCGTCGTGTCCGACGAGCGCGCGCGGCTTCGTGCCGGGTTTGGTTTTCTTCGCAGCCGCTGGGCCGAGCACTTCGCCGAGAGCGACGCCCAAACTCGCGACGGCCTTGGGCGCGAGCCAACCTTCACCCGCGCGTCCGCGAATTCCGTCCGTGCCGAAGATGCGTTCCGAACTCAACCGATGTGCCTCTAGCGACGAATTGTGCTCTTCGAGCGCGCGTTCGCAAAGCACCGTTTCGGGCGTGGGGCCCCCGATCCGTCGAATGAGTTGCGCCGACTTCACTGCGCGACAACCGCGCACTCAACTGCCGGCCGAATCGCGAGCGATCGCACGCGCGACCGCGACGGCTTCCTTCATCACGGCGACGTCGTGGACACGCAGGATGTCGACACCACCGACGACGCCGAACGCGACTGCCGCAGCCGTTCCGCCGAGCCTGCGTGTGTCGGATTTTGCCGGCGGATGGATCGCCGCGATGAACGACTTGCGCGAGGGGCCCAAGACGAGTGGCAGACCGAGCGAGCGCAACTCAGAAAGCCCGCGCAAGAGCGCCAAATTGTGCTCGACCTGCTTGCCGAAACCGATGCCAGGGTCGATCCAAATTCGATTGCGCTCGATCCCGGCGGCCAAGCATTCGGCCGCACGTTCGCGCAGGAATTCGAGCACTTCCGAGACGACGTCTGAGTAAGTCGGGTGCTGTTGCATGTCGCGCGGAACACCCTGCATGTGCATGAGCACGATCGTCGCGCCGCGCGCCGCCACCAGCGGAAGCATGCGCGGATCGAACCTCCCCGCACTGACGTCGTTCACGATCGTCGCACCCACATCCAAAGCAACCGCCGCGACAGCAGACTTCGTCGTGTCGACGCTGATCGCAACGCGCGTGCGTCGTGAGAGCCCGCGAATCACAGGGACGACACGCTGCGATTCCTCCTGTTCGTCGACAGGACTCGATCCCGGACGCGTCGACTCACCACCGACGTCCAAAATCTCGGCACCCGCCTCGACGAGCGACAGACCGTGTGCGATTGCTGCTTCCGGATCGAGGAACTCTCCACCGTCGGAAAAACTGTCGGGCGTCACATTGACGACGCCCATCAACTGCGGTTCACGCGGAGGTGCGATGACATTGTCGTGGGCGGCGAGCAGGGCGCGCACGGCGCTCGCGGACTGCTCGAACTCGGCGAGCGCGAAGCGCGGCATCGAAAGCTGACTCCAACCGCCCTCGAGCGCTGTGAGCGCGCGCATGCTCTCGAGTTGTCGACGATCTTCGAGCTCGAGCGCTGCCGTTCGAAAGCGGACTTGGCTCCAGCCGACTTCACGCAGCAGGTTCGCCGGCACGGGATACGGCCCACGCATCGACAGCGTCGGCTGTGAACTCGCGATCGGGCAAAGCGCACGCGCGACCTCGCCGAAGACGGGGTCGCGCGCCAAGAGTTCGTCGCTCATTGGAGAATGAACGACGCGCAGTTCAAGCCGGCGAAAGCCCGGCGTTTCCAGGCAGCTCGCCGGGCGTGACTTTGGTCGTCGGATTCGCAACGGGGCGATCGACGCCCGGATGACCCTGCACGCGCGCCGGCGGAGCATTCGGACGCAACGCCTCGATCGACACACCGTGCATGAGGCGTTTGACCTCTTCACCGGTGATCGTTTCGTAGCGCAAGAGGCCGCCTGCGATCGCTTCGAGCCCGACCCTGTGCTCGCGGACGATCTGCACGGCCGTTTCGTACGCCGACTTCAAGAGCAACTGCACTTCTTGGTCGATCTCGCGCGCCGTGTCTTCGGAGTGCCACTTGCCGCTCATCAACTCGGTGCCGAGGAAGTCGGAACCCTGGCGTTCGGCATAGTTGATCGGACCGATCTTGTCGCTCATGCCGAGTTCAGTGACCATCGCACGCGCGAGTTCGGTCGCGCGCCGGATGTCGTCGGACGCGCCGGCCGAGATGTCGCCGCAGAATTCGGCTTCTGCGACACGACCGCCGAACGCGACGGCGAGCTGACCGATCATGCGCCGCTTCTGCATGTGGTAGCTCTCTTTGTCGGGCACCATGAACGTGGCGCCGAGTGCGCGACCGCGCGGCACGATCGTGACCTTGGTCGGATCGTCCACTTCGGTGATCGTCGCCGCGACGACGGCGTGCCCGGCTTCGTGGTACGCGGTGATCTTGCGATCTTCTTCCTCGAGCTTGCGCGACTTCTTCTGACGGCCGTAGCTGACTTTGTCGCGCGCTTCTTCGAGGTGCTCCATCCACACCTCGTCCTTTTTCTGGAGCACGGCCATGATCGCGGCTTCGTTGATGATCGCGGCGAGCTCGGCGCCCGAACGTCCCGGCGTCGAGCGCGCGAGGGCGGCGAGGTCGACGTCCGTGCCGGCTTTCACCTTCTTCATGTGGACGCGCAGGATGTCTTCGCGACCTTTGACGTCGGGCAAGTCGATGACGACTTCGCGATCGAAACGACCTGGTCGCAAGAGCGCCGGATCGAGCACGTCGGGACGGTTTGTGGCGGCGACGACGATGATGCCTTCGTCCGTTCCGAAGCCGTCCATTTCGACCAATATTGCGTTGAGAGTTTGCTCGCGCTCGTCGTGACCGCCGCCCAGACCTGAACCGCGACGGCGACCGACTGCGTCGATCTCGTCGAGGAAGATGATGCACGGCGAATTCTCGCGCGCTTGCTTGAAGAGGTCGCGCACGCGGCTCGCGCCGACGCCGACGAACATCTCGACGAAGTCCGAACCGCTGATCGAGAAGAACGGCACTTCGGCTTCGCCGGCGATGGCCTTGGCGAGCAGCGTCTTGCCGCAACCGGGTGAGCCGACGAGCAGCACACCGCGCGGAATGCGTCCACCGACGCGCGTGAAACGGCCGGGATTCTTCAGGAACTCGACGATCTCGCGCACTTCGTCCTTCGCTTCGTCGGCCCCGGCGACGTCGTCGAAAGTGGTATTCGTGTGGTTCTCTTTGCTGTAGAGCTGCGCGCGCGAGCGACCGAAGTTCATCACGCCGCCGGCGGCGCCTTGGCTGCGCATCTGACGCATGATGATGAAGAAGACGACGAGCAGGAGGATCCAGGGACCGATCACGAGGAACGCGCTCATCAAGAGCGAGTTCTCGCTCGTCCACGTCGAACCCTTGTCCTTCGAGATGTGGAACTCGCGGATGTCGGGCGTGACCTTCTTCGATTCGAGCAGCGCGATCGTCCCGGGCAAGTCGTCGGCCTTCTCGACTTCGACCCACGCGACCGAGCCTTCGTTGTCCTTCGGCAAGTAGAACGGCGGTTTGCTGATGACTTCGCGCCCGCTCGCGTCGACGCTGTCGGGGAATTTCTCTTTCCAAGCGGCGAGCGGCTGCGCGGACACTTGCACTTGCACGCGCGCCGATTGCGTCGGCGCCGTCTTCGTCTCGCTGCGCAATCCGGCGACGCCGGTCTTCGCTTCACGGGCGGGCGAGTCGGTCGGGTTCTCGAGTTTCGCGATCAAGACGCGCGCTTGGATCGGGTGGTACCAGTCCTCACCGATCGCGCGCGCCAAGTCGGCCGACTTGATCGCCTCGTACGGCGCGGCGGCCTTGATCGCGGTGTACTCCTTTTCGCGCTGCGAGATGTTCGCGAAGCGCACGCTGAAGTACGTCGGCGGTGCGCCGCGCAGTTGGCCTTCGATCTCGTTCGCGCCGGCGAATTGCTGCGACTCGATCTTGCCGGTGTAGAGGTTCCACTCGTACGCGTCTTGCGAGAGTTCCTCGCGCGACTTCAGCAAGCTCGGGCTGCCCACGAGGAGCAGCAGCGCAACGAGGAGAAAGAGAAAGAGCGCGAAAGACCCGAACGAGCGGGACTTCTTCGACTTGTCGTTCTGGGGCGTCTTCGATTCAGCCATGAGGGTCCTATCGGCGAGGCGGGCCTGCTCCTAGAGAGTCCTCGCCGCTCTGCGACCCCATAAAATAGGAATCTGAGCGGCCGAGAGGGGAGTCGCGTCGCAAAAAAGCGACTTGGGTGCGTTTCAACTACGTCCCCGAGTCCTTCCGCGGATCGCACGCGGTTTTAGTTCACCGGCGCGAACAGCTCCAGCACCAGCTCGTCGGCGATGTATTTCAGGACGCGTTCCCGGGCGCGCTGCTCGTTCGACGGATCGTCGAGAACGAAGCCGATGTACCTCCCGGCGCGCACTGGCGGCCCCAGAGCGCGTCCGCTGGTGCGCTCCACGAGCGAGGCCTCGGCCTCGATCAGGACGCCCGTTTCGAGGAGCGCGTTGTCTCGACTGCGCACCCCACCGCGCTTTTGGTAGGTCTTGACGGTGCCTTGGATGACGACTTCGGCGCGCGCCGGGCTCTCGAGCGGTACGTCGGTCAGGTCGCGCAGGGAGCGCGAGATCTCGTCGTAAAGGGCGCGCTCGACGTCGCGCTCCAGGGTTTCGTTGCCGAAGAATTCGATCCCCACGCTGCCGTGCTTTTCGGCGACGCGCAAACCGGCGTCGTAGCCGCAGCCGGTCGGGAAAAGGGCGAGCGCGAGGCTCACGCACAGGCTCGAAATCGTCCTCACGGCGCTGCTCCTGCCGTCCCGCGCGGATCGGCTACCGCGGGAAGTTCGGCCAGCCACTCGTTCGCGGCCTCGACGCGTCTCTCGTCGCCGGCCTCGCGCGCCTCTTCCACAGCCCGTTCAGCATGGCGACGCGCACCGTAGGCGTTGTCGACGCGATGATAGAAGCGCGACACGATCAGATCGTTGTCCGACAGCCGGCGCAGCGCGTCGCCGAGCTCAATGCGCACGCGCCCTTCCAAGTCGTCCTTGCCGGAGAAAGCGAGCAACCACTCTTGAAGCTCGGTCCGCGCTTTCGCGATCGCGCTGCGGTCGTATTCGGGGCTCTTGATCGATGCGAGGCGCATGTGTGGTACGTGCGCCTGCGCGGCAGAGCGCAGCGGGCTACCGGGATGATTCAAGACGAGCTTCTCGGCGCGATCGACGGCGACGTCCCACTCGTGATCGTCCTCGTAGTAGAGGTACAGCGCGCGGTAGGCCTCGTCGCAGCGCCTGGCCCACGGTGCATTCAAGATGACGTACTCGAGGATCGCCTGGCCCTCGTCCCGATCGCTCCAAAACCCGAGGAATCCAGGGCTGTCGGCGATCGCATCGAGTCCGATCTCGCACATCATGTCGCCGGCTCTCTGGCGTTCGTGGTGCAGCGGGAACTTGGTGTCGAGCTTCTTCAAAACGTCGTACGCGTCGAGCTTTTCGCCTTCCGCGATCAGGCGCGTCGCGGCGGCGAGCCCGGCTTCGACGGCGAGTTGGCGCGGCAGATCGATGTCGACCATGTCGGCCAGAGCCTCGGCGCCGTCGGGGTCGAGGGCGAGATCGGCGATGCGCTGCGCGCAGGCTTTTTCGAGCAGGATTTGCACGCGGTCGCGCTCTGCGGCGCTGAGTCCTCGCGCGCGCGACGCCGATCGCATCCAGTCGATGGCGGTCTCCGTGTCGCCGCTCGCGAGCGCCGCTTCTGCTTTCGTCAAAGCTGCGGGCAAGTCTTCCGGGTCGAGTTCGCTCGGGATGTGATTCGGCGAGAGCGGCACCCAACCGGGCAGCGCCGAACAACCGCAGCCGACGAATGCAACGAGGGCGAAGAGCAGTGCGTGGAGAGAGCGAGTGTTCAAGCGGAGTCGGTGGCGTTCGAGGCGCTTTTCGGGGCGTTGCGGTTCGGCACGGCGAGGAACGCGCGTTGACTCTTCGGGCGCGTCTCGAGGTGGTAGTCGAGGAAGCGTCCGAGGAAGTCGCGCACGCGCTCGACGCGTTTCGGGTCGAGTGCGGGGATGAGCTTAGCGTCTTGCACGGCCAGTGAGCGACCGTCGTCGAGCACGCTCACCGGCAGCGTTCCGACCCGCCGACCGGCGGAGCGCGCTTCGTCCGCACACGCTCGACACAAGCGTCCGCCGGCACCTGCAGAAAATGCGGCGCGCAAGTGCGGCGTGCGCACGATCGGGGGAGCGTCCTTGCCGCACGAGGCACACGTCTCGAGCGCCGGCGCGAGTCCCAAGTGTTCGAGGAATTGAAGCTCGAAACGCACGAGTGCGCAGTCCGCTCGCGCGTCCGGTCGTTCGAGCGCCGACAAAGCTCCAGTCACGAGTTCGAAGAGCTTTGGATCGAGCGTCATGTGCCGGGCCGCGATGTCGGCGAGCTCCAAGATCGTGCTGGCGGCTTTGAAGTGGTCGAGCGACGTCCGCATCACCCGGCGACGCACGCGGATAGAGCCGGAGCGCAGCAATTGCAGGTCGCGTCGCGGCGAGGCGTCCCACTCCAGTTCCAGTTCGTCGAAGAGATCGAGGACGCAGAAGTAGCGCGACGTCGGTCGGTACGCACCGCGCGCGAGCAAGTGCACTCGCCCGTGGTTCGCCGTGATCGCGTGCACGATCAACGAGGACTCGCTGAACGGATGCCTCTGCAAACACAGCGCTCGATCGACGACGACAGTCACGCGTGGAGGTTACCTTGCATCCAACGTGACGGACATCGTTCACGCTTCGTCTGCTACGGACGAGTTCGACCTTAGCATCATGGGGCTGCGTCAGGTGGTGGCCTCTGAGGTTCCTATTCAACCCGGCGCGCTTCAGTCCTGCTGATGTGCGGTTGACTGGCAAGCCGCCACGAATGCCCAGAAAAATCAAAAAAACACCGCTCCCCGCTCCCCGCTCACCGCTCACCGCTAGCATCAGTTTCGGAAGCATGTGCCGCCAGCGAAGCGACACGACCAGCTACCCAGGAGCTCATGATGTGCAAGTTGAACGCCACTCTCATCGGACTCATGAGCGCGCTGATGGTGGTGGTGTTCGCCGATCGCGCACTCGGAGGCCAGTCCTCGACGGGATGCACGAATTGTGTTGCAGGCATTTGTCAGGACTCACCGCCCGAAGCAGACAACGGCACTCCTTACTATGCTGGTGCCTAACTGATGTGGGTTCAGGATGGAAACAATGTGACCCTCTGCCAGGTCAACCCCGTAGGTCGAAAGGTGATTGTGAAAACCTGCGGCGGTAAGGAAATGGGCCAAACGAACACAACAATGAATCACAAATTTCTACTTGCCTTCAGTCTGGCTGTCGCATCCTCGGTGGCCTTCTTTTGTACGTTTCCAACTGGAATGGCCGAGCCAAGCCCAGCCGCGCTCCCAGCCTTGGCCACAACTGTTCAGCACGGGTCTAGTGCAGATGCTGCTTTACTTGCCACCGAGGCAGCTCGAGACAGGTGGGCAGAACACGTGAGGGTGCAGCGCGTGCAGTCAGCACGTCACGGCATGAAATGGGGCCTCGCTGGATTCCACCTGATCCGTCCCGATGATGATCCCCTCTGGGCGCCCGAGTACAGCCAGCTTGGATGTTCGGGCAACATCTACTGCTGGGATGTGCCCCAAGTCCGCTATCAGAATCTCGTTTACAATTCGTTCAAGGTGCCAGCGGGCCTCCTTGCTCCTCCTCCTGGGACAGTGCCTGCCTTGTGCCAGATATCGCTCGACCGAATTGTTTCGAAAACAATGAGCGTGCTCAGCATCGAAAATGAACCGAACTCGCTGAGAACCATCGTAGGGACGATTGATGCGAGAACTCAGGCAGCGCTTCAATCGCTGCTTCAGCCACAGGCCGATGACCCGATCCACGGGCTGACAGATTGGTTCGGAACTTCTCGGAGCCCCACCGACACTCATACCGCCATGCGAGTAGTGCTCGTCAGCAATGACATTGTCTATGTGCCATTTTCTGTGCAAGACCTTCTCACAGCGGGAGGGGACCCTGCCGTGGTCACGCTCGCCACTGGGCTAACACAGCAAGAGGCGAATGCCATCGTCGAGCAGTATGATAAGTGATTGCGCAAAGGACGTTTTGATATCTTCGTGCCGGCTACTCCAATTGCCAAATCCGCAAGTCGTGAAATAGCCTGCGAAAATTCGGATGTCCGCACTGCATTGAAACTCGAGCTGATTCTTGGCTGACGCGGTCTGCTCTTCTGAGTCTGAGTGCGCACACTCTGAGGGGTGGTGAACCTCCTCTCTGATTCGTTAATTTTCGGGCGTCCCCTTCTTGGTCGGCGAAGCACTCAACGCGCCGCATTCCCTGGTGAGGGCTTGATCTGCACTTTCAGGACGCGCCGATCGTTCGCATCGACGATCGAGTACTCCTGGCCCTGCGAGACGAAACTCTCGCCGCGTTTTGGGAACCGGCCCATCTCGGAGAGCACGAAACCGGCGAGCGTTTCGTAGTCCTCGCCTTCGGGGATGTCGGTGCCGAGGCCTTTGTTCACCTCCGACACGTGCAGCGTCGCGTCGACCTCGGACGAGCCGTCGGGCAGGGGCTTGATCGGGTGCACTTCGGCTTCGTCGGACTCGTCGCCGATGTCGCCGACGATCTCGCGCAGGATGTCGCCGACCGTCACGATGCCGGCGGTACCGCCGTACTCGTCGAGCACGACGGCGATCTTGATCTTCTCGCGGCGCATCTCGGTCAACAGTTCCGAAATGGGCTTCGTTTCCGGTACGAAATACGCTGGCCGCAGCCACGCGCGCACGCCGCCGTTGACGCTCTTTTCAGCGGCGGCGAGCACGACGTCGCGCGCGGTCAGCACGCCGATGATGGTGTCGAGCGTGCCCTCGAAAACGGGGATGCGGCTGTGGCCGCTCTCGGCCAGCGTGCGCGTTGCTTCATCGAGGTTTTCGCCGACCTCGAGCCCGATCACCTCGGTGCGCGGCGTCATGATCGCGGCGACGCCGACGTCGCGGAATTCCATCACGTTGCTGATGATTTCGCGCTCGGTCGCGTCGAGTTCGCGCGACAGGTCCGATTCCTCGATCACCTCGCGCAAGCCTTCGACGATGCGGCGCGCGTCGGACGGATTCTGGCGTAGACCGACGATGCGCATCAACGCGCCGCGCGCTGCCTCGAGCCCGCGCACGACCCAGTGCACGGGCAGTTGCAGCATGTGGAACGGCGGGAGTGCTGCGCGCACGATCGCGTCGCCGCGGCGCACGGCGAGAGCAGTGGCTAGCGCGTCGCAACCGAGCAGCAGGGCCGGCACGGAGATCACGATCGTCAGTCCGATTTCGACCCAACCGATCGTGCCGCTCGCTCGCGCCAGCGCGCGCACGAGGAGTGCCGCGAAGGCCGCTCGCGACGCGACTTCGAAGACGCCGGCGGACGTCTGCAGGACGTCCGTGCGCGCTAAGAGCGGCTCGAGGCGCGCCCGATCGTGTGCGCTCGGCGTGGCGGCCAAGACCCGCGACCCGACCGTGCGCTGCAGCGCTTTGCGCAGAGTGGCGAAACCGGCCGCGAGGAACAGCCACGGCAGCACTTCGAGCAGCGCCACGCGCCACGAGTCGAGGAGCGCCGCCAGCTCGGGGACCGGGAGGGGATTTGGAGCGAGAATCAAGGCGGCCGGGATCCGGGGGGGATGCCCGTGGGTTCCTCACGCTGAGGGGAGCCCCGAAGGCGGGGGGGTGATTCTATCGCCAAGACCTGGCCGGCGACTGCCGGGTCGTGCTCGGGCGCAGGGGCGAACGCTACGAAAACGTAACAGCCTGGAACGCCGCGGGGGGCCAGAGAAGGTCGGCGCCACAGCCTGCGGGCGTGGTGAGCGGGTCCTAAAGAGCTTTGCAGCATAGCTTTAGATCTGTGTCTGCTTTTTGTTCCAAGTCCGGCACAGAGAGTGACTTGGCGGCGCGCCATGCTGCTCCACCCCGCCGCTTCATCTGCCGTCCGTCTGCCGCTCAACGCCCCGATCCTGCGCCGGTTGAAGAAGCGCAAGGTGCGCCTGGAGCTGGAATCCGGCGGCGACCCCGAGCTTTTCGAGGCCCAGCTCGAGACCGAATTGATGACCCTCTTCCGCGACGAGGGCGACGAGGGCGCCTTCCAAGCGCTCTACGACTACAGCCGCGGCCGCATGCTGATCTGGATCGCGGGCTTGCTCGGGTCGCGTCGATCGGGACCCGACCCGCTCGAGATCCTTCAAGACGCGTACGTCAACATCTACCGCTACGCGCGCTCGTTCCGGAACGAGGATCACAGGAGCTTCCGCGTCTGGTCGCGCACGATCGTCGGCAACCTGGTGCGCCGCGCTATGAAACCGAACGCGGCGCGTTCGTTCGACGACCTGCCCGAGGGTCGTTCCGAGCCGGTCGATCGACGCGTTTCGCCCGCGGAAGCGTTGGTTCACGAAGAGGACGCACGCTCGACGGGACGCGCGTGGATGATCGTGCTCCTGCAGTACGCCGCCGCCTTCGAGCGCCTGTCCGAGCGCGATCGGTGCGCGCTCTCGATGATCGAAGTCGAAGGGTTGTCCTACGCCGAAGCGGGCGCGCGACTGCACGTCGGGATCTCGAACATGAAGATGATCATGTTTCGTTCGCGCCGGCGCATCCGCTCGATGATCTCCGCGCGGTTCGACACTTCGGTCGCCGAGCGCGTCTCGGCCTGATCACGTGACTCGCTGCGGCGTGCGCCACAAGTGCCACACGAGCGCCGCCGGCCCGACCAAGAAGAGCGCGAACATGGGCGGTGCCATCGTGAGCGGATTCGACGACGCCAGCACGTCGAAATCGGCGAGGAGGCGGATGACGCATTCGGCGGCTGCGACCGCAATGACGATCAGAACTTGCTGCATGCGCCCTTTCACGACCGTTTTCGGATCCGTGATCATGAAGAACATGAAGAGCTGATACATGGGCCCCGTGACGGGAGCGACTTCTGTTGCGAAGCGTCCGTCGGGCAGCACGAGGGCTCGGATCCAGGCGAAGAAAACGAAGGCTGCGAGCCACGCGAGCGTGAGGTGCCAGACGCGCGCGCGCCACACGGTGAACGATCCGATGGCCCACAAGACCGCCACAGTGCCGAGCGCGTTGCCCCATTGGTGGCTCAACATCGAGACGCGCGAGGCTGCGAGTGCGAGGAGCATGCACACGCCGAAGTTGGTGGGGTTCCACAGATGTCGGCCGCGCCACGTGAGCACGTACTTCGACAGGATCGAGATGGCCGCGCATACGGCGAACGGCCACAGCAAATCACCTTGAGGCTTGAGCAGGATCGCGACGCTGTTGCCGCTGATGTAAGCCGACAACAAGTTGGGCCAGCCCGGCTTCACGAGCTTCCACGCGACGATCTCGGTCAGGATCGCCACGCTGAGCGCGATGAACCACGGCAAGTAACTGTCGCCGAGGATCTGGTAGCGCCATTGACCGACCACGAGGATGGTCGTCAGCAGGGACGAGCTGTACCAGCGCGGATCGATGCGCGAAAAAGCCGAGCCTTCGCGGGGACCGACGGGCTGTCCGACGGCGAGGGGAAGGCTGGCGCTCATCGAAGTGCCTCCCGAACCGTGTTGCGCTGATCGACGCGGAGATCGCTCACGACCTGCTCTACGCCGGACGGCCAGCGCACGACGCAGCGATCCACCTGTTTTGCGTCACCGAGGCCGAAATGCAGCACGAAATCGTTCTGCGCGCAGTAGCCGCTGCCAGCTTGGACGACCGCAGCGCACTGGTTCTCCCCGAAAGTGAGCGTGGCACTCGCTCCGATCGCGTTCGTGTTGAGACCCGCGCCGACGAGCGCGAGCTGGATCCAGTGCCGCGCGGGATCGACCTCGTTTTGGTAGACGAGGAGCGGGCCCTTTTGATTGGCGACGATGACGTCGAGCACGCCGCGGTGGAACAAGTCCGCCGTCGCCACCGCGCGACCATCGAGCTCGTCGATCACGCCGACCACCGTAGCGACGTCGACGAACTTCGAACGACCTTTGTTGACGAGCACGCACGAACGCTCGTACCCCGACAAACTGCGATCGTCCATCGGCGCCCAGTTCGCAGCGTCTTCGGCGAGTCCGCCCGCAGCGCCACCGATCTTGGCCATGTCGAACCAATAGTCGCGCGCGCGGCTCGCCGAAACGAATCCGTTCGCGACGAACAAGTCCATGCGTCCGTCGTTGTTCAGGTCGCCGAACTGCGCGCCCCACGCCCAACCGCAATCGAGCACGGCGTCCTGCGCGACGTTCTCGAGCTTGCCGCGCCGCGAGAGACCGTTGATGCGCAGGTTGTTGCCTTGGAAGAGGAAACCGTCCTTGCTGATGTTCGTCACGAACACGCCCAAGCGACCGTCGCCGAGCACGTCGCCGATCGAAACCGACATGCCGCTCTTCGTGCTCTCCTCGAGTCCGATGCCCTGCGCGAGTTCGAAACGCTCGCCGCCCTTGTTCAAGAACAACTCTTCGGGACCGTAGTCGTTGGCGAGGTAGAGGTCCTGCCAACCGTCGCCGTTCATGTCGGCGGCAGCGACGGCGAGCGTCCAACGCGTGCTGTCGCAGCCGGTGCGCGCAGTGACGTCCTCGAACGCGAAGTTCCCCAAGTTGCGATAGAGGTAGTTGTGTCCGCCGTTGTTCGCGAACTCGAAGCTCTCCTGCATCATCCGCGTCGTCGTCAAGTGCTCGAGGTCGACGTCGTCGCGGAAATAGCCGGCCATGTACAAGTCGAGCATCCCGTCGCGATCGAAATCGAACCAGACGGCAGCGCCGCAATTCATCCAACGCTCGAGGCCTGAATTCTTCGTCACGTCGGTGAAATGCAGATCGCCATCGTTCCGGAACAGCATGCCGCGACCCCATTTGTAGAGGTACACGTCCTGGTCGCCGTCGCCGTCGGCGTCTGCCCACACGGATCCCATCGAAGCTCCGTTCCCCGGAGTGTTCACGTCGGCGAGTCCGGCTGACCGCGCGCGATCCTCGAACGTGCCGTCGCCGCGATTCACGTAGAGCGCGTTGTGCGCGCCGGTCGCGCTCGTCGTCGTGTAGAGGTCCGCCCAGCCGTCACCGTTCGCATCGACGACCGACACGGACGCACCGCTTTGCCCGTCGATCTGCGGCAGGATGTTCGCGAGCTTCGCGTCGATCGCCGGCGGTCGATGAACGAAGTCGATGCCGATCGATTTCGACACTTCCGTGAACGCGAATCCGTAGACGTCCGAGGCCGCGGACTGTTGCGCCCATCCACGCCATGCCGTGAATGCGAGCAAGCCCACGAAGACAACGTGGAGGAGCGCGTTACGGCCGGACTTCTGCGACATCGAAGGAGAGAAGATACCCGAGCGCCCGACGGCACAGATCGTTCAGCGTGCGCTTTTCAGCAGTCAGCGACGACAGTCTCGATTCGGCAGACATTCCGGCGCGACGAGGGACTCCATTCTTTCGTGAGTCGGCCTGCGGACTGCTAGATTGAGCACGTCGCATGACGAACGCGCTCTCACCGGTCGATCTCCTGGTCGTGAACGCGCGTCAGCTCGTGACGAGCCGCGGGAAGAGTGCTCGCGGTGGAAGTGCGCTCGGCGACGTCGTCATCCACGACGGCGGTTCGCTCGCGGTGAAGGGCGAGCACATCGTCGACGTAGGCCTTGAAAACGAGCTGAAAACGCGCTGGAAACCTGTGCACACGCTCGACGCCGACGGCGGCACGATCGTGCCCGGTTTCGTCGACGCGCACACGCACCCCGTGTTCTTCGGCACGCGCGAAGACGAGTTCGAAATGCGCACGCGCGGCGCGACCTACGTCGAAATCGGGCTCGCGGGCGGCGGCATCCTGTCGTCGGTGCGTGGCGTGCGCACGGCCTCGAAGGAACAACTGCTCGCGCTGCTCTTGAAGCGCTTGGATCGCTTCCTCGAACTCGGCACGACTACGATCGAAGCCAAGACAGGCTACGGATTGTCGACAGCAGACGAGATGAAGTGTCTCGCGGTCATCGCACAGGCGCAGAAGATGCACCCGGTCGAGATCGTGCCGACGTTCCTGGGTGCGCACGATTACCCGCTCGAATTCCGCGACCGGAAATCCGCGTACGTCGACTTGCTCGTGAACGAGATGCTGCCGGCGGTCGCCGCTCTGCGCATCGCCGAGTACTGCGACGTGTTCACGGAAGGGCACGTGTTCGATTTGGCCGATTCACGGCGCATCTTGTTGCGCGCGATCGAGGTCGGTCTTCGTCCGCGCCTGCACGCCGACCAACTGTCGCTGCTCGGTGGAGCACGACTCGCTGCCGAACTGCGCGCCGCGAGCGCCGATCATCTGGAGTTCGTCGACGATGCGGGCATCGACGCGTTGCTCGCCGCTGGCGTCGTGCCCATCTTGTGTCCCGTCGTCCCGCTCTACCTGCGCATCGATCGCGAAGCTCCCGGTCGCCGCATGATCGATCGCGGTTTGCCCGTCGCCGTTTCGACCGATTTCAATCCAGGCAGTTCGTACCTGCAGAGCATGCCGACCGCGATGGCATGGGCGGCGCTGCGCTATCGCATGAGTGCAGGGGAGGCGCTCACCGCCGGGACCCTGAACGCGGCTGCCTCGCTGGACCGCGCGCACCGAATCGGCACGCTGGAAGCCGGAAAAGACGCTGATTTCTTGGTTCTCGACGTGCCCGACTACCGTCACCTCGTCTACGAGCACGGCCGCAATGCCGTTCGCACGGTCGTCAAGCGCGGCACGATCGTGTGGCGTCGTTCGTGACTTGGCGCGGCACTTCGCACAGTGTCCAATGGGCGTATGAGTCTCGTCGAATGCGTTCCCAATTTCAGCGAAGGTCGTGACAAACACAAGGTCGAGCAGATCCTCGACGCCGTTCGCGCAGTTCCAGGCGTAAAGCTGATCGACTGGAGCATGGACGCATCGCACAACCGCGCCGTCGTCACCTTCGTCGGTTCGCCGCGCGACGCAGCAGATGCGGCTTTCCGCGCGATCGCGAAAGCAAAAGAGCTGATCGATCTGACGAAACATCAGGGCGAACATCCGCGTATCGGCGCCACTGACGTCGTGCCGTTCGTACCGCTCGAAGGCTCGTCGATGAAGGAGTGCGTCGAAACGGCTCACGCCTTGGGACGCCGAGTCGGAAAAGAGCTCGAAATCCCGGTGTATTTCTACGAGGCCGCCGCGCGCAGCTCGGCACGCAAGAACTTGCCCGACGTGCGCAACATCGGCTTCGAAAAGTTGCGCGACGCAGTCGCCGCAGACGCGACGCGCGAGCCGGATGAAGGTCCCAAGAAAGCGCTGCATCCGACCGCAGGCGCGACCGTGATCGGCGCACGCACTTTCTTGATCGCCTACAACGTCAATCTGGAGACGACGGACGTCGCTGTCGCGAAAGCGATCGCGAAGAAGATCCGCGAGAAGGATGGCGGCTTGAAAGGCATCAAGGCGATGGGGTTCTTCCTCGACGACCTGAAATGCGCTCAAGTCAGCATGAATGTCTGTGATTTCGAGAGCACCGGCATCCGACGCGTGTACGACGAGATCGCGAAACTGGCCCTCGAACGCGGTGTCGCCATCAAAGAGAGCGAATTGGTCGGCCTTGCACCGCGCGCTTCGCTGCCGAGCGGCACGCCAAGCCATGTGAAGCTGCGCGGGTTCGATCCGAAGAAGCAGATCGTCGAGGAGCTGCTGTGAGTTCGCCCGCGAGTCGATCGTGGGGCGTGCTCGCTCTGCTGCTCGCTCTCGGCACGTTCGCGTTCGTTCTCCAGAGTGTCGGCGCAGCGCAAGACAAGCCCGCTCCTGAAGCTCCGTCCTGCAAATTCTGCCAGTCGACGGGTCGTCAACCCTGCACCGAACATCCGAAGACGGAGTGTGAGAGCGAGGACGAAGTCCTCTACTGCAGCATGATCGTCGACTGCGCCGTGTGCGCTGGCACGGGGTTCATGGTCTGCGAAGAGTGCAAGAGCGATATCGCGCGCTCTGCGCTCGAAAAGAAGAAAGGCGAGATCGCCAAGTACCGCATCAAGAACGAAGGTCTCGACAAGAAGATGAATCGGGCGCTCCCGAAGGTCGAGACCAAGCACTTCATCCTCGTGTTCGACCTCGAACGCATCAAAGTCGACAAGAAGTTCATCAACCAGCACGAGGGATTGCACCTCTATGCCAAACGCCTCGAACAGCTTTACGATGACTATGTGGCCAGGCAAATGCTCGGCGACAAGGACTTCCGCGAGAAGTTCAAGGTGTTCATCTGGTGGCTCCCGAAGGATCACGAAGAAGGCGCATTGGCCTTTTGCGGACAGAACGCCAAGGGCGGCGTGAAGTTGATGGGCGGGACGCCAGCTTATTCGGTGTGTGGAAACAAGCAGAATTTCCAAGACGACGAGAAGCTGCACCGCAACATCGTTCACTCGGTCACGCACTTGATGCTCTCGGCCCAACAGTCGCCGGCTTGGATCGGAAACATCAAAGGTGGTTGGCTCGACGAGGGGCTCGCGCACTGGTTCGAAGACCGTTATTGGGGCATTTGCGACAATTACTGTTATCAGGAGCAGAACAGCAACGTCGATTTCAAGAGCGGTAAGTATCGCCTCGCCATTCGTAAGTTAGTCGAGGCCGACAAAGTGCCTTCGGCCGCACAGATATTCGAGCGGAACACGGACACGCTGACACTTCCCGAGCACGCAGCCGCCTTCAGCTACGTCGATTACTTCCTCAGCCGCGACGGCGAGAAGTTCAAACAGCTCGTGGCCAAGATGAAGAAGAAAGTGCCGACGCGCGACGCGATGAAGGAGATCTACGGCTTCGGGCCGATCGAATTCGAAGGCCTGTGGAAAGCGTGGGTCCTCCAGACCTACCCGACGAAGTGAAAATCTCGTTCGCTCGTCTGTTCCTGCCGCTGATCCTCGCGCTCGCATTCGTCGTGCGCTATGAGCCCACGCGCACACTGCGCCTGGCGGCTGACGAACAGCGCGATCTGGGCGGTGCGAAATGGTTGATCGACGATCCCGCGACGTGTCACGAACTGCGCCGCATCGAACTCGCGATCGCTGGCGCACGCGTGCCGTCGCACGATCGCTTCGTGAACCACCCCGACGGCGGTGAGATTCCGGCGCTCTCGTTCTTCGACGGGTGCATCGCGGGCATCGCGCAGCGCGTGCTGCGTTCGCCGAGCGGCGAGGTGGCGCTCGGCTACGTCGACGAGCGCGAACTCGAGGACTTCGTGATCGGGCTCGCGCCGATCTTGGGCTTGTTGGCCGTGCTGGCGACGTATTGGGCGGCACGCACGATCGTCGAACGCGAGCGCAGCGACGTCGCGGTCCTCGTCGCCACCGCGTGCGTCGCGTTCCATCCGGCCTCGATTGCGGCCACTTCCGCCGGCGTGCTCGATTCAGCGGCATTGACGACGATCGTGTGCGCGCTTCTCGTGCGCTCGGTCGTGAGATCGATCCGTGCCACGAGCATGTCCACGTCGTTGCTCGACGCACTCGTCGCCGGGGCGCTCGCCGGAATTCTCCTCGCGAGCACAGTCGCCGGATTCGTCGTGTTCCTCGCCGCGTGGATCGCGTTGTTCGTCCACGTCCTGCGCTCGAGCGGTGAAGCGCGTGCCAACGCTTTGCGCGCGGGCGTTTTCTTCACGGTCATCACGGCGTTCATCGCACGTCTCTCCTTCACGGAAGGACAGCTCGACGAAAGAGCGTTCGTGGGCGGTTTTTCAGCGGGAATTTCGCTGCTCGCCTTCTTTGCAGCCGTCCCGTACCTGATGATCCTTCTGTTCGATCGCGACAAGAAGCCGAGCATGTTCCGGGTCGCGTGTTTCGTGGTCGCGCTCGGACTCTTGGTCACGCAGGTCGTGACTGTCGGCAAGTCTCTCGCGCACCCGGTGCTGTGGTTCACTACGAATCACGCAGAGATAGCGCGAGTCGCTCCGGAGTTCACGGCGCAGGCGCTCGACGGCGGCACGACAGCACTCTGGATCGCGAGCCTCGCTACGGCCGTGTGGGCTTGGCGGAAGCGAGCCGACACCGTGACCTTGGGACTCGGGATCTTCACGACGACGCTCGCAGTTGCATCGCTCGCCACTGCGCTGGCAGTTCCACTGTGGGTCGTCGCAGTCGCTTGCGCCCTCGCGCGAGCCATCGATCAGGAGGTCAGCTCACGTCGCATCGCGATCGCAGCCGGCGCCGCGTGCGCCGTGTCGCTCGCTCTCGCACTGAAGTCGAACCTGGTTGGACCTGACGCACAGGCACGGCAAGAACGCCTCGATTTCGTCGCTGGATTGCGTTGGTTGCGCACGAACAGCGAGAGCGGCGGTCCGTGGAATTCACCGGGCACGCCGAACTCCTGGGGGGTGCTCTCGAACACAGCCGATGGACCGCTCGTTCTCTATCACGCGCGTCGACCGGCTCTCGCGTCACCGTGGGGAATGCTCTCGGGGCCCGAACCTCTGCGAGAAACGGCGCAGCGTTTCCATGGCGACGATCTCGCCGTGCTCGAGCGGTGGATGCACGGGCAGGGCGCGCAGTACGTGGTCACGGCTGGACGCGCATCGCGACGAAATCGCGACATGTCGGCACGGACGGAATCCGTCCAGTCCAATGGCGTCGCCGATCGACTGCTCGATGCTGCGACCGAGCCGGCTCGACCGATCGGTGGTTTTTCGCTCGAATTCGTGTCGAAAAGGCGCGTCGACGCCGACGGTAAGACCGTGCTCGACGGCGCCCTGGGCCGACCTGTGATCGCGATCTGGCGGCTCGCACGCGAGGACCCGACGACGCCGCGTGCCGAGATGCGCTCGCGCTGAGTGCCAATCGTCTCCGACGTCGCTCCCATCCAGACCAAGCGCTTTCGTACCGCTGAAGTGCTGCGCGGCAGAGCGTATCCTTGCGCTCGATGGCACTCATCGAACCGCGCACGCTCAAAGGATTCCGAGACTATCTCCCGCAAGCGGCTGTACCGCGCGAGCATCTCGTCGACACCGCGAAGCGCGTGTACAAGAGTTACGGGTTCATGCCGATCGACACGCCGGCGCTGGAGTACGAGGAGATCCTGACCGGCAAGGGCGGCGACGAATCCGACAAACAGCTGTACCGCTTCGAAGATTCGGGCGGGCGCAAAGTGGCGCTGCGTTTCGACCTGACCGTGCCGCTCGCGCGCTTCGTCGCGCAACACTCGAACGAATTGGGCCTGCCGTTCAAGCGCTACCACATCGCGACGGTGTGGCGTGGCGAGAATACGCAGCGCGGACGCTATCGCGAGTTCATGCAGTGCGATTTCGACACGATCGGATCGGAGAGCATCGCGTGCGATATCGAAGCAGCGCTCGTGATCCACGATCTCTTGCTTGCGATCGGCTTCGACGAGTTCACGATTCACGTCAACAATCGCAAGCTCTTGACGGGCTTGCTCGAACGCCTGGATCTCGTGTCGAAATCGGCAGCCGTGCTGCGCGCGCTCGACAAACTGCCCAAAATCGGCCCAGAAAAGGTCGCAGCGGAGATGGCGACGACGGCCGGCGTGACACCGGATCAAGCGCGCGAGATCTTCACGCTCGCTGCGGTCAGCGGCACGAACGACGAGATGATCGCGCAACTCGAGCCTCTCGTTTCGAGCAGCGAACGTGGTCGAGAAGGCCTCGGCAAATTGGCGACGTTGTTGCGCGCCGCGCGCGCGGCTGGAATTCCAGAACGCCGGCTACAACTCGACGTGTCGATCGCGCGCGGACTCGACTACTACACGGGCACGGTATTCGAGACGTTCCTGGGTGCGCTGCCGGGCATCGGCAGCGTGTGTTCGGGCGGTCGCTACGACGACCTCGCATCGCTGTACACGAAGGAGCGCCTGCCCGGCATCGGCGCCTCGCTCGGGCTCGATCGGTTGCTCGCGGCGATGGAGGAACTGAAGCTGCTGCCGGAGAAACCCGTAGTTGCGCCGGTGTTTCTGCCCTTTTTCGCCGAAGCGCGCCTAGCCGACTACTTCAAGATCGCAGCGCTTTTGAGACGCTCCGGACTCGGGGTCGAGTTTTATCCGGACGCGAAGAAACTGGGCAACCAACTCAAGTACGCGGACCGGCGCGGTTTTCGTTTCGCGCTCGTCGTCGGTGACTCCGAGTTCGAAGCGAACCAAGCTCAAGTCAAGAACTTGGCGAACGGCGAATCGAAATCCGTGCGGCTGTTCGACGGCGATGCGCTCAGCGCCGAGCTCGTTGCTGCGTTCCAGTAGCGCGCGTCGAGCCTCGGATGCAGCGCAAGCGAGTTGACAGCTCGTAGGCGTACTCGCGAGACTGCCCGAGAGACACATGGGCGTGAAGTTCCAAGACTACTACTCGACGTTGGGCGTGGCGCGCACCGCGACCGCCGACGAGATCCGGCGCGCTTATCGTGCGTTGGCGCGCAAGACGCATCCGGACATCGACAAGACGAGCGGCGCCGGCGAACGCTTCAAAGCGATCACCGAAGCCTACGAGGTGCTCAAGGATCCGAAGACGCGCGAGCGCTACGACGCGCTCGGTGCGAATTGGCGTGAGGGGCAGGAGTTCACGCCTCCGCCCGATTTCGACGGCATGTCTCACCGCGGCGCACGACCCCGACGACGCAGAGCCAGCGGGGCAGACATGCCGAGCGACGGCTTCAGCTCGTTCTTCGAATCCTTGTTCGGCGATCGCTTCCAGAGCAGCGCCTTCGACTCGACGCCGATGCGCGGCGTTTCGATCGAAGCCGAGATCGAGCTCACACTCGAGGAACTCGTGAGCGGTGGAAAGCGAACGCTGCGACTCGCGTCGGACGATCCGGCAGCTCCGGCGCGCACACTCGAAGTCACCCTTCCGAAGGGTCTGCGTGCGGGCGGGACGATGCGACTCGCTGGACAGGGACATAGCGGCCAAGAAGGACCGGGCGACTTGTTGCTCACGATTCGGGTCGCCCCGCATCCGCGCTTCACTGCGGTCGGAGACGATCTCTCGCTGAAGCTCGCGATCAAGCCGCACGAAGCCGTTCTCGGAGCGCGCGTTCCGCTCACTCTGCTCGACGGGGGAGAGGTTACGTTGAACGTTCCGGCCGGCACCTCGAGTGGAAAGACTCTGCGTTTGCGCGGACTCGGGCTCGAGCGTCGCGACGCGTCGCGCGGTGATCTCTTGGTGGAGATCGCCATCACCGTGCCGCCCGTGCTCGACGACGAGGAACGCAAACTCTGGAACGAGATCGCCGAGCGTTCGAAGCGCGTGTGAGCGCTGACCAGTGACGCTGCCGCTCGATCCACGCAGCGCCGCGAGTGAGCGTGTTCACCGCGTGCGCAGCGGTCGTCCGGCGCGAAGTTCGACCAGATCCGCCTCACAACGCGAGATCGCAATCGCATCGCCCTCCGTGTGCGCGAGCTCGACGGCGCGGATCGCGGCTTTCACTGCATCCTCGAAGCGCCCGGCTTCGGCGTAAGCCGCGGCGAGCGTACCGAGAATGCGGTGCCCGGTTGGTCCAGCGACATCGCGGGCTCGTTCCGCACAGCGCACGGCTTCAGCGCCATTGCGCACGCGTCCATCCGGATGCATCGCGAGCAACCGCGCGAGTTCGACGAGCGTGTCGACATCGCTCGAGTCGATCGCGAGCACGGCTCGGTGGGTCGCGATCTCGTCATCGACTTCGCCGCGCGCGCGCTGCACCCTCGCGATGGAACGCCGCGAATCCAAATCGTTCGGATCGATCTCGATCGCGCGGCGCCAATGTTCCAGCGCCTCGTCGAAGCGCGTGCCATTGGCGAGCACCATGCCGAGCCGCATGTGCGCCACCGCGTTCTTCTCGTCGCGCGCGAGCACGCGTTCGAACACCGGAATCGCCTCCGCATCCTGGCCAGCGTCACTCAGAGCCCAAGCCAGGTTGAATTCGTTCTCGAGCGACGGATCGGCCGCGAGTGCGCTGCGGAAGTGCTCCGCAGCGCTCTCGAAACGGCCCGCTTTCGCGAGCGCGCACCCGAGGTTCTTGGAGGCGTCGCGCAGGTCCGGCGACAGACTCAGAGCCTCCTCGAAGCGCACGATCGCGCCCTCGTCGTCGCCCTCTTCGAGCAGCATGTCTCCGTACACCTTCAGTGCGACCGGATTGTCCTGCGTGACGCGCAAGGTGTGATCGAAGAGCGTGCGCGTGTCCCGCCACCGACTCGTCTGCGCACGCGTGGTCGCGACGAGCGCGAACAGCACAGCACCGAATGCGACGACGGCCGGGATGCGCCACGCGCGACGAGTGGTCACGAAGTCGGCGCCTTCGAACACGAGCGCGATCGCGAGGCCGATGCTCGGCAAATACGTGTAGCGGTCGGCGTGCGACTGGCTGCCGACTTGCACGAGTCCGATCACCGGAACCAGCATGCCCAGGAACCATGCCCAGCCGACGAAAAGATGCGGGCGCGTCGTGCGGACACGCACACAGACGACGGTGACGATCGCGAGCCCGCTCAGCGAAAACAGCACGGAAAGCAGGCTGATCTCGCGGTCGTACGGGTAGATCGGCGCGAGCCCCGTAGGCCAGAACGTCGCTCTCAGGTAGTGCACGTACGCAGTCGCGGCGGTCGACAGGCGCTCTGCGATCGTGACGTCCGCGATCGCAGCCGTCGCGCCGCCGGCGGACTGCGAGATGAGCGTGACGACGACGAATAGCGCCGACAGCGCGAACAACGGCCACTTTTCGCGCACGAGTTCCGGCCACGTGCGCGTTCGAGTACGTGCCAACGGCCAGGCATCCAAGAGCAACAGGACGAAAGGCGCGGTGACGAGCATCGACTTCGACATCAGGCCGAGAAGCAAGAGGAGCGCCGTAGTGACGAGTCGTTTCACATGCGGCCGGTCGACGAAGGCTCTGAAAGCCCACAATGTCGCGACGAAGAACGCGCCGGACAGCACGTCCTTGCGCTCTGCGATCCACGCGACGGATTCGACGCGCAGAGGATGCAGTGCGAACACAGCTGCGACGCACAGACTGGGCCAAAATCGTCGCGTGTAGAGGAACAACACGTGCGCTACGAGCACTGCGGTGAGCGTGTGCAACGCCACGTTCACGGCGTGCGGACCGCGCATCGACGTGCCGAACAACTCGACATCGAGCATGTGCGACCACGACGTCAGCGGATGCCAGTTGCCGACGTGGACGGTGCGCAGAAACCACGTGAATCCTTCCCACGTGAAGCCGGCCATGACGTGCGGATTGCGCGTCACGTATTCGTGGTCGTCGAACAGAATCCACCCGTTGTCGAGCGCACCTGCGAACGCGCACCAGACGACGAGTGCGAACAGCGCTAGCGCTGCGATCCTCGTCGGACGCGAAGGCTCGTCGTTCGTCGCGTTGCTCTTCGTCATGCACTCGACAATCTACTGTCAGCACGCGCTCGGCGTGTTCACGCGAGCCCACTACGTCTGCCGTTGCCGGAGAGCGCTCGAATCCGTGCTGCACCGGCGGACTGGCCGTGGCACTTGCCGGCGAAGCTTTGTGAAAAAGAGATCGGGCGGTGCTGCACGATGCAGCACCGCCCGATGGAGGTCTCAACCGTCGCGAGTCACCTCGCGACGGCGGAGCTAGGTGTCGATCACGGGATCCAGATCACCGACAGACCGTTCGAGAGGTTCGAGTTCGAACCGCACGGGAGCGGCGTGTCGCGGTGCCACGCTTGGTAGTACCGCACACCACCGGTGAGCGGGACGGAACCACGCGCGCTGACCGAAGGATCACCGACGCCAGGGTAGGCGCCGACGCTGCCCGTGTACGGGCGGATCGCCATGCGGATGATCGAACCACCCACGCAGAGCTTGCCGTCTTGGAACGGGATGTTGGCCGTCGCCGTGCCCTGGAAGTACAGGATGAAGCTCGAGCCGACCGGCGGCGGGGGCAGGTTCGACAGCGACAACACGAGGTTGTCGTTGCTGATCTGCGTCAGACCCGCGCCGATGAGGCGCGTGCCGAGACCGCTGGAGTTGACGCAACCTTGTTGCGAGCCGCCGACAGAGTTGTTGGCGCACGGGCAAGCCGAGTAGCCGAAGCAGTACGGCGTTCCGCCGTTCACTTCGCACTCGTCCGGGATGCCGTTCGTGTTGGCGTCTTGGCTCGTGAGAGCCGCGAGGTCGCACGCGTCCGGGATGCCGTTCAGGTTGCAGTCCGGAGCACCGAGGGCGATGGCGCAGGTGTCGCCGATGCCGTCGTTGTCGCAGTCTGCTTGCGTCGGGTTGGCGATCGTGACGCAGTTGTCGCAGGCATTGCCCACGCCGTCGTTGTCACCGTCCGCTTGGCTGACGTTTGCGATCGTGTCGCAATTGTCGTTGCAGTCGGCGATCGTGTCGCCGTCCGTGTCGGTGTCCGCGACACCGCAACCACAGGCACCCGGCGCGATCTTCAACGGATCGAGCGGGCAGAGGTCGTTGCAGTTCGGCGTACCGTCGCCGTCCGTGTCGGTGTCAGCCACACCGCAACCACAGATACCCGGCGCGATCTTCAACGGATCGAGCGGGCAGAGGTCGTTGCAGTTCGGCGTACCGTCACCATCCGTGTCGGTGTCAGCCACACCGCAACCACAGATACCCGGCGCGATCTTCAGCGGATCGAGCGGGCAGAGGTCGTTGCAGTTCGGCGTACCGTCGCCGTCCGTATCGGTGTCCGCGACACCGCAACCACAGATACCCGGCGCGATCTTCAACGGATCGAGCGGGCAGAGGTCGAGGCAATCCGGCGTGCCGTCGAGGTCGCTGTCCGGTGCCGTGAGTGTCCACGTCAGCGCGTAAGCGCCGCCGCCACCCGCGAGCACCGTCTGCGTCGCGTTCGAGGCCACGCGGATCAAGATCGGCACACCCGCCGTGACCGCGATTCCGGTCACTTGCGAACCAGGAGTGCAGCCCACAGGGCCGTTTTGGTTGCAAGCACCCGCGATTTGATTGCTGACCGCACCCGGGCAACCCGTGTACGCGGAGAGCACCGTGTCGAACGCACCACACGTGTCGATCGTGAGCACACCCGTGCAGGTCGGTGTGTAGCTGAACCACGTGTCGTAGTGCGTGAAGTTCGGCGCACACGTCGCGAGGCCGGTCGAAGTCAGCGTCGTCGAGTTTTCACCCGTCGCGCCGACGTTCGTTCCACCGATCGAACCCGTGAAGCCGGTGATGGCCGTCGGGGTCGAGCACAAGTCGTTCGCCGGCGTCGCTTGGCAACCCACCGTCAAGGTGAATGCACCGATGTCGCCCGCACCAAAGCCGTGGACCAGGATGTAGTAGTCCTGACCCAAGACCGTCGTGAAGCCGACCTTCGAGAGGAACGGCGACGTGCGCACGTCGTCGTTCACGGTGACGCACGAGAGCGCGCCGCACGTGCCGGTGAAGACCGTGAGGCTCGAGTCGTACGTCGTGCCCGTGAGGGTGTCGGCGTAAACCGTGTCGCCCGTACCGACGATGCGGTACCAGACGCCCGGCGAGTTCACGGCGAAGTTGCCGCCGCCTTCTGCGTTACCGACACCCGCGCAGGTGGTCGGAACGCTGGCCAGTTCGTTCGTCGGAGCCGTGAAGCCCGGCGTCGCTGCCGTCGAGCCGTTCGTCGCCGAACCGCACGCGACCAAGATCGCGCCGGTGCAGTCGTCGTTCGGTGTCGGCGGGAGGGCGTTCGCGACGTTCAAGACGAAGGTGCTACCGCCCGTGCCCCTGTCGCTCACACGGATGCGGATCGACTGGTTCGCCGCGAGTGCGAAGCTCAAGCACGACGAAGTGGCGCCGCAAGGCGAGCCGCCGCAATCGTCGTTGCAGAAGAGCTCGATGCCGCCGCACGAGTCGTACACCGAGATGACCGTGTCGGTCACCGAGGTGCAGGAATTGATGCTGAACGTCGTCGCGGAGATACCGTTCGTGAACGAGTACCACACGTCCTTCGACGCGAGGCCGCCCGAATCACACGAGGCCGCACCGTCGTTCGTCGCGAAAGCGACATTGCCCGGCGTCGTGCCGACGCTGATCGGGAACGCATTCGCGCACGCGTCGTTGCCGGGCGTCTGCGGCCCGATGACGATCAAGGAGTAGTCCTCGATGTTGCCGTAGGTGCTGTTGCCGCACGGACCCGGGGTCGGATCCGTCGGTTCGTAGTTCAGGCGCACGCGCATGCGCGTCAGACCCAGCGTCGCGTTCACCGGCACGCTGATCGTGCCCGTCGAGATCGCGGCGAAGGTCAACGTCGTGACCTCACCGGCGTCGTTGAAGATGCCGTTTTGGTTCCAGTCGGCGTAGACCGTCATCGAGTCGCCGAGGAAGCCGCTCGTCGTCGTGACGCTGATCGAGGCCGTGCCGCCTTGGCTGACGGTCGTCTGCTTGGACGTGAAGTCTTCGAGGCCGATGCCGCACGTCGAACTGTTGTTGATCGTGCCCAGCGTGACGTTGCTGATGAACTCGTTGCCCGAGCACGGGGTCGAGATCGTCGGCGCACAGTAGTTCGCCGGATCGACGCGGACCGACAGCAGGTAATCGCCAGCCGCGAGGCCGGTGACGCGTGCGTTGTAGGTACCCGTCGTGAGCACGCGGAAGAGCAAGCCTTCCGCAGGCGAGAACGGCGTCGCGCTGGTCAGCGTGCCCGCTCCCGAAACGAGGCTCGAGCCCGTCGTGCTGCCGTTGACGCTCACGATGACCGCGCCGCCTGCATCGAGCAGAGCCAGCGACGTGTCGATGCCCGTGGCGTCGCGCAACGGGTCACCGTCCAAGGCCATGAAGATCAGCGATCCAGCGCTGGCCGTGAACGAGAACATGTCGACGTCCGACGCGGCCGAGAGCGCACCGCTCGCGTACGTCGCCGCCGTGGCTTGCGCCACGATGTCGTTGGGCTCGAATTCGGCCGTGGCCGAACCGATCGGCGGCTGGACGGCCACCGACAGACGGTAGGGCTCGAGGAAGCTCGTGGTGAACTGCTTGACTTGCAGGAACGTGTTCACGCCGGTGAGCGGCGTGCCCGCGACCACCGAGGCGGTGGCGCCACCCGGACCGAATTGGACGTCACCGTCGTCATCATCGAACTCGAGCGTGTCGGTGGATGTCGTCACGCGCATTTGCGTGTCGCCGCCGCTCGACGAGAGCGTGTCCGTCATCGCGAACACGCGCGAGCCCGCCGCCGGAGCGCCGAGCGAGTAGTAGTCGAGCTCGCTCGCGACCGAGATCGAACCTTCCGACGGGAAGACGTAGCTGTTGGCTGCGCCCGGCGAATCGTTCGGTTCCGTCTCCGCGAAGCAGCGATTGACTTCGACGATGAAGCTGCTGCCTGCGTTGTTGAGAACGTTGTCGTCGACGTACACGAAGACCGTCTGACCGGCCGTCATGGCCTGGTTCCAAACGGTTTCCGAGCCGCTCGTCGTGGTGCGGTTCGCAGCCGCGATCGCGACCGTCGGCGGGCACGTGCTCGACGTGTAGATCACGCCGTTTTGTGTTGTGCTGTAGCCGCGCAAGCGGAACGAGTAGTTGCCGGCCGACATGGCCATGTAGGAGTAGACGACGTCGCGGCCCGGAGCCGTGCCCGTCGTCTGGCTGAGACCCGAGTAAGGCGGGTTCGTGGCCGTCGTCGTGTAGTCGTTGTTGCCGCCCCCTGTCGTGCCGGAGACCGGCGTGTCGAGGAGGAGGGCGACCGCGCCTGCGCACGTGTCGTTCGGCGGCGTCACGCCGAGCGTGATCGTGGCCGAGCCCACGCGACCTTGAGCGTCGGTGATCGTGACCGGGATCGAGTACGAACCCGGCGCGATCAAGTTGCTGAGCGTGAACGGCGTCGTGAAGTTGCCGCCACCGTTGTCGGTGAAGTTCACGGCCGCGCCGCCGCCGATGCTGGTCAAGTTACCGACGACCACGACGCCCGTGCTGGCCGGAGTCAGGGACGAGGTGACGTTCGTCGTCAAGACGATGCCCGCGCCCGGAGTGGCCGGGTTCGGTGCCGCCGTGGCCAGTCCCGCCGGAGCGGGCGTCGCCGCGCACGGCGAGCCGCTGACCGGCGTGAAGAGGCGCGACGTGTTCGCCAACGCGGCGTAGCTCGCGATCGGCGATTGAGTCGGACCGGTTTGGCCCGATTGGCTTTCGACGCCGATTCCCGGCAAGGTCGCGCTGACGACGTTCGTTCCAGCCGTCGCCGTCATCGAACCGTAGCGGTATTCGATCGAGCCATCGTCCTGGTTGAAGATCGCCTCGAAGTTGAGGTTGTCGGGCGTGACGGTGCCCGAGCCTTCGCTCGAGATGCCCTTCCACATGACGATGAAGCGGTTCGGCGACGTCTGTTGCTGCGTGAAGATGCGCGAGCCCGTCAACGTCGTACGGTTGAACAGCGGCATCCACATCGGCGCGGCGAAATCGTTCGGGACTGCGAGAGTCGGGATCGCAGCCGGCGTGAACGTGAGGTCGGTGAGCGATTCGCGCGACAGCATCTTGACGAGGCCGTTCACGTTGACGTTCACCGCAGTGCGCACGTTGCCGTAGAAGTTGATCGGGATCGTCAGATTGACGAGCGCGTTGGTGTCGTCCGTGTTGTCGAGGATCGCGAGCGGCGTGCCCGTGCCCGAGATGTCGATGATCGGATCCGTGCCGCTCGTGACCGTGTAGGTCACGCCGCCGAGGATCGAGAAGTCACCCTGGTAGGAACCACCCGCGGTCGCGCAAGCGGCCGAGGACACGTACGTGCCCGAGCCACTCAAGCAGCAAGCGCCCGTCGCGGTGCACACGACTGCCGCCGACGAAAGATTGCGCGGCGCCGGAAGCGCCGCGGTGAAGTCGAGTTGGTTGTCGTGCGTCTCTTGACAGCCGTTGTCGCGGCGGAACGCGGCGAGCGTGGCGCTCAGAACCGGAGCCGGTCCGCGGCCTTCCCAGCCCGTGTGCAAGCTCGTGATCGTGGTCTGGCCGTAGCCGACCATGTCGACCACGCCGAGCGCTGCCATCTGAACCGGGGAGAACTGGTGCTGATTCGGCGTGAGCAGCGTCTGGTTCGAAACCAAGAACACCTTGCCCCCGGCCGCAGCCATGTCGACCAAGTTGCCCGCGGCTGCGAGCAAGTCGGCCGAGATCACTGCACCGACGGTGCCCGAGGTCGTCGTCGCGACGAGGAAGTACCCGCCGGCCGGGATAGCGACCGCGCCCGTCAGGCGCACCATCTGCGTGGTGGAGGAGAAAGTCGAGCCCGTCGAGGCCGCGTATTGCAGCGAGAAGCCCGCAATAGGGACCGCCGTGTTGCCGCGATTGTGCAGCTCGACGAAGTCACGATTGAAAGTCGCGCCGGCATTACCGCCGCCGCCGTAGATCTGACTGATCACGACTTGCTGAGCGCGAGCACTGCTCGACATCAGCGCGCAAATCAGCGCAATGAGGGCCAAGGACGGTCGGAGCAATGTCCGACAAAGGTGCGAAACCGGAGAACGCATGATGTAGCACTCCTGTGCTGGTGGGGGCTCTTGGGGGACGATCCGGGAGCGGAGGAAGAGACTGATGCGACACGAAGTCGCTGCAGAATGGGGGAACGGTCTGTCCTCAGTATTCACCAGATCCCCGAATCAGGCTAGGCGACTCTTCACGAAATCCTCACCCGTGGCGCACCTCCGCTACGGAAACGCTTTTTGCGTGTGCTGGTCCGGACGGGCGATTCCGGTCGATTTGCGCCCCAGCCCAGGCGCCGGAGGTCCGCCCGCCCGCGGCACCTGACGCTCACTCGAGCTCAGCGCACGCTGCTCGGGGTACACTGGCCCGATGAGTTCCGGGAAGAGCCTGAAGATCGGTGTCGCGGCGGTGGTCGTTCTCATCGCCGCGCTGATTTGGTTCCTGCGCGAGCGGCCGCCTGTCACGCCTGTGGGCGTCCAATCCAGCCCCGCGGCGCAGTCCGACCCCACTCCGGCTGCCCCGGCGACTACGCTGACGAGCCCTGAGCGCCCTGTCACCCCAGCTGTCGACGGTCGCCAGGGCGTGCCCGCGGTCACGGAGCGCGTACCCGTCAAGGTTCAACCGCCGGTCGAAGAGCCGGTCGAACCACCACTTGTCTTGCCGCCGGGCGGATCGATCGAAAAACCGGAATCGTTGGTGCCGGTGTACGGCGGATCCGAGGCGATGCCCGCCCAGTTCGCGGGCTCGACCTACGCCACTCGCTATGAGCGGTTGCGCATGCTGGAGGCCGTGTTCGAGCTCGGCTCACCCGACGAGGGGCAGATGAAGGCCTTTGCCGCCCTGAAGGACGAGCTGGGTTGGTTGCGTGCGAACCTAGGCCAGCCCGAAAAATAGCCTGTTGAGGGGCAGTTCAGGCTCACTTGCTGGCCTGATGCGCCCAGGCCGGGTGACTGCGCGGCTAGACCTCCAGCCCGCCCCACGCTCGAACCCGCGTCTCAAGTCGAGCGGATTCAGTAGTGAAACGGCCGCCCGACTCGGTAGCTCGCGAGTTGCTGGGCGAAGCGTTGTGCCGCGTCCGAATCCTTGGCCTCGTCGGCCAATTGGACCGCGCGTTCACCCGCTTTCACCGCCTCCTCGAAGCGCCCAGCTTCCGCATAGGCAGCCGCGAGCGTGCTGAAGAGCACGTGATTGGGATCGTGCGGTAGATCGCGGGCCTTTTCGGACAAGTGCACGGCTTCGACCCCGTCGCGATGCGCGCCGTCGGCGTGCGTCGCGCGAATCCACGCGATGTTGTTCAGCGCGTCGAGGTCGTTTGGTGCGCGTTCGAGGACCCCACGGTAGGCCTGAATCCCGTCTTCGACGCGGCCCTGCTGCGTGCGCAAAATCGCCAGCGATCGATGCGTCTCGACATCGTTCGGGTCGAGCGCGAGGGCGCGCACGATGTGGCGCTCGGCCCTCTCGAGCTGACCGCGTGCCATCACAGTTGCGCCGAGCTTGGCGTGCGCCGCTGCGAACTCGGGATCGAGCGCGAGGGCGGCCTCGTACTCGACGATCGCTTCGTCGCCGCGGCCCGACTGCGCCAAGGACCAGCCCAAGTTCTGGTGGATCTCAGCCGTGTTCTCTGTCCTCAGTGCCGCGCGGAAGTGCGGGATCGCTTCCTCGTGCCGGCCCCGGATGCCGAGTGCGGTTCCGAGGTTGTTCTCTGCGTCGGGGAAGTCCGGGATGATGCGCAGCGATTCGCGCAAGCACTCGATCGCACGGTCGATCTCGCCGTCCATCAACAGCGCGTTGCCGAGATTCTGATAGGCAACGGCATTGGGTGGCGCGACGGCGAGCGCATGCGTGAAGAGTGTGCGCGTGTCCTTCCACAACGCCGTCTGTCGCGCGGTGGCGACGCCGCACCAGCCGAGCAAGAACGCGGCGACGACGCCGGCTGCTGCACGAGCCGCGCGCGAATCGGCCACGAAATCGGCGACGAGCCACACGACGACGATCGCGATGCCGATCGAGGGGATGTACGTGTAGCGATCGGCATACGCCTGGGCTCCGACTTGCACGAGTCCGATCACGGGCACGAGCGTGCCGAGGAACCACGTCCAGCCGACGAGCGCGTAAGGTCGCTTCGAACGCACGCACCAGGCGATCGTCGTCGCGATGACGATGAAGACGAGACCGCCGATCGCTTCCTCGATCGGCCAGCCGTCCGTGAGCGGGTAGTAGATGGCGAGATCGTGCGGCGCGAAGATCAACTTCAAGTAGCGTCCGTACGAAGCGAGCGCGTTCGCGATGCGCTGCGGGATCGACAAGGTCTGCGCGGTCATCACCGCTCCGGCCGCGTTTTGCACGAAGAAGGTCGCCACGGCGGACACGCCAGCGATCGCGAAAAGCGGCCACTTTTCGAGCCACAAGCGCAGCATTCCAGTTCCGAAGAGCGGCCAGCGCGCGCGCTTCAACGGCCACACGTCGAGGATCAGCAGCACGAACGGCAGAGTCACGAGCATCGGCTTCGCGAGCAGGCCGAGGACGAACAACACGGCGACGAGCACATAGCGACTGCGCGACGACCTTTGTGTCCAACGCTGGTAGGCGAGCAAGGTGAGCAAGAAGAACAGCGTGCTCAGCACGTCCTTGCGCTCGGAAATCCACGCCACCGATTCGACGTGAGCGGGATGCAGTGCGAAAAACGCGGCGACGAGGAGGCTCCTCCACCACGCTCCCGTGAAACGCGCCAACACGAGGCACAAGAGCACGGCGTCGAGTGCGTGCAGAGCGACGTTCTCGATGTGCGGCCCGCGCGGATCGAGACCGAACAACTCGCAGTCGAGCATGTGCGAGAACGAAGTCAGCGGATGGAAATTGCCGCCGTGCGGATGTGCGAACACCCAGCGCAGACCGTCGAGAGTGAAGCCGCTCGCGATGTTCTTGTTGCGCGTGACGTAGGCCGGGTCGTCGAACAAGATCCACTGGGCATCGCGGATCGAGGCGTACGCGACGAGCGTCGCGATCACGAGGCCGAGGAGTGTGAGGAGCCGGACCACCTTGCTCGGACCGCGCGCATCGGGTTCTGTCGCTTTCATCACGGCTCGTCGACACTCTATCTCGTGTGACTCACCTTCCGAAGTGGTGTCGACTGTCGACGCAGCGGAAGCGAAGGGACACCACGCTGGAGGCGCGGTCGGTGATTGCGCCTCGACTTGCCCGTCTTTTCGCGATGATGTGATCGACCCGCGACGCACATGAGGAAGTCCAAGTCGAACGCTCGCTCGCTCGCGCAAAAAACCGCCCGCGAGCGCGCCGCCCACGTCGCGCCGAACTGCGACGCACCGCTCGAGCAGAGCACCTCTGCGAGTTGGACGCTTGGCCTCGCGCTCGCGGTCGGCGTGGTGACGTGGTTCGTCTTTCAACCGACGCTGAACGGCGCTTGGTTGCGTTGGGACGACGACAAGCTCCTGCTCGAGCGCAGCGAGTGGCGCGGGCTCGGTCTCGAGAACCTCGCGTGGATGTTCACGACGTTCCACATGGGGCCGTACCAGCCGTTGTCGTGGCTGAGCTACGCGATCGATCACGCGATCGGCGGGATGGACGCGCGCGTCTACCATCGCACGAACGTCGTCTTGCACTGCGCGTCGGCAGTGTGCCTGTTCCTCGTCGCGCGAGCGTTGTTCGAGCTTGCACTCGCACGCGGGAGTGCGCTCGCTGCGGACCGAATCGAGCGCCCGGTCGACATCCGAGTCGTCCCGAATTCGCGCATCTTGCAGAACGGCGCGGCGACGCTGACCGCACTCGTCTGGGCGCTGCATCCCTTGCGCGTCGAGTCGGTGGCTTGGATCACGGAACGGCGCGACTGCTTGTCGGGGCTCTTTCTCCTGCTGGCGACGCTGGCTTGGCTGGCGCACGTTCGCCGCGACGCCGGGAGGACACGTTGGTATTGGCTGGCTCTCGTCGCCTTCGCCGCGAGCTTGCTCTCGAAAGGACTCGGGCTCGCGTTTCCGCTCGTTCTCGTGATCCTGGACGTGTGGCCGTTGCAACGTTTCGCGACGCACGGAGTCGGGGCTCGCGTGCGCATTTCCGTCCTTGAAAAATGGCCCTTTGTCGCCGTTGCGCTCGCAGCCGGTGTCGTCGCGGTCCTCGGTCAACGCACGGCCGGTGCGATGGTGGATTCCGGCGTGCACGGTCTGTCGGCGCGCATCGTGCAATCGTTCTACGGCCTCGCGTTCTACGTGCGGAAGACGCTGTGGCCCGACGATTTGATGGTCCTGTATCCGATGCGCGTGCCGCTCGATGCGGGTGAAGCGCGCTTCGTCGTCGCGATCGTCGGCGTGCTGATCGTCGCAGTCGTCTTGTTTCTCGTGCGTCGCCGCGCGCCGGAGCTCGGCGTCGCGTGCGCTTGTTACGCGATGCTCGTCGCGCCGGTGCTCGGCCTCGTGCAGACCGGATCGCAACTGGTCGCCGATCGCTACAGCTACACGAGCACGCTGCCGCTTTGCATCTGCATCGGGGGTCTCTTGCTCCACACGTTTCGGCGGGGAGTCCTCCTCGGAATCGCCGGTGGAATCGTCGTCGCCCTCTCGATCGTGTTCCTCGCGCGTGCGACTGCAGTTCAAACGCACGTGTGGCGCGACACGCTCTCGTTGTGGAAGCACGACATCGCGATCGATCCGACGGACATGCCCGCTCGCCGCAGTCTGGCGGTCGAGTACGAGCATCGAGCGCGTACTGCTCGCACTGGGAACGAACGCAGGACGAACTTCGAGAACGCACTCGCAGTCGCGCGCGACGGCTTGGCCCTCGTTCCCGACGCCGGCCTGTGCGCGCAAACGGCGAAGATCCACGGTCAACTCGCCGCCGATGAACCCGAACGTCGCGAGCAACACTTGACCGTCGCGCTCGAACACGCGTTGCGCGCGGTCGAAATCGTCGGGCGCACGGGACAGCGCTTGCCCGAGGCCTTCGAGAGCGCCGGAGTGATCTTGACCGAGATCGGTCGCGCGGACGAAGCCTTGCCCTACTTCGCGAAGCTCACCGAAATCGACGCGGCCAGCGCGAGCCGACACGCGATGTACGGCGAGGTCCTCGTGCAGGTCGGTCGCGTCGAACAGGCCCTCGTCGCTTTCGAAAAGGCGCGTCGGTTGGATCCGACATCGACGCTCGTGCTGCTCGATCTGGGCGATGCTCACGCACGCTTGGGCGATGCGGTTCGCGCGCGCGAGGCCTACCAGCGCGTCGTCGACTTGAAGCGCGCAGAACTCGGAAACGCGGCGTCGTCCGATGCCGATCTTGCGGCGGCGGTGCGTGCACTCTCACTCTTGAATTGAGGACGCTCCCCGGGGCTTCGTGAATCCGCACACAGCGCGCCCCAAGCGGCCGTACAGCACGCGAGTGTCTCAGGATCGGGCGGTCTGGTTCGACTGCCGCAGCTGTTCTCAAGCTCGGGCACCCGCGCGGCCGAAAAAAAGGCTCGAGACCGATGCGGTCGACCCAACGTCGAGACACGAGAGAACATTCACGATGAAGCGCTTCGAAGACATGACCACCGAAACCGGCGAACGACGCCGCGACCGCCGCGCGACGAACCGGGGCTACGTGAAGCTCAAGATCGACACGCAGGCACTCGAGGGTCACGCGGACAACGTCTCGCCGACGGGCGTGCTCTTCTTCAGCGAAGGCGATCTGCGCGTGACGGTCGAGCTCGAAGAAAACGGCACCTCGAAGACGATCCACGGTCGCCTCGTGCGCGCCCAACGCATGCGCGGCGACAGCTTCGGTTGGGCCGTCGAGTTCGATCCGAGCTGAGTCCAGTTTCCGCATACAGTACCCGGTACTTTTCTTCCCGATTCGCCGACGGCAGACCGATCGTACGGTGCCAGGCACAACCACGACGGTTCGCGCTGGCCGCTGATCGTGTGTGTACCGCGCTGGCCGCTGATCGTGTGTGTACCGAGCCAGAGCAATTTTTCCCCGATGCGCTGCTACCAACGTGCGTCGCGCA